>Ga0209722_1000029_pt1 | contig 173241 bp, 125 predicted proteins | sample BioC12SIPDNA_2_FD_185745 | JGI IMG/M metagenome (GOLD analysis project Ga0209722, IMG submission 185745) | Anaerobic biogas reactor microbial communites from Washington, USA - Biogas_R1_A C12 SIP DNA (SPAdes) (version 2) | ecosystem: Engineered > Bioreactor > Anaerobic > Unclassified | place... | reverse complement strand
AGGCGACGCTCACGTCCACCGCTCCGGCTTCCGGCTGCGGCTGCCGCGCCTGCACCGGAATGTACAGGAACCGCACCTCGCTGAGGCCGAACTGGCCCATGAGGCCCCAGCCGCTCCGGGCGGTCAGACGCACGAACTTGGCGGCTACACCGCTCAGGTCAACTGTCGTGTTGGCCGTGTACGTGCCCTTGGCCGTCGCCTGGGCGAACTGCACGTCGCCGAACGCCGTCCAGTCGACGCCGTTCTCGCTGTACTCGATCGCGGTGTCCTTGAACCCGAAGCCCAGCATCAGCTCGAACTGCACGTTGTAGTTCCACACCAGAAGCTCATGCAGCAGATAGACCTTGTCGAACTCGAACTGAATCCACACCGGCTCGCCAGCGGCGGCAGCCACCCACATGTCCGTCGCCAGCGTCGAATGCTGATCGCCGGCGTTGAGGCCTGAGCCGTTGACCGTGTTCTCCGGCCCGGCCCCTTCTTCGCTGCTCGCGTTGCTCGTGGCGATCACGTTCGCCACCGGATACGCCAACGGCTCGACCGTGAAGCTCCAGACGTCGCCCTTGAAGATCGTGTTGTCCGGCGCCGCGTTGACCTCATCCACGCGCCAGTAGTAGGTCTGCCCGAAGGCCAGTCCCGGCGCGCCGGGAGCGGGATCATAGCTCGTACCGCTCTGGCCCTGGCTGAGCAGCACATCCATCGGATTGGCCCGTCCGGCGGTATTGACGTCCGCGAACGAGGTCCCGAAGTACACATCGTGCGAGGCCGCAAACTCCCCCGCCGTCCAGCTCAGCGCCACATCCCGAGGCACATCCACCTGCCCATCCGCCGGACTGGGATCAGCCGCAAGCTGGGCCTTCAGGCCAACCTTCATGGCGCCCTGAACCTCGCCCTCGGTCAGCGCCACATCGTAGATCTTCACCTCATCCATCAGGCCGGTGTAGTACCGCGAGTCGAGCGTGTTCGCGCCGATCGCCAGGTTCTGCTGCGCGTTCAACGACCCGGTGTTTGTGTGTGTAGTGCTGTTGTCTAACACACCATCGATGTAGACACTGATCGTTCCGGCTGCTGTGTCACGAACGGACGCGGTGTGCACCCACTCACCTGTCACAATATCGCCGTTCGAATTGACCGAGCCGTCAGGATTGCCGTTGAAAAACGACAGTTTCGTGCCCAGTACCGCGACGACGAAGTCATTGGCCGTGCCGGCGACGTCAGACCAGAACAGGCCGCTGCCCTGGTACGCCTGGGTCCCGGCCAAGCCGGTGGTATCCGTCTTGATCCAGGCCGCCAGCGTGAAACTGTCCTGCACTGGCCGCTCCAACTGGACGTAGCTGTCGCTTCCATTGAATGAGTAGCAGCCGTTGGCATAGCCTCCTGGAACCAGTTGCACGCCCCCGTTGGGTGCGCCGTCAAGACCGTTGCCGGACGCATCGAGGACGATGCCGTCCAACTGGTCAAATGGATAGTAGACCAGAGGCTCCGGACCAGCGGCCATGGCCTGACCGGCACAGGTGGCCAGCAGGGCCACCGAACAGATGAACCACACACGTTTGCGCCACATACACACCTCCTTTACCCAAGATCGAGACAATCCCCCGTTTCGTCACACGGTCGAGCCCATGCGGGCGAACACAAGCGACCATATCCACCCTGTGATTGTGTTGCACACACCCCTTCTCCTCGGTCCCTTTGCAGGTCGTACCGACCGTCACAATTCCGATACCGTTGACACATTGATGGTCCGGCCCGTCGGCGGGGCCAATTCGAGATTGGGCTCGACGAAGACACACCAGTCGCTGTCGGTTCCCCGCAGGCCGCCGGCCACATCAGCATCGCCGCCATCAGTCGTAATCAGCGTGAGAAACCGGTCTGCGTCGGCCAATGGCACATCGATCTCGCCTGCAATTCCCTTGACCTTCACGTCTGTCCGGCTGAAGCGCACCCGGCCATCGACCAGAACCCAGAAATCCGCGTTGCAGGGCCGATTCGTTGCGGATTCCGAGACTCCATAGGCGGAACGAAAACGCTCGATCCGCAGCCCGGCGTTCAATGACGCGATCTCGGACAGATCGAACGTGATGCCGAGATTGGCGTGCATGAGGATGCAGGGTCGATCGGACGATCCATAGGCATGCCCGCTCAGCATCTGCCTGCCAACGTCCGCATCGCCAACGTTGGTGATATCGATGTAGTAGATGTCGTTGGTGATGGGGCATTCGACAAACGTGTGTCCGGCGGAACTGACAACCTGCGGCGCGGTTCCGTCGGGCACGAATACGCCATCCACGTAGCGGCTCCACGGGACCGACACGTACTGGTGCATCCCGCGCCGGTCGCTCTCCACAGGGACCATGTATTGTCCCGTCACAGGACTGATGGCCGAGCCGGCGGTTCCCGTGCCAAACCCGTTGCCTGCCCCAATGACATCGGCCAGATCGAGACGTCTGCCCGGAATGCCGAAACTCGGGTCCTCCGGCATCTCTCGCACGATCTGGCTGGGAAGATATCTCCTGGCGATCACGTTGCCGCCGGCGTCCACGGCGCCGGCCTGGCCCTCCACCAGGATCGTCGAAGCCCCCGAACGGACCGGGTCCGAACCGCTTCGGACGCCGACTTTCCCCTTGTGTACGAGCGCTTCGGTCTCGCCCGTCTGACGGACGATGACGCCGAATTCCGTGCCGTAATCGACGACTGTCCCGGTGGGAGTACGCACGATGAAACCGGTCGAATCCTCACCGATCGACACGGAGATCGCTCCCGACTGGAGAAACATCTGATCGGCGCTCTCCAGACGCAGAACAGCCGGCGCCTGGAGAAGCACTTCGGAGCCTCCTTCAAAGACCATCTCGATCAGTCCCTCCATCAGGAACACCGACGACGCCCTCAGGACCGTCCCCTGGGCGGTCGAGAGGTCCGCCTGATCCCACAACGCGTTGCTGGATCGCGTGATCGTCGCCAAGACGGGAGGAATCGCCGGAGTCGCCGGCACAGGCGAGGAAACCGTGCGAAGGGGCAGTCTGGAAATCCATACGAGCACGCCGGAGACCAGGAGCACCGTAACGGCCAATACGCTCACCGCCAACTGGCGCCTCCTGGCAAGGTATTCACGGTAGGCCAACTCCTCTCGCCGATGTCGCTCCTGTTCTTTGAATCGCTCCAGCGCATCATCGGCGGCCCTTCGTATCGCCTCCTTGTGCGCCTCGGCCCGCTGCCGGGCCTCCTCGGCCGCTCGTCTGGCGGCAACGGCCCGGTCTCGTTCGAGCAGCTCGTCAAGGATCGTCGGGAGCCCCTGCGTCTCGGTCGTTGCAGCCGCTTGCGACGAGACCGGCGGCTGGTCGGCGGGCCATCCCGCTGGCGGGACGGCAACGTCAGCGGTCTCCCGCATTCCATGATAATGACGAAGCTCGGCGCAGAGCAGCATGTACTCGACGTACAACTGCTGGACGGTGGGATCATCCCCGAGCGAACGATCCAACTGCGCAAACTGCTCATCCGTCAAGGCGCCTTCTCGCAGGGCGCCAAGCAGGTCGAAGAACTCGGGATGTTCTGTCGGTCCATCGATCATGCCGATCTCTCCGCAGCCAGCGTGCGACGAATACAATAGAGCAACTGGACATGAACGCGGTTCAGCGCCTTGTATACGGCGTCGACGCTCCGGCCGAGACGCTGGGCCACCGACCTCGTGGTCGCGTCGTATTCGTATCGCAGGTGAATCAGCTCGCGATCGCGTTCGGGCAGCTTTCGCAGACAGTTGCCCAGCGCGTCGCGAAGCATGTCCAGCCCCGCCGCGGCGCTTCGAACCCGCTCGTCGAGAGCCTCCAGAACTCCATCGCTGAACTGGACGTGCTGGTGGCGTTTCTTCTTGCGATGGTTCATGATCCGGTATCGTGCCACGCACAGCGCCCAGGCCGCGAAATCCGTCCCAGGCTCGAACGTGTCGAACTTGGACCACAGGGTCATGGTGGTCTCCTGGAGCAGGTCTTCAGCCTCCGACCACTGCGGGACCAGCGCCAGGATGAACCCGAAGATCCTCCGCTCATTGGCCTGATAGAGCCTCAGGAACTCGCGTCCCCGTGACATGTCGCCCAAACGGTCGGTCGACTGACGTTCGCTCATGGCGATTCCACAGTACAATCGTCGGCATTCACCGGTCCCATTGCGTCCGGTCGAGGACACACTCCAAGCCCGTTCCCGCAAAACGCATCCTTCGGGAAATAGCGTCTGCCGCCCTATTTCGGAAGACAAAGCCGGTCAAACCGGAAAAAAACACCAAAAACGAGGTAGTGCGGCGCTCTTTAGGAGGCTGCGCCAACCAAAAGAGCCGTGGCTCCGGAGGAAACCTCCCCCGGAGCCACGTGCACTGCTCTGTTACAGAGACCACGCCCAGCCCGGCGTTGCCTCATGATCGAGTGCCCAGCCTCAGAAGGGCTTGGCCACCGGCTCCGTCTGACCCGCGAGCCACAGGATCTCTTCCTGAGACAGCACCCGGTTGTAGACCTCTACCTGATCGAGCGCTCCCAGCCAGAAATAGGTGGTGGTGGATTCGCCGCGGCCCAGGTTGAATGAGCCGGTAGAGGTACCGAGGACCGCCGTCGTGAGCAGTTCTCGGTCCAGGTTTCCATAGACGTAGGTCCGGATGAATTCGCCCTTCGAGTAGACGCCGGCCACATGGTACCAGGTGCCCTGCTGCAACACGGTCCCACCGGGCGAGTTGCGGTTCAGGGTGCCCGCATTGGCGGATGTACGGATCTCGAACTCGAGGATGTTGTTGGTATAGAGGCCGAGCTTGTAGCCGCCTGTGGTCCCGTCCTGGTTGCTCGCGATCTTGCGATCCCCGGCGGTGAAATCCATTTTGATCCATGCGGTGACGGTGACTGCATCCGTCAGGTTCAGGCTCGCGCCCTTCCCACAATCGACGTACGTGGCCGCGTCAAATTGCAGCGCCTGGCCAATCATCCCAGTGACCCACGCCCCGGCCCCGACGACTGTTCCGTTGTTGCCTTTACCCGACCCGTCCGTGGCGTTTCCGTCCAGAGCATACAACGCCACCAGATTCGCATCGCCCGGATCGACCGGAGTGACAAATTCGGGGGCCTTGGGGTAGAGCCGGATATCGTCGACGTACAGGACGCCCGACGCACCTGCGCCCTCGACGCCGATCGTCAGCTTGGTGACGTTGCTCAACCCGCTGACGGCCGAAAGGTCGATGTTCCACGCCTGCCACACGGGTCTCTGGATGTCCGCATCATCGCCGTCGTAGACGACCTTGGTGTTGTTGATCTTCACGTACAACTGGCCGGTATTGTCGGCGCCACCGAAGAAGCTGATGGACAGGCTCTTGATGCCGTTGATCGTCCAGTTCTGCGAGAGCTCATACTCGGCTTCGGCAACGGACGTGGCGGCGTTGTCGTACGACAGCGGCATGGACTGCTTGCCGCTCTTGACGATCGTCTGCTCTGCGAACGGAGCGTTCAGATGGCCTACCGTCGAACCGGTACCATTGACCCAGCCGTCGAGCCAAGCGTCGAAGATGGCCTCGCCGCCCTCAATGTCGTCGGTGTAGCTCTCGAAGTCGTCGACAACGATGAACTCCTCGGCCGTGAAGCTCCAGAGGTCGCCTTCCCAGACCGCGACGGCGTCGGCCTCGTTGACCTCATCGACCCTCCAGTAGTAGGTCGTTCCCAGATTCAGCGCTGCCGGCGCATAGGTGGCGGTGTCCGTCGTCGTCGCCAAGGCCAGCGCCTCGGGATCCGTGCCGAAGTACACATCGTGCGAAACCGCCTCGCGGCCGGCTCGCCAGCTCAATGGCGAACCCACGGCCACGCCGGTCGCGCCATCTTCCGGCTGCGGCTCGCGAGCGTTGGCGGGGACATACGTGAAGCGGACTTCGCTCAGGCCATACTGGCCCATGGGCCCCCAGCCGCTGTTGACCGTGAATCGAACGAACTTCGCGGGCACACCGTCAAAATCTACCGTCGTATTGGCCGTGTAAGTGCTATTGGCCGCCGCCTTGGCGAATTCGACGTCGCCGAAAGCCGTCCAATCCACACCGTCCGCCGAATACTCCACGGCTACATCTTTGAGCCCGAAACCGAGAATGATCTCGAACTCCACATTGTAGTTCCACACCAGCAGTTGATGGAGCTTGTACACACGGTCAAACTCATACTGGATCCAAATGGGTCCGTCGGAAGGCAGGCCGAGCCACATGGCGTTGCTTTCCGTCGAATGCTGATCGGCGGCATTGAGTCCGGAGCCGTTGACGGTGTTCTCAATGCCGGCGCCTTCGTCGGAAATCGCGTTGGTGGTCGCGATGATGTTCGCAATGGGATAAGCAAACGGCTCGACGGTGAAGGTCCAGACGTCGCCCTTGAAGATCGTGAAATCGGGCGCCGAATTGACTTCATCGACTCGCCAGTAATAGGTCTGGCCGAACTCGAGCAGGCCGGCGGGATCGTACGTCGCGGCGGTCTGCCCCTGGCTGACCAGCACACCCATCGGGTTGGTCCGGCTGGCGTCGTTCACATCGGCGAAAACCGTGCCGAAGTATACATCGTGGGTCGCGGCCATGTCACCAGCGGTCCAGGCGACAACCACGTCGCGAGGGATATCAATCGCCCCGTCCTCGGGAACGGGCCCGCCGGCGGCGCCGGGAAGACTGCCGTCGGACAGCAGCTCCACCTCGCCGATCTGCATGCTGTTGGCCGAAGCGCGGTCCCGAATGTCCGTGAAGAAGACCTCATAGTGATTGTAGGCCTTCCGGTTCTTGATCAAAATGGGAGTCGAAATCCACGTGTTGCGCGGATAGGCGGTCGCCTGATCGAACTCGTCGATCGTACCCTCGGCAATCAGAGTATAGGGGCCATCGATGCTTTCATCGGAGCCGGAGAAACGGAAAGCCACCGGATCGCGCTCGACCGCGTCATTGGCGCTGGCGAAATTCAGGGCCTTGACCACCACGCGGGGGCCCGACGGCGTCACACGGAAGCCGGCGCCTCCGTTGGCCGTATCCACATTGCCATCGAGATCCACGAAGGACGTTTCGAAGCACAGGTACTTGGCGCCCGAGATGACATCGTCGATCGCGTTGATCGGAAACTCCCCCGCGGGCCAGTTGTTGTCGTCGGGGACGCCGACGAGCGGGTCTCCCGGATTGGTGATGTCGAACATCTGCTGGGCCTGGGCCGCCCCGCCGGCAAGCAGGACCGCCGCCAAAATCCACAATGACAGTCTTTTCATGATGACAATCTCCTCACAATCAACCTGCTGTTCTGGTAGCGCCTGGAGGAATGCACCGGTCCCAGGCAGAACGACATACGATGAGTCGGACCCTTGCCGAGGGCTGAAACACCTCCTTCCCGGTACGCAGACAAACACCCTTACCGCAAAGAATCACAGACAAATGCCATGGAAGTGCACAAAAAGCACGCCCCCCCCGCCAGCCATGTACCCATCAGAACGCACGGTGCGCCTCCGATTCCGGCTCGCACTACAACCGCACTTCACAGTCCGTTCTATGCAGAATGCCACGGTCCAGGGGCTGCGCCACACCGAATGCGGACCTTACAGCCCACTTACTTTTATACCAGATCGCCCCCCCGGCGTACAAGGAGATTCTGCGACATTTGCGTGCGGCCGGCCCCCCCTGTGTGGGCCGGCTCGCGGGTCATTCCTGAGTATGGCTCCCGCCCGACTCAGAGCGGCAGCAGATAGACGTTGCGGAACTCGATGGGGCTACCTTCGCTCTGAAGGCCGATATAGCCGGTGGCGGGCGAGGCGGCGATCCCCTCATTCTGGAGGACGCCGTTGACATAGCAGCGGATAGAGCCGCCCTGGCAGTGGATGTCGTAGCTGTTCCACTGTCCGGCCGGCTTCTCGCTGGTGGCCGCCTTCTTGGCGATCAGCACGAACTGCCTGGAGGGGTCCTTCCGGTCGGTCCCGTCGACCGTCAGGCTGGTCCCGTTCATCAGCACGAAATCGCCCGCATTGCCTGCCTTGAGCTGGACCTCGATGCACTCGGGCCAGACCTTGTCGGGCCCGTTCATGTGCAGCAGCACCCCGCTGTTGCCCGGCGCCTCCGGCCACCGCCATTCCACGTGCAGATGATAGTCGTTGTATCGTTTTTCCGTGCGCAGGTAGCCGTTCGGCTGCCCCTTGCAGTAGATTCCGTCGCCTCGGACCCACCAGACGTCGTTGGCGTCGGCCGACGGGTCCGCCAGCACGCGCACCCAGCCGGTGAAATCCTGGCCATTCCACAGTACGGTCTTCTTTCCCTCCGACCCCGACTTCAAAGCCCCCTTGCAGCCCGTCAGCCCAACGAGCACCATCCCCACAACCATCCACAGCGCCAATCTGCTTGCTGTTCGCGTCATTGTCCTGCCCTCGCATTCTCTCTGATGCAGTTCCCATCTGGCGTCGTCCTCAGCCATCGCTGGGCTGCCGCCACAGTTGGTTCCCTTATATGGCCACAACGCAGCAGAAAAGCAAGGGCAAACTGATTCGAGGCCAGCATACGGACGGCCCCGACCGCGCGCGTAGCTACCCTGCGAGGCGCAGGACAAACAGGGAACGGGTGGGATTTGTCGAGGACGACGGCACCCCTATTCGAGTCGGACGTGCCCGGCATCGTCCTTCCGCGCCGCAATAACGGGTATTTCGATCCTGTCGCCGGCCCCGGAATGCAGCACGATGTGACCGTTGACCGTCTTCGGCATCCGTACAGGATCGAGAGAAACGCACAGGTCGAATCGATCTTCCGCCGTTTTGTCCAGTCTCGCTTCCATCCCTTCGCATGCGACCGACTCGACATGCGGAGTATCCCATCCAGACCCAATGACCTCCAAAGCGATGTGCCGTGACACAGTCCTCGTGCCCGTCACAGGGCCGAAGTAGACCTGCTGTGGCCTCGGTCGAAGGCCACGTTCAATCGTTGCCGACACAGGGATAATGAGATTGGGCTGCCTGGCCACACCCGTCTTGACGTAGAGGTACTCGTGCAGCGCCCCTCGCGGTGCCTCTTCGGCGATTCTGAGATCAATCTGCACACCCTTCCCATCGGCGCTCTGGCGAAGCGACACGGCCAAATCCGGCGTGCTGGCGACTGCGACGGGAGCGGCCGCCCAACGCTCGGCAACTGCGATTGTCGAGACGTCTGCAAACCTACTTCCCGCAACCACGTAGCCCAGATCGATCCTGGTCGGACTGACTGTTACGGAATCATCGGGAGTCGCGCGAATGGCGATATGGGCCAGTGTATTTCTCGGATCATTTGTGCGCAGCGTCAGGGTCGCCCCGATGGGTCCGTAGGACGCAGGCGTATCGAGGCGGACAACCACGTAGGCCACAGATCGAGGCCCAACCGTTGCTGGAAAGCCAAAGGGCAGAGTCATGCCGCAACAGGGCTCCACAGCGTAGATCGCAAGGGCGCGGCGTCCCTCGTTCCGGATGCAGACCGCGCGTTCCAGCGTCTGTCCAGGTATGTAGCTGCCGAAATCGACATCGGAGAGAACCAATCCTGGACGCGCCGACAGGTGGGCAGACAGCCAGATGGCCGAGATCACGACCACGCCCGCCAGCCCAACCAACAGCCAACTCCGGGCCACTCGCCTATCCATACCTCCACCTCACGACAGCCGTTGTCGATCGCAGCGATCATCCATCAGACATATAGAGGCCGACCCGCCGGGGAACGCTCGCACTCTCGGGATTGACCGAAATCCTAATACACCAGGAAGGGACGTGGCAACTGAAGCCTCCCACTCGGAAAGTTGACCCCTCGATGGGGTCGCCATGTGCCACTGGCGTAGTCGAACCAGTATCGAACCACATAAGGCCATACGACTCCTCCCATGCCATCGTCATGGGCGATAAGGAGGCATACATCCGCCATCAACACCTTCCCATTGTCGCGGAGCACCTCCTGCAAGGACACCGGTGGCTCCGTGAAGTGGCGGAACGTGCCGATACCTCCGCGGAGCTGGTACAAATCACCCCCGATAGGAGGCTCCGGCTCCCGAGACTCGAACACCCGAATCTCCGATCCCTCCAGATTCAGCCCGGTCCACCGAGACACCGTTGGCTCGTCCGCACGAACGCCCTTGAACCATCGCCCCAGAAGCTGCCACGGGTCAGCCGGAATCTGATCGGCCGGATAGCCGTAGCTGGCGAACGTATCTCGCAGGACCTTCAGATTGAACTCGGTGACCCTCTCGCCGGACTCTCTTAAGAACGCAAGGTAGGCATCGTAATCCTCACGCGCGTTGTAGAATAGCAGTTCGGTCAGAGCGTCACGCAGCGGCCGAGACTGTTCATCTGAGATTTCAATGCTTCCAACGAAAGAAATCCTTCCAACCACGTCGTTGACCTCTTCACGGGTGGCGAAATGAGTGTCGATCTTGCGGCTGGCCCAGATCATCTCCATGAGAGCCGCTGTATCTCTTTTGAGCAGCTCCGGCGAGAGCGCGTCGATCTCATCAAGTTCCGGGGAGCGAAGCTCGGGAGGGACCTCATCTCCGTCCGAGAGATATCGAACGGGCAGCCTGGCCGGCCTTGAGGCCTGCCCTGGAGTATCCGCCTGCGTTGTGGCCACCTCGTCCGGATGCGCTCGGATATGCGTGCCTCTCGACGCAAATACAATCAGACACGCGCTGACTGCGACCAGCAGAAACAAAACGACGGCCCGTGCATTGTTCGTCTTCATGCTCTGCAACCCTCCCGAGAACGGGGCAGGGCCACTATGACGACTGGCATGGCCCTGCCACACTCGTTTGTCCAAGAAGAACTCCGATTCAACTGTCGCAACAGGCGGCATACGCCTTGCTGTAAACCGTACTGCCGGTGCAATTTACAGTGGTTGCACTATAGGTGTGGCTGCAACCTCCGCTGCACTTCTTACACTCGCTGTGGCTGAAGCCGCAGGAGCAACAGTTATCGCCGCTCTTTCCACAATCGTCGTAGCAGCCACCACTGCAAGAACACGCCAGCGCGGTCCCTGCAAGAGAGCCAATGACAAGGGCCAACACCAGTAAACAGGCCAAAACCACATTCGCTCGCTTCATACCTGATTCCTTTCAGAAAGAGTACTTCCATGCGTGATCTCAGACAGAGAAAATCCGTTCTCCTCCGCAGTTCGCTTACCAGTCGTCCAATAATGTTATCATATATTTCACCTCCTTTCAAGTATGAAAACGCGGGCAGTACCAGATATGTTGATGGGGTTGCTCCGGTATTCCGCGTCCCCTTCTGAAAGAAGGGTCCTCTCGTCCCGCATCTACGGAAGGTTCACGCTCTCAGTAGCACCAGCGGGATCGACGAGGCCGGGCAAGGGTCGCCGTGACCGGCGAGCGGGTCGATGAGGCCGAAATGACACCGATCCCGATGAGGCCGCTCAGGTTCTCGTTCGCCTTTCGGGTCTTGGATGCCCGCGGGTGCGGAAGATACGTCGTTCGGTACGCAGAATAGCCTGGATGACGCGTTCCAGGCGGGTGCCGGGGTGGGCGTCGGCGCAAGCCAGCAGCCGGTCGCTCAGGAGCAGTCGCAGGCCCAGGAACTCCAGGCCGATAAGGATCAGCCATGAGCCGGGAGTGGCCGGCGTGACCAGGGCGAGGAAGCCCAGCACGATCAGGATCACTCCAATGACCTGCTTGCCGACTCGTTTCATGGGAGCAGTCCGAATCCAATCGTCCGGCAGGTCACGGGCCGATCTGCTCGCCGGATGACCGGGTGAATCACTTGCCCCGGCGGGCGAGGATGGCTTCGATCTCGTCCATGGTCCGGTTCATGGTGAGCATGGTCTTCTCGAAGGGACCGGAGGTGGTCATGTCGACGCCGGCCTGTTTGAGGATCTCGACCGGGTATTCGGAACCGCCTGCCGAGATGAAATCGAGATAGCGATGCACCACTCCCGCGGCGCTGCTGAAGACCTCTTCGGCCAGGGCGGTTGCGGCGGTGAACGACGTCGAATACTGATACACGTAGAAGTTGTAGTAGAAATGCGGAATGTACGCCCACTCGACGGCATAGAGATCGTCGATCTGGCAGACGCCCTTCTCGTGGCCGTAGTAGTCCTTCAGGATGCGACCGTACAGTTCGGTCAGCGTGTCCCCCGTCACCGGCTCACGACGCTCGACCTTCTCGTGCATGCGCAGCTCGAACTCGGCGAACTGCGTCTGGCGGAACACCGTCCCCTTGATGCCGTCGAGGTGATTCATCAGCAGCGACAGACGCACGTCGTCGTCCTTGATCTCGCTGAGCATCTTGTGGATCAGCATCGCCTCGTTGAACGTCGAGGCCACCTCAGCCACGAAGATCGAGTAGTCCGCCAGCGGAAACGGCTGGTTCTTATTGCTGTAGTAGCTGTGCATCGTATGGCCCAGCTCGTGCGCCAGCGTGCTGACGTCGTCGAACTGGCCGTTGTAGTTCAGGAGGATGTAGGGGTGCACGTCATAGGCATTGCCGCTGGAATAGGCGCCGGAGCGTTTGCCCGGCGTCGGATACACGTCGATCCATCGCTCATTCAGGGCTTTCGCGACGACGCCGGCGTAGTCGGGCCCGAGCGGCCGGACCGCATCGAGAACCAGGGCCTTGGCCTCGTCGAAGCTGTACCGCAGGTCCACGTCCTTGACGACGGGAGCGTACAGGTCGGAGTACTTCAGGGTCTCGACGCCCAGCATGCGCTTCTTGAGGCGCAGATAGCGGTGGAACGTATCCAGGTTGGCCCGGACGTTGTCGATGAGGCTGTGGTAGACCTCGGTCGGGATGTTGTTGCGATCCAGCGCCTGGTGCAGACAGCTCTCGTAGTTCCGTGTCCGCATGGTAAACGTGTGAGCCTGGAGGTGGGAATACAACTGGACGCCGAAGGTCTGTCTGAACCCGTTGATGGCGGACCAGAAGGCCTCGAAGACCGCCTCGCGATCGGCGCGAATGGCCGAACTGCGATGGAGTGCGTAGCCGGCCTTGTTGAGCAGGACTTTCGTACCGTCGCTGAGCGTGATCTCGGGATAGGGCAACTCCGCGTCGCTGAAGATCCTGTAGATCGAGCCTGGGCCGCCGGCCATCAGGGCAGTTTCGGCGAGAATCTTCTCTTCCTTCTCGGAGAGTTTGTGCGCCTTGCGGCGCAGGATATCCATCAGGTACATCCGATAGACCGCCAATTCCGGCTCGTCGGCGATGAATCGCTCGATGGTCGCGGCGTCGAGCTTGACGATCTCCGGCTCGATGTACGAGGCCCGGCTGCCGTACTCGGTCATGAGCTGCTCGACCGCCTGCTTCATCGCCAGGTACCTGGAGACCCGCGTGTCCTGGTCGGACTTCATCGAGGCATAGCTGTACAGCCGGCCGAAGGTCTTGGAGATGTCGCTGTCCAGTTCAAGGCAGGCCCGCAGCGCCGCCGCATCGTTCAGCCGGCCGCGATATTCACCGATCGCGTCCAACCGGCCAGCCAGTTCCTCTTTCGCCTGCTCCCACGCCTGATCCGACGAGTAGAGGTCCTCCAGCCTCCATTGGTAGACCTCCGCGGTCTCCGAACGCTCCTTCATCTGCCCGGAGGCCGCTTCAGAGAGGCAGAATACCAGGACCGGCGATAGCATTGCGACGGTATTGAGCTTGTTCATGACATCTCCTTATGTTGCTCTCTCTTGCCCCTTTGCGGGTCGCTCCATCCTATAGTCCGTCGCTGCGCCCTTGTCAATGCCGACCCGCCCGGCGATCCAACGAAAGCGGGGCTCGCATCCTGTGGATGCGAGCCCCGCAAGAGAAACCTCTTTCTGCTGTCAGCACCCTGACAGACAGGTCAGATCATTCGGCAGTGACCGGTCGGCCAAACCCGATGTCGTCGATGTAGACGATGCCGGAGCCGCCGGCAGAAGGGCTGGTCCGGTTGCCGACGCCGATTGTCATCGCCTCGATCCGGGCCAGGTTCACGCCGGCCAGATCGCTATACGGGATCGCCCATTCGTTCCAGCCGGCCAGGAACGCGGCCCCGGCGCCGGCCGGATGGCTGGCCGTGGCAGTCTTGCCGGCCGCGTCCTCGAGCGTCACGTAGAGCTGTCCGGCTCCGTTGCCTTCGGGGTGATCGCCGCCGATCGTCTCGACAACCCACGTACCGTTGACGTTGCCGGTGGTCGCCACGCCGGAGAACTCCGCGCTGGCCAGGACGCCGGCGCTGTGGCTGGTGATCGCCAGGCCGATGTAAACGTTCGCGCCCATCGCGATCGTCTGCGGGTTCCACGCCATCGCCGTCCAGTTCTCTCCATCGGTCGAGTAGTAGCCGTTGAACGCGTTGCCCACGCGCTCGATCTTCACCCAGTACGGGGCACGCAGAGCGGTCTGCGCCGTGGTGACCACGCCGCTGTCGCTGACCGCCGCAACATCAGCGGTAAGACGCGCCTGATAGCGGCACCCGTAATCCGGCGTCGCATACACTGCTGCGAACGGCGAACCGGCCTCCAGCGTCTCGCGAATCATTACGCCGGCCTTGGTCCAATCGACCGCACGCGATAGGCTCTCGACGAGCGCCACGATCGAGCCGTCGCCGCTGAGCGACTTGTACGCGAAACGGAACTCGTCGGTGGTGTTCCAGATGTCCGTGCCGGCCGCACCCATCACAATCCTGCCGCCGGCCAGCTCCATGAACGGCCCGGGGACACCCTGGAAGTAGAGCACCAGCGTGTTGGCGCCGTTGCCCGTCCAGTTCTGAGCGGCGTCAAAGACTCGTGTGGCTTCGGAGTAGAACGGCGAAGCCGTATTGTCGTAGGCCAGAGGCATCGACTGACGGCCGGTGCGGACGATGCTCTGCTCGGCAAATGGCGCATCGAAGTAGCCGACGGTGGAGCCGGTGTCGTTGACCCAGCCATCTACCCAGGTGTCGAAGATCGTCGTGCCGGTGTCGATGTTGTCATCGTAGGTCTCGAAGCCGTCGATGAGAACGAAATCGAGCGTCGAGAAGCTCCACAGATCGCCGGCCCAGACCTCGTCGCTGACCGCGTCGATCCGCCAGTAGTAGGTGGTGCCAAAGGTGAGTGGCTCCGGCGTGAAAGCGGTCCCGTCCACACTGGCTGCCAGCGACAGCTCGTCCGGGTTCGTGCCGAGATACACGTCGTGCGAAGTCGCATCGCGACCCATGCGCCAACCCAGCGGTGTATCGGGGTCGACCTGCGTCGCGCCGTCGGCCGGCTGCGGCTCGCGGGCCCGGGCGGGTATGGACAGGAACCGGACCTCACTGAGGCCGAACTGAGGGAACAGGGTGCCCCAATTGCTGTTGATCGTCAGCCGGACCGCCCGCGCGGCCGCGCCGGCGAAGTCGACCGTGGTATTGGCGGCATATCTTGGCGCAGCGGTCGCCCGAGCGAACTCGAAGTCTCCCAGGACCGTCCAGTTCTCGCCGTCTTCGGAGTACGCGACGGTGACGTCTTTGCAGCCATAACCCAGAACCGCTTCGAACTGCACGTTGTAGTTCCAGACGAGCATCGCGTGCAGCTTCTCGATGCGGTCGAATTCGTATTGGATGTACAGGGCGCCATCGGCCGGAGGATCGGCCAGCCACATATCGGCCGCTTCGACCGAGTGCAGGTCGGCAGCGTCCAGGCCGGAGCCGTCGACAGTATTCCCGGGACCGGCGGTCGCTGCCGAGATCCCATTGCTGGTGGCGACAACATTCCCAAGCAAATAGGCGAACGGCTCGGTAGTGAAGCTCCAGACCTGCCCCTTGTAGATCGTGCTGTCCGGCGGCGCGTTGACCTCATCGACGCGCCAGTAGTAGATCGTCTCGAAATCGAGAAAACCGGCCGGATCGTAATCGGCCGTCGTCTGTCCCTGACTGACGAGCACGCCCCTCGGATCGGTCCGGCTGGCCAGATCGACGTCCTCGAACACTGTCCCCAGATAGATGTCGTGCGTATCGGCATAGCCCCCCGGTTCCCAGCCCAGCACAACCTCGCGCGGCACATCCACCGCCCCGCCGCCCGGGGTCGGTGCGTGCGCTGCCGCGGGTGGCGCTCCGGGCGACACCGGCGCCGCGTCCGTCGTCCACAAGGGCCCGGAGATCGTTCCATCGTTGCCCTGGGGCGAGCTGTCGGCGGCCGTCGTTCCCTGCCCCTCATTGAATTTCCAGTAGCCGACCAGTCCTGCTTCCGTGCCCCGAAGCTCGGTGCTCATGTCGGCCAGGATCTCGGCCTCCGTGCGGGCATGATCCCAGATGCGGACTTCGTCGATGAGGCCGGGGAAGAACCTGGTGTTGCTGCTGGTCGAGCCGATGCGAATCTGGTCCAGAACGCTCAATCCACTGACCGACTGCGGCATGTTGCCCAGGACGCCCTCCTGAACCCCATCGACCACGATCGCAATCTGCGTTCCGCTCTTGACGAAGGTCAGGTGGTGCCAGGCGCCGAGGACGTTCGTTCTGCCTCGTACACCCCAGACGCCAACGCCGTCGGCAGCGGTCTGGAATCGCGACCTCGGCACCCCATCGGCCTCCACCTGGAAGTGAAAACCGACGCGGCCAGCGGCAGCGCCCCAGTAGCTGTTGGACACGACGACGCGCGTGTCGTTGATCCACGGGCTATCGGCCTTGACCCAGGCCGACATGGTGATATCCTCCGAAATCAGCGCGGTGCCAATCTCGACATAGTCATTGGTGCCGTCGAACTGCAGCGCAGAGCCGCTGGCGGCCGATCCGGAACTCACGCCACACGCCAGAGCCAGCAACACCGCCCCCACACAATGGATCAGTCGTAATCGCATGGCAATCCTCCTCGCATGAATCATGATATGTGCACAGCGGATTGACCGGCCGACGCAACCGGCCCTCTATCTGACTATTTTACTCTGCTCGCCCTGTGCTGCAAGGATCCTCCCATGAGAGACTCGCCGCCATCGCCCCTCTGCTTGCCTTCCCTGGCGTGCACTATGCCGGCTGCGGAGGCCATGCATCGTGTAACAAGAAGGGCCTGCACCCACAGAAGGCACAGGCCCTGAACATACGCCACAATCCATACCGCTACCGCGTATCCGTCGCGATCCGGTTCGCTACTCGGCGACTGGTCGGCCGAAACCGATGTCGTCGACGTAGACGATGCCGGAGCCGCCAGCGGACGGGCTGGTCCGGTTGCCGACCCCGATGGTCATCGCCTCGATCCGGCCCAGGTTCACGCCGGCCAGATCGCTGTACGGGATCGCCCATTCGTTCCAGCCCGCCAGGAACACGGCCCCGTTGCCGGCTGGATGGGTCACGGTGGCGCTCTTGCCCGCCGCGTCTTCCAGCGTCACGTAGAGCTGGGCGGCTCCGTTGCCTTCGGGGTGATCGCCGCCGATGGTTTCCACGGCCCAGGCGCCGTTGACGTTGCCCGTGGTCGCCACACTAGAGAACTCCGCGCTGGCCAGGACGCCGGCGCTGTGGCTGGTCACGGCCAGACCGACGTAGACGTTCGCGCCCATCGCGATCGTCTGCGGATTCCACGCCATCGCCGTCCAGTTCTCTCCATCGGTCGAGTAGTAGCCGTTGAACGCGTTGCCCACGCGCTCGATCTTCACCCAGTACGGCGCACGCAGAGCGGTCTGTTCCGTGGTGACCACGCCGCTGTCGCTGACCGCCGCAACGTCGGCGGTAAGACGGGCCTGATAGCGGCACCCGTAATCCGGCGTCGCATACACTGCTGCGAACGGCGAACCGGCCTCCAGCGTCTCGCGAATCATCACACCGCCCTTGGTCCAGTCGACCGCACGCGATACGCTCTCGACGAGCGCCACGATCGAGCCGTCGCCGCTGAGCGGCTTGTACGCGAAACGGAACTCGTCGGTGGTGTTCCAGATGTCCGTGCCGGCCGCACCCATCACGATCTTGCCATTGGCCAACTCCATGAACGGCCCGGGGACACCCTGGAAGTAGACCACCAGCGTGTTGGCGCCGTTGCCGCTCCAGTCCTGCGCGGCGTCGAAGACGCGCGTGGTCTCGGAGTAGAACGGCGACCCGCTGTTGTCATACTGGAGAGGCATCGACTGGCCGCCACCGTAGACGATCGTCCGCTCGGCGAACGGCGCGTTGATGTAGCCTACCGTTGCGCCGGTCTGATTGACCCAGCCGTCCACCCAGGTGTCGAAGATGGCCTCGCCGGCTTCGATGTCGTCGGTGTAGTCCTCGAAGCCGTCGACCAATGCGTACTCCTGCGTCGAGAAGCTCCACAGCTCGCCGGCCCACAACTCGGCCCCGGCCTCATCGATTCGCCAGTAATATGTGGTCCCGAAATCGAGCGCGCCCGGCGAGAAGCTGGCCGCCGTCACGCTGTCGGCCAGAGTCAGATTCTCCGCGTCCGTACCGAAGTAGATCTCATGCGTGGTGGCCTCGCGGCCGGCACGCCAGCTCAGGACGGTGTCCGGATCGACGTCCGTGGCGCCGTCGGCCGGCTGCGGCTCGCGCGCCTGCGCCGGCGTGTAGGTGAACCGGACTTCGCTCAGACCATACTGGCCCATCACGCCGTGTCCGCTGTTGATCGTGAACCGCACGAACTTCGCCGCGACTCCTGCAAGATCGACGACCGTATTGGCAACGTAATCGTCCATGGCGGTCGCCTTGGCAAACTCGGTGTCCGTCAGAACTGTCCATTCGGCGCCGTCGATCGAGTACTCGATGGTAACGTCTTTGAGCCCGAAGCCCAGCACCGGCTCGAACATCACGTTGTAGTTCCAGACCTTCAACTCGTAGAGCTTGAACACCTTCTCGAACTCGAACTGAATCCAAACCGGTGTTTCCTCACCCGGGGCGGCCATCCACATGTCAGTCGCCTCGGTCGAGTGCTGATCGGCATCGTTGAGACCGGAGCCGTTGACCGTGTTCTCGGGCCCGCTCGTCTCTTCAGAGACACCGTTCGTGGTCACTGCGATATTCTCAATCGGATAGGCGACCGGCTCGGTCGTGAAGCTCCAGATCTTGCCGACGTACTGGGTCACGCCGTCACCCGCGAAGCCGTCTACGCGCCAGTAGTAGGTCTGGCTGAAATCCAGCAGGTCGGCTGCATCGTATGTGTCGCCGGCCTGCCCCTGGCTGACCAGGACCCCCATCGAGTTGGCCCTGCTGGCGGCGGTAACGTCATCCAGCGAAGTCCCGAAGTACACGTCGTGGGTGGCCACGCCTTCGCCCGGCATCCAGCCGAGGACCACGTCGCGAGGCACATCAGTCGCGCCGTCTTCCGGTGTCGGACTCGCGGCCCGTCCGGGCTCGATGTCTTCACCCATCATATAGAGGATCGCATTGGCGAACACGGCCTTGCCCGTCTCGGTGAGATTGAACTTGCCCTGGGGTGTAGCACCCGATTCCTGCGTCCCCATGCAGAAGAGCATGCGATTGCCGGCGGGCGTGCCGGCGCCGCTGTAGAAGGCCTGGCCGGCCGGCCACTCCACGATGCATGCGCTGGTGCCGGTCGAGACGATCACCGTCCCGCTACCGAGGGTCAGCATGCCCAACATGGACGTCTGGCCCGTACCGGTCGTGCCGTCGACCAACTGGACCGTGTTGCCGGCGCCGAGGTCCACACCGGTGAAGATGGGGTGCTCGGGCAGCAGGACGTCCATCGTCGGACCGACGAGGTTGTTGATGGTGGTGGTGTTGGCCCACAGCCATCGGCTGTTTCGAGCAAGGTAGCTCGTCATGTTGATCATCGGGGTCGTGACGCTGTTCCACTGGCCCACCTCGGCGGCATCTGTGGCATACTGGGCGCTGTCGGTCGAGCGGCTGACGATGATCAAATCGGCCGCGTTGAGGGCCGCGATCTTCGTCGCGTCCAGCGCCGTCCAGTTGCCCCGCTGAACGTCCAACTCGTGCCCCAGAGACCTCACGAAATCCTCGGCCTCCAGGTCGTCCTGGACCCCGTCGACGTCGGTATCATACGCCTGCGAGACCCAGATGATATTGGCCGCTTGGGACGCAGGACACAACAGAAGCCCCAGCAGCAACATGAGGGAAACGACTTTCGAGTGCATCAGGTGTTCCTCCTTCCAGTAGTAATGGGCGATAGCCCTACAACAGTGAGGTGATTGACGATGCCCGTAGCATCGTTTATACCAGATGGGGGCCTGTGACTTCAAGTAAAAATCGCGTCCCCCGGGCCGGCAATGGAGGGGGCATGCTGCGACGGAGCGAGGGAGGCCAGTATGTCCCCGGGCAAGGTCAGTTGCCCGGCCGAAGCAGCCATTCGGCAGAGAGCCTCCTGCCGGCGGGGATCAGGCAGGTGACTTCGAGCACATACATCTTCTCAGGAGCGATCTGGACCGGAACCACAAATTCGTAGGCCCGCAGGAAATCCCGCCAGTATTTCTGGTTCTCGGCCGGGCTGGTCAGATCCATGTCCGGCCAGATCGCGATCCGCTGGCCCTTGGGCTCGGCGGACCGCTGAACGTAGTCGTACAGCTCGATGCGGAATACCCCGGGCGCTTTCATCTGGGAGCCGTAGGCATCCGCGAGAGAAACGTAGACATTCAACTGCTGCCCCCGATCATCTGTCGGCTGGCTCAGCTCCGTCAGAGGCAGGACGGTGATCGCTGCCGGCCCGAACCCACTCGCGGGGGCCGCGGGAACCGCGGGAACCGCGGGAGCCGGTTCCACGACCTGCGCAGTCCTGGGCTGGGTCTGCACCAGCGGCTCGGTGTCACGAGGGGGTGAATCCCCGCTGCCTCCCGCCTGCGGCTCGCCGCATCCGGCGCAGAGCGCCATCGACATCAGCAAGCACGGGGCGGCCCACTTCAGGAGCAGGCCGATGGACTTCCGAAGGTCCGGTCGAATGATCGTGCGCTCGTCCATGAACTATAGATCCTCATCCAGCAAATGTCCGAGACGGTGCTTCTTGGTGCGCAGGTAGTTGATGTTGTGCTCGCCCGGGACCGCCTGCAAGGGGACCTGCTCGGAGATCTGGATGCCGTAGACCTCCAGCCGGCTGACCTTCTTGGGATTGTTGGTCAGAATCCGCACGTTGCGAAGACCCAAATCCCGGCAGATCTGCGCGCCGATGCCGTAGTCGCGACGGTCGGCGCTGAAGCCCAGCTTCAGGTTCGCGTCCACGGTGTCCAGGCCCTGCTCCTGAAGCTCGTAAGCGCGCAGCTTGTTGGACAGGCCGATGCCTCGACCCTCCTGACGCAGATAGATCAGAGCTCCTTTGCCCTCTTCTTCGATCATCTGCATGGCGGTGATGAGTTGATAGCCGCACTCGCAGCGCTGCGAATGAAACAGATCACCGGTCAGGCACTCCGAATGCACGCGAATGAGGACCGGCTCGGGATGCTCGACGACATTGCCGGCCTCGTCACGGTCGCCGATGCCTCCCTTGCACAGGGCCAGGTGCGGCTCCGGGCTGGTCATGCTCTCGTAGGCGAAGAGCTTGAAATCGCCGTAGTCGGTGGGCAGATTGACCGACACGATGCGTTTGACGTGGCTCTCCCGTTGCAGCCGGTACTCGATGAGCTTGGCGATCGAGAGCACCTTCAGGCCGTGCTGCCTGCAAAACTGCAACAGCTCGGGGACACGGGCCATCGATCCATCCTCGTTCATGATCTCGCAGATCACCGCGGCCGGTTTCAGGCCGGCCAGGCGGGCCAGATCGACCGCCCCTTCCGTCTGTCCGGCGCGGACGAGAACCCCGCCGTCTCGGGCACGAAGCGGAAAGATGTGGCCCGGCCGCGCCAAATCGCGGGCTCTGGCGCCGTCGGCGATGGCCACCTGGATCGTGTGCGCCCGGTCCGCGGCGCTGATCCCCGTCGTGATGCCCTCGGCGGCATCCACGGAGACCGTGAACGCCGTTCCGAAACGAGCCGTGTTCTCCAGCGCCTGTGGATACAACCCCAGGGCGTCGCACTTCTCGGCGGTCAGCGGCAGGCAAATCAGCCCGCGACCGTACTTCGCCATGAAGTTGATGATCTCCGGCGTGACCTTCTGGGCGGCGCAGATCAGGTCCCCCTCGTTCTCGCGATCCTCCGCGTCCACGAGGACGGCCATCTTGCCCTGCCGAAGATCCTCCAGCACTTCCGGCACATCACTGAACGTCACTGCGGGTGTTTCCTGCTGCGAAGGAGACTGGCTCATGCTCACACTGGACTGCCTAACGCACTTGTGTCTTGTCTGTATCCGTCGAGCCGGTCGACGCCGTTTTGGCGCCGGACCGCTCAAACTGTTCAATATAGCGGCTTCCGTTGCGGATGTAAACCAGGGTGGCCAGAATGGCCACGACGGCCGCCGACCACCAGAGGACGCTCAATGCCGTCCTGTAGTGCGGGATCCATCGTGAGAATTCCGGCGCCGTCAGCACGCAGGCGACCATCACCAGTTGCAGCGCGGTGGCCGCCTTGCCCAGGAGCACGGGCACAACGTGAATCTGCGAGGTGACCAGGTACACGATGACAAACCCCAGCACGATCAGGACGTCCTTGCCCACGATCGCCACCACGACGGCCAACGGCAGCGTAAACCCCTCGACGTGCCCCCTTTGCGAAGCGAGCAGCACACAGGCGCTCGTCATGAGCAGCTTGTCGGCCACGGGATCGAGAAACGTGCCCAGCTTGGTGATCTGCCTGTAGTGGCGAGCCAGATAGCCGTCCAGGGCGTCGCTGACCGCCATGAACAGGAACACGGCGATAGCGACATAGCGAAACGCCCTCCGTGCATGCTCGCCGACCGATGGATCGCTGGCATTCAGCAGGCAGATGATGAACGGCACGATCAGGAGGATGCGGACCAGCGTGATCCGCGTCGCCCAACTGAGCTTGAATCGCTCGGCCGACCGCGACAGGTGAAGGAAGCGAGACCAACCATCGAGTTTCATCGCATTGTCCCCATCCGGGCCTACGAAGGCCCCTGTGCATCCCCATTGCGTTGTTCCGCTGACGTGGTATACTACGACAAGCCCGTCGCCTTGGCAATGCTCCGATCCCGATGGACGTCGAGATCGGGACGCGGGCACTGCGGAACGGGCAGCGGAGCGGATCGCTATGAGTTCGAAGACGGGACTGGGACAGGCCTACTACGATTTGTCGGTGATGATGGACGCAGGCGTGCCTATTCTGCGCTCGCTGGACATCGCCATCGAGGGACGCCAGGGGTACCTCAAGCGCGTTCTCATGCGGATCCGAGACTCAATCTCCAAAGGATCGGACCTGTCCACCGCCCTGGCGGAACACCGACACGTGTTTCCCCAGTTGGATCGCATGCTCATCGAAGCGGCGGAAACCTCGGGGTCGCTCGGCCCCTCCTTCAAGATGCTGGCCGACTGGCACGAATTTGTCCATCGCATCACCCGCCGCATGTTGGTGGGATTGATCTACCCCATCCTCCTTCTGCACATGGGAGCGTTCATTGGTGCCTTTGCCGATGTCATCCTCGATGGATTCACATTGCGAAGCTTCATCATGGGCGCGTTGCATCTGCTCCAGTATTTCTACATCTTCGCCGCCATCGTGCTTGTGTTCATGTTCCTGAGAAGCCGAAGTACCTTGCTCCGCTGGCCGCTGGATTTCCTCGTCCTGAGGATCCCGTTGCTGGGCAAGGCGGTCTATCACATCTCCGTGTGCCGGTACGCCAGGACATTTGCCATGATGTACGGGGCGGGCGTCCCCATCACCGAGGTGACGGATCGTGCCACGCGCGCCACCGGCAATGAGGTCGTCGCACGCCTCTTCGCCGGAGGCAAGGACAGCGTCCGCGCCGGTGGGCTGGCTTGGGAAGGATATTCCAAGCGCCTGCCGCCGCAGTATCTGCACCTGTTCCAGATCGGCGAGGAAACCGGAGAACTGGATAAGACCGCAGCGAAGGTTGGAGAAATCGCCGGCGACCACGCCGACCTGCTCTTCACCGAATGGGCACGATGGGCGCCGATCGTCATCTACATCATCATCATGATCGTCCTGGTGATGAAGATCCTGGGGATTTGGCAGAAGATCTATGGCACGGCGCTGTCTTTCTGAGCGACCGTCACGGAGACGGCCATCCCGTCGGTGATCCGCCAGAGCGGTTCGACGTCTCCGCAGACACGGCCGACCACGTTGACTGCCGAGGCCGCGCGGATTTCGTTGCCGATGGAAGCGGGCGTCGGTCCGAAGAAGATGCACAGAACGTTGCCGGCTGGCCAGCAGGCCAGTTCGCCGGCCTGGAGCACCTCGCGGGCCCCTTCTTCGAGATCGACCTCGACAGGGATCGAGAAATAGACCTCCCCACCCCATCGGTTGGCCTCGCTTACAATGGGCAATGCCTCGCCGATGGCCGCGGCAGCCGGGGTATCGTCCAGTTCCGCCAGGACGCGCACGCGTCCGGCTGTGATGACAATCTGCCTGGGCATGACTCGCACCTCCATATGACTCGGGCGCGTGCATTTTATGGGCTTATTGACTTGATGTAAATGCTCTCACTGATACAATTGCCCCGTCAGTGAAGAAGGGTGCAGTCATGGCAGTTCTGAACGTCAATATCGATCACGTGGCAACGGTGCGTCAGGCGCGTCTGGCGGACGAGCCGGACCCGGTCTGGGCGGCCGTCCAGTGTGAGTTGGCCGGGGCCAACGGCATCACCGTCCACCTGCGGCAGGACCGCCGGCATATCAACGACCGCGATGTCCGGGTGCTCAAGGAAACCGTCGCCTGTAAGTTCAACCTGGAAATGTCCATGGCCGAGCCGATCGTCAAGATCGCCGAGCAGGTCCGGCCTGACCAGGTGACGCTCGTGCCGGAGAACCGCGCCGAGCTGACCACCGAAGGCGGACTCGACTGCGCCCGGCACAAGCAGCGTCTGGCCCAGGTGGTCCGGCGAATGCACAAGAAGGGCATTCTGGTCAGCACGTTCATCGTGCCCCAGCCCGAGCAGATCCTCGCCTCGGGCGAGACCGGCTGCGACGCCGTCGAGTTGCATACCGGCGCGTACGCCAACGCCAGGACCGAAGCGGCGATCCGCAAGCGACTGGCCGAACTGGCGGCGGGCAAAGACCTGGCCAGGGAGCACAAGCTGGTGGTCCACGCCGGACACGGACTGACCTATCGCAATATCGTCCCGGTCGCCCGCATCGAGGGATTGTGTGAGTTCAACATCGGTCACAGCATCGTCGCCCGCGCCGTGCTCGTCGGCATCCGCGAGGCAACCAGGCAGATGATCGATCTGATTGAGAGATCTGCGTAGGATGGGCCGTGCCCACCGTTTGAGCAGCGATGGTGTGCAGGGCACACCCTACCAAACTTTCGCATTTTCAGGAGCAGCAGGATGTTCACAGGCGCCATGGTGGCACTGATCACGCCCTTTCACGAGGGCGAAATCGACTTTGAGACGCTCGACGAACTGATCGAGTTTCATCTCGAAAACGGCATCGACGCGATCGTCCCCGTGGGGACGACGGGAGAGTCCCCCACGCTCAGCTTCGACGAGCACAAGCAGGTAATCGAGCGCGTGGTCAAAGGGGCCGGCGGCAGCGTGCCGGTGATCGCCGGCGCCGGGTCGAACAGCACCGCCGAGGCCATCGAGCTGACCAGCTTCGCCAAGAAAGTCGGCGCCGACGCCACGCTCCAGGTCTGCCCCTACTACAACAAGCCGACTCAGGAAGGATTCTACCAGCATTTCAAGGCGATCTGCGAGGAAGTGGATCTGCCGATGATCCTGTACAACATCCCCGGCCGCTGCGGGGCCGGCATGACGCCGGAAACCATCGCCCGCCTGAGCGAGCTGGACAACGTCGTCGGCATCAAAGAGGCCACCGGCAGTCTCGACCAGGCGTCGGAGATCGCGATGCGATGCGACCTGACGATCCTGTCGGGCGATGACTCTCTGACCCTGCCCATTGCGTCCGTCGGAGGCAAGGGCGTGATCAGCGTGGTCGCCAACATCGTCCCGGCCGACGTGAAGGCGATGACCGACCTGATCCTCGAAGGCGACCTCGTCAAGGCTCGCCAGTGGCACCGCAAGCTCTTCGCGCTGAGCAAAAACATGCTCACACTGGCGACCAACCCGATCCCGATCAAGGCGGCAATGGCCATGCTCGACATGGCCTCCGAGGAGCTTCGTCTGCCGATGACCCCGCTGACGGAGTCCCAGAAGGCCGCTCTGAAACAGACCCTGACGAGCTACGGCCTGCTGAGCTGATATCCCGCCAACCGCGTCAGCCGCCCTGTCGAGGACCCCGGCGTGCACCCGCCAGAACCTTGTCGCGCAGGTAGGTCTGTCCGGGCGGTTTGGAGCCGATCTGTGCCGTGTAAAGGTGAGGCAGCGCTTCGAACAGATGGCGGATGTCGTCCTGGCTGAAGCTGTGCTCGCCGATCAAGGTCAGATACGTCAGGACGTCAAGGCATTCCAGATGCTTAAGACCTTCGTTGGTGAATCTGCCGCCGTAGATGTTCAGCATGTCCAGTTTCTTCATGCCACGCAGATGCGCCAGGCCTTCGTCGGTCAGGTCCGGTCCGCCGATGGTCAGCCGATCCATCTGCGTCAGTCCGGCAAGGCCGGCGAGTCCTTGGTCTGTCAAGCTCGGCGGCCTGATCGCCGGATTCCCAATCTGAAACCACTTCAGTCGGGTCAGCCCAGCCAGACAGACCACATCCGCATCGCCGATTACCCCACCATCTCGGCGTGTTCCGATGGTCAATTGCTCCAGCGTCTTCAGGCCGGAAAGACCCAGCCCGGTATAGTCCTGTTTGACGCCGTCGATATTGAGTCGTCGCAGATTGGCTAATCCGCTCAGGCAGGACAGACCCGAGATTGTGGCGTTCGCATCATGCACATTCAGAACTTCCAGGTCTTTCAGAGAGGCCAGTTTCTTCAATCCCTCGTCGGTGACAGCCGTACATCCGAAGAGAGTCAGATCGCGGAGGTTGCGCAGCGTCGCAATGGCCTCCATAGAAGCATCGGTCATGCCGATGCTCCCCACGCTCAACTCTTCGAGGTCTCGGCAGCGGGCAAGCATTCGAATTCCCTTGTCGGTGTAGTAGCCCTGCTCTCCGCTGGAATCCCTGCGATAGTCCCGGCTGACATTGAGACTGCGAAGTCGAGGCAACTGCGAAAGGTACTCCAGACCCGTGTCCGAAATCCCTTCCGACGGAAGCCAGAGGGTTTCGAGCGTCTTGACGTCTCTCAGATGAGCCAGGCCCGCATCGGTTACTCTGGATCGGGCCACGTCCAGACTCCGCAGATGCGGCAGCGCCGCCAGATGCCGAATCCCTTCATTGGTGATGCCCTGCGACCAGTGGAATGTCAGATCCTGCATGCCGGTCAGCTTGGAAAGATGAGCCAGCCCCGCGTCCGTCGTGTTGGGCAGATGTGCCAGATGAAGGACGCGCAGGCTCGGGACACGCTGCAGGTGCGCGAAACCCGCATCCGTGAAGCCCTCGCCCTGCAACATCAGGTAACGCAGGCGTGGCAGCTTCCCCAAGTGGACCAGACCGGCATCGGTGATCCGCCCTGCTCCCAGCGCCAACTCCTCAAGACCCTGCAAACCCGCCAGATGTCTCAGGCCGGCGTTGGTGATCCGGCTCTCCCGAAGGTAGAGCCCGGTCAAAGCGGGCAGTCTCGCCACATGGGCCAGTCCGGCGTCGTCCATGCGATTCGGCGCGGTCAGATGCCGGAGGTTCTGCAATCCGGCGACCCATTTCATTCCGGCTCCCGTGATGTTCGTCTGGCTCAGATCCAGCACTCGCAGGCCGGTCAGGTGCGCGACGTGCTGCATGCACGCATCGCCCGGCTTGGCGCCGCCGCTGTAGGAGCCATGAATGCCGAGCTGACAGAGGTCGTCCGGCTGGAGGTTGCGCAACGGGGAAAGGTCGCTCCAGGCCTCTTTGCGTTCGACGTTCAGCGATATCCACTTGCCGGGCGGAACCGCGACATCGCCGCGTGCATCGGCCAGGTACTTCCAGTCTTCACCTCGAATCCAGTAAGAGAACCCCTCCAGTGGTTTGTCAGGCACCGGCTCGCAGACCAGTACCTTGCCCAGCGACCGATCCGTCGGGAAGTGCAGGGTCCGCGCCTCCATGCCGGTGGCCCCCTTCAGCCCTGCTCCGCCGAGGACAGTCAGTATCCAGACCACCCGAATCTGTCGCGCCATGTCCATATCACCTCCACAGGGCCGCTCATCGCTCATAGGGGCGAATGATTATTCGCCCCTACCGCCATCTGGCAGATCGCTACTTATCGGGGTCATCGTCATCGACGTCATTCGGGTGGACGTCACGATAGGCCCCCATTCCCATGCCTCCCATCATTCCGCCACCCATCAGGCCCCCTGCCGGCACGACCTCTTGCTCGTTGGGGTCGGCATGCGGATCGGACGCCAGGGCAAAACCGTCCGCGTCGTCCTCAGTATCCGCCTGGGCCCCGGGCATCGCCGCGCCCGCAGCAGGCGTCTGCGTCTCCGATGCGACCGGCAACTCGGTCAGGTCGGCGTCGGCAGCACTCTGTGACCACCATGGCACGAACCGCGATGGCGCGTCGGCAGGGGCATTTCGCCCAGCCGTGGACGCCGTTGGTCGCAGAACGGGATTCGACGGTCTCGGGGCCGGTTGCGTCCTGGTGATCTCCGTATTGGAGGATGGCTTGGTCACCTCGTGATAGGTCACCACCGAGCCCACTCCGATGACCGTCACCGCTGCGACGGCAACCGCCTTGGCCTTGACCCCGGTCAGTGTGGCGTCACCTACAGTCTGGGCGAGCCAGGAGCCCCCGGTGGAGGCCGCCGCAGCCGGCGCACCGGCCAGGGCCATCTTCCCCAGTTCCCCCAGCACGGCTTGTGGAGCCGCCTGCACGGCGTTCTCGGTCAGAAGCGTGCCGAGCGCGCCGGCCGCGACCAGAAGGCCACGCGTCTGGAGAACCCGTCGCAGCGTCGTCACGCCGGCATCGATTCGCCGGGAGACCGTCGCCTGGGAAATTCCCATCGCACCTGCAATCTGTCGCGTCGTCTGGCCCTCCAGGAAGTGGGCCACGAGGATTTCACGCATTTCGGCATCGAGGGCATTGAGCCCCTCGTCGATGGAGGCTGAGAGGTCCTTCCATTCGGTGATCTCGCGAGGCCTCGAAGCGGCGTACTGGGATTCCCTTTGCCTGCGAGTGACGTCCTTGCGCCAGGCATCGATGGCCTTGTGCGTCGCGACGCGGTGAAGCCAGCCGGGCAGCGAGCCCGTTACCGTCGCGGCGTCTTTCGTCAGTTGCAGGAAGGTCTCCTGCGCCACATCGGAGGCCCTGTCCACATCCTGGAGGATTCGCAGCGCCGCCCCATAGACCAGTCCGGCGTGCCGCCGGATGATCTCACGAAACGCCTCCGCATCCCCCGTCCTCGTGAACCGCCGCAACAACACGAGTTCTGCTTCCATCTTCGTCTCTCCTGAACACCGTCGCCTGCTCTCCACATCATAAGGCGATGCCCGCTCGGAAATGATTCAAAAAAGACCGCAGGTAGCAGAAGGCCTGCTCTACGACCCGGTCGTCACTGGCGACAGGAGAGGGCCGAGCCACTGGGAAAGGCCGGAGAGCGTCATCTGGACCGCCACCGCCGTGACGATCAGGCCAGTGATCCGGATCAGCGGACCGAACGCGTGGAGCCGTTGGAGGATTCGGCCGATCCACAGCGACATCAGCATGACCAGGAAATTGGCGGCTACCGCCGTCGTCAGCGACAGGGCCGTCATGGTGATGCCGTGCGCCGCGGCAAAGGAAATGGCGGCGGTAATCGTGCCGGGTCCGGCGATCAGAGGCGCCGCCAGCGGAACGATCGAGATGTCCGTCCCCCCGTGAAAGTCCTGCTCATAGAAGCGTCCTTTCCGCACCGCCGTCAGACCGATGATGAACAGCACGATGCCGCCGGCCACCTGCAAGGAGTAGATCTCCACGCGAAACACCTCATGCAGGAGAACATGGCCGATGCCGGAAAGGACCAGAAGGATCGCCAGGGCCACCGACGTCGCTGTCACCGAGACCTTCAGCAACTCCGCCCGTGAATACGGAGGGTCCATCGATGAGAGAAGGAACACCTTGCTGGGAGGGTTGATCAACGCCAGGAAATACAGCGAAGTCTGTACGAAGACGTCCACATCCATATTCGGCACTCGAAGTCCCGGGACTCAATCGTTCTGCCGGCGCCTGCGGGCGTCGGGCTTTCGCGTACAATCACATCCTGCACGCCGGGTGTCAACCGGAAAGCTGCGTCTGATGCGTGGGTCAGAACTCCGTGAGTGCGTGTCGAACCGTGGAAGAACTCTGGACAATCGGGCGCCGCGCGGATAGGCTTGGTTGTCTCCTGGCAATGCACTTGTCTACAAGGATAGGTCTTCTTGAAAGGGTGGTTTCAATGAGGAGCATCAACCGAACAATGCCCGTAGTTGCCGTAGCACTTGTCATGTGCGCCCTGTGGGGTAGCCTTTCGAAGGGCCAGGACATTCCCCTGCCGGAGCATCCGCGGCCCGACTTCCAACGGTCGCAGTGGGTGAATCTCAACGGCGTCTGGGACTTCCGCTTCGACAAGGAAGATGCAGGGCTCAAGGACGACTGGTCATCGGGCAAGACAGAGTTTCCGCTCTCGATCAGCGTGCCGTTCCCGTGGGGTTCGGAACTATCCGGCGTGGAGAGCCAGGCGGACATTGCCTGGTACAAGCGGACGATCCGCGTGCCGGCGGAATGGAAAGGCAGCCGGGTCTTCGTGGTGGTCGGCGCCTGCGACTGGCTGACAACCGGATGGCTCGACGGCCAGAAGGTCGGCAGCTTCCAGGGCGGATATACCCCCTTCGAATTCGAGCTGACCGAACAGGTCAAGTGGGGCCAGGAGCAGACCCTCGTGCTGCGCGTCGACGACACGCCCCACCGATTCAAGCTCGAAGGCAAGCAAGGCTACGGACCGGCCAAGGGCATCTGGCAGACGATCTATCTGGAGGCCCGTCCCAAGGTCGCGCTGGAGACGGTGCAGTTCCTGCCGGACATCGACGCCGGGAAGGTGACTGTCAAGGCAACGCTGAATCAGGCGGCGCCTGAGGCCATGCACTTCGCGATCCAGTTCAAGCCCGAGGACCGGTCCGGCGCCGCCGTGCAGGCCACCATCACCAAGGGCGGCAAAGACATCGAGCTGGAAATCCCCATGAAGCCGATGCGGCTCTGGTCGCTGGAAGACCCATACCTGTATGAGGTCAAAGCCATCCTGTCGGGCGCGGGAGCCGAAGACGTCGTCTCGACCTACTTCGGGATGCGGAAGATCAGCGTGACCAGGCTCCCCGGCACGGACTTCCCCTACATCGCGCTGAACAACAAGCCCGTCTACCTGAAGCTGACGCTGGATCAGGCGTATCATCCCGAGGGCTTCTACACATTCCCGAGCGACGCGTTCATGCGCGACGAAATCCTGCGCTCGCGTCAGATCGGGCTCAACGGCCAGCGGATTCACGTCAAGATCGGCATCCCGCGGAAGCTCTACTGGGCGGACAAGCTGGGCGTGCTGATCATGGCGGACGTGCCGAACAGTTGGGGCCAGCCCGACGCGGACATGCGTAACGAGGCGGAAGTGGCCCTGCGCGGCATGATCAAACGCGACTTCAATCATCCCTGCGTCTTCAGTTGGGTGATATTTAACGAGACGTGGGGCCTGCGGACGGGCGACCAGGGCTACACGCCGCAGACGCAGGAATGGGTGGCCTCGATGGTGCGGCTGGCCAAGCAGCTCGATCCGACGCGGCTGGTGGAGGACAACTCGCCCTGCAACCTCGACCACGTCCTGACGGACATCAATAGCTGGCACGCCTATCTGCCCGGCCACAAATGGACCGAGCACCTCGACCAGGTCTGCCGCGACACGCACGAGGGCTCGACGTGGAACTACATCGGCGGCCGCAAGCAAGGGACCGAGCCCCTGCTCAACAGCGAGTGCGGCAACGTCTGGGGCTATGAAGGCAGCACCGGCGACGTGGATTGGAGCTGGGACTATCACATCATGATGAACGCGTTCCGGCGGCATCCGCAGGTCTGCGGCTGGCTCTACACCGAGCATCATGACGTCATCAACGAGTGGAACGGATACTGGCGCTTCGACCGATCGCAGAAGTTCACCGGCATGGAGGAACTGATGCCCGGGATGAGCCTGCGTGACCTCCATGGCGATTTCTACGTCGCGATGGGCGAAGAGCTGTGCCAGGAGGTCAAGCCGGGTTCGAGCGTGGAGGTTCCCCTGTATGTCTCGTTCCTGACCGATGCGCATGCGGGCCAAGCCATAGTCCTGCGCGGCACCCTGCGGGGCTGGGACAGCCTGGGCCGCGAGCGCAACTTCGGACGCGTCCAGCGGCGCAACATCCCCTATCAGGCGTGGCAGTGCGGGGCTATCGAGCCGCTGAAAGTGACGATGCCCGACGAGCCGGCAGTGGTCGTGCTGGCGGTTCAGGTCGAGGATCGGTCCGGCGCCGTGCTCGGACGCAACTTCACCACGTTCGCGGTGCGCGACGGCGCCCAGCCGCGACAGGAAACGCTGACGCGGGGCAACCGCACGGTGAAGGTCGTGCGTATCGCGCCCAAGAGCTTCGCCAAGGCCGAATGGCCCGTCAAGCAATGGAACGTGTTCGACGGCCTCAAGGTCAACGGCGCGGGCGCCGGGTACTTCGAGTACCAGGTGTCCTGGCCTGACAATCTGGACGCCGATGAGATCGACACGGCCAGTTTCCGGGCCGAAATCTCGGCCAAGCAGCTCTTCGGCAAGGACAAGGAAGGCGCTGGCAAGCAGGAAGGCGACTACATGCGAGGCAAAGGCACGCACGATCCCAGCCTGAACCCGAACTCGTATCCGATGACGGACGAAACCGTGTATCCCAGCGCGATCCGCATCCGGATCGGTGGCGAGGTAGTCGCGACGGTCGATCTGCCCGACGATCCGGCCGATCATCGCGGCATCCTGTCCTGGCACGCACAGAAGCGCGACAACAGGCTCAACGAAGCCGGCTCGTATGGATACCTCGTCACGGCGGAGATTCCTGAACGCGTGCTCCGCAAGGCGGCCGAGGAGGGCAAGATTGTGATCCGCCTGGAGGCCGACGGGGCCCTTGCCGGCGGGATTGCCATCTACGGCGAGCAGTTCGGACGCTATCCGCTGGACCCGACGCTGGCCTTCGTTCTGAAGTAGTTGGATCGACGCCGATGTGATGCAGTGTGTTTTCGGAGGCCGCGCGTACGGGCGCGGCCTCTGCTTCATAGGACGAAAGAGAGGGGCATTCCATGAAGATCGTTCAGATCGCCCTGCTGTTCTGCACGTGCATCAGCCTGCAAGGTTTGGGCGCCGAGCTGCCGTTGGCGCCGGCGGTCGAATGCCACCCTCGTGGCGGTCTGCCCAACGTACTGGCGAAGCTCCAGGCCGGGCAGGACGTGCGGATCGCCTACCTCGGCGGAAGCATCACCGCGCAGGCGGGCTGGCGACCCAAGACGCTGGCATGGTTTGCCGGGCAGTTCCCCCAAGCCAGGGTCAGCGAAATCAACGCCGCGATCGGCGGGACCGGCTCGGACCTCGGGGTCTTTCGCCTCAAACACGATGTGCTTGACCACAGGCCCGACCTGCTGTTCGTCGAGTTCGCGGTCAACGACGGCGGCGCGCCGCCCGAGCAAATCTACCGCTGCATGGAAGGCATCGTCCGGCAGACCTGGAGGAACAACCCGACCACGGACATCTGCTTCGTCTACACCCTGGCCGGCAACATGCTGCAAACGCTCCGGGAGGGCCGGTTCCCGCGCTCGGCCAGTGCGATGGAGAAGATCGCCGAGCACTATGCCATCCCCTCGATCCACATGGGCCTGGAGGTCGCGCGTCTGGAGAAGGAAGGCAAACTGATCTTTCAAGGCCCCCAACCTGCGACCGAACAGGAGAAGGCGGCCCTGGGCGAGAAGATTCTGTTTTCGCCCGACGCGGTCCACCCTTACACCGACACGGGGCACCAGCTCTATCTCGACGCGGTCGTCCGCTCGATGGCAGAAATTCGGCAAGCGGGCAAACCCGGGCCGCACACGCTGGGCGACCCGTTCGTCCCCGACAACTGGGAGAAGGCCAGAATGGTCCCCTTGGGCCGGGCCAGACTCAGCGAGGGCTGGAAGAAGCTGGACCCCCAGACCGACACGATCGCCAGGCGATTCGGCGACAGGTTGCCGGAGGTGTGGAAGGCGGACCAGCCCGGCGAGTCGATCCGGTTCCGCATTCGCGGCAGCGTCGTCCGCATCTACGACCTGGTGGGTCCCGACTGCGGACAGGTCACGATCCAGGTGGACGGTCAACCAGCCTATGTGCAACCGCGCTTCGACGCCTATTGCACCTACCACCGGCTCAGTTGCCTGACCGCTGGCAAAGCCATGGATGCGGGTGAACACGAGATCACTCTCACGATCCATCCCGAGCAGCCGGACAAGGCCAAGATACTCAGCCAGCGAAACGAAACCATGGACGACCCGAAGCGCTTCGACGGAACGGCCTGGTACGCCGGCGCGATCCTGATCCTCGGCGACTTCCTGGACTGATCCGCACGCTGCAGAGCACAGGAGCGAACATGACACGTGACCAGATGAGTCGACGTCAGTTCATCAAGGCCGGCGCAGGTCTTGTCGCAGGCCCGATGCTGGCAGTGCGTGGTTCATCACACGACCCACAGGCAGACTGGCTGAGACTGCATCGAGACCCGGTTTATGGGATGATCTCGGGCGGGCCCGATCTGGACCACATTCTCTCGCTGTTTCCCCGTCCGAGGGGTGAGGCCGCCTTCGACGCGGCGCTGATCGCGGAGAACATCGAGAAGCTCCGCACCCGTCCGGCGGTCGACACGGGACACCCCTTCCTCGACCTGTCCGTCAAGACCGCCCTGGCCCACATCGACGCGACGTTCCAGGGCGACCATCCCAAGTACGGCGTCGGCACGTACGCACGTACCGAACACGACGGGTTCCCGCCGACGATCATCGCAGCGGTCGACGCCCTGTCGGCGTGGGGCATGGACGGCCGCGCCGCCCGACTGTTCGGGTACTGGCTGGGCCGCTTCGTGCGAGAGGATGGAACCATCGACTATTATGGCCCATCCATAAGCGAGTACGGCCAATTGCTCCACACCGCGGCCCTGCTGGAGGAACGGTCCGGCACGGCGGGCTGGTGGTCCGATGGATTCAAGGCTCTGGATGCCATTGCCGAGTACCTTCTCGCGCTTCGCGCCGGCGCGGAGAAGGAGGACGGACTGATTTCCGGGTCCCCCGAAGCCGACACGCGTGAGGACGTCGGCAAGTACTTCCACAACAACGGATGGGTCGTCAAAGGGCTTCGGCGATGGGCCGACCTGTGTGAGCGGCAGAAGGCATCCCCTTCCACCGCGGTCTCGACCGCTCGGCAGGTCGCTGGCGGACTGGCCGGGGACACTCTCGAAGCCATCCACAGGACGTGGCCTGCCGACCCCAGGGATTTCTGGCTGCCGGCGCAGGTGAAGACCTCGGAGCGGCCGGCCTCTCTGACCGCGACCATCGAAGCGTCGTATACGAACTACCGCTATTGGCCGGAACTGCTGTCGAGCGGCCTGCTGCCTGCCGAGATGGCCAATCGGATCGTCGAGGCACGCCTGTCGGGAGGCGGTCAGTTCTGCGGGATGACGCGATTCGCCGACCACCTGGACGACTGGCCTCTGGCGGACCACCTTTACGGCCTGTGGTCTCTTGGTCGCAAGGACGACTTCCTGCTGAGTCTCTATGGACACGTCGCCTATCACCAGGTTGAAGGCCATCTGACCGCCTACGAACAGATCTCCTTTCCGCCGGGCAAGCGGGTCGCCGACTACTGCCTGCCCTGCCAACTCGTGGCCGCCCGCGCCGCTCGCCTGCTGGTCCAATAGACGCACGAGCCACAGGAGCAAGACGTCCTGCGATCGATTGAGAGAACAAGAACATGAGCCAAGGGAGGCGTACTATGAACAAGGCGATCATGTGTCTGCTGTCGCTATCACTTGCGATGGTGTGTTCCTCCTGCAAGCAGAAGGCCCCGCAGACGGCAGAACCCCCCTCCGCCTCGGCCAGTCCGGTCTACCAATTCGAGTTGAACGATATCGACGGGGTCCCTGTGAAACTGGAGGCCTACCGCGGCAAGGTGCTGCTGCTGGTCAACGTCGCCAGCAAGTGCGGCTATACGCCTCAGTACGCCGGGCTGGAACAGCTCTACCAGAGGTATCGGACCGAGGGGCTGGTCGTGCTGGGCTTTCCCGCCAACAATTTCGGCTCCCAGGAGCCGGGCACCGAAGACGAAATCAAGGCGTTCTGCACCACGAACTACCACGTCACCTTCCCCATGTTCGCCAAGATCTCCGTCAAGGGCGACGACATCCACCCCCTCTACAAATTCCTGACGGAGGCGGCCCCGACGCAGAGCGGCAGTGCCGGACCGGTCACGTGGAACTTCAACAAGTTCCTGATCGGGCGCGACGGCAGCGTGGTCGGCCGGTATGATTCGAAGGTCGAGCCGCTCAGTCCTGAGCTTACGGGTGAAATCACGAAAGCGCTCGCGGAGGCGAGCTGATGGAAGTGAATCGCGCAGCCCTCGCGTTAATCCCTGCCGTAGGCAAGGAGAACCGTCAGAAGCACCGCGATTTCCAGAATAATCAGCACGAGGTTCATAGCCACGTCCTTGATTGGAGTTCTTCAGCCGTAGCTATAAGGCACACCACACCGCATGAGTAACAGTCGCGAAGGAATTCACACCCTACTCATCAAAGAGTACTACGATCCGCTCTCGCAGATTGTTCTCCCTTGGCTCGCAGAATCGAACGATACCCTTCTTGTCGATCAGGAAAGAGACCGGCCGCTCGTGGACCTGGTACAACCAGTGCGTCGCTCCGGCTGTCACGCCGGGGGGCCGCCCAGGGGGCATCAGATCGGCCACCAGGTCGGGATCCGAATCGAGAACCCCGGCGATGGACGCCCCTTCAAAGAGGCTTGTCAGGTGGGTCGTGACCAGATCCGCCGCCACAGGATTGCCGCCGGGCAGATGATCGTAGATCGCTATGACCAGCAACCCGTTTGGGCCGAACTCCGTCAGAAGACTGCGTATCGTCGCCAGACCTGGATCGCGATCCATCGTGAAGTTGCGAAACGTCAGCAGCACGACCCGCCCCCGGGCCTCCTTGAGGGTGATCGGCGAGTGATTGAACCACGTATCGGCAACCAGTGGAGGCGCTTCCTGCCCCAGGGCCCCCCAGCCTTGGGGGACAAGCTGGAAATCACAGGCATAGTCGTCGGCAGTAGTCGCCCGAGACCATGTGCCGTAGGAAGGCACCTCGATCGTGATGGTAATAGATCGATCGGTTGGCATGTCCGTCAGCGTATAGCAGCCGTCTGCGTCAGTGACGAGGTTCTGGCTGGCCCGTCCTATTCCCACTCTAATGGCGCGATTGGCCACCGGCAAATCCTGCTCGTCCGTGATCCGCCCCCGAACGATGCCCGAGCCCGGCCGGCTGCCGGTCAGCACGATCTCGCCGGCGTCGGCGACGTCGGCTGCCTTCAGATCGAGAGACACCGAACGGCCGCTGACCGTGCCAAGGAAGGCCATGGCTCTGACCCTTGGCCCCACCGAGACGCCCTGCAACTGGAAGCATCCGTCGTCGTCGGTGGTCGCGGCAAGGAGCGGGTCTGGCAGCCCGGCCCAGCGGTTGTCGAGCATCAGGGTTTCCAGGCTCACGCGGGCGCCGGGCACAGGCTTGCGATCCACGCCAACCGCGCGACCGACAATCGTTGCGCCAGGCTCCAGAATGAGCGAGATTTCAGTATTCCGAGCATCCTTACGCCAGATGAACCGTCGGCCGAGCAGACCCGATGCATCACAGGCGCTGCCAAGCAGACCACCCGGCGGCTGGAACGTCGGCTCCGGGAGAGAGAACCACGCCGCTGGTTCGGCATTCGGATCGGAAGCCACCCCCTCCAGTGTGACCAGCCCAGGAACGGGATGCCCCTCCAAGTCCACCAGGGCGATATCAATCAGGTCTGTCTCCGGCTCGCGTTGGGGCACCAGCAATTCCACGCTCACTGGCGATCCGGGCGCTCTGACGTTGATGAGTCTGGGCGAAACCTCGATCGACTGCCCCTGGTCCCACGCGGGCGCGTAGACGCGGTACGAACCAGCCGCCACGCTGAATTCACAAGCGCCCTGACCATCGGTCTTCCCGGTGGCGGCCGCCGGCCCCCGCGTGGACTCGACCACGACGGAGTATGCCTGCACAGGCCGATGGTCCAGATCACCCAAGGCCCGGACAGTGACCGTCGTTTCCGAACCCAGGGCCAGGACGACCTCTTCCGACGCGGCCTTCGGGCTGACGTCCACAAGCACGCCGTGACAGAGAATCCGATGCCGAGCCACCGAATCCACCACAGTCACCGCGTAGAGACCCGCGTCCAGCCCGGTGCACTCGAAACGACCCGCGTCATCGATCGCGCAGGCTCGCTCGTACCCGGGCCCCTGGACACGAACGCGCAGCATCTCAATCAGTTCCATGCTCTGGACATACGGCGTCCCATCCGGGCGGAGCACCGTGCCTCGAATCGTGCCACCAAGCCTTGAGGCCGGGCCGACATTCGAGGCTGCGCGAATGGATCGGATCAACTCGGAATCCGCGGCGGTGCGCTCCGGATGATTTGGCTCGCGAACGACCGTCTGATTTGTGTCGGCAACACGCGCGACCGGCTCGGATGATTTCCCATCCCGCCAGGTCGGTACATCGGGAGATGGGACACTGCACGGATCGACAGAGATGACGGCAGGATCGGACTGCGTCGGCCGCCGAGTTCCCCTGGACGGACGGAGAGCAAATATGCCGGCAACAACTGCGGCCAAGGCCACCGCTGCCAGACCAAATGAGATTCTCTGCCGCCTGTTCACTGATTGTCCTCAACATCCACCACCCCAGTCTCCAGTTCGGCCGCTACGCCGGGGCGGGCCAAATCAGAAGTCGCTTGAACGATCCACACCTTCCCTATACTATCAGAACCGAACTGATTCATCAAAGGCACGCCATCGGGGCGCAGTGGAAGACAACGCATTCCGGCCATGGAGCGGCGGAAGGTGAACGCACAAGTCCAGCACAAATCGAATCGCTCATGGCGGGATCGCCTGTTCGAGATCATCTTCGAGGCGGACACCCCCGCCGGCAAGTGGTTCGACATCGCGCTGATCGTCGTGATCCTGCTCAGCGTTCTGGTGGTCATGCTCGACAGTGTCGCGTCCATTCGGGCCGAGTATGGCCGCTGGCTCTACGGTCTCGAATGGCTCTTCACGATCCTCTTCACCATCGAGTACATTCTGCGCCTGCTCTGCGTCGGAAAGCCCGTTCGCTATGCAGTAAGCTTCTTCGGCATCGTGGACCTGATGGCGATCCTGCCGACGTATCTGAGCCTGGTGGTGTTCGGCACCCGCTATCTGGCGGTCGTCCGCATCCTCCGCGTGCTGCGCGTTTTCCGAATCCTCAAGCTCGGCCATCACACGAAAGAGGCGCGCATCCTCAAGGCCGCCTTCTACGCCGGTAGGCGAAGGATTCTCGTGTTCCTCAGCTTTGTGCTGACGCTGGTCGTCATCATCGGCTCGCTGATGTACGTAATCGAAGGCTCCGCCAACAGCGGCTTCTCCAGCATCCCCCAGAGCGTATACTGGGCGATCGTAACTCTGACGACAGTCGGGTACGGCGACATCTCCCCTCAGACACCTCTGGGCCAGTTCCTCGCGTCGCTCGTGATGATCCTGGGCTATTCGATCATCGCGGTTCCGGCCGGCATCGTCACGGTCGAGTGGTCGCGAGCGAGCATGCGGCAACTACCCAACACTCAGGCCTGTCCCAACTGCAGCGCCGAGGGCCACGACACGGACGCCAGGCACTGCAAGTTCTGCGGCGCCAAGCTCTAACACCGGCCCTGCCTTGGCCCTCAGATCGCGGGCGGCGTCACCGGAGGCGGGCCACTTGCGCCGCGAGAAACCGTTGGAAGCATCCGCCGCCCCGTTACCACCGTACGTCGAACTGCCTCTATCAATTGGAGATAGAATCAGTTACGATTGAGCGCGTGGAGTCTTTTGAAGGAGGTCAGTAGAGATGAAATCGACGAGATCAGCCGGCAGACAACAGCGGACAACGGTAGCCTGGAAAGGCATCGTAATACTCTTGGGGATAACGAGTTGCGCCTTGGCTGGCAACGGTCCGGGCGTCGCCTTCAAGGTGGGCGTCCAGACCTTCGAAAGCCCCGTGAGCCTGGAGGACACCACGCGGACCCGGTACGAGATGGAACTGGCCAGTCAGCTTTTCGCCAACGACCGTCTCGATTTCGCTCTGTCGGTCGGTGGTTCCTCGCTCGGCGAACACAAGGACGCAGACAGTGGCGTCTTCGAAGACGACGCCGTGTGGGAGCTGTACTCGACCGACGAACTGAGCCTGATCGACATCCGGCTGGCCGCCCGGCTGCACCCTCTTGGCCAGGAAGGCCCGATCCGACCCTACCTCGGCGCCGGCGTAGGCTACTTCTGGTTCCTCGACTCCTGGAAGGACAGGTACTACGAGACGATCGAGGATCCGGATTTCCCCGGCACCTACATCACCTTCGAGGACCGCGACGAGGACACTGAGACACTGGGAGACGGATTCTTTCCGTTCGTCATGGCCGGCGTGAACGTGGCGATCCACGATAACGCCGAGCTGCTGTTCGAGTTCCAGTACGACATCGAGAAAGAGGACTCGGGCTTCGACTTCGGCGGTCCGATCTATATGTTCGGGGCGCGCTTCCGCTTCTGATCCCCAAGCCCATCGGGGCTGTGGCCAAATGCAAGAAGGGCCCGGCCATCCATCGGACGCCGGGCCCTTGCGTTCAATCACAATCCCTGCGATTACTTCTGTGAGGTCTCGGCGGCGCGACGTTTGAACGTCGTCTCGCCACGCGGGCTCGAAGCCCGGTAACCGCCCGATTCGACCGTGTACTCCTTGACCTTAAAGCTGTCGTTGTCGATCTTGCTGTAGATGTGCTCCATCGTCTCTCTGGTCCCATCCGGCCGCAGCATCTCGTGCCGGTTGATGGCGCCGTCGTAGCTTTCAGACCAGGTGCTCTTCCAGGTCCCGCCCCGGTTGTCGGCGCCGAACTGTATGACCTCGTCGCCCGACGGCGCCAGCGCGATCATCCCCCAGTACTCATACCGATCGATCTTCGCCTCCACGAGCACCGCGTTCCTGTCGAGGGCCCACTTGTACTGTACGTCGATGGCCGTTCCCGCCTCGTCGTCGCGGGCCTGCCATCGGCCGATCATGTACTCATACCCATACTGCGCCAGCAGGTCTCCGAGGGTTGTCCGATCGCTCCAGCCGGCGCCCCCGTCGGCGGCCTTTGCCTCTGATGCATCTGCCTTCTGACGCTTGTACGTCAGCGTCGCCCACGGCTCCGAGGCGCGAGAACCGCTGCTGTCGATCGGATACGCCGTGGCCTTGAACGTGTCGGCGTCGACCCGTGTGTGAACGATCTCCATCCTGCGAGTCTCGCCATTCGGTCGCTTCTGCTCCATCCGATGGACGGCACTGCCGTATTCGTCCCGCCAGGCCCCGGTCCAGGCGCCGCCCTGGCTGTCAGCCCCGACTTGGATGATCTCCTCCCGATAGGGGATGAACATGATCATGCCCTGGTATTTCATGTCGCCGATCTGGGAAGTCGTCACGACGGCGTGCCGATCCAGCACCCACCTCAGCTCGAACGTGATCTTCTGGCCTTCCTCCGTCGTGGCGACCCACTTGCCGATCAGCCAGTCATATCCGCCCTGGTACACCATATCGCCGAGACTGTCCTGCGCCCCGACGGGAAAGGCCAGGATCGCCGTCAGTGCCGCCGACAACAAAAGGATGCTCTTGGTCTTCATGGTATCCTCCCTTCTGGAATCCGATGTCTGGCTGAACCACCGCACACGCGCCGGTGGCGTTGAAGCCCGTATCAGGAAACAATCCGTGCCCACCAATATAACAAACCGCAGCCGCTGTTGCCTTAGGGGAGCGTTTTTTTTCTCGGGCAAGTCAGGGAACAAGGAGGATCGTGAATCGTCCGCCGGGGGCTTCGGTTTTTGGCCGGGGACGCATGCGGAACGAGGCCCGTCAAGTCGAAGACGAGGCCGCCTCACGCGAGACGGCCTCATCTCCTGCCATACCACCCGGCAAAGGGGCACATTCGAACCGAGACGCTACGGCTGCGCCAGCGCCAGCTCCAACCTCGCCAGCGCGGTGAATCGATCGTCGGCAAACCGCAGCACGTGGGCCAGAGCAGGCGAGGTGAACGCTTCCCTGAGACCCGGTCGGGACCCGCAGAGCACCAGTTGATGTCCCCGCGACGTCAATGCACCGTGCAACTCCAGAAGCAGGCGGCAGCTCGATCGGCCGATCCGGTCGATCTGCGAGCAGTCCACCACCACGTCGCAATCCTCTCGCTCGGAGATCAGCTCGGCCACGTCGGTCAGTTCCTCGACCGTCTGGGGCTCGCCCGGCAGGCTGACAAGGACTACGTTTTCGGACCAGTTTTCCACGCCCATGTCTGCTCTCCTTCATCCGAGATGTCGATCGCGTCGTCTTCTGCCTGCTCCGGGGCGCCGGACGTCCCCCGGCACGGATCGGGGCAGGCGGTCGCGAAGGCAACAGCCATGTCACCACTTCTTCACATCGCCCGCCTGAGGCCTCCACGATGAGAGTCGTTGACTCAAATGCATAGCCAATCGTCCCTGGATAGAGTTTCTTGCGCCCCGGGACGCCGGGAGGACTGCCGATAGAGGAAGACCGGGAGGAAAGCCACAAACGAAAACGGCCGGAGGATCGGGGAGCCTCCGGCCGGATGTGTCATACCGTGCCTCGACGCTGTCAGGCGGACTTGTGGTCCAGAAACCCTTCGAGCTTCCGCGCCCGGACCGGGTGCTGAAGCTTGCGGATCGCCTTGGCTTCCACCTGCCGGACGCGCTCGCGCGTGACCTTGAAAATCCGCCCGACCTCTTCGAGCGTGTAGGTGTAGCCGTCGCCGATGCCGTATCGAAGCTTGATGATTTCCCGCTCACGGTATGAGAGGGTCTTCAGAACCATGTCGATCCGCTCTTTGAGCATCTCCTGCGTCGCCGACGCCACGGGAGAATCGACGTCGTCGTCTTCGATGAAGTCGCCAAAGTACGAGTCCTCGCTGTCGCCGATGGGCCGGTCGAGGCTGATGGGGTGCTTGGAGATGTTCAGCACCCTTCGCGTCTCCTGCACGGACATGCCGACTTCGTTGGCGATCTCTTCGATCGTCGGTTCGCGGCCCAGTTCCTGATGCAGGACTTTGGAGGCGCTGCGAATGCGGCTCATCGTCTCGATCATGTGCACCGGGATACGAATCGTCCGGGCGTGGTCGGCGATGGCCCGCGTGATCGCCTGGCGAATCCACCAGGTCGCGTACGTGCTGAACTTGTAGCCGCGACGGTACTCGTACTTGTCGACCGCGCGCATCAGGCCGGTGTTGCCTTCCTGGATCAGGTCGAGGAAGCTCAGCCCGCGATTGCGATACTTCTTCGCGATCGAGACGACCAGTCGAAGGTTGGCGCTGGAAAGCGTTCGTTTGGCCTCCTCGTACTGGGTGAATACGCGTTCCATCGATCGGAGCTTCTTTTCGAGCAGGTCCGGCGTCTCCAGAACCAATTCCTGAAGGCCCGCCAATTCCTGCCGGGCGGCGCTAATGTCGTCGGCGGTCATCACATCGTTGACGCCCGCGGCGATGATCTTCTCAAGCTGACGCATCTTCTCACAGACGCCGTGCAGCTTGATCTTCATCGGCTGGATCCGGCTGGTCCGAAGGCTCAGCTCCTCCAGGAGCGTGGCGATCTTGCGTCGATTGCGACGCAGACGCCTGGCGTCCACCTTGTGTTCGTCACCGTCCGGATTGACGCCGATCTTCTTGAACAGGCCCTGGTTGATGTCGAGAAGCTCCGTCACCGTCTTGAGGTTGGTGACCATGCGTTTGCGGATCACCCCTTTGACCGTCAAGGGAGTGGTTCCGGTCTTGATCGTACGATCGAACGACATCGACCCATCGTAGACCTGCTGGAACAGCTCCACCGCATTGCGGGCACAATAGTCACACTGGAGCATCTTGCGCCGGAACGCCATGCGGGCGATCTCGATCTTCCGGGCCAGCGAGATCTCATCCTTGCGCGTCAGCAACGGGATCTGGCCCATCTGCGTCAGGTACATGCGGATCGGATCATCGATGCGGCGGGAGGACTCTCCCTCGGTCAGCTCCTTCTCGAGGGTCTCGTCTTCTTCGTGAGCCTCCTCTTCCTCGGCCGCCTCCACCTCCGGAATCTCGGCGTCCTCTTCGAACTCCTCACCGGCCTTGCGGCCCTCCTGCGCCTCGACGTCGCTCTCGTCGATCAGACGCACCCCCATCTCATCCAGCGTTCCAAGAATCCGTTCGAGCCGGCTGGGGCTGACGGCATCGTCGGGCAGCGAGTCGTTCATCTCTTCGTAGGTCAGATATCCGCGTTTCCTGCCCTTGGCGATGAGCGTCTTGATCAGTTGCTCGACGTCCTGCGCCTTCGGCTCTTCCGTCTGTGGCGTGTCAGTCGTTTCAGTGACTTGCGTCTGCTTCATATCTGCCGCCTTCTTGGGTTTCTTCACTTTCTTCGCCACAATACCGACTCCACTAAAGCCAAAGTGCAAACGTCCGAAATCACCACCCGAGTCCGATGACGTCTCCCGTTTCCGTGTCTGAACACTCGAATTCGACTCTGTTACGGCCTATCTTGCGCGGCAGTTCGCATCCTGCGTCCTTACCGGACGTGACCGGCTCACAGCAGGCCCAGGCTATGGGGGTTCTGTCCGGCCCCCGATCCATCCGCCGCGGCAACGCCGCGGACCTCATTTCCTTCTTGATCGAGTCCGATGGTCTGAGAATCTTTCCGATATCGTCTCAACACCGAGGCAGCGTCCGCCAGCCGGGAAGCATAGTTGCCCTTCTGCTCTCCGGCCGCCTGAAGGGCCACCAACCCCTCCGCCAGTGACACCGACTCAATCCGAGCCAGCAGCCCGGACAAGGAGAAACCGTCGTCCGATCGCAGCGCATCCAACAGCACCTCCGCAATCTGACGCAGGATCGGGACGTTGAACAGCGACACACAGATCTCTTCCTGGCGACCCTGAAAGAGAGCGGGTTCGTTCAAAAGCACTTCGAGCACTTCTCGCTGCGCCGCCGCGTAGAGGCCCTGGCCCCAGTCGATGGGTTCGACTTCATTCCGACGATCTCCATCGGATTTCATCGTCTTCGAGACCCGGCCCATCCGCCGGCTCAGATCCGCATTGATCTCCCGTGGTGTAAGACCGATGATCTTCGAGAGCTTGTTGACGATCAGGCCGCTGTCCAGCACGGGAATATTGTTCGCCGCCAGCCCCGTCGCCACCGCCTGGAGGAATTCGTTCAGGATCGTCCTGCGGTTCGCGAGCGAGTCGTCACCCTCGAAGGCCGTTCGCAGCCGGTCCCACTTGAACTGGAGAACGTCTGTGGCCCCGTCGACGACCCGATCGAAAGCCTCCTTGCCTGCCACGAGGAGGAATTCGCACGGATCCTTGCCTTCAGGAACGAAACCGAGCTTGATGTCGAGCCTCTGCGAAAGGCACACCTCCAGGGCCCGATTGGCCGCCTCCATCCCGGCGACGTCGCTGTCGTACACCAGCACGACGCGTTTGGCGTAACGCCGCAGCGTCCGGCCGTGGCCTGTCGTGAAACTCGTGCCCAACGTCGCGACCACGTTGGCGCAGCCGAACTGATGGGCCATGATCACGTCGGTATAGCCTTCCACCACGACCGCAGTTCCCGTCGAGACGATCCGATGACGGGCCTGTTCAAGACCATAGAGGGTGTTGCTCTTGTCGAACAGCGGTGTGGTCGGAGAATTGATGTACTTGGCGCCGGCATCGCTAAGCGTGCGGCCGCCAAATCCGATGAAACGTCCCGTCGCGTCGGTGATCGGAAACATCAGACGGTGGACGAACTTGTCCTGGCCGGCGCCGGCCACCAGACCGCCCTGCTGAAGCAGACGCAGCGGGATTCTCGGGCCCGCCGCCTTCGCCAGCGCGTCGACGGCATTCGGCGCCACACCCAGGTTCCACCGAGCGATGCTCTCGGCGGAAATCTTGCGCGAGGCGAGATAATCCCGCGCGACCTTGCCGCGCTCGGGATCGTTGAGACACTGCTGGAAGAACTTCGTCGCCCAGGCGTTGACCCGGGCCAACAGATTCGGGTCCACGTCCGAAACCGGATCGCGACGCTGCGGCGCGGCGGACCGGCGAGACTCCAACTGGATGCCGGCGCGTTCGGCCAACCGCTCCACCGCCTGCGGAAACGTCAGGTTCTCGCGCATCTGGACGAACTTGATCACGTCGCCGCCGGCGCCACAGGCAAAACATTTGAAAATCTGCTTGGTCGGGCTGACGTTCATACTCGGCGTGTGGTCTTCGTGGAACGGACAGAGACCCAGCATCTCCCGACCCTTCCGCTTGAGACTAACGTGTTCGGCCACCACGTCGACAATGTCGTTTGCCTGCTGCACGCGGCTGATCGCCACGTGGTCGAATATCCCTGCCATCAGTGCCTACGCACGTCCTTCCTGAAGCGCCGCTCTCTATGGAAAATCCTCCCGCCCGTCGAGGCCACGGGCAGAGATAAGGGCCTGCCTCAATGGTTCCAGAGGCGTGGCTATTAAATAGGGGCCCAATGCCGTCAAAAGTCAAGTGATGGGCGCCAAACGGCCCTTTCTATACTGAGAAACGCCATCGAACATGCTTTTAGACACTTAGTCAAACGAGGCATAAGTCCGATATGTGTCAGCCTGGCACGACAGAAGGCGCTCCTCCCATCTGACCTGTCCATCCCACAATCACACGCCGCACGCGGGCGGCAGGCCAAAGAAACGCACGGCGGCCTGGGTGCTCTGCCGGGCGAGCTGATCGACGGACAGACCCCTCAGCTCGGCCAGGAACCGGGCGGTATGGAGCATCAGGGCCGGTTCATTCGGCTTCTGACTGCGGACGGGCTCCGGCGACATGTACGGGCAGTCCGTCTCGATCATCAGCCGATCGACGGGCACCGCCTGGGCCGCCTCACGGGCGGTCTGGGCGTTCTTGAAGGTGACCACGCCGGTGAAAGAAACATAGTATCCACTGTCCAGAAGCTGCCTGGCCTGGTCGGCCGACCCGCTGAAACAGTGGAAAACCACCCCCTTCAGCCCGTCCCCGCACCGATCGAGGATTTCGAGCGTCTCGGCGAATGCATTGCGAGAATGGATGATGACGGGCAAGTCCAGCTCCTTCGCGATGTTCAGATGATCGGCAAAGGCTCGTTTCTGGTCGGGCTGCTTCGAGAAGTTGTAGTGGAAGTCCAGGCCGGTCTCGCCGATGGCGACGACCTTCTCGCTTCGGGCAAGCGTCTTCAGTTCGCCCAAGGCCGCGGCGTCGGCGTCCTTGGCATCGTGCGGGTGGATTCCCACGGAGGCGTACAGGTTCTCGTGCCGGCCGGCCAGCTCAACCGCCTTTCGGCTGTCCGCCAGGCTCGTCCCGACCGTGATCCAGGCGGTCACGCCCGCCTGCCGGCTCCGCTCCAGCACCCCCGGCACGTCCTCCGCCAGCGGCTCAAACGTCAAATGACAATGCGTGTCGATCAAATCCATGCGCCTTACCGCCCCAATTGACTGAGATAGAACACCGTTCGGATGCCAGGAGCACCGTTTCCACCGTATCATCTTAGCGGATGAAAGGCAGAACCGCACCTTCTTCATGGCGTGAAGGCGTCTTCGTAGTGGCGGATTTCGGGGGGGCCGCAATCGCCTACGACAATGGTTATGACGTCGAAGCGGCAGATTCGGTCCTGAATTCGGTGGCAGGCGAGGAAATAGCGGGCGGCGCGTCTGACCCGACGCTTTTTGCCTGGGGTGACCATCGCCTCGGCAGGCGCAAACTGCTCGCCGGCGCGGGTCTTGACCTCCACGAACACAATGACGCCGTGGGGATCGACCATGACCAGGTCCAGTTCTCCGGTCCGGCAGGAGACGTTGCGCGCCAGCGTCTTGAACCCTTTGCCCTTCAGGAACCGTTCGCTTCGCTTCTCGCCCCAGCGGCCGAGTCTGGCCCGGTCCGCCAGCAACCTGCGTCTATTGAACAGCAACACGTCAGGCTCTCCCGCATCCTCAGGTCTCGCTGTGCGTCTATCAGGCGACGGTGCGCCGCCAAGAAAAAAGGCCGCATGTCATTGCGGCCTCCAGTTGCCAGTCGTTGAGCCGAAAGCCCGCATCGCGGGCCTGAGGCCACTACTTCGAGACGGTGTGCTTGCTGTGGCGATGTGCCAGCTTGACCGCCTTGCCGGTGCGGGTACGCAGGTAGTACAGCTTGGCGCGGCGGGCCTTTCCGCTCCGGATCGGGCGGACATCCAGCACATTGGGCGAATGCACCGGGAATTTCCGCTCGACACCTTCGTTGTTTACGATCCGCCGGACCGTGAAGGTCTCATTGATGCCCCGACCCTGCCGGGCGATCACCGTACCGGTGAAAATCTGCGTCCGAACCTTGTCCCCCTCCTTGATCCGGCAGTGGACGTCCACCGTATCGCCGATCTCGAAGTGCGAAAGTGCATTCTTGAGGTTTTTGCTCTCAACGTGATCGAGTATTTCCGTCTTCACCGAACAGTCTCCTTGAGAAGATCGTTTACCGGCCCTGCGTGAAAACTTGTACTATACGGACCGGCCGAACCGAAGGCAAGGATTTTTTTGCACCGCTTTGGGAGATATTCGAACGCGTCCATCGGTCGCAATCGGCCCTCCCGCCCGCCAGAGGCCCGGCGGGAGGCCCCCCGCCCAGGACCGCAACAGGCCCGCTGCCCCGGAAACTTACCGGCGACCGTTTGAATTCCGCCGGGAACCCTGGTATTCTGGAACTACCGAACAGTCGGAGCCCATGCCGGAAGGATGTGGCCAAGCGGCTCCGCACCTCGATGCAGACGGGAGATTTTGAATGAGCGGTCTCTTTGGCGTCGTCTCGGAGGCGAATTGCAGCGAAACCCTCTTCTACGGCACCGACTACCACTCCCACCTGGGCACAGAGTTCGGCGGTCTGGCCGTCCTGGGCGACGAGTTCTCGCGGCGCATTCACGACCTGAGCCAGAGCCAGTTCAAGTCGAAGTTTTTCGACGACTGCCGACAGATGATCGGCAAGAAAGGCATCGGGGTAATCAGCGCCTCCGAAGAACAGCCGATCTACCTGAACTCCCGATTCGGGCCGTTCTGCCTAGCCACCGCAGGCCTGGTGGAGAACGCCGAGGAGCTGGCCGCCCGGCTTCTGCGTAAGGGCATCTCCTTTTCGGAGGTCGGCCGCAAGGGGGTCAACACCACCGAACTGATCGGAAAGCTCATCAACCAGGGCGCCGACCTGGTCGACGGCATCGAGCGGATGTTTAACATTATCGAAGGTTCGTGCTCCCTGCTGCTGCTGACCCGAGCGGGCATCTATGTCGCCAGGGACCGGTTCGGCTACACCCCCCTGGTGGTGGGCCGGGGCAAGGGCTCATGGGCGGTGACCAGCGAGTCCAGCGCGTTTCCCAACCTCGGGTTCGAGACCGTAAAGTACGTCGAACCGGGCGAGATTCTCCTGATCAGCGAAGACGGCATCGTGCAGCGCAAACCCGGGCGCAAGCGTCCCATCCAGGTGTGCACCTTCCTGTGGATCTACACGGGCTTTCCGGCCTCCAGCTATGACGGAACCAACGTCGAAATCGTCCGCGAGCGCAGCGGCTGCCTCCTGGCCAGGCGGGACGGTGACACCGACGCCGACATGGTCTGCGGCGTGCCCGACTCGGGACTGGCTCACGGACTGGGCTATGCGATGGAATCGGGCAAGCCGTTCCGCAGGCCCCTGGTCAAGTACACGCCGGGATACGGACGCAGCTACACGCCCCCTTCACAGGAGACGCGAGACCTGATCGCCAGAATGAAGCTGATCCCCATCAAAGAGGTCATCGAAGGTCACAGCATCGTCCTGTGCGAAGACTCCATCGTCCGCGGGACCCAACTGAGGAATTACGCCATCCAGAAGCTCTGGGACTGCGGCGCCCGGGAGGTGCACGTCCGGGCCGCGTGCCCGCCCCTGCTGTTTCCGTGCCGCTTCAACCTGTCGACCCGTTCCATCAAGGAGCTGGCGGCGCGCAAGGCCATCCGCCGGATCGAGGGGCACGACACCGTAGACGTCTCCCCGTACATCGATCCGGCCAGCGCCAAGTACGAGCAGATGGTCGAGGTGGTCCGCCAGGACCTCGGGGTCACGACGCTGCGTTACCAGACGGTGGACGACATGGTCGAAGCCATCGGCAAACCCAAGCACCAGCTTTGTCTGTACTGCTGGACGGGCCAGTGCCCTGAGTCCGCCTGCCGACGCAGCGCGATCGACATCGTCGCCACAAAGAAGCGATCCCGGCGCGCCGGGACCGTTGTCGATGACTCGGTTCAGCAGCAGCTCTGGTAGAGCGTCCATCGATTTGCCAAGTGACATCGCCACCCAATCGGCACAAGCCGTGGAGACCGCACATGAGACCGATCCATAGCACGAGACGCCAATTCCTGAAAGCGATGGGTGCGACCGCCGCGGCATGGAGCATCCCATCGGCCCATGCCGCCGACGCATCGGACGCGATCGTCGTCGACCCTACGCCGCGCTTCGAGCTGTCGCCGTACCTGTACATGCAGTTCATGGAGCCGTTGGGCACCACCGATGGCTCGGTGGCCGCCGCCTGGGACTTCGGACGCGACTGCTGGCGAGAGGACCTGATCGACGTGACCCGCAGGCTGGCTCCCACGATGATGCGCTGGGGCGGCTGCTTCAGCTCCTACTACCGATGGAAGGAGGCGGTCGGTCCTCCCGAAAAGCGAGTGCCGATGCTCAATATGTGCTGGGGCGGCCTGGACACCGGGCAGGTCGGCGTGGCTGAGTTCGTGGACTTCTGCCGGCAGGTGGAGGCCGACCCGCTGATGTGCGTGAACTTCGAATCGGACGGCCGCAAGTACTGGCAGAAGGACCCCAAGGGCAGCGTCCGCACAGCCGGGCCGGAGGAAGCGGCCGAATGGGTCCGCTACTGCAACGATCCGGACGACCGGCTGCGACGCTCGCACGGGATCGAGAGACCCTGTCCGATCCGCATGTGGCAGCTCGGCAACGAGACGTCGTACGACCGCGACGGCTACGACTGCGAAACGGCCGCCAAGCGAACCGTTGCCTTCGCCAAGGCCATGCGGCAGGCCGACCCCAAACTGACGCTGATCGGCTGGGGCGACAGCGGCTGGGCCAAACGAATGCTCGAAATCGCCGGTGAGCACCTTCAGTACATCGCCTTCCACCACATGTTCAACCCCGATCAGGGCCGGGCCGATTCGCCCCTGCGCGACACGGAATACCGCAAAGACCCTGCGCGAACGTGGGAGCACCTGATGAACGCCCACAAGATTCACGACAACCGCATCCGCTGGATGCGCGAGCAGGTGGGCGACGACCCGACGCCGCTGGCGATGACGGAGTGCCACTTCGCCCTGCCCGGCCGCAACCGGTGTGAGGTCCTTTCGAGCTGGGCCGCCGGCGTGGCCAATGCCCGCCTGCTGAACGTCCACGAGCGGCACGGCGACCGGCTCAAGATCGCCACGCTGGCCGACTTCTGTGGGACACGCTGGCAGGTCAATGCGATCATGATACCCGTCCCCGGCGGGCCGTCCTTCATGATGCCGGTGGCGCGGGTGATGTGCCTGTACCGCCACCACAGCGGCGACCGGGGGGTCGATGTCACGCGCACTCCCGACGGGCTCGACGTCACCGCCAGCCGGCGGGCCGACCGCCTGTTCCTGCACGTGGTCAACACGAACCGCCGGCAGTCCGTATCGACGCAGATCGCGGTCGCCGGGATGCGCATCGCCTCGGGGCAAGTCTTTGAACTGACCGGCGATCCGGAACACGAGATCATCCGCGACGAGCCCAACGGCGTGGTCCTCTCGGAGAAGGCGCTGCCGCAGGATGGCCGCTGGAGCTTCCCGGCCGCATCCGTCTCGGCGGTGGAACTGGACGTCCAGACGGTTTGACAGGAGACCTGGCCGATGACCGCCATGCACAACACGCGACGCGATTTCCTCCGGATGGCCGGTTGTGTCGCGGGCATCATGCCCGCCATGCAAGGGCCCGACGCCCTCGCCACAACACCTGCTCACGCGGCGGAAACTCAAAACGAGGAATCCATCCGTGAGGAGTTCTTCCTTCGGCGCGAAGAACTGACGCTGAAGTTCCGCCACACGGGGGCCCAGCGCCGCCTGTCGTTCGCCAGGTTCAAAGGCACGCCACAGGCGTGGAAGAAGGCGTGCCGCGACAAGCTGGCAGAGCTGATCGGCTTCTCGAAGCCGGCGCCGTGCCGGGCAAAAAAGGCCGACTGGAAGTCTTGTAGCCAAATCCGAAATTCGAATACCGAAATGCGAAACAAGCCCGAAAGCCCAAAGCCTCAAATCCGAATCCCGGCGCGCCGGGACGGCCGGGGTGGTAGGGGCGAATCATCATTCGCCCGTACCGGGGACATTCGGATTTCCTTCATTCGAATTTGTTTCGGATTTCGCGTTTCGTGCTTCGAGTTTCCCGTTTTAGTGTTTCGCATTTCAGGCCGAAGGTGAACGGTGGGCACGGCGTCTTGAACTGGATGGACCGCAGCGACGTCGCGGGCCTGAACGCCCCCCGCCTCATCCGCCTGCACTATGGCGAGCTGGACAAGCCGGGGCCGGACAACAACTCGGCTTCCTACAACGAGACCGTGCAGCCCGCCTTGGCAGAGCTGCGCACAATCTACAGGGCGTTCGGCGCGGAGTCCAAAGTCAGCCTCTACGTGACGCCCAACTCCTGGCACGAGATCGACAACGACGACCTGCGGCAGTTCCTCGCAACCCGACAGCTCTCCTCAGGTCCATCAGGTGTGCCCTTGACCATACGCAAAGGGACGGCTCTTCCAGACGAACGACGACCCCCCACTGGGACGTCTGAGCCAAGGGCGAGCCTGAACATCTCCGTTTTCAGCGCGCGGGGGACGAATGCGCAAACATATGGGGGTCATGGACGAGGAATGAATCCCGCTCGTTCATCGGCTGCAAATCAGGAGAGTATACTGCCATGAATCCCTTGGCATCACCTTCCACATACGACGAGGCCTTTGCGTAGATGTTGTCGTCGTCGAGCCCACAGAAGGAGCGATGCTCGAAGGTTACATGGCCATCCAAAAACAGGACGTTTTGCCCATCTGTCTGGTGTGAGATGGAGTTGCCCATGCGCGCCGTCCTGACAGTGCCGTTGTACGGAGCGACATCGGGGTTGAAAAGGGTGAAGTCTCGTGCATAGGACGCAGGACTGATGATCCAGGGATTCCGGTCGGCGGCCACTGCAAGATTCGGATCGCGCGAGGTGGTCAGGCCATACTTGCCGAAAGGAATGTGATAGGCGTAGCTACAGTTGTCGGCCGGGGAGGCCCCAAAATCCCACGCATCGGCGAGTTTGAAGTCCGCTCTGTAGACTACCTCATCGGCAAGTTTGAATTCCGTCGTACCTGTATCGGCCGGGCAGACAAACACCCTCGGCGGCACCGCAAGATACTTGATCAGCAGGTAGAAGCAGGAACTGATCGTCGCCTTGCCGCCCTTCCCATCGCGCGGAATGCTGTACGCCGTCTCGCGGTCCGAAACGTTCCACATCAGCGGCCCGTTCCACACCGAATTGGGATCACCAGCGCGAGGCAGGACGCCGTGATACTCATTGGCGTAGACCAGCATAGCCTTGCCGATCCGCGCCAGGTTCGCTCTGCACACCGCCCGCGTCGCCTGGTTGCGCGGCATCGACGCCAACGGTCCGGCCAGGACCAGCAAGAGCACGCCCGCCACAATCAGCACCAGGACATCCACCCGCGTCAACCCGCTCGCTCCGCTTCGTCTCGTCATCGCCATGTTCCCTCCAGAAGGCTCTCCCAAGGCACACACTCCGTCACTCAGATGATCGTTCACGCCTCCCCTCACAGCAGAATCTATTCTACCGCATCCCGCGTCCGAAAGACAAGAGCCATCGGCAAACTGTGTCTGTGCAGATTTCGCGGCAAGGCCCGTTTTCCACCACGGAGCGCCATGTGTGGCAGCGGCAAACGGAGCAAGGCGGAGTTTGCCGATGGCTTCGACGGCATGCGTATCACCATCGGCAAGCCTGCGCTTGCCGCTGCCACACGGCTGCCAGGATATTTTCACAGACACTCGCTCGGCGTGTCTGTCAGGATTTCAGGGCAGCATTCCCTTGCGGGCGCAGACCGCCAAGGGTGGCACGATATTTTCACACACATGGCAAACTCCGCAAGCTCTCGTTCGTAGTGTGCCCGTAAGGGCATGCCCAACCACAGACGGGATAACGCCTGACGGCGTCACCACGAACACGCGGGCAGACAGGGGCGACATGAGAGATTACAGGTTGTTCTGGAGGGCTTGGATGTCCTTGTGGGTGCCGCTGACGAGGATCCGGTCGCCGGCGCCGAAGGCGTAGTCGGCGTTGGGGGTGACGAAGCGGGCGGGCCGGCCTTAGTCCCGATGCCCATCCAGATCCGGACGCATGGGTCTCCTGCCATGTTGGTCGTCCGCGTTGTCCAAGACATTCAGAATCTCCCGTTCATGAACCAGGAGCGAATCCCTCGCATTTATCGCCTGATAGTAGGTGGCATATACAGGCATCGTACCCTTTGCATCGCCCCTATTCATGCTGGCAGACTTCGTGTAGATGTTGTCACTATCGAGGCCACAGGAGGAACGATGCTCAAATGACGCGTGGCCGTCGAGAAACAGGATGTTCTGCCCGTCTGTCTGGTGTGAGACGGAGTTGCCCATGCGCGCCGTCCTGACTGTGCCGTTGTACGGAGGGACATCGGGATTGAAGAGCGAGAAGTCTCCGCCGGCAGCTGCGGGGCTCATAATCCAGGGATTGCGGTCGGCGGCCACGGCGAGGTCCGGATCGCGCGACGTGGTCAGGCCATACATGCCGAAAGGAATGTGATAGGTGTAGCTGCAGTTGTCAGCCGGCCTAGCCCCAAAATCCCACGCATCGGCGAGTTTGAAGTCCGGCGGACAGGTGACCTCGTCGGCAAGTTTGAACTCCTTAGTGCCCACATCGGCCGGACAGACGAACACCTTCGGCGGCATCTGGAGGTACTTGACCAGCAGGTAGAAGCACGAGCTGATCGTCGCACGCCCTCCTTTCCCGTCGCCTGGAATCCAGTACGCGGTCTCGTAATCCGGCGCGTTCCAAATCACAGGCCCATTCCATATCCAATTGGGCCCGCGCGCACCGGGCAGGACGCCGTCATACTCGTTGGCGTAGACCAGCATAGCCTTGCCGATCCGCGCCAGGTTCGCTCTGCACGGCGCACGCGTTGCCTGGTTTTGCGACATCGACGCGAAACAGCCGACCATGAGGAGAAGCAGCACACCCATCACGACCAGCACAAGGACATCCACCCGCGTCAACCCGCTCGATCCGCTTCGCTTCGTCATCGCCATGTTCCCCCCAAAAGGCTCTCCCAGGGCACACACTCCGTCACTCAGACGATCGTTCACGCCTCCCCTCACAGCAGAATCTATTCTACCGCATCCCGCGTCCGAAAGACAAGAGCCATCGGCAAACTGTGTCTGTGCAGATTTCGCGGCAAGGCCCGTTTTCCACCACGGAGCGCCATGTGTGGCAGCGGCAAACGGAGCAAGGCGGAGTTTGCCGATGGCTTCGACGGCATGCGTATCACCATCGGCAAGCCTGCGCTTGCCGCTGCCACACGGCTGCCAGGATATTTTCACAGACACTCGCTCGGCGTGTCTGTCAGGATTTCAGGGCAGCATTCCCTTGCGGACGCAGACCGCCAGGGGTGGCAGCCTCAAAGCTTGTCCTGAGCGAAGCCGAACGGATCCGCAGGACTTGGGGATGGATCGCCTCGCAGAGGCCTTTCCGTACGGGTGCGCCACTCCCATTCGCCATCCCCAAAGCTCCGTTGCACTACGCTTTGAGGCTGCCACCCACATGGCACGATATTTTCACACACATGGCAAACTCCGCAAGCTCTCGTTCGTAGTGTGCCCGTAAGGGCATACCCAACCACAGACGGGATAACGCCTGACGGCGTCACTACGAACACGCGGGCAGACAGGGGCGACATGAGAGATTACAGGTTGTTCTGGAGGGCTTGGATGTCCTTGTGCGTGCCGCTGACGAGGATCCGGTCGCCGGCGCCGAAGGCGTAGTCGGCGTTGGGCGTGACGAAGCGGGCGGGCCGGCCTTCCTGAAGCTCTCTGACGATGAACACGGAGACGCGGTAGCGGGACCGCAGTTGCAGCTCGCCCAGCTTGCGGCCGGCCATCCACCGGGGCACTTCGATCTCGGTGACGACGGTGTCGCCGCCGATGTGGAGCGTCTGCGACTGATCGTGGGCGGCGATGCGGGCGCCCAGCTCGACCGCGATGTTGCGGTGGGCCACCTCCTGGTTGTAGCGACGCAGCACGTCACTGTGGACCACCGAGCCGACCAGGCGGCCGTCTTCGTCGACCACCGGCAGGCGGTCCAGACCCGTCTCGGCGAAGCGGTCCACCACGGCATCCAGCGACTGGTTGACGCGGACCGGCACGATGGGCTCCTTGAAATCCACGATGTCGTAGGCGTGCCGCAGCTCGTCCGGATCGCTGAGGATGTGCTTGAGGTCCGCAAGGGAGATGACGCCCGTCAGCCGGCCGCGGTCGCCCAGCGTGAAGATCACGTAGCGGTGCATCTCCAGCGCCAGGCGGACGAGCGCCTCGAACGGCGCCTTCTCGGAGACCGAGGCCTCGTCGTTGCGCAGCACCGCCTTCACCGGGATGGTGCGGAGCACGTTAAGGTCTTCGCCGTGATGGGCCTGGATGCCCTGGCGGCGCAGCTTCTCGGTGTAGATGGACTCGGCGCTGAGCTTGCGCGCCACGAACGACGCCATGACGACCGTAAGCATCAAAGGCAGCAGCATCGCGTATTCGTTGGTCATCTCGGCCAGGATGACGATCGCCGACAGCGGCGCCAGCGTGCAGGCGCCGTTGACCGCGGCCATGCCCACGAGGGCGTACGCGACCGGCGAGGCCGTCACCTGGGGAAACCACTGATGGACGGCGTGTCCGAAGGCCCCGCCGAGCATGGCGCCGATGAACAGCGAGGGCGCGAACACGCCGCCGGAACCGCCCGAGCCGATGCTGATCGAAGTCGCGACGATCTTCAGGGCCACCAGCAGAAATGCGAGGCCGCACATCAACTGGCCTTCGAAGAGGACCTGGATCGATTCGTAGCCGACGCCCATGATGTGCGGGTAGAGGATCGCGATCACACCGACCAGCAGCCCGCCGCAGGCCGGTCGAATCCACAGGGGGATCCGAGTCTTCTCAAAGAGATCCCCTGCCATGTAGACGCTGCGCGAAAACACGAAACCCACCACGCCGGCGACGAGCCCCAGAACCAGATACAGGCCGAATTCCCAGGGCGAGACCATCGTGAACAGCGGCAGCGTGAACTCGGTGATGTCGCCGCGAAACTGGCGCGTCACGGCCGTGGCGGCCACAGCGGAAACGAGGATCGGAGTGAATGCGCTCAGGCCGAAATCCGCGACGATCAGTTCCATCGCAAACAACGTGCCCGCCATCGGCGCGTTGAACGTCGCCGCGATGCCCGCCGCCACCCCGCAGCCGACCAGAGTCTTGAGCTGAACGGCAGGCAATCGAAACACCTGCCCGACGCAGGAGGCGATGGCCGCTCCGATTTGCACGATCGGCCCTTCCCGACCGAGCGATCCACCACTGGCGATGCCGATCGCCGACGTCAGCGATTTGACAACCACCACGATCGGGCGAATGACGCTGTTATGGGTGAGAACCGCCGCCATCACCTCCGCGACGCCGTCCCCTCGAACCTCGCGGGCCAGAAAGTAGATCAACAGACCGGCGATTCCGCCGCCGACCGCCGGCAGCAGAAGCCGGCGATACCAGGCCACGGCGAACAACGCCTCCGGCGACATGTCCGGCTGCGACCAGAACACCACCTGAAACAGGATGATCAGCTTCTTGAACGCCAAGGCGCCGAAGCCGCCCAGAATGCCGACAAAAACTGCCAGCAACAGCATCTCGGTGGCCGGCGTCAGCTTCAGACGCCGGAAGATCGATGGTCGCGTGTTCCAGATCGTTTGCATGAGCCTCCGGGATACACTTCAGCCGTTTCTCGATCGCTCCAGGACGCCGTGCCCACCGTTCACCTTCGGCCTGAAATGCGAAACACTAAAACGGGAAACTCGAAGCACGAAACGCGAAATCCGAAACAAATTCGAATGAAGGAAATCCGAATGTCCCCGGTACGGGCGAATCATCATTCGCCCCTACCACCCCGGCCGTCCCGGCGCGCCGGGATTCGGATTTGAGGCTTTGGGCTTTCGGGCTTGTTTCGCATTTCGGCATTCGAATTTCGGATTTGGCTACAAGACTTCCAGTCGGCCTTTCTTGCCCCCCGTCGCGATTTCGGCCGGGCCTCGTGGCTTCCGACTTCGATGGGGCAGGTGGCGTTCTGCCTCAGGAGCGAGCCGACATACGATTCGAACGCGGACTGGACGGCCGCTCCGGCCGGTCGTTGGGCCGGTCCGTCGCGAAGGACTCGAAACGTCCGAAGATCATCTTGCCCGCCGAGGTCTGCAAGGAGCTGGTCACGCTGATCTGCACCTCCCGCCCGATCTTGTTGCGCCCTCCTTCGACCACGATCATCGTGCCGTCGTCGAGATAACCGATGCCCTGGTCGGCTTCCTCGCCCGGCTTGACGATCTTGACCTGCATCGCCTCGCCCGGCAGGGCCACCACTTTGAGGGAATTGGCCAGATCGTTGATATTCACCACGTCAACGCCGCGAACCTGGGCAACCTTCGTCAGATTGTAGTCGGTGGTGACCAGGCGTCCGTTGTGCACCTTGGCAAAGACCATCAGCTTCTGATCGACGCCCTTGGCCTCCTCCGTCTCGGCGACAGCGGTCTCGTCGATTTCCACCTCGATCACCTGGCTGGACTGCATCTTCTTGAGCACGTCCAGACCGCGACGGCCACGGTTGCGCTTGAGCTTGTCGGCCGAATCGGCGATGAGCTGCAGCTCGTTGAGCACGAATCGCGGCACGATGATCGGCGCGTCGAACAGACGGCTCTCGGACAGGTCGTAGATGCGACCGTCGACGATGGCGGACGTGTCGAGGATCAGCGGGCGCGCCCCCTTGGTCTGCTTGGCGAACTCGACATACGGCACGACGAAGCGAAAGTCGTCCTTCGTGCGCATCACGATGCTGATCGTGAAGTAACAGATGCAGATGCCCAGCATCCACTTGATGGCGACCTTGGCCGGCTCGACCATCTGAATCCGATACGATTCGCCAATCATGTCGACGGCACTGGCCAGGGCGCCGCTGATCATCATGCCCACAAGAAGGCCGAAAAACACCCCCGCCAACGCGCTGAGTTTGCGCTTGGGCGTCAGGACGTCCAGGAAGAAGAAGAAGATGGTCAGGCCCACGCCGCTGATGACCACCGACCACCAGCTCGCGGAGTTCTCGGTTGTGCTCAGCTCGACCGATGAGGCGTTGACCACCAGCACGGAGACCACAATAACGATGAACACCCCACGAAACAGCCACAATAGCATCGCCACGACCTTTCAATGATCGTCAGTCCGTTCGGCAATTCTTTCATTATAGCCATCGGCTGCGCTGTCGGCAACCACGACCTCCTCCGCCCGCCCTCGTGGAATTGCCGCCCGCGTACACGGGTTAGACAAAGGGCTCTCCTGCCTGGGGGAGAGCCCTGAAAATCGCTTCAGGCGGCAAGCGATGCTGCCCGCCTCGTTTCTACCGGTCGGCCGGTTCTCAGCCTTCTGCACCTTCCTTCTTTTCGGGGGCCGGCTTGGCGGACCGCAGGGTGATTCCCAGCGTGTCGCCGCCGGAGGGGTAGGAGCTCTCTTCCCTGGCCACCGGCTGCACCTTCGACGACGGCGCCGGTGCGGCGTGCTCTTCCTGGGCCCACTGCACCCTTCGCAGACTCAGGCCGATTTTGCGAGCTTCGGGATCGACTTTGAGGATCTTCACCTCGACCTCGTCGTCGGGCTTGACCACATCCTGCGGCTTGTCGATCTTGTGATCGGCCAGCTCGGAGATGTGCAGCAGACCTTCCAGGTCCGGCTCCAGCTCCACGAACGCGCCGAAGTTGGTGAGCTTGGCGATCTTGCCTTTGATGATGTGACCGGGAATGTACTTTTCGGGAATCGCACGAATCCACGGGTCCTCGGTCATCTGCTTGATGCCCAGCGAGATCCGTTGCTTGGCCTCGTTGACCTCCAGAACCACACACTTGACTTCCTGACCTTTCTCCAGCGCCTCGCTGGGGTGCCCGAACTTGCGGGTCCAGCTCAGGTCGGAGATGTGGACCATGCCATCGATGCCCGGCTCGATCTCGACGAAGGCGCCGAAGTTCGTCATACTGCGGACGTTGGCGGTCACCACGGTTCCCGGCGGATACTTGCGGGCGGCCAGCTCCCACGGATTCTGTTCGGTCTGCTTGATGCCGAGCGAGATCTCCTGTTTTTCCTTGTTGACGTTGAGCACGACGACGTCGATCTCGTCGCCGAGGTTGACCATCTCGCCGGGATGCGACAGACGCCGGGTCCAGCTCATCTCGCTGATGTGCACGAGGCCTTCGATCCCGTCTTCCAGACGGACGAAGACACCGTAGTTCATCACGTTGACGACCTTGCCTTTGACCTTTGCGCCGACCGGGTACTTCGTCTCGACGCTCTCCCACGGACTGGGGCTCTTCTGCTTGAGGCCCAGCGAGATCTTCTCGCTCTCTTTGTCGACGCCGATGACCACGCACTCGATTTCCTGATCCAGATCGACCACCTCGGAGGGGTGCGAGATGCGGCCCCAGCTCAGATCGGAGATGTGCAGCAGGCCGTCCAGCCCGCCCAAGTCGACGAACACACCGAAGTCCGCGATGTTCTTGACGATACCCTTGCGGAGCTGACCGACCTCGATCTCGTTGAGGATCTTCTCTTTGCTGGCGCGGCGCTCTTCCTCGATGAGCTTGCGGCGGGAAACCACGATGTTGCGGTTCTCCACGTCGATCTTGAGGATTTTGCACTCGACGTCCTTGCCGATGAACCGGCTGATGTCGCCCGGTTTGCGAATGTCAACCTGCGAGGCCGGCAGGAAGACCGGAACGCCGATGTCCACGAGCAGGCCACCCTTGATCCGCCGGATGACCTTGCCGCTTACAACGTCCCCTTCCTGCTTGGTGTTGATGATGTGCTCCCAGCCGCGAATCGTGTCGGCCTTGCGCTTGCTCAGAAGGATCAGCCCGCCGTCCGAGTCGGTGTCCTCCAGCAGAACCTCGATCTCCCGGCCGGGCGCGATCTCGTCCGGACTGCCGAACTCCCCGGCGTCGACCACGCCCTCGCTCTTCAGACCGACCTCGACGATCACGTCGTTGCCGATCTGAGAGACGATGGTGCCCTTGAGAATCGTTCCCGGCAGACGCGAGTCCACTTTCTTTTGCAGCATCTGTTCGAGGTACTGGTTCTCCATGTCCCCGAACATCTCGCCGATCTGCTCTTCCAGTTTCGCGTCGGACAGCCCCAGCTTGTTGACTAAGTTTCGATCTACCATAGATTCAGATTCCCCTGTGGAGTCTTTCCGTGCGACCGACCGACGCTCCACATACACATCAGCCGGCCTCAATGCCGCAGTGCATCAATCCAAGTTGATATTGGCATCCCCCTGCTCACGCAGCAGAAGGCACTACACGCTCGAACGCGACGAGGCGACGGACTCACTGTTCTTCGCCAAATCGCTCCAAATGCTTGACAAATTCTTCAATCACCCAATCCGGAGTGGAGGCCCCGGCCGTCACACCGGCCACCTTCCTGCCGAAAAGGGTCTTTTTATCAAGTTCGTCCCAATTCTGCAAGTGAAAGGTCGCTTCGTTGTGTTTTTTGCACAGGTCGGCTAGGCGGCGGGTGTTGGCGCTGTGGAGCCCTCCCAGGACAAACATGATGTCCACCTGCTGGCACAGCTCGATGGCGGACTCCTGTCGTTTGATCGCCTCCTTGCACAGGGTATTGACCACCTTCAGCTCGCTGAAGCGGCGGCGGGCGATGGCGTCCAGCATCCGTCCGAGATGCTCGGGGCTCTGCGTCGTCTGGCAGACGATGCCCAGCCGCCCGTTGTGGGGCAGCTTGTCCAGATCCGCCTCGTCGGCCACGACGACCACATCGTTGACGCACCCGACCACCCCCTGGACCTCCGGGTGGTTCTCCTCGCCGATAATCACGACCTCGTAGCCCTCGGCTTCGAGCTGCTGGACAATCTGCTGGAGGCGCTTGACCAGGACACAGGTGGCGTCCACGATGTGGAAACCCTCGTCCTTGAGCCGGCTCAGCTCGCTCGGGGCCACCCCATGAGAGCGGATCAGGACCGTCCCTGAATCCATTTTGTCAATGGAATCGACTGTATGCAGGCCAGCGGCCCGCAGCCGTTCCACCTCGTCCTTGTTGTGTATTATCGGACCGAGACAGTAGACCGACTGGCCCTCCGGAGCCCGCTTCAACGTCTTCTCCGCCATGCTGATCGCGTTGCGAACCCCCGGGCAGAACCCGCATTTTGCCGCTACCAGTACCTTCATATTCGATCCATGCCACCTTCGGCCAATCACGACGCACAAACAGAGCGGGAGCGGGCCGATCCACCCACTCCCGTTGACTCCTCTTATCTTACACGTTCACAGGTTCGCGGTGCGGTCCCATCAAACGCGGAATCCCTATTCCACCGGCTGAATCCAGAGGTTGCGGTACTCGATCGCAGCGCCCTCGCTCTGGAGGCAGATCTTGCCGCCGCGTTCGGAGCACTGCGTAGCCACGTTCTGGAGCGTGCCGTTAACCAGTACAACGACCCAGTCGTCCTTGCAGATGATGTCGTAGGCATTCCACTGGCCGGGCTCCTTCTCGCTGCTGTCATGGAGCTTGATCGTGCGGCGGCCCTGGACTCGACTGCCGCCTCTGGCGTGCTGGGCGGTCTCGACGCCGTCAATAACCCAGAAATCGCCTGCGCTGCCGGCCTGGAGCTGGCATTCGAGGCTCCTGGGCCAGACCTTGTCGGCCCCGCTGGTGTGCACCAGTACGCCGTTATTGCCCGGCTTGGCGGGCCACCGCCATTCGACGTGCAGATGGTAGTCGGCATACGGCGTTTCGGTCCGCATGTAGCCGGCCGGCTTGCCCTCACAACGCAGCACACCCTGGCTGATCGACCATGTCTTGGCGACGTCGGCGTTCGCGTCGGGCAGGAACAGCTTCCAGCCGGTGAAGTCCGTCCCGTTGAAGAGAACGATCTTCTCCTTTGGCACGGTCGCAGAGACCGCCTCAACTGCGGCGACCGGTCCGGCCGTCAGAACAATCAGCAGCACCACGGCGACCCCAATCAGGGTCGCGCGCCTTCTATCCTGGCTTGGCATTTTCGACACTCCTTTCATCGAACGCGACATCAGCCGACGATCAGACCAACCTCGTCTTGCCCGGAACCGCCACCTCCGGCATGGCCAGCGTGCCGAACTCGTACGCCGGCGGCGCCAGGTCCAGCTTCGAGGCGTTCATCACCCAGTCCCACTTCAAGGCCCGTCCCGTGTAGGCGCTCATCCGGCCCATGATCGCGGTCATCGTACTCTCGGCAATCCGCTTGCCCTCGTTCAGACGTTTGCCCTGCCGGATAGCGGCGATCTGATCGGCGTGCTGAGTCAGGCAGGGATCGAACCGGTCCCAGGCGATCTCGGCCGCGTTGGGGCCTGTGATCACAACCCGGCCGAAGTCCAGCCGCGCCGAGCCCTTGGTCCCGACGATGTGCTGATAGTGCGGATTCGAGATGCCGTCCTGCTGGGTGCCCTTGTAGGAAACGCTCACGCCGTTCGCGTACTCGTATTCCACCGCGAAGTGGTCGTAGGAGTCGCCATACTCCGGCTCTGTCCGCTGTTGCCGGCCGCCCAGGGCAAAGCACTGAACCGGAGGTCCGCCCAGAGCCCAGTTGACGACGTCGAGGTCGTGCACGTGCATCTCGACGATGAAGTCGCCGCTCAACCAGGTCATGAACAGCCAGCGACGCAGTTGCCATTCCATGTCCGACCACTGCGGTCTTCGTTGCGAAGGCCCCCAGCCACGCATGGCGTCTCCCAGGCGGAAGCATTGCCCGCTCTGGATCGTGCCCAGCGCGCCGTCGCGAATGCGTTTCATCGCCTCGACCAGGTGCGAAATCCGGCGCATCTGCGTACCGGCCACAAACGTCAGGCCCTTCTGATCCGCCAGCTCCGCCGAGGCGATCACCGAGCGCACCCCCACCGGATCCACCGCCACCGGCTTTTCGGCAAACACGTGCTTGCCCGCTTCAAAGGCCGCCCTGATGTGCATCGGGCGGAAATGCGGCGCGGTCGTCAGGATCACCACATCCACGTTCGTCGCCAGCACCTTCTTGTAGGCGTCCCAGCCGACGAAGCAGGTCTCATCGGTGACTTTGACCTTGTCCCGGATCGGGTTCGGATCTTCGCCTTCCTTGGGTTGTCGGGTCAGCGCCGCGCGACATCTGTCCAGCGAATCCTTGAACAGGTCGCCCATCGCGATCAGTTCGACGTTCTCGGCCGCCACCAGAAACCGGGAGGTATCGTGCATGCCCCTCCCGCCGCAGCCAATCAAACCGACGCGGATCTTGTCGCTGCCGGCGGCGAATGCACGCGGGCTCAGGCCCGAGGCCACCGCGGCGGACACTACGCCGGCCGCCGCCCCTTTCATGAAGTCACGTCTCGATACTGCATGCTTGATTCCATCGTTCATCGCTGCACCCCAATCTTGCCGTACATGCGGACCGCTATTCCAACGGTTCTATGTGGATATTGCGAAACTCGATGACGCCCGACTCGACCTGCAGGCCGATGTACCCGCTGCGACGGGTCAGGCCCGGATGTCGCTCGTACAGATAAGGATAGAACGTCACGTCGGTGTCGACGACCTGCTTTCCGTTCAGAGCCACAGCGATGCGCGAACCGCGGCACTTGATCGCCATCTGCTGCCACTGGCCGGCCCCGCGGCCCGCTCGCTCGGACGGCGCCTGAATGTCAAAAAGGCTGCCGGTAAACTGGTCCGGCTGCAGATCACCCCACTCGCGCGTCGCATCGTCGAGAATCTGGACTTCGATTCCCGCATGGGAAGGATCGCCTCGCAGTGGAGACCGGAGGAAGACGCCGCCGTCGGCGCCCGGCGAGATTCGGAACTCCAGCGACAGCACAAAGTCGCCGTACTGGTCCACTGTCGCCAGCCAGCCGGCCCCGGATGCCGCAGAAGCGTCCGCACCTGCCGAGGCCGCATCCGACGACGCTCGACCCGTGAGCACGCCGTCCGTCAGCCGCCAGCGGCCCTGCTCGCTCCCGATCACCTGCCAGCCGACCAGACCGGTCGCGAGCAGATCGGTCCGTTGCGACTCGCGGCAGAACCGCGCCGGCGTACAGGAACCGAGTATCATGACGGCACAAAGCAAGAAAATGAATGGCCCGGCCTGGCCTGCATGACGCATATCACACCTCCTGCTGGTGTAGCGGATTGGCCCCCCCCGCGTTCGATTGACATCGCTCATAGTGTCGTCGCATTTCGACACGCACGCCTTAGTAGAAACCATCGGCCCAAAGCTCACAGGGCCAAGGCTACCGGGTCGCCCGGCGGCCGTCAAGTGCATTTCGCCGCTTCCACAGGTCCGTGCGTTTGCTTGACGCGGCTGCCGCCTTGCGATACGATTGATCGGTGTCGTGAGATGATGTCGGCGCGAGAGAATGGGCCTATGTCGGATCGAAACTGGATGCAGCAGCCGTCGGGTTCGCCTGGCCAGGCCGAAGCAGGAAGGGATGTGCGGTGGGCTCTCGATCTGCGCAGAGGCCTGCGGATGGCGGCGATGCTCGTGCTCTGGGCCGGCGTCACCCTGCCGGCCGGGCGCGCGGTGATCGCCACACAGCAGAGCGCCGAGGCGAATTCCCCGCCCCCTGAAACCGCGCCGCCGCCCGAGGAAGCCCCGGTCGTCTACTACGGCTACAACATCGTCCGGACCTATCCGCACGATGAACGCAACTTCACCCAGGGTCTGGTCTACGAGGACGGCTATCTCTACGAAGGGACCGGGCTCTACAAGCAGTCGGTGCTGACCAGGCGCCACCTCGAAAGCGGCCGGTATGTCAAGCGGCTCCGTCTGCCCGATCAGTACTTCGGCGAGGGGATCGCGCTCTTCGGCGACAAGGTCATCCAACTGACGTGGAAATCCGAGGTGGCGTTCGTCTACGACAAGACGACGTTCCGCGAACTGGAGCAGTTCCATTTCAGCGGCCAGGGCTGGGGCCTGACCAGCGACGGAACCCGGCTGATCCTCAGCGACGGGACCAGCGTGCTGCGTTTTCTCGACCCAAACACCTACGTCGAAACCGGCCGCCTCCGCGTCCACAACGACCGCCGCCCGGTGCGCCAGATCAATGAGCTGGAGTTCATCGACGGGCAGATCTACGCCAACATCCTGCCGACCGATTACATCGCCATCATCTCGCCGCAGACCGGCCGCATCACCGGCTGGATCGACCTGACGGGCCTCTACATCCCTCCCGAGTACAGCCCCTCCAACATCGTCCTCAACGGCATCGCCTATATCCCCGAAACCAGGCATCTGCTCGTCACCGGCAAGTGCTGGCCCAAGATCTACGAGATCGAGCTGGTCCCGCAGACCGCCGAGCCGTAGCGGCGAACAATCATTCGCCCGTACTTCAATCGAGCGGCCGGAACGTGATGCCCAAGACCCGCAGCCGTTCGAGGTGGTGACGCAATCGGCTGACGAACTGCTCGTAGTCCTTCGCCTCCCTCGCCGACCAACCGATCTCCGCCAGCGCCGCCGCACGCGGATAGGCCATATAGTACCGATGCGCAGGCGTGGCAATGAACTCGCCCCAGAGCTGGCCCTGCACGCCCAGCACATGCCTGACCCTGTCGGGCGCGATGGCCTCCGGCACGGGATCGTAGGAGTACACCTGGGCCAGCGGCAGGTTCCCTCCGATCGCCAAAGGCTCCGACGCGGCCGGGCCTTGATAGTAGTCGAAGTACGTGTGCGACGTCGGCGCCATCACGACGTCGTGCCCGGCGTTGGCGGCCGCGATGCCCCCCTGCTCGCCCCGCCACGACATGACCGTGACCCCGGGCGCCAGGCCGCCCTGCAGAATCTCGTCCCAACCCACCAGCCGCCGGCCGTGACTCGACAGGAACGCGTCCATCTGCGCGATGAACCAACTGTGCAGCCCGTGGGCGTCCTTGAGCTGCAGTCGTTTCATCTGCGCCTGCATCTCGGGGTCGTTGGTCCAAAGCTCGATGTTCGCTTCGTCGCCACCGATGTGGATATGCCTGCTCGGAAACAGCTCCATCACTTCGGTCAGCACATCCTGGAAAAAGATGACCGTTTGCGGACGGGGCGCGACCAGACCCGAGGTCTCGCGCCATCGCTTCTGGGGTTCCAGCGAGGCGAGGCGATCCGGTGCAATGCCCAGTTCCGGGTAAGCGACGATCTCGGCTCCGGCGTGGAACGGCATCTCAATCTCCGGCACGATCGTGATGTGACGGTCGGCCGCGTACTGGACGATCTGGCGAATGTCGTCCTGCGTATAGAAGCCGAAGCAGCGCGGCCCCGTGCCGTCGCGATGGCGGAGGTTCCAGTCCATCTGCGAACCGAGTTCTGTGAGCTGGGGGTACTTCTTGATCTCGATCCGCCAGCCCTCGTTGTCCGTCAGATGGATCTGCAGACGGTTGAACTTGTGCAGCGCCATCACGTCGAGGAAGCGCAGCACGTCGTCTTTGGCGATAAAGTGACGGGCCGGATCGATCAGCAGACCGCGCCAGCCAAAGCGAGGATGGTCCGTGATCCTCACGCAGGGCACGTCCCACGCAACATCGTCCACTCTCGTCGGACGCAAGACCGCCGCAGGCAGAAGCTGCCGCAGCGTCTGGATGCCATAGAACAGCCCTGCCGGCTGCGCCGCAACGATCGCGACCTGTTCCGGCGTCACGCGCAGCTCGTAGCCCTCGGCGCCGAGCGTCGAGAGGCTATCGTCCAGCCGCATCTCGATGGCCCGCTCGCCCGGCTTGGATGACGTCGTCGGTTCCAGCACAAATCCCATCGCCGGCGCCAGCGCTGCGGCCAGCTTCTTCGCCTCGACCGCCGCCGCACCCTGCGCGACGATCCGCGTCGAAGGCGTGACACGAAAGGCCCCGTCCGCCCGCTCGACCGCGACCGGCTGCGGAATCACGTTGATGTCGCCACCGCTCGCCCTCGACGACAACCCCAAAACCAGAACCACTCCAAACGCCATCACAGATCGCAGCATGGCCAGGTCCCTTTCAAAATCACCGCATCAGAACCGACCATACCGCCCCCCGCCCCGCCCCGCAATCCCAAACTCCACCGGAACCGGTCGCGACACACACTTGACGCAGCCGGGAGATCCCTGTAGACTATCTCCCGGATGTGCGAAGGGAAGCTATGCGACGAGAGGTTCCCACAATCTGGCTCCCAATGCCGCCCAGCAAGTACATGCGGAGCGATAATGATTATCGAAAGGCCTGACCCCGAACCCTCTCATGCCATGAAATATGAAAACTCCATTCGAAAGGCCCTTTGGATGTACGATCCGACGCAGGCAACTCTATATCCTAGGCCAGGTTATTTAGCAGACGTCGACGACTTGGGGTCAACTGTAAGGGAGGTCTGGAAGAATTACGATTGGAGGAAGTTGACATATGGAAGGCGGCGTCAATAGGATCTCTATCGTTGAGGATTTGCGTTGCCTGACCAAGATCACGGATCAGAAATTGAACCTCATAATATCAGAGAGGAGAATGGCTATCTGTCGGTCTGGCACTCCTGTCATGATCGTGAACGCATGCGTCGAAGTTCTGCCAAAACTCGCTGGATAGTGAAAGGGATCTCGAATGACAGCCGGAGACAAGCGTGATCCAGCATCTGTGACACAGGAAGCGAGGGCCAGTGACGCGAAAGCAATAACTGTTGTCCTATCCCTTTGTGTCGTAAGCAGTCTTGTGATACAGCCTAAAGCACGTGGCCACACTGAAGGCGAGAGTCAGTCGATGGAGCCAACATTTGTGCTGACGCAATTGGATGCTACCGATAGCGCTCTTGAGATTAGCTATCGGATTAACAATAATTCTGATCAGGAGATATGGCTGTGCAAGAATCTCGGCTCTGTCTTCCAGTACTTCAGTTCTGAAGTGTCTATGACTGACGATGGTGAGACCCTCTTAGTCCGCAGACGCCTTGACGTCCCGATAACCGGATTTGCGGAGCAAGTCTTTGGCAGCTTCATCCGCATACCGAGAGCAAGTAGCCTGGGGGAGACCGCGCTGTTTCCTTTGCCCGTTCGGCCTCATCGTGTCACTTTGCCAGCACGAGGCAGAGATGAGGCCATCAAATACGTGAAACGGCTCCGAATTGAGGTCGGCTACTACTCCGGCGACCTGCTCCAGATGATTTCGCGCATGCTTGAGGACGCGCCGAGCGATCCTCAGGCAGAACATGTCGACGATGTGGGCTATCCGACCGATGCTATTGGCTGGTTTGGCAATTCAATATGGTTCAATAAACTCAACGAGATCGTGCCAGATAGAAACAAGCAGGTCGTGATCCCTTGGACAAACCAAAGCCTCAAAGGTGAGCAAGTCCTCCATGCTGTGATTGGAAACCTCCACGTACCCTATGTGGAAAAGGCGGATTTCATGAAGTCTTCATTGGAGAGTTTGCAGGATTGTACCAGGGCAGAGGTCCACTATCAACCCTCTCTATTCGAGTACCTCTTTCCTCATCCCATCCAACAGGGAGTTCTGGATTATGATGAGAGAAGATATCTGCAAGCTCAGAAGAGACTCCTTGTTGAGGATCCGATTTTGATCAGTGGCTTGATCAATGGAATCAGCAAGGAGAAAGACCGGAATAGCTGCAGCAGTTGTATCTTGCCTGACCGAAGCACCATGGCTCATGTTGTGTGCTACCGAGGGCATGAGCGATTGGCATCTTTCGTCGTTTACGATGGCACGACTATCGTGACTGACGATAGGCGATGCTATCGGTACCTCGAGGAGCCTGCTAGCATAAGAACCATCACATCGGCCATAGAGTGGGTTGAGCCTTTTCGGCTTCGTGTTGCGTGCGCCGCCAATCTCAGTACGCTTTGGTATCGCCTGCGTCTCTATCATCAAGCTGAGAGATTACATCTTGAGAATTCGCCTAGTGGAGGGCAGGTAGTATATCCCGCTTCAGAGAGATGGTGTGATGCTATGTTGCAGATCCTCCAGATTGCAGAACATGCTGTGAAGGCATATGAGTGTCCTGACGCCGGCGAAGGTCCATGTACCTATGCAATGAACTCGAATTGCGAGCCAGATTCGCCGGGGGATACAGTACTGCTTTTCGAGACAAAACCGGGGTGGAACCAGCACGGCGGGCCGGAATTGTTCACGTTCGACAACCACGAGCCCAAAGGCGGCTGCGTCCTGCTCAACGACGGCACCGTGAAGTTCATCCGCACCGAAGAAGAACTCCACGCCCTCCGGTGGAAGTAGGGCCAAGATAGATGACGAGTATCGTGCACAGGCGGGCGATGCAAGAGGAGCCGGGGACGGTCACGTTCTGGTGGAAGGTCTCGTCCGAGGCAAATTGCGACTGGCTGTCGTTCTACGCGGACGGGGTGCTCCAAGACCGGATCAGCCGGGAGATCCCTGTAGACTATCTCCCGGATGTGCGAAGGGAAGCTATGCGACGAGAGGTTCCCACAATCCGGCTTCCAATGCCGCCCAGCAAGTGCATGCGGAGCGATAATGATTATCGAAAGGCCTGACCCCGAACCCTCAATTGTCCTTCAGTCAAGGAGTGTTCAAATGCAGACGAGTATGCGGCTATGCGCGGTCCTGGCGGGGATGGTCCTGTTGAATGGATGTGATAGACAGGAGCCGAATAGGACAGCGACGCGTTTGCGCGAGGCCGTAGCGGCCAATAGGCTCGATCTGGCGAAGTCACTTCTTGAAGAGGGTGCTGAAATCAACTGCCAAGACCGACACGGGCAAACCCCTCTTCATTTGGCTTCAAAGAATGGCCATGCAGAAATGGTCGAGTTTCTGCTGGCCGAGGGGGCAGACGTCAACGCGATAGACGACGTCTTCGGGTACACCGCCTTGCACTACGCCGCTTGCATCGGGAATGAGACCATTGCGGCGACTTTGTTGAGCAAGGGGGCCGGGGTCAATGCGAGGAGCCAATCCGACGAGACTCCTTTGCACTGCGCTGCCGAATACAACCATGGAGGCACGGCCGAGTTGCTTCTTCGGCATGGTGCCGAGATCAATGCCGTTACGACGCTTGACCAGAGTCCACTTCACTTGGCGTGCAGCAGGGCCAACGAGGCCGTTACCAAGATTCTCGTAGCACACGACGCCAATGTCGATGCGAAGGATCGCAGGGGCCGTCACCCGATTGATTATGCCATCCTGGAGGGATCTCGGACACTGGTCGAACTCCTTGCCGATGCCGGAGCCGACCTGGACAGTGCCGGGCAGGATGAGGAGGGCGCTGCCGTCTTTGCCATGCGATGCGGGCAGCAGGCAATAGCTGGCGATCTGGCCAAGAACAAGGGATGTGTGCTCACGATCCACCTTGCGGCTTATCTGGGAGACCTAGAAGCACTGAAGAACTTTCTCGACGGAGGCACTGACGTGAACGTGCGAGACAAGGACGGTTGCACACCATTACATGCGGCCGCGAGGGGCGCGGAGCGTTCGGCAACGGCCTTTCTGCTGGAAAGCGGAGCCAATCCCATTGCTGAAGATAAGAGGCGGGATACTCCGCTCCACGAGGCGGCCTACCGTGGCAGTTCTGAAGTCATAGAGTGTTTGCTGGCCCACGGGGCAGATGTCAAAGCCGCTGGCGACGGCAATTGGACAGCACTTCACTCTGCGGCGGCAGGAGGACACATAGAGGCGGCCAGAACGCTCATTGCCCACGGAGCCGACGTCAACGCGGCAAATGAGGTCGGTATGACGCCGTTGCACACGGCTTCGCGTGCGGGTCGCAAGGAGGTAGTGCAATTGCTTTTGGCATCAGGTGCCGACGCCGCGATAGGGGATAATTCGAGGTCGACAGCACTCGATATGGCAGCGCAGAGTGGCCACAAGGATATCGTCGAGTTGCTGCGTAACTACACAGCGAATAACTGACTGCGCGTGTGGACTAACGCGGACGGGCCCCATTATGAGATTGCGGAGGAGGGGGCCAGCCCTCAAAATACAAATTAGGCTTTCTGAAGTAGGCGGGCAAGGATTTGGGGTCAGGCCTTTCGATAATCATTAACAGGCCGACGGGCGGGCCATGATCTTGGAACGAGGCATGATGCGTTTGTCGGCCACGTGGGTGACGCAACGTGGCGGTTCGCTGCGCGATGGCGTGCTTCAGGACCGGATCAGCGGGGAGGTGGGCTGGCTGCAGAAGTCGTACCCGCTGGGCGGGACGGGACGCACGCCCTGGTCTGGGTGTACAGCAAGGACAGCAGCAGCGACAGGTAGGGGCGAATAATCATTCGCCCCTACGTCTCCAGTGGGCGCCCAGTGGTGGTGGAGGCGGTGGCTCGTCGACAACCGACTGGGAGCAGATCACCTACACCTACGACCCCTCCGGCCGGCGGATCGCCAAGGACGTCGATGGCGAGGTGATGGCGGCGGCCGGTGGGCCGAGGCCCACTCTACGCCTGGGATATGCGTTCGACGCGGGCCAAGCACTTTCGTAGGCTGGATTTCGAGAAATGCGGAGGGAACACATGCGTAGAGCGGCTTGGACAATCCGGCGATGTACACCCACGGCTGCGGCCGCATGCGACGTCCCGCCGTCCATCCGCCCGCACGACTCCGCAGGTGCATATCGCTGGACCACACGTTCTTGGGAGGCCTTCACATGAAACGCAAGCTACAGACTCCGATCATGGTCATTCTACTTGTCCTGCTTCCGCTCATCGCTTTTTCAGGAGCCGAACAGACGCCGTCCGAATCCTACTATGAACGATTGAAGTCACTGGTGAGGGTGAGAGAGGGATACGATGTCTCGATTCATCCGACCGCGAAAGACCGAGACGTCAACCTGATAGAGATCGAAAAGGGGGCTGCGGGCGTCGTCTTTGGCGCGTCGATGGATGATGTGATCGCGGTCTGGAGAAAGCCAGAGTCCATCTGGATCGACGGGATCAGGGAGGCTTGGTTTCTGGGGATTGGCGGATGCGAATTCGGCTTTGTCGACAATCGCCTTACCACCATCGCTGTTCCGTCGTTCTCAATCAGGAAAGCCCATCTGGCAAACGGCATCGGCTTTGAATCCTCCTATGATGAAGTGAAGTCTGCTTTGGGTGAGCCTGTAAAGGCGACAGACTCCAGGCTTCGCTTCGTGACCAAGAGTGGTTATACGGTCAACTTTGACTTCGTTTCGGATGAATGGAGTTCGGGTAAACGTAGGCTCCAATGCATCAAGATATCATGCCCCGATTCAGGGGAATTTGTGCGAAGCCGCTTCGACAGAGGAGGGCCAACGCGGTAGGCGGCAGACGTCTTGATAATGGAATACCACCCGTACGGAAAACCATCGGCAAGCTCGCGCTTGCCGCTGCCACACGTGGCTCTCCGCGCCTGCCATGGGGTTGCCTGGAATATCTGTGCAGCTACCGCATGGGCCACAGCCCATCGTACGGGCGTCCGACGGGCTTTAGGGCATGATTACCCGCTTCGAGGTGAGGCGAGGAAGAGGCCCGCGACCCTTATGTCACTCCGAGCGGAATGAAGTGCAGGCGAGGGGTCTGGCCAACAGAGAATGCGCGCTTCCGGTCTGTGGCCGGATTACTCCGCTGCGCCTGCCTTCGGCAGGCTCCGGTCGAAATGACAAGGCCGGCATCGGCGTCGTCCGTAGGGGCGAATGATGATTCGCCCCTGCCACAAGCAGTCGGCGGCCTCGCGCAATTCGTCTGTCTCGACCCCGGCGTCCTGACCGACCCACAGCCAACCGAGGCCAAAACGGGCCATCGCGTGCAGGTATGGGGATTGCGGGCGAGGGGTGATTATGGTATGATGGAGGGCGCTCGGGGTCGCTTCGGCCGGGGTGTCTGTGCGGCCGGAGGCGATCTGGAGGAGCAACGGGGAGACACTGGGTAGGTACCATGGGTACGGTCTTGGTGGCAGTTCTTCGAGGAGGACTCGTATGTTCAAGAAACGAACCCCGGAACGGACGTCCCGGCGCTCCGGGACGCTCCTGCGCAGTTTCGTGCTCGGGCTGACACTAATCCTGACCTCTATCGGCGTCGCAGCCGATCCCTCGCTGGTCGGATGGTGGACGTTCGACGAGGGCTCGGGAACGGTCGCCCACGACGCCAGCGGGCGGGGCCACGACGGCACGCTCCGGGGCGGTCCGGAGTGGGTGATCGGACGCGTCGACGGCGCGCTGCTGTTCGACGGCAAAGACGACTACGTGAACATCGGGAGCGTGGGAATCAGCGTGGCCGTCGACAGAACGGTTATGGCGTGGGTCAAGGCCAGCACGGCGACCATACCCGACAAGACGAGCGTCTTCGGCTTCGTCCCGGACGGAAGCATCGAGGGCACCTATTATGACATGGAAGTGGACGACAAGGGCAACTACATCGCCCACATCTGCGGCTACCAGTGGGTCCTCGCGCCGGTCGACACGGAATGGCACCATATGGCCGGCACCTACGAAACCGGCACGGGCAGTTGGTTCCTGGACGGCCGGTTCATCGACAGCGCGGATGGAGACATCGGGACGATCGACCAGGTGCGGATCGGCACGCGGCCCAGCAGCGGCAACTACTTCCCCGGACTGGTGGACGATGTGCGCATCTACAACCGCGCGATGACGGAGGCTGAGATTCAGTCCGTGATCGCGGGCACCGACCTGGGGCAGGCGACCGACCCCAGCCCGGCGCACGGGGCACTGGATGTCCCGCGTGACGCGGTGCTGTCGTGGACGCCCGACGCCTCCGCCGTCCGGCACAACATCTATCTGGGCACGAACTGGGACGACGTGCGTAGCGCCAGCACCGCCGATCCGCGAGGTGCGCTGGTCGGTCAGGGGCAGGCCGGAGCCACGTTCGATCCCGAGGGTCTGCTCGCGTTGAACCAGACGTATTACTGGCGCATCGACGGCATCGGCGCCGCTCCCGACAACACCGTATTCAAAGGCAGGGTCTGGAGCTTCGCGTCGGAGTCTTTTGCCTATCCCATCGAGAACATCGTGGCCACCGCGTCGCACGCGGACGCCGACGCCGGACCGGAGAACACGGTTAACGCCTCCGGCGTGAACGCACAGGACCAGCACTCCATGAACTCGCGTGACATGTGGCTGGCCAGCCCCGGCCCCGACGAGCCTGTGTGGATTCAGTACGACTTCGATCGCGTCTACAAGCTCCACCAGATGCTGGTCTGGAACTACAACACAGAGTTCGAACTGCTGCTCGGCTTCGGCCTTAAGAACGTCACGGTCGAATACTCGGCCGACGGCGCTGAGTGGGTTGCACTGGGAGACGTCGAGTTCGCCCAAGCGACGGCCAACCCCTCGTACGTGTACAACACGACGGTGGATTTCGAGGGCGTTGCGGCCAGGAGCGTCCGCCTGACCGTCCGCAGCGGCTACGGGCTCATCGCGCGGTACGGCCTCAGCGAGGTGCGGTTCCTGTACATCCCCGCGCACGCGCGCCGACCGCAGCCCGCCGACGGCGCCACCGACGTGGAGATCGGCACGACCCTGAGCTGGAGCAGCGGACGCGAAGCCGCGTCACACGAGGTCCATCTGGGCGCCGATCCGGCAGTTCTCGCGCTGATCGGCACGCCCGAGACCGCCAGCCTGCCGCCGGGCGATCTGGCCTTCGGAACGAGCTACTACTGGAGGGTGGACGAGGTCAACGAGGCCGAGGCCATCGGCCTGTGGGAAGGCGATCTCTGGAGCTTCACCGTCGAGGAGTACGCGAGCATCGACGATTTCGAGAGCTACAACGACGACGTCGACGCCGGCACGACGATCTTCGACGCCTGGCTTGACGGCTGGGTCAACGACACCGGATCGACGGTCGGCTACCTCAATGCGCCGTTCGCCGAGCGGACCATCGTCCACGGCGGCGAGCAGTCGATGCCGCTGGCATACGATAACTCGGCTTCGCCGTTCTACTCGGAGGCCGAGCGGACCTTCGAGCAGGCTCAAGATTGGACGATCGGCGGAGCCGACCACCTGCGGCTGTGGTTCCGGGGCGATGCCGAGAACACGCCGCAGACGCTCTACGTCACGCTGGAAGACAGCGCCGGACACACCGCCACCGTCCGCGGCGCGGACCCGGACGCGGTTGTCACGACCACCTGGCAAGATTGGCAGATCGCGCTGAGCGAGTTCGGCGGGATCGGCCTGGCCAAGGTGGAAAAGATAACCATCGGCGTCGGCAACCGGACCAGCCCGGCCGCCGGCGGAACCGGCATCGTCTACATCGATGATGTCGGGTTCGGCCGCCCCGCTGCCACGCCATAGCGATCAGATCGATGGCATTGGCTCTCGCATACCACGGCGGGCCCTGTCAACACGGCAAGGGCCCGCCTTTTTCTGCGCGTCGTTTTCACATGCGTCTAATAGCGGACAGGCGCCCATCCAAGGGTTGACGCCGGGGCGGACGGCGGGTAGCCTGACGCCATGCCAAGGTCTGCACAGACAATTGCGGTCGGTTGTGGCCATCCCGGCATGCCGTGGGGCAACCATCGTCCGGACGTATTTCTCGTCGACAACGATCCCTGATTGAGGAGAACCATCCCGTGAACATGCTGCGTGTGTGGCCGATCGTGTGCCAGTTCGGCGTCGGCGCCGTGTTGTGCCTGGTCGGCATCTGGGCGGGGTTTCGAGGCGGATACCTCAACCTGCGCATTGCGGAGGACCGGCGGCTCCTCGTGACACTCATCGCAGGGTATCTGCTCCTGCTGGCTGGGGCATGTGTCTTCACATTCCTGTCGACCCACTGGGCAGAGGGAGGGGCACGATGATTGCTGAGGTCCTCGGCGGGCCCCTCGATTATGTCGTTCTGCTGGCCTATTTCGTCGGCATCATGGTGTTCGGCCTGTGGTTCGGACGCTATACCGCGAGCACGAAGGACTTCTTCTTCGGCGGCCAGCGGTTCTCCTGGTGGCTCATCTCGTTCTCGTGCGTCGCGACGCTCGTCGGCAGCTACAGCTTCATCAAGTACAGTCAGGCCGGATTCGACTACGGCATCTCCAGCACACAGACCTACTTCAACGATTGGTTCTGGATGCCGATCCTGGTGCTGGTCTGGATTCCCATCATTTACTACAAGCGGATTGTGTCGATTCCCGAGTACCTGGAGGCCCGCTTCGACAAGAAGACGCGCGTGGCGGCCACCTGCGTCATCCTGCTCTACATGGTAGGGTACATCGGCATCAATCTCCTGACTCTGGGCACAGCCCTTCACACGCTGCTCGGCTGGCACGTCATGACCGGGGCCACCGTGACGGCGGTAGCGGTCGCCCTCTATGTGTACGCAGGCGGGCAGACGGCGGTCATCATGACCGACCTTGTGCAGGGCATCATCCTGCTGGGTGCGGGCCTCGGGCTGCTCATCGGCGGCATCTATCATTTCGGCGGCTTCGGCGACTTCTGGTCCCTGCTGCCACAGACGCACAAGTACGCGTTCTCCGATTTCAACGCGCCGCCCAAGTTCAGCTTCATCGGCATTTACGTCCAGGACGGCCTGGCCAACACCGGCGCTCTGATGCTGATGAACCAGGCCTTTATCCTCCGCTTCCTCTCCCTCAAGAGCGTCAAAGACTCCCGACGGATGGTTATCTGCTGGATTCTCGTGCTCACCCCCCTGGCGGCCATCGCCACAAGTTGCGGCGGCTGGCTTGCCAAGGCGCTCGCGAACCACGGCGAACTGACCACCAGTTCGGAAGACTCTTTTGTGAAGGCCGCCGATTTCCTCTGTTCCCCCGGGGTCTTCGGCTTCATCCTCGCGGCCTTGACCGCTGCCCTGATGAGTACGGCCGATTCCCTCGTGAACGCCGTCAGTGCGGTCTTCGTCAACGACATCTGGCGACCCTATATCCGTCCCGCGGCCAGCGACAAGCATCACCTGCTGGTGGCGAGAATTACGAGCTTGGCGGCGGCGGGTCTGGGCCTCGCCCTGGTCCCCATATTCATGGCGGAGGACTCGATCTACGTTGCCCACGGCATGTTCACCGCCGCGGTCACACCTCCGGTTGTGATGGCGATTCTTCTGGCGATTCTCTGGAAACGGTACACCCCGGCAGCGGCTTTCGCGACCATTGCGGGCGGGGGCGCCCTGATCGGCCTGTCCTTTGTCTGGCCCGATGCGCTCGTTGGGCCCCTCGACTTCGGAATGGGCCCTGACAGCTACACGTTCATGCGCGCCCTGTTCGGGCTGCTGGCGGCCGGCGCGGTAGGTGTGGTCGTCACCTGGTTCACGAAGGCCAAGCCACAGGACGAGATCAGGGGGCTCGTCGCAGGCACTCAGATGGACGCCATGCGCCAGTTCAAAGGAGGCGAGCCCAACCGCCGGCCCGGCGGGAAAGTCCGTCTGACTGCACAGTTCGACGGGAGCCTCTCAGGGACGAACACGGTGATTGTGCCGCGGTCCGCGCTCGACAAGATGGCCGCCGAGCCGGGCGACCTGCTCTACGTGGACGACGTCCGCTGGTGGTATGGGGGCCTGCGCTCCGTTCATGTCAGGGCCGGAGTCCCCTCGAATCCGGACGGCGGCGACGCGATGCTCATCAGTCCCGAGGACGCCGCCACCGCCCACTTCACCGAAGGGCAGTCCGTGGTCGTCGAAAAGATCCTGTGAGCAATCGGACCGCCGGTGACAGAGCACAAGGCACGAGAGCTGTGCGAAAGTCAGTTCGATATCTCGTGTGGGGCGTCGCGGCGACGGCGGTTGTGGTCGGCGCCGGATCGGGAGTCCTGTTCCTGCGCGGGACGGGGGTCGATTCCGAGGCGCTCCTGGCGTCGCTGGCCCGCGCGACGTCGCCGGCACGGATCGCAATCGAGTACCCGCTGGACGGGACCCTGTTTCCGCCGGAGATCAGCGCTCCGACGCTGCGATGGAAGGACGAGAACGCCAGCGCGAATCTCTGGCTGGTCACGATCGTGTTTGCCGAAGGTCGCAGCCACATCGACCATTTCGCCACGCAGCAGCAATGGCAGCCGGCAGCGCGGCTCTGGGCACAGATCAAACGGCGGTCCCTGGAGAAGCCGGCGCTCGTGAGGGTGGTCGGGCTCGATCGCCGCACGCCGGAGCAGGCGTTGTCGGCCGGACAAGTCACGATCCGGACCTCATCGGACGAGGTCGCAGCGCCGTTGTTCTATCGCGAGGTGAACCTGCCCTTCATCGACGCCGTCAAGGACCCTTCCACCATTCGCTGGCGCTTCGGTCCGGTCTCGGCGTCGTCGCCGCCGCCGGTTGTGCTGGAAAACCTGCCGGTGTGCGGGAACTGCCATTCGTTTTCCACGGACGGCGCAACGCTGGGGATGGACATCGACTACGCCAACGACAAAGGCTCGTATGCCATCGCGGCGGTCGCCAGGTCCATCACCCTTGAGAAGAACGCGATCATCACCTGGAGCGATTACAGGAGGGACGAACGCGAGCCGACGTTCGGGCTGCTGTCGCAGGTCTCGCCCGATGGGCGATTCGTCGTAAGCACCGTCAAGGACGAGTCGGTCTTCGTGCCCAAGCCCGGCCTGGACTTCTCTCAGTTGTTCTTCCCGGTCAAGGGAATCCTGTGCGTCTACGACCGGCAGACGGGCACATTCCAGTCGCTGCCGGGGGCCGACGACCCGAACCGGGTGCAGAGCAATCCGACGTGGAGCCCTGACGGCAAGCACATCGTCTTTGCTGCCACGCAGGCGTACCGCGTGCGGCGCGCCGGCGATGAGCACAAGGTGCTGCTGAGCGCGTCGGATTGCCGCGAATTCCTGGTGGAGGGCAAGCCGTTCCAGTTCGATCTCTACCGCGTCCCGTTCAACGAGGGTCGCGGCGGGCAGGCCGAGCCGATCGCCGGGGCCTCGTTCAACGGCAAGAGCAACTACTTCCCCCGCTATTCGCCGGACGGCAAGTGGATCGTGTTCTGCCGGGCGCAGAACTACATGCTGCTCCAGCCGGACAGCGAACTGTACATCATCCCCGCCGAGGGCGGCCAGGCCCGCCGCTTGCGCGCCAACACCAGGTGCATGAACTCCTGGCACAGCTTCTCGCCCAACGGCAAATGGCTCGTCTTCTCGGGCAAGCCCGACTCTCCCTACACGCGGCTGTACCTGACCCATATCGACGAACAGGGCGAGAGCACGCCGGCGGTGGTGCTCGACCGCCTGACCGCGCCGGATCGCGCCGCCAACATCCCGGAGTTCGTCAAGGCGGACGCCGCCGCGATTCGACAGATTCGGGAGAAGTTCATCGACGATGTCTCCTACGCGCGGGCCGCATGGGAGTGCTTCAAATCGGACGACCTGGACGGCGCCGAACGCCACGCGAGAAAGGCGCTGGAGCTGAATCCGAACAGCGGCGAGGCGCTTCACACCCTGGGACTGGCCTTCTTCGCCGGCCGGCAGTACGGCGAGGCGATCCGGCATCTGTCGCAGGCGGCCCAAGCCAAGCCCGACGACGGCCGGATTCTGGCCGACCTGGGAGGCGCCCTCGTTGCCGAAAATCGGCTCGACGAAGGCATCCGTTGTCTGCATCGGGCGCTGGAGCTGGCGCCGGACGTTCACGAGGCGCACTTTAACCTGGGCGTCGCCCAGTCCCGCCGGGGCAACAAAACCGAGGCGATGCAGTGCTGGCTGCGAACGGTCCAGCTCGATCCCCACAACTACACGGCTCACCACAACCTCGCGGTGCTGCTGGACGAGCAAGGCGAACCGGACCGGGCCCTCGAGCACTACCGCCAGGCGGCACGGCTCAAGCCGGGCGATTGCATGGCGCAGGCCCACTTGGGGATGGCGCTGTGCGCCCGAGGGGCAACCGAGGAGGGCTTGACGCAGTTGTCCTACGCCGCGAGCCTCGACCCGGCCAACACCGCTATCCGCTACCAATTGGCCGTCACGCTGGCTGGGCTCCGGCAGCACGAGCAGGCGATCACGCACTTCCTCCAGGTCCTGCGGCTGGCCCCACGCCACACCGATGCGCTGTTGGGGCTGGCGACCAGCTACGCCCAAATCGGTCAGGTAGACAAGGCCGTCGCCCGCCTGGAGGAAGCCAGACGCATCGCCCAGTCCGCCGGCAACCAGGAACTCGTCCAGCGAGTCACCAGGCAGATCGAGTCCTACCGCCGGCGCGACCAATAGAACCGGCAAACCACGCGTCAACGCTTCACTTGGATGGTCCCGTCCTCGGCGATGTCCACCTGGGCGGACAAGGTCTTGGCCGACTGGAATGCGAATTCCTGCTTGCCGCGGACGATGACCTTGTCGCGATCGGCGATCAGACCAAGAGGCCGATCGGGGTCGCGGCGCCGCAGTACGTTGGCCAGCAGGAAGGCCTTTTCGAGGCCGTCCCCCCTGCCGTAGTTGGCGACCTCGTCGGGCTGGGCCAGGCGGTTGCCGTCGTAGATCGAGACCGATTCGAGCTGCCCCAGCCAGGCGTGGACCTCGTCAAGCGGTTTGGAGCCGGCCCGTTCGAGCGAGACCGGGTTGCGTTCGATGGCGGCCTTGACGAACGGGCGCCAGTCACACGTGTCCATGTCCCGATAGGCGTAGAAGGCCAGGTCGATCGTGGGGTTGCTCTGCCTTCTCGACTGAAGCTGGGCGATGATCTCCTCGCGACTCTGATCGACCGACAGCTTGACAGGCTCGACCGCCTTGAAGCTCTTCTGCCTGCCGGGCAGCCTGGGCCGGATGTGCACGAAGTCGGTCAGCAGCTCGACGAACCGTCCGGCCTCGGGCACGTGCGGTTCGAGGAAGCGACGCAGGGCCTCGCGTCCGGCCGGCTCTCTCAAGTCCGGCTCGTCTTTCTCGAGGAAATCGCTCAGCCGGTCGCAGCGGACGCGTCCCGGGATCTCGTGCCGCACGAAATCCTCGTCGGACACCTCGGCCAGGAGTTTGTCGTGGGTGGCATCGCCGATCTTGTACGGGCTGCCATGCTCGTAGTGAAAGAGCGTCTCGGCCTTGAGGAACTGCGGTTGGCCGTGACAATCGCGACAGATCTGGAAATGCTCCTGGTACTGCCGGTGGCAGCGCAGGAAGCTGGCGAAGCTCGTGATGCTCAGTTCGGTCCGGAGATACTCGCCGATCCGTCCGATGAAGCGGTCGTAGGCTTTCGGGTCGATCGTCGCATCGTCGTAGAAGCAGTGGATGTACCCGGTCGGGTGGGCAACGATGGTCACCTGCTCGTTGCGCAGGGCGCGCTGGGCCTTGTACGAGATCTCGGTGCCGTTGAACCACATGGTCTTGGTGACGAGCCGTCGGTTGTTGGTAAGGATGCCGTCCTGCATGTCGATGAAGTTCTGCGAATGGAGCGGCGTGAGGATCAGATAGATGTCCTCCAGAGGGATGCCGCAGACGATAAACGACGCGGCGGCGTACAGCGTCGCCAGCGAGACGCACTCGCCGGCCGCCCGGTCGTAGCCCGGCCGGAAGCGAAAGGCCTCCATCGCCTCGACCGTCTCGGTCTTCCAGTAGGGAATCACGTCGCCGTTGTACTTGTCGAGCCCGAAATGCTTGCGGATGTCGACGTCGAAATAGTACTGGTCGCCCGTGTAGCCGAACAGCGCGTTGCTGCCGGCGATCTGCTCGGGACTGATCACGTGCCGGAAGCGGTTGACCTCCGTCTCCTGTTTGGTCAGGCCCCAAGTCTCCAGGTCGAGGTTGAAGTCGAACTCGTCCATGATGTACTGCCGCATCCGCATCAGCCTGCGGTAGCTGGTCTTGCCTTCGAGCTTGGCGAAGCAATCGACCTGACGCCACCTCCACAGCAGCGGGCTCATGATGTTGGCCAGCACGAGGCTGTACATCAGCTCCGGGAAGACGAACACTTCCATGTCCGAGAGCGTGATCGCCGACGAATACTTCTCCAGGTCCTTCGCGTCCATCCGTTCGATTCCTCAAGCCAATGCCACTGTTGCCGCCCCACCCCGCCAGCAATACGTCCCGCCCGCCGCCGGAGTTTACCAGAAATCGTGGCAATCACAACCGTCAGAGCATTCCATACGACATCTGAGAGGGAAGACGAATCAACTGCCATTCGCGCCCGGCCAGTCGGGACGCTGGAGACACACGTCGAAGAGTTCACAGGATTCGCAACCCGAGCGGTGGCGGCCGGTGCAGTCGTCGAGGATGCCGATGCGAGACAGCGAGAAATCGTATTTGACCGGATCGGCCGGCGCGATGGTGGCGAAACCCTCCGTGACCTGCACGGCGGTCGATTGCGAGATCGTGTTGCTGTCGTGCAGACCCAGGATGCGGCAGAGGCGGGCCATGTGCACATCGAGCGGCACGATCAGTTTCGCGCGGGCGAGGCTCTTCCACAGTCCCGGATCGACGTCGTCGGACCGGACCATCCATCGCAGGAACAGGTGCAGCCTCTTGCTGGCGCTGCCCCGGCTGGGACTGGCCAGCAGGTACATCAACCCCCGGCTGACCTGGCCGCCGTGCTTGCGGGCATAGGCATCGGTCAGACGGTCGCAGAACCTCGCCAGCGCAGGCAGAACGTTCCGTTCCTTCGGATCGAAACCCTCGACGAAGAACGATTCGATGCTCCCGTGCTGGCGAAGCACCGGACGCAGCAGTTCCAGCAGGTCGCCCAAATCCTCGGCGGTCGTGAAGCGGTGCTTGAACCCGGCCAAACGCGCTCGACGCGACGGCGAGAAGTTCATCACGAAATCGTATGGCCCGCAATCCATGCGTGCGAACAGATCGTTCAGACTGCGTTGAATCTGCTGCACGCGACCGTAAGCCAGGGCCGCCGCGAGGAAGGAGGCGACCTCCGCATCCTGCCGCCGGCCGAACCGATGAGCGAATTGAAGAGGGTCGGCGCCGATGAGCCGGCGATGGTTGTACCGCGTGTGGACCCGTTCGAGGATATTTGCCAGGACCTCGGCTCGTGGAGGCGACGCGAGCGAGGCGGTCATTCGGCCCTCTGCGGCATCTTCTTACGCGGGATGTCGCCCGCGAACCGGCATTCGATTTCGCCGGTCTGGGTGTTGAACCGGACGCGCCGGCCGCGTGTGCCGCCGACCTCCTGGCGGACGACGCGGATGCCGGCGGCCTTCAGGACCTCCAGGGCCGCCGCGACATTGCCCTGCCCGATGCTCCCGTCGGCATTCGGGGTCTTCAGGACCGCCGCGCCGCCGAAGATGCTGGCCTGATAGTGGCGCGGCTCGGCGTCGATCTGCAGCATGGCGTTGACGATCTGTCGGGTCGCACTGGTCCCATAGGTACCGATCTCCGGGTCGGAAGCATCCTTGGGCCGGTCCCGAAGGAAGTGATTCATCGCTCCGAACCCCTCCTTGGCATTGTACAGACAGACGGTGACGCAGGAGCCAACGAGGGTCTCGGTCATCACGGGCCGGCGGGACGCGTAGAACTGGCCCGGCCGCAGGAATTTTCGCAGCAACGCAGTCACAGGTCTTGCAGGCCCCCAGAAAAGATCATCCCAAGTCGGCGGAGCGGACGCTGGCGAGGAACCGCTCGCCGCTCCTGATCACCTCGACACGACAGTCGAACAAGGCCGTCAGGTGGGCCGAAGTCAGCAGATCGTCGGGCGTGCCCTGGCCGACCACCCGGCCGCCCTTCATCAACACGATCTGGTCAACCGCAGCCGGCAGCTCGTCCAGATGATGCGACACGATCACCACCGTCGGCGGCCGGCTCCGCGCCAGCAGCCGGTCGAGGACAGCGACGCAGGCCGCACGCGAACCGATGTCCAATCCTACCGTCGGCTCGTCGAGAAGCAAGATCTTAGCGTTCGAGACCATCGCCCGGGCCAGAAGCGTCTTCATCTGCTCGCCGGAAGACAGGTCGCCGTAGGCCCGCTCGCCGATCTCACTGAGGCCGACCGACACCATCTCTTCGTCCACGCGGCGCCACTGGCTCTGATCGACGTCGCGATGCGGAGGCAACACGATCGTCCCGAACAGCCCCGTGGCCACAACGTCGCGCACACACATCCGGTCGTCGAACTTTGGCGCCCGCGAAGGCTCAATCAGTCCGATCCGGCTGCGGACATCGGCGAGGTTGACTCGCCCATAGGTGCGGCCGTCCACGCTGACGACGCCCGTCGAAGGCCAGAGGTAGCCGGCCAGCACCGCCATCAGCGCCGATTTGCCCGATCCGTTGGGCCCGAGGATCGCGCAACAACTGCCCGCCTCGACACTCAGGCTGATCTCGGCGAGAATGACGTTGTCCCTTCGGGTGACCCCGACGTTCTTCAGTTCTATCGCGTTGCGACTCAAAGCCAGACCCAGGCCACCGTCAGCCAGCCCTCCGGAACGTCTCGATCAGCGCCGCGAGTTTCCCGGCGTCCACGTCCCGTTCGCAAAGCGGACGCGGATCATCGCGATACATCTGCGTGTTCTCTTCGAAGCTGCTCTTGGGATTGACGTAGAAGACGCCGAGAGGCAGCCGGTCGGTCTCCGTCGCCTTGGCAAAGGCCGCTATGCGGTCCGACGGATCGTGCGAATCGTCCAGGTAGTACACGTGGTCCTTGAACCACTGGTACGTGTTGAGCTTGTTGAACGTCACGCACGGCTGGAAGATGTCCACCAGCGCGTAGCCCTTGTGCCGGATGGCCCGCTTGAGGATCTCTCTGGTCTGCTCGCGGTCGCCCGCGTTGGCCCGCGCAACGAAGCTCGCGTCCAGCGCAATGGCCACCGCCAGCGGATTGAACGGTTTGAGAATCACGCCGGCCACCTGGACGGGCGTCTTGAATCCGCGCCGGCTCGTGGGCGACGCCTGGCCCTTCGTCAGGCCGTAAACCATATTGTCGTGTACGATGTTGGTAATGTCGGGATTGCGGCGGATGCAATGGATGAAATGGTTGCCGCCCTCGCCATACATGTCCCCGTCGCCGCTCTCGGCGATCACCGTCAGCTTCGGATTGACCGCCTTGATCGCGGTGGCCGGAGGCAGCGCCCGGCCGTGCAGACCGTTGAAGAAATGGCACTTGAGATAGTGCGGAATCTTGGCCGCCTGCCCGATCCCCGAGACCATCACGAGTTGTTTCGGATCGATCGCCAACTCCGTGAGCGCCTCCTTCAGCGTCTTGAGGATGGGATAGTTGCCACATCCCGGACACCAGGCAATGTCGATGTCACCCATCTCGAAAACATCTGTCGCCATGAGGACCCCACAAGATTGATTATTGATTATTACCGATTGCCAATTTCGGTGAGTCCTTCGACCACATCTTCGACCGTAAAACCGAGGCCGTCGTACTTGACCAGGGCCTCGTCCACGTCCACGCCCGCGTGCAGGCGGATCAGCTTGCGGAACTGTCCCGTCGCGTTGCCCTCGACCACGACCGTCCTGCGGGCCTTGCGGATGAGGTCGGCCGTGCTCGGGTGCAGCGGATACACCTGGCTGTAATGCAGCATCGCGGTGTCGGTCCGGCCCATCTCGGCCAGAGCCTCTCGAACGATGTGGTACGTCGAGCCCCAGCAGATCACGAGTCTCTTGTAGTTCTTCGGCCCGATCAGCTCCGGTCGAACGACGTCCTTCCTGAGCGCTTCGCCTTTGGCCAGACGCTTGTCGACCATGGCCACGCGCACGTTGAGGTCTTCGGTGATGTGGCCTTCCTCATCGTGCTCGTCGCTGTCGACGGCGACAAGGCCATCCCCATAACCCGGGATGCCGCGAGGAGAAATCCCGTTCTTCGTCAGCTCGTAGCGGCGGTAGTCCCGCGTGGTCTTGACGATGTGCCTTTCGGCCTTCGTCTTCGACAGATCAAACCCTTTGAAGTTGTAGTAGGAATCGATCAGATACTCGTCGGTCAGGATAAACGCGGGGACCTGGTGCTTGTCGGCAAGGTTGAACGCCCTCTGCGTCAGATAGAAGGCCTGTTCGAGCGTTCCGGGCGCGAAGAGGATTCGCGGGAACTCACCATGCCCGGCGTAGAGGGCCAATTCGAGGTCCGCCTGCTCCGTCCGCGTGGGCAGGCCCGTGGCTGGTCCCGGCCGCTGGGCCAGGTGGATCACCACGGGGCATTCGAGCATACCCGCCAGGCTCACGCCTTCGGTCATCAGGGCAAAGCCGCCGCCGGAGGTGGTCACCAGGGCGCGGGCGCCGGCGTACGCCGCGCCGATCGCCATATTGACCGCCGCGATCTCGTCCTCCGCCTGCTCGGCCAGGACACCCTGCTCGAGGCCATGTTGGGCGAGAAAGGTCAGCACGTTGGTCGACGGCGACATCGGATAAGACGAAACGAAGTTGCAGCCGCCCGCGATCGCGCCGAGCCCGACCGCTTCGGCGCCGCTGAGCAGCATCTCGTCCGCAACCTTGGGGCTCGGTTTGAAGGTCAGCTTCAGCCCATCCGGGACATCGAGCCTGCCGACCGCATCGTAGCCGGCCTGCACCGCCTTTACGTTATTGGCGACGATGTCGTCGGTCTTCTTCGCGAAGAACCGCCGGACGTAGGCGACGACCGCGTCCAGATCGAGCCCGAGCAGGCCCGCGATCGCGCCGACCGCCACCACGTTCGAGTAGATCTTGCCGCCGATATCGGAAGCAATCTGGGTGAACGGAACAGCCAGGAATCGATGCGATTCGACGTCATCGTCGCCGACCACCTCGCGCTCGCCGACGAGCACCGTCTCGGGCGAGAGCCTTTCGGCGACATGGGCGACGGCGCCCTCGTTCAGGGGCACGAGAATATCCATGCGGCTGACCGGCGCCGCGACGCGCCTGCCGCAGACGCGGATCGTCGTCGAATTGGCGCCACCCCGCACGCGGGACATGTACTCCTTCGTGGCAAAAACGTGGTAGCCGGCGGCTTTCAGGATGCGCGTCACCAGATGCTCGACCGTCTGCACGCCCTGTCCGGCCTGCCCGCACAGGACGATGGACACGTCCTGCTTCTTCGCTGCCTGCTGCGTACCCCTCATTCGGTCATCCTCGATTCATCCGACTCGATCGCCCGGCGAGATCACAAGCCGCCCATCTTACCCATCCACCTGAGACCTCGCACATGCCGGCGTTGCCAGCGGTATTATGATGCACGACCGAACGGTGTCAATGGTTCAGTGTTTCGGAGGAATCGCCAGGAGGATTTCCCGCAACTCCTGCGGTTTTGTCACCGGCTGCTGGCAGGCGTGGTCCCGGCAGACATACGCGGCGGCGTGTCCGTCGATGGGCCCCAGGCCGTCCACGAAGGGAGCCACCTCCTCGACGGCCCGGCCCTCAGGGCCGAACGGGTGGACCAGGAGCACGGCGTTGGGCAGAAAGTGACGGCGGACTTCGTCCAGCAGAGCATCGGTCTGGGCCTGCTGCTGCGACGCGGCGATGACAATCTCCTGGCTCGGTCCGAGCACAAAACACAGCGCGGTCAACATGGTGGTCAGTGCGGTCGGCGACTCGACCATGGGGATGGAGAAGGCATCCAGCACCCGCCGGGCCTGCGTCGCATGGCGTTCGTCGCCAGTGAGCTTCGCCAAGCGGAGCAACGCCATGGCCGCGGCGGAATTGCCGCTGGGAACGGCACCGTCGTGGAACGGCTTTTCGCGCACGATCAGGGGTTGGCCATCACCTGCGGCCAGGAAGAACCCGCCAGACTGATTGTCCCCGAAGAGATCCATCATCCCGTCGGCCAAGCTTGCCGCCTCCCGCAGCCATCGTGCATCGAACGTCGCCTGATACAGATCGACCAGACCGCCGATCAGGTATGCATAGTCGTCGAGGAACCCCTTTTCGACGGCCCGCCCGCCTCGGAAGTACCGCATCACCCGGCCCTCCACACGGAGCGCTTCGAGCACGAATCGGGCCGCCCTCTCGGCCGCCGTGACGTATCGCAACTCGTCCAGCACGGCGCCACCACAGGCCATCGCAGAAATCATCAATCCGTTCCAGCCCGTGATGATCTTGTCGTCCCGGTGCGGACGCGGCCTGGCGCCGCGGTGTTGCAGAAGCATCTCGCGGGCGTCGGCCATTTCGTCTTCGATCTCTTCCGGCGCGCCCGTCCAACCGTTATCGGCGTTCCGTTGCAAACGCGTAAGGTGCAGGATGTTCCTTCCGTTCTCGAAGTTGCCTTTATTCGTAATTCCATAGCGTTCACAGAAGAGCGTGGCCTGGCGTTGCGAGAGGATCGATTCGATCTCGGCCTGTGTCCAGACATAGAAGGCGCCTTCCCTGCCCTCGCTGTCGGCGTCCTCGGCGGCGTAGAACGCGCCGCCACTGTCGGTCAGGTCACGCAGCACGTAGTCGAAGACCCCGCGCGCCAACGATGTGTATCGCTCGCGGCCCGTCGCCTGGAACGCCTGAACGTAGACATGGCCCAGCAATGCCTGATCGTACAGCATCTTCTCGAAGTGCGGCACCCGCCATTGCCGATCGGTCGCGTAGCGGTGGAAGCCGCCGCCAAGGTGGTCGTGGATGCCTCCGGCGGCCATGGCGTCCAGCGTCGCGGTGACCATGCGCATGGCCTCCTCGTCACCCGTGCGGTGCGCGTAGCTCAACAGAAACGCGAGCGTGCCGGGCTGCGGAAACTTGGGCGCATCGCCGAACCCGCCGTGTGACTCGTCGAAGGAGCGGGACAACGCCGCAAAGGCTCTCTCCGCCGCGTCGGCCGTGCGTGTAGCGGTTGGGACCTTCAGCGAACCTGTCATCTCGAGTTTTATCAGCGAGTCGGTGACCTTCTGCGCCGATTCGAGCAACTTCCGTCGCTTGTCGCGCCAGGCCTGGGCGATGGCCAGAAGGACTTGCTGAAAACTGGGTCGGCCGTACATGCTGGTCGGCGGAAAGTACGTCCCGCCGTAGAAAGGCCTGCCATCTGGGGTCAGGAACGCTGAGAGGGGCCACCCTCCTGAGCCGGTCATCATCTGGACCGCTTTCATATAGGCTTCGTCGACGTCGGGCCTCTCCTCGCGATCCACCTTGATGCAGACGAAGTGGTTGTTGAGTATGGCCGCCGTCGCCTCGTCCTCGAAGCTCTCTCGCTCCATGACGTGACACCAATGACACGTGGAGTAGCCGATCGAAAGAAACACCGGCTTGTCGCGCCGGACGGCGCTGGCGAAGGCCTCCTCCCCCCACGGGTACCAGTCTACGGGGTTCCGCGCGTGCTGGAGCAGATAGGGGCTGGTCTGGTGCGCCAGCCGATTGGCACCCCTGGCAGCACGTGGTCCTGCGGTCATGGACGCCCCCCTGTACGAGCCAATGTCGATTCGCCCCTGCCGTTACGTGATTTGTTCCAACGACTGGACGAGGATGCGAACGTGCTTCATCTCCTCCTGGATGACCTCTTCTATCGTCCGGCGGTCGATCTCCTGCGGGACAAAATCCTTCAATCCGGTGTAGTAGACGATCGAGTCCTTCTCCTTCTCGATGGCCAGCCTCAGGACGTCGGCCTTGCTCTCGTTGCCGGTAAGCTCCTGGGTCGGGTCGGGCTGGATCCCGAAGACCGCCAGTCCCGCCATCGCCCGCGCGTCGGGCATGTCGATCCGGTTGGGTTCGATCTGTCCGAGCTTCCAGTGCTCGGCGGCCAAGCGCTCGCGCATCTGCCGGAACACCTCGATGTGCTTGCTTTCCCATTGGGCCAGTTGAACCAGGAGCGTGCTGATGCTCGGATCGTCGCACAGACCCGCCGCCCGGCGGTAGAATTTCACCCCGTTTCGCTCGATCTTCTCGGCGATTTCGAGCACCTCGTAGCCGCTCATTTCCACGTCCATCGCTCTGACTCCCACATCCGAACCGGCCCCGGTGCCCGACAAGACTCCCGCGCACCGCCCATTCTATCAGCTCTTTATAGGCCGCCAAGGCCCGCCCGGTTCAGAAATGCGCCGGTTGCCTCTGGTCAAATCGCCCCCAGTCTGGTAGACTATCGATATCACTATGGACGAGATTCGGAGAAGGTTGGCCCTTATCGAGGCGCAGCTCAGCGGGCAGAGTCTGCACGCGCGACTGATCGACACTGCCGGTTTGTTCTTTCCAGCGGTCGGTCTCATGGCGGGAATTGTCGCGGGCGACAGGATGACGCCATGGCTCGCCCGGGCCGATCCGGCGGCCTGGCTTGGCGTAGAAGTCCTATTGGCAGCGGCCTTCTGCGTCGGGATGGCCTGCACGCATCGGCGTCTGCGGCCCTCCGTCGCGGCGTGGGGCGCGCTGCTCTGCTTTCTGGCGCTTGGCGCCGTCCGCCTGGGCGCCTATCAGACGGCCAGCGGCAACGACATTCGTCACTTCGTGGGCACCGAGCGGGTCCTGGCGACCGTACGTGGACGTATTCTCACAAAGCCACTGCGCATCCGGGAGGACTGGTGCTTTGCCGAGCTGACGTTTACCGATCCACCTACAGCCTTCTACATGAAAGTAGACCAGATCAAGACCGGCAGCGGCTGGGTGGACGTGTGCGGCGTCGTGCGCACGCAAATCGAGGAACCAACACTGCGTCTGAGAGCCGGCGACGCCATCCAGGCCTACTGCTGGCTGTATCGATTCGCCAAGCCGAGGAACCCGGGGCAGTTCGATCTGGCCGCACACCTGGCCCGCCGCAACATCTATGTCGGCGCCTCGGTCCCTTCGGCAGATGCCATCGAGCGACGTGACACCCGTCGTGCGAACTTGCCGGCCCGCCTGCATGCGCAATTCAGCCAGGGCGCTTCGGCGGCACTGCTGTGCGGCTCGGCGTCCGCGGACGACCCTCATGGCCTGGCGGAGGCTCTGCTGCTGGGCAACCGGGACCGTATCGACCGGCGCACCTACGAGGCATTTCGCCAAACGGGCCTGCTCCATATCGTCAGCCTCTCCGGGATGCACCTGGCCATCTTCGCCGGGGCGATCTGGTGGTTGGGCAAGATGGCCGGCCTGATGAAGCCGGGACGCGCGGCCCTGTGCGCCGTCGCCACCGCCGCGTTCCTGCTGACCGTCCCGGCGCGGGCGCCCACCGTTCGCGCGGCGATCATCGTCTGGGCCTTCTGCGCCGCCGCCCTGGCATGCCGTCGCACCAGCGCTCTGAACGCCTTGTGTCTGGCCGCGATCGTCCTGCTGCTGATCCGACCGACCCAGTTGTTCGAGGCGGACTGGCAGTTGTCGTTTGCGGCTGTGGCGGGGATTCTCGCACTGACCGGCCCTATCGAGCTTTTCATCCACGACCTCACACGCAACTGGTTTCACTGGCAGGACATGTCCCTGGGCTGGCCCTCGCGCGCGATCAAGCGGATCGGCAGTAGTTCAATCGGGCTTCTCGCAGCCGGCACAGGTGCCTGGCTCGGCGGTGCGGGGATTCTGCTATACCACTTCGGGACGGTCACGCCGCTGGCCAGCCTTTGGACGGTGCTGGTTTCTCCCCTGGTGTCCGTAATCCTGCTGGCGGGATTCCTCAAGATCGCTCTGTTCTTCCTCCTGCCGACCTTGGCCGCTATTCTCGGGGTCGTCTTGACCGTCATCACGGACCTGTTCGTTCGTATCGTGGTACTTCTGAGCTGCCTGAATGCCAACACGATTCTGGTCGGGCGCGTCACGGCGGGGCTTGTCGTGGCTTACTACGGGCTGGTGCTCATCGCCCGCTTCGGGTGCGTTCGCCGGGCTTACCTGAAGCAGGTCCTGTGCGCCGTGCTGGCCATTCTCCTGCTCGCGTGGATCGGCACGATCAAGTGGAGCCGCACCCACCGAGACCATCTGCAAATGACCTGCCTGGACGTGGGGCACGGCCAGGCGATCGTCATCCAACTGCCCGGCACGAAGACCATCCTCTTCGACGCCGGTTCCATGCACCACCGGGACATCGGATCACGCATCGTAATGCCCTTCCTCAACTCCGTGGGCATCGCGGAACTCGAAGCCATCATCGTCAGTCACGGCGACATCGACCACGTCAACGGAATCCCAGAGATTGTAGATGGCTGCACGATCCGTCACGTGTATGCTCACGAAGCATTCTGTGCCCAGGCCCTGAGCGGCGCGACGGTGCGGCTGCTAATCGAATCCCTGGGTGCCGGAGGCCATCAGATAGAGCGGCTACCGGCGGCCCTCGATGCCGGAGCGGCCACGATTCGCCCGCTCTGGCCTCCCGGCGACCGGTCGGGCACGCAGGAATTGAGCGACAACGACCGTTCCCTGGTTCTGCTGATCGAATTCGCGGGCGCGAAGATTCTCCTGTGTTCGGACATCGAGGAGTTCGCCCAGCAGCAGCTTCAGGTCCGATATCCCGATCTGAGAGCGGACATTGTGGTCGTTCCGCATCATGGTTCGGCGACCACGCTCGATGAGGGGTTCCTGAAGGGCCTTGGGCCCGCAGTGCAGATTTGCAGTTGCGACCGAAAGCAGTACGCGCGCAGGGGCCATTCGGCCGAAGAAGAAAATACCGGCGGATTCGCAACCGCTCGGAACGGCGCGATTAGCGTTTGCGTAGAGAGAAGCGGTATGGTATCAACGGCACGGCAGATTGAACATCCAGAAGGAGATTAGGCCAATGACGAATCGTCGCAGCGTGTGGACAGCAATCACCTTGATGATCACCCTCGTAGTCCTGGCTTGGACGACTCTGACGTCGGCGGAGGTCTTCAACTATCCGACCCCTCAGACGGACCCGAACGACATCAGCTTCTACCAGGCGCCGGCCAAAATGCAGTCGTATCCGGCCGGAGCCGCCCGGGTCCGAAACGTCATCCTCTGCATCGGCGACGGCATGGGCCTGGGCCAGGTGACCCTGGCGCGCATGAAGGCGATCGGCGCCGAAGGCAAGATCCACATGCAGCGTCTGCCGGTCCATGGGCTGATCTCCACCCACTCGGCCAACAAGCTGGTGACGGACTCGGCGGCGGGAGGAACCGCCCTGGCTTGCGGGGTCAAGACCAACAACGGGATGATCGGCATGGCGCCCGATGAGACGCCCTATTACAGCATCCTGGAGGCGGCACAAGCCAAGGGGATGGCGACCGGCCTGGTCGTCACCTGCACGATGTCACACGCGACTCCCGCATCGTTCGGCTCGCATGTCAAGAGCCGCAAGATGGAGCCCGAGATCGCCGCGCAGTTGATCGGCAATCGGATCAACGTCCTGTTCGGCGGAGGACGCAAGTACTTCCTGCCCAAGTCGCATTCCGACAGCGGGCGAAAAGACGACAGAGATCTGCTGGCCGAGGCCGAAGACGCCGGATACACCGTCATCGGAACCGCCAATCAGTTGCGATGGGTTCGCGGGCCTCTCGTGCTGGGTCTGTTCCAGCTCGATGGGTTGACCACGCTGTCGCCGGAACCGATGCTGGCGGAGATGACCAGGAAGGCCATCGACATCCTCGACGAGACCGCGACGGACTCGCGGAAATACGGCCGGGGCTTCTTCCTCATGGTCGAGGGCAGCCAGATCGACTGGGCCTGCCACGCCAACAAGGCCGAAGCCTGTGCGCGGCAGGTCTTGCTGTTCGATGAGGCGGTTCGCGCGGCGGTCGATTTCGCCGTCGCCGACGGTCGCACCCTGGTGGTCGTCACCGCCGACCATGAGACCGGCGGCCTGACCATCCCCGAGGGGAGCCTCAAAGGCGACGAAATCAAGGCGCACTGGTCGACCAGGGGACACAGCGCCTCGCCCGTGCCGGTCTACGCCATCGGGCCGAAGTCCGAGCGGTTCGGGGGCGTGTACGACAACACGGAGGTCCCGCAGAGAATCGCCCAGACGCTGGGAATCAAACCGTTTCCGCAGGCCAGAAAATGAGACGCCGACGAAGCTTACGAATGGACGCCACGCACGCGCCTGCCGTTCAAGTGGGCGACAAGGTCCGCAAGGGACAGAATCTGTGTGCGAGTGAAGCCGAGACTACCTGCATCTGTCCGATCACAGGGACTGTGGCGGAGGTTCGGTTCGACCCGGCGCAGCACGAGTTCGTGGTCACGATAGCGCCGACCAAGCCGGGCTGAGATTCAGTGTCGCGCAGGGGCGGGCATTCGAGCACGTCGCTCTATCGCATATGGACGACGATCTCGACGCGTCGGTTCTTCGCCTTGCCGGCAGAGGTGGTGTTCGGCGCGACCGGACGGGCCGGGCCACATCCAGAGGCGCGAACCTGGCCGTCGGGGATGCCTTGGGCCATCAAATAGCGTGCCACCGAGAGCGCCCGCTCGGCGGACAGCTCCCAGTTGTCTTTCCAGAGGTCCTTGGTCTTGGCGATAGGGTCGGTGTCCGTGTGCCCGACGACGTCGATCTCCTTGCCGGAGTATTTCGACTTCAGGACGGACAGGATATGGTCGAGTTCGGCGCTGGTGGCGCTCTTCAGCTCGGCCTTGCCCGATTCAAAGAGGATCGTATTGGGCAGCGTCACGGTGATCGTCCCGGCCGCCGGATCGAAAGCCACGTCATACCCCTCGCCGAAACCCGTCGCTTGGGCCGGAGTCTGATTCAATTCCTCGATCTGACGACGCAGCTCGTCGATCGTCTGCTGGTCCTGGCTGATCTTCTGGGCCAGTTGCTGCTTCTCGTTCTGGAGGTTCTCGAAACGCCCTTTGAGGTTCTGGTGCTCGACGTTGAGGTAGTCGTACTTCTTCTTGTAATCGGTGCAGCCGGAAACCAGAGACAGCCCTACAACCAACATCAGCGGGACGATCGCTTTGACCTTGACGACGTGCATTCGAAACCTCCTTGCAATCCTATGAACGCAACTGTGCCCTCTCAGTGCAAGAAAAGAAAGGCAAATTCCCTTACAATCCGATCGTGCAGAATCATAACGGTCAAGACAGCTAAAGACAAGAACGGACCGTAGGGAATCTGGCGAATTTTTTTGAAAAACGTCTGGAAGAGCGCCCAACCGAGTCCGAAGAACGGCGCGACGAAGAACGCGACGACCACCATCAGCGGGCCGATCACCGCTCCGGCGGCGCCCATCAGGTGGACGTCGCCCAGTCCCATGGCCTCTTTGCCGAAGGCGAGCGTCCCGAGGACCCGGGTCGCCCAGACAACGGCACAGCCGACGAAGTAACCGAACAGGCTGCCGAGGAACCCGGCGACCGCCGGGTAGATCAGGAGGCCGGCCCACCACGTCGCGACCGCCGCCGGCCGGGTCAACGCGACGTTGGCCGCGATCGCCCCGAGCACAATGGGTGTCAGGAAGATGACCTCTCGCATCGCTTCGAGGCGATGGTTGAACTCGGGATCGTCGGCAAACGGGAAGGCCCCCTTCTCGACCTCGGGCTTGACCTCGACGGGTTTGGCCCCGGCTTGGGCTTCGGGCTCCTGGTAGCTGCGATGGATCAGGCCCGCTTTCAGAAGCAGCAGGCTGATCGCCAGGCCGATTCCCGCGCCGAGGGCCAAGGCGCCGGTCTCCGGCGAGGCGACTGGCAGCAGCGAAAAGGCCTTGATGACTTCCGGATCGATCAGATACCCCCCGACCGCTGCGCCGACGAACCCGACGGCGGTGGCGAACCAGCAGATCGACAGCGGAATGATCCACAGTTCCAGGTCGATCCCCGAGCCGGCGATGAACGCCGCCAGCAGGACCACGTGAACGACATAGACGAACCGCCCGTTCGGCGCCTGCATGCCCTGCCGCAGCGGCGAGTAGAAATAGACCAGGTACAGTCCGAGAAAAACCAGCCCGGTGAGCAGCTCCACGACGAAATACCGTGGCGAGATGCGCATGCCACAATGGCGGCACTTCGCTCGCAGGACGAGCCACGAGACCAGCGGAATGTTGTCGTAGAACCGGATGGGTCTGCCGCAGCCGGGACAGGCTGAGCCGGGGCTCACCAGCGACTTCTCACGGGGCAGCCGGTAGATCACGACGTTCAGAAAACTGCCGATGCAGCAGCCGAACGCAAACGTGAACGCACTGATGATCCATTCCTGTGCCGCCACATCGCCTCCCGTGCCACCGTGGACGCCCTGCCGTTCGTACGGGCGAATGATGATTCGCCCCTGCGTTACCTGCCGCCCTTCTGCTCCCTGCGTCCGACCGCTCCGGCTACCCTCATCGGCAGCCCGAACAGCCGAATGAAGCCCTTCGCGTCGGTCGGATCGTACTCGGCGCCCATCTTGAAGCTCGCCAGGTCCGCCTGGTAGAGACTGTGCGGGCTCTTCATGCCGGCCGGAGTGCAGCGGCCCTTGAACAGCTTGACTCGGACGTCCCCCACGACGCTGCGCTGCGTGACGTTGATGAAGGCGTCCAGCGCCTCGCGCAGCGGGCTGAACCACTGGCCGTAGTAGACCAGCTCGGCGTATTTCAGCGCGACCTGCTGCTTGTAGTGCATCGTTTCGCGCTCCATCGTCAGGCTTTCGAGAGCGGCGTGGGCGGTCATCAGGATCGTCCCGCCGGGTGTCTCGTAAACCCCGCGCGATTTCATGCCCACGAGGCGATTCTCCACGACGTCCACCTGGCCGATGGCGTGGCGGCCGCCGATTTCGTTGAGCGTCTCGATCATCTTGACGCCGCTGGTGAGCCTGCCGTCGAGCCGAACCGGGACGCCCTCGTGGAACCCAATCGTCACGTAGTCGGGCTTGTCGGGCGTGCGGCTGACCGGCTGCGACATCACGAACAGCTCGTCCTTGGGCTCGTTGGCGGGGTCTTCGAGGTCGGCGCCCTCATGGCTGATGTGCCAGAGGTTGCGATCTCGCGAGTAGATCTTCCTCTTGCTCTGCTCGATCGGGATATTGTGCTTGCGGGCGTAATCGACCGCGGCTTCGCGGCTGGTCAGCTTGAAGTTCGGGTCCTTCCACGGCGCGACGATCTCGAGAGTCGGGTCCAGGGCCATGAAGGTCAGCTCGAACCGGACCTGATCGTTGCCCTTGCCCGTGGCGCCGTGGGCGACCGCGGTGGCCTTCTCGGCGTGCGCGACGTCCACCTGGTGCTTGGCGATCAGAGGCCGGGCGATGCTGGTGCCCAGCAGGTAGCCGTTCTCGTAGATGGCGCCGCTCTTGAGCATCGGCCAGAGGTAGTCTTCGACAAACTCCCGCCGCAGGTCCTTGACGATGCACTTGGTGGCGCCGCTGGCCAGGGCCTTCTTCTTGATGCCCGCCAGCTCGTCGCCCTGCCCCAGTTCCGCGGCAAACGCGATGACGTCGTACCCGTAGGTTTCCTTCAGCCAGGGCAGGATCACGCTCGTATCGAGCCCGCCGCTGTACGCCAACACGACCTTCTGCTGCTTCTTCGCCATAGTGCCATCCTCAAAACGCCAAGAATTTGGAAACGCGGATTATACGCATACCCCCGGCGTGATTCAACCGAATATCGCAGGCGGACACCCTCCAAAGGCGGATGGCTGGAATTCGGTCCCGATCGCCTCCTCAGGGGGCGCCTTCGCTCTGCGGCGTCTGTGCCCAGCCGCCGGGGGCGCCCCCGCGCCGGTCGCGGCTGTAGTAGAAGTACAGCGACAGGTCCACCGCCACCAGAACCATGTTCAGGGCATACAGGGCGATGATCCAGTCGAAGGACTGCGTGGCCTTGTAGATCACGCCGTTGAGGTAGCCGAAACAGACGATCGCCATGAACAGCGGGCTCTTGCCCTCGACCTTCCGCGTGCGCAGCGACTTGGCAATCGAGATCGGCCAACTCACTCCGAAACAGACCAGCATCACCGCTTCGAATACGGACATACCACAAGACTCCTCACCCACAACGGCACAACAGCGGAAGACACTCCCGGCGTGCAGGATGCTCCTGTGTGCTCCGGCACCCCCGCGGGAGATGCAAGGCGCAGAGTCTCTATGCGGCACAGCGGCACGCCCACTCGTACGTATTCCTGCGGCAGACGCGAATGAGGATTCGCCCCTACTCCATCTGCTCGATCAGGTAGTTCTGGAAGCCGATCTGCTTGATCTGGTCGAGCTGCACCTCGATCCAGTCGATGTGTTCCTCCTCGTCGCGGAGGATGGACACCAGCAGCTCGCGCGTGCCGTGGTCCCCGGCATCGCCTGCCAACCGGATGTTGGCGTTGTAATCCTTGATGGCGGTTTCTTCCGCCTTCCAGTCGTTCTTGAGCTGCTTCTCGACGTTGTCGCCGATGCTGATCTTGTTCAGCTTGCTGACGGTGGGCTTGCCTTCGAGGAACAGGATTCGCTCGATCAGCTTCTCGGCATGCTTCATTTCGGCGATGGCCCGCTTCTGAATGGCTTCGTGAAGACGTCCATAACCCCAATTTTCGCACATCTCGGAGTGAACCATGTACTGATTGATCGCGGTCAACTCGTCGGCCAGCCGGGCATCCAGCGCCGCAATGACTTTTTCGTTTCCCTTCATCGGTATTTCTCTCCTTACCTGTGATATTCCATCTGCCCCCGCGGGCAGTTCTCGGCCATGAGGACTACGCAGGCGATACTAACGCCCCGGCCAAGATGACGCAAAGAGGGGAATTCCCTGATTTTCGACAAAAAAGACGAGAGCCCGGCGTCAGTCGATTTCCCTGATTCTTATGTTGCGGAAGTAGACCGGCGCGCCGGCGTGCTTGCCCTGCAACCCGATGTTGCCGTGCGTGGGCAGCTCGGCGAAGGGCGTGCTCAGCCAGGACGGGATCTCGCTGCCGTCCGGGTTCGTCTTGGCGCTGGTCCACAGGGCCATGTTCATGACCGAGACCATCTCGCTATTGATCATGACGTAGATCATCTGATCGCGGCACGTGACGGTCATGCGGTTCCACTCGCCGGGCCTCTTGACCATGCTTTTGGTCGGCGCCAGGTGGCCGAAGATCGCACCACAGTGCCACGTGGCGGGCTGCTTGGCCCACTCCTCGGAGAAATCGTCGGCGATCTGGATCTCGACGGAGTTGGGAATCCAGTTCTGCATGTCGGTGCAATAGACGATCACGCCGCTGTTGGTGCCTTCGGCGGTCTTGAACTCCAGATCGAGGATGAAATTGCCGTAGTCCTTCTTCGTCCAGATCGCCTCGTCCTTGCTGGCGGTCAGGACCCCGTCCTCGAACGTCCAGACGCCCTCGGGATACGTCGCATCGGACAGGTCGGGGGCAAACAGGTTGCTCCACGAACTGACCTTCGGGTGCGTCTTGGGCGGCACGGCGAGATTCTGACTGCACGACGACAACAGGAGACTGCCACCGACCACCGCCAACACCACTGCCTTGTTCATTTCCTTGCTCCTTGAGAAGAACCGATACCTCACTCGATTCGGCGCCCTGTGGCGCGGACCGGCGGGACATTCTACCGCCCCGCCCTCGCCACCGCCAGCGCTAACCGTCGCATTGCCTCACCCGTGTCTGTGCGAGTTTCACGGCAAGGCTCATTTCCAGCGCAGAGAGCCATGTGTGGCAGCGGCAAACGAAGCAAGGCGGAGTTTGCCGATGGCTTCGACGCCATGCGTATCACCATCGGCAAGTCTTCGCTTGCCGCTGCCACACACATGCCCGCATGTTTTCACACACACCCTCGCGCCGGCGGGGAGATGAACGGCCTACATCCGGACGCTTCGCACCGTCTCAAAGGCGATGGCCGCCAGGATGATCGAACCGCCCACGACGGTGCGAAGCGACAGAGTCTCGTCGTGGATCAGGTAGCCGAAGAACGCCGCGTAGAACGGCAGCAGCGTCGCGATGATCCCGACCGTCTTGGCGCTGAGGTGCTTGAAGCTGGCGGAGAACAGGGTGTGAGGAACCGCCGTGAAGACCACGCCCAGCAGGAGCAGCAGGCCCCCCGTGGCGGGTGTCCAGGCCGCTCGGTCGATGAACAGCCACGGCAGCAGCACCAGTCCCGTCACCAGCATCTGCCAGAACATCAGCACGCTGCTGGTGTACTGATGGACGTACTTGCGCGTCAGCAGATTGCGGACCATGAAGAACAGGCCGGAGATCACGCCCAGCACGATCCCCCGGGTCGTCGCGTCCGACAGGCTCATCGCCGGCGTCATGATCACAATCCCGATGAAGACCACGACCGCCAGGAGGACGTCCGACTTTCGCAGACGCTCCGAGAAGAGGAACGGCTCGATGATCGCCGTGATGACCGGATAGGTGTGCAGCGACAGGATTGCCACCGCAGCAGTGGAGACCTTCAGCGCCTTGAAGTACGTCAGCCAGTGGGCACAGAGCAGCAATCCCAGCGTGACCATCAACACGTAGTGCCGGCCCCCGCCCGCCTTCAGCGGCCTTCGCAGAGCCGCGAGCATGGCCACCAGGGCCGCCGCCCCGATCAGCGATCGCAGGCAGATGATGTGCGGCACCGGCAGTGCGATGCCCTTGGCGAACATCGCGGTGCCGCCCCACATCAGGACGGCGACATTGAGCTGAATGAGGCTGATCTTTCTGGGTTGCATATCGCGTCACGAGACCGCCGAACGGTCCCGGCCCTTTATGCTGGAAACGCCTGACAAACACAAGGACGAAATCGTGTTGCCGCCACATCGTCGTCGATTCTGTCCTCACAGAGCCTTGCCTTGGGGAGCGAAAACCCGCATAATCCTCCCATAGGACTTGCCCGGGTGACGCAGGATGCAAGCCGCCTGAAGACAGGTCCGTCGAATACGGTCGTGACCGCAAAGTGAAAGGACGCCGCCATGCGACAGTGGGCACTGATTCTCCTGCCGTTGGTTCTGGCCGGCCTGTGCCAGGGGACACAAAAACCGGACCTGCTCATCTGCGATTTCGAGGGCAGCGATTACGCCGGCTGGCAGGCCACGGGCGACGCGTTCGGCAACACTCCGGCCCGAGGCACGCTGCCCGGGCAGTTGGCGGTGACCGGCTTCGTGGGCCGCGGTCTGGTCAACAGCTTCCGCGAACGCGACGCCTCGACGGGCACGCTGACCTCGCCGCCCTTCCAGATCGAGCGCAATTACATTCACTTCCTGATCGGCGGAGGCGGCTATCCCCGCCTGACCTGCATAGACCTGATCGTCGACGGCAGGACGGTCCGCACGGCCACCGGACGCAACAACCGCCCCGGCGGCTCCGAGCGCCTGACCGCGCGGTTCTGGGATGTTTCCGATCTCATGGGCAAGACCGCACGACTGCGGATCGTGGACAACCATACGCGTCTCTGGGGCCACATCACCGTCGATCACATCTTCCAGGCGAACTCAAAGGACGATTTCGACCAGAGCAAAGAGCTTCGGCTCAGCGCGCGATATCTCAACTTCCCGGTCAAGAGCGGCGCCGCCAAGCGGCGTGCCCGGGTCATCATCGACGATCGCGTCGTCCGCGAATTCGAGATCGAGCTGGCCGACGTCAGTCCCGATTTCTATGCCTTCCTGGACGTCAGCGCGTTCCAGGGCGTGACGGCCACCATCGAGGTGGACGGCCTGCCGCGTTCCTCGCGCGGCCTGCACCTCATCAGCCAGTCCGATGAGATTCGAGGCGCCGAGAACCTGTACCGCGAGAAGCTCCGGCCGCAGTTTCATTTCACCTCGCGACGGGGCTGGAACAACGACTCCAACGGCTTGGTCTTCCACAAAGGTTTGTACCACCTCTACTACCAGCACAATCCGTATGGCGTGCAGTGGGGCAACATGCACTGGGGCCACGCCGTCAGCGTCGACCTGGTTCACTGGACCGAGCTTTCCATCGCCCTGTATCCGGAGCAGTTCGGCGACTGGTGCTTCTCGGGAAGCGCCGTGGTCGACGTGAACAACACCGCCAGCTTCCAGAAAGGCGATGAGCCGCCCATCGTGGCCGCCTACACCAGCACCGGACGAGGCGAGTGTATCGTCTACAGCAACGACGGCGGACTGACCTTCACCGAATACGAGGGCAATCCCGTCGTCAAGCACCAGGGACGCGACCCAAAGGTCATCTGGTATGGGCCCGGAAGGCACTGGGTCATGGCGCTGTACCACGAGGTCGACGACAAGCGCACGATTGCGTTCTACACCTCCGACGACCTGAAGAACTGGCAATACGCCAGCCTGATCGAAGGCTTCTACGAATGTCCCGAGATCTTCGAGCTGCCGGTCGACGGCAAAGCCGATGACAGGCGATGCGTGCTGTACGCCGCCGACGGCGACTACCGGATCGGTGCGTTCGACGGCAGGACCTTCACGCCCGAATCGGACAAGATCAAGTTCAGCCACGGCAACTGCTTCTACGCCTCGCAGACATACAGCAACATCCCGCCCGAGGACGGGCGGCGCATCCAGGTCGCCTGGGGGCGGGTCGAGACGCCGGGAATGCCGTTCAATCAGATGATGCTGTTCCCGGTCGAACTGACGTTGCGAACGACGGAGGAAGGGCCGCGCCTGTTCGCGGCGCCGGTCCGGGAGATCGAACGGCTTCAGGAGCCGCACCGTGGCTGGGAGAGCCAGAAACTGACGCCGCGAAAAGACCTGCTCTCCGGCGTCAAGGGCGAGCTGTTTCGCGTACGCGCCCGGTTCGAGCCGGGGCAGGCCCAGCGCGTGACACTGGACATTCGAGGCGTCCGCATCGTGCTCGATCCGCAGAAGAATCAGCTCTCCTGCCTGGACAAGACCGCCCCGCTGTCGCCTGTGGACGGCAAGATCGCGCTGGACGTCCTGGTCGATCGCACCTCGATCGAGATCTTCGCCAACGATGGCCGCGTCTACATGCCGATGGGTGTGAAGTTCACCGACGAGAACCGGTCGCTGGGCTTCTTCTGCGAGGGCGCCCCGATCACGGTGAACTCGCTCGACGTCTTCGAGATCGCCTCGATCTGGCCATAGCCCCGCGTTGCCATCCCAACCGGCATACGACAGATACGCCGGAAGAATCGCAGGTGATTCTTCGCCCGCGAAGGCCGCGCCCTTTTTTCGCACAAGCCCTTCAAACCGATGAACTGGAAATGCCTCCGTCAAGTAGGATTAAACAAGTCTGATATGAAGACCGTTGACATCGTTGCGTTTTTTGCGGGCAGACATGGTGTGAAGGGAGGCATGAATCATGGCACGATTGCATATCGAGAGCATGGGGGTTGTAGCAGCAACATTATTCTTCCTGGCCGGCGCAGCGGCGCAGGCACAGGCGCCCGACGTGGCCTGGACGTTCGGTGCGATCGGGTCGTCTTCGTACCGGCTGGACGCTTTCACGCCGGCCGGAATCGAGTTCGGCACGATCGGCAGCGCGGACCCGACGCTGGCCCTGGCGTTGGGCAAACGGTACCAGGTCAAGGTGGTCGACTACATGATGCACCCGTTTGAGGTGATCGCCAAATCGCCGTCACCGACACAGGACAAAGTGCTGCTGTCAATGTCGATCGCCGGACCGTCGGAAGCCGATCCGAAGGTCAACTGGCAGGACGACGGCCGAGGAACGGTCGCATTCACACTGACCGCCGAGTTGTACCAGGCGATGACCGAATCGGGCCGGACGCCCGGCTATCGGTGCCGGCCGCACTTCATGGAGATGCGGGGCGATTTCACCGTTACCGGCCTGCCCCTGGCTGAAACCATCCAACCATCACCCATCCGAATCGACCTGGCGACCGTCGCCTCGGGCCTGATTGCCCCCGTGGACCTTCAGCCTGACCCGGACGTCGCCGCACGGCTCTACGTCGTCGATCAGGCGGGTCTGGTGCGTACCATCGAACAGGGACAGCTCCTCGAAACGCCCTTCCTCGACGTGCGAGACCGCCTCGTCCAGCCTCTGGGCATTCTCGGCAGCTTCGATGAGGACGACTACGACGAACGAGGTTTGCTGGGAATGGCGTTCCATCCGGGATTCGCCGACCCGAGCAGTCCCGGCTACCGCACGCTGTACACCTACACGAGCGAGCCGGTCGGCGGACCCGCCGATTTCACGCTCGACCTGGCTTCCGAGGAGGTGAACCACCAGAGCATCGTGACGGAGTGGCAGTTGGCCCGGGTGCAGAACGTGGTCGATCCGAGCACCGCCCGCGTGGTGCTGCGAATCGATCAGCCGCAGTTCAACCACAACGGCGGCTATCTCGCCTTCGGCCCGGACGGCTACCTCTACATCGCCCTCGGCGATGGGGGCGCCGCCAATGACGCTGGAGCGGGCCACGGACCCGACGGCAACGGTCAGAACATCCGGACCGTTCACGGCAGCATTCTGCGGATCGATCCCTTGCCACCGGCCTCGACGCCCGACAGCCGCAACGCACCAAGCGCCAACGGGCAGTACCGCATCCCCTGGGACAATGAGTTCGTCGGCATCGAGGGCGTCGATGAGATCTTCGCGTACGGCTTCCGCAACCCGTACCGTTTCAGCTTCGAGCCGCTCACCGGCGCGCTGATCGTCGCAGACGTCGGACAGGGCCACGTCGAAGAGATCAACATCGTGCGCAAGGGCGGCAACTACGGCTGGAAGATCAAAGAGGGTGACTTCCTCTTCGATCCCGAAGATATCGCGGTCGGCGTGCCGTTCGAGGACCCGGCTCTCATCGATCCGGTGGCCCAGTACGACCACGACGACGGTCTGGCGGTGGTCGGCGGGTTCCTGTACTTCGGAACGCAGGTGCCTCAGTTGCGCGCGATGTACGTGTTCGGCGACTTCTCCCGCGCGTTCAGCGCGCCACAGGGCCGGCTCTTCGTCGCCGACCTCTGGTCTGGACAGATCGCGGAGTTGCTCATCGGCAACGAGCAGCAGCCTCTCGGCCTGTTCGTCAAGGGGATGGGACAGGACCGCGACGGTGAGGTCTACGTCCTGGCCAGCACCGCGCTGGGACCCTATGGCAATACGGGGGTCGTATTCAAGATCGTCGCGGTCCCCAATCCGTAGCACAGACAGCGGGACACACCACGGCAGGGACACTCGTCATGAAGGAACGAACGCGAGCGTCCTTGCCGATCGAGGGCTTGGAGGCGGCAATCAGCCGAAGATCTTGTGTCGGAAGACGAAGAAGACGGCGCCGAAGATGCACAGGCCCGCCCAGAGGTAGTCCAGACGCACCTGCTCCTTCATGTAGAGGATCGAGAACGGCACGAAAATCGTCAGCGTGATGGCCTCCTGGAGGATCTTGAGCTGCCCGATGTTGAGTACCGTGTGCCCGATCCGGTTGGCCGGCACCTGGATCAAATACTCGAAGAACGCGATCCCCCAGCTCACCAACGCCGCGATGATCCACGGCCGATGCGACAGGTTCCGCAGGTGCCCGTACCAAGCGAACGTCATGAAGATGTTGCTGCAGCACAGTAGCAGCGTCGTCGTCAGAATCACACGCATACACCCAAGCCCTTTGCCAGCCCAAGACCTTTGGCCCCGTCGCGACCACCGCAACCGAGCCAGCGAATATCAAACCCGAAAAGCGGCGAATACACAAGGCCCGCCGTGCGGCCACGCGCCATTTGTGTGTGTGCAGGTGTCAGGGCACCAGCATCTCTGAGCCATTGAAGCGGCTGGGTGGCAGCCTCAAGTCCGCAGGACTTGGGGATGGCTGAGAGTGTCGGCGTCTCCGGACATAGAAGGCCAAATCGTACCCGCTATCCCCAAGGCTTCGCTCCATTCGACTTCGCTCAGGACGGGCTTTGAGGCTGCCACACGCATGCCAGGATATCTTCACACACACCGCTATTTCTTGCGGCGGGTGTTGGAGTTGTGGAGGCGGGTGATCTTGGCAAGCAGGTCGGGACGCTGGCGGTCGCGCAGGAATTCGGCGAGGAGCGTGCGGTTCTCGCTCTGGTAGTACTGCATCAGCGCGGCCTGGAGGCGCTTTTCCTTGCGGGAGGTGGGGACGTGGATCTGGCGTCCGGCGGTATCGACGCCGGAGACGTACATCGCCGTCGAGAGCGTCAGCGGGATCGGGACGAAATCCTGGACCTGGCGAGGCCGCCACGAACGGGACACGAGATATTCGGTCAGCTTCAGCGCGTCCTCCGGTGTGCAAGCCGGGTGCGCGCTGATGAAGTACGGCACGAGGTACGCCTCCTTGCCGACCCGCCGGCACGACTCGGCGAACCGCTGCTCGAATTCTTCGAACACCTCAAAATGAGGCTTGCCCATCCGATCCAGAACCTCCGGGCAGTAGTGCTCCGGCGCGACCTTCAGATGACCGCCGACGAAGTGCCTCACGAGCATGTCGAGATAATCGCGGCTTTGCAGGGCCAGATCGTGCCGGATGCCTGACGCGACGAACACGTTGGTTCGCTTCGATCCGTTGCGGCTCCAGCGGACAAAGGCCTCCATCATCTCAAGCATCGGGCCGTGCTCGAAGCTCGCGTGGCGGCAAGGCTTTGGAAACAGGCAACTGACCCGCTCGCACGTCGCGCTCCGGCCGCACTCCATACCGTACATGTTGGCCGACGGCCCGCCGAGGTCCTCGATCGTGCCGCGAAACTGCGGATGCCGACGAAGCCGATCCGCTTCGGCCAGAAGCGAAGGCAGCGATCGCGAGCGGATCTGACTGCCCTGGTGACATCCGATGGAACAGAACGAGCAGCCGCCGAAGCAGCCGCGATGCGTCGTGATGGAGAACTGCACCGGCGTCAGTGCCGGCACGCCACCTTGGGCGTCATATCGCGGGTGCCAGGCGCGGGTGAAAGGCAGATCGTAGAGTGCGTCCAACTCCTGGCCGCCAAGCGGCTCGGCAGAGGGCATCAGCACCAGCGTGCCGGGGTCCTGCTCCTGAACGACCGGTCGCCCTTGCAGCCCGGCCTGCAACTGGTACTGCTGATGGGTCGCGATGAACAGCGATGTGTCGTCGTTCTGCTGCGACAGCGAAGGCAGGCGCACCGCGTTGTCGGGAACGGCGATGCCCCTGTGGGCGATGTACGCGGTGCCGGGGATGTCGGTCAGCTCGTGGATCGGCCGGCCCGCGTTCAGCCGGTCAGCGACCTCGGCCACGGCCCGCTCGCCCATGCCATGGATCAGCAGGTCGGCCTTGGCGTCGACCAGGACGGACCGCTTGAGCTGGTCCTCGATGTAGTCGTAATGGACGAGCCGGCGCAGGCTGGCTTCCAGCCCGCCCAGCACGATGGGCACGTCGCGATAGGCCTCGCGGGCGCGGGCGGAGTAGACCAACAGCGGCCGGCTCGGTCGCAGGCCCGTAACGCCGCCCGGGCTGTAGACGTCCTGCCGGCGCCGGTGGCCCAGTGACGCGTAGTCGTTCAGACGCGAATCGATACAGCCGCTCGTAATCCCCCAGAACAGACGGGGTCTTCCCAGTGCCCGGAACGGCTCGACGCTTCGCCAGTCGGGCTGGGCCAGGACCGCGACGCGATAGCCCAGCTTTTCCAGCCACCGCCCGATCAACGCGGCGCCGAACGACGGGTGGTCCACGTACGCATCGGCCGTAATCAGGATGACGTCCGCCCGGTCCCAACCCCTGCGGCGCAGTTCCTCGGCCGTCATCGGCAGGAATCGATCGATATACTCGGCGCTCTTGCTCATGGGACGATTATACCACGGGGCCGCTGGCGGTGTTCGGAACACCGAATGCCAATCGCCAACCCTCAGCCGTACGAATCATATTTCCGGAAAAATCCTCGCCCGCAGACGGCGATTCTGCTATTCTGTTGTCGGCTTCCTGATCCTGGCGCCGTGTCGGACTTCTGATCCGGCTTACTTCAGGAGCGTCGAGAATGACACATGACGAAGCGCTCATGCTGATCATCTCCTGTGCGGTGGTCGTCGAGATCGTCGCGACGTACCGCCACCTTCGGAAGATTCCACACGCACTTCTTCTGCTCGGCAGTTTCGCCGGTCTGGTCCTGGGCAGCCTGAGCACCGTGGTCGAAGGCTTCCTCTGGGCCGAGCTGTTCAACTGGCTGGAGCACCTATCGCTGATGGCAGGAGCGATCCTGCTGGCGATGTGGTGTGCCCTGGTGTTCGGACCCTGGAACAGGAGGGTCCCTGATGCGCCCGATGGCATATCTTGATCTGATATCTTTTACTGCCAGTGCAATCGCGGCGGCGTTTCTCGTTCGCGGCTGCAAGCGGACGAGCTTTGCGCCCGCGGTCCCGATCCTCCTGGCCGTTCTGCTGGCCCTGATGGCGTGCTACCACGCCGCCCTTTTCCTCGAGTGGTCGGGGCTGACCGCCGGACTGGACTGGGTGGAGGACATCGCCGGGCTCTTCATCCCCTTCACCTGGGCCTTCGTCCTGTATGCGTTCGTCAAGAACACCGTCGAGGACGAGCTGCGAACCTACCAGCAGAGGCTTCGATCGCTGGCGTCGGAGTTGTCCCTGACCGAGGAACGCGAGCGGCGACGGATTGCCGCGGGACTCCATGACTACGCCTGTCAGAACCTCGTTCTGTCCAAGATGAAGCTCCAGGGCTTGCCTGTGACCGAGACGGACGAGGTCGAAGGCATCTGCGATACCATCGATAAGACAATCGAAAGCGTGCGCGGGCTGATCTTCGATCTCAGTTCGCCGACGCTGTACAAGTTCGGCCTCGAAGCGGCTCTGGAGGAACTGCTGGAGGATAAGGTGAAGGCCCAGTACGGCATCGACTGCACCTTTCGCGACGACGGCGCCGCCAAACCGCTGGCGGAAGACGTCCGCATCGTGCTGTTCCAGTCGGTTCGCGAGCTGCTGATCAACACCATCAAGCACGCGCAGGCCCGCGCCGTGACCGTGGACATCGGGCGTCTCAATGGCTCAATCCAGATCAAGGTGACGGACGACGGGATCGGCTTTGACGTGGAGGAGGCCCTGACCGGCACTTCGCATCGTCGGGGGTTCGGCCTGTTCCACATCCGCGAACGGCTGGATTTTCTCGGCGGCCGTCTCGACATGGAGTCCCAACCCGGCCGGGGAAGCCGCTTCACACTCCTGGCCCCTCTGGAGACAGGGACCACCGCGGCTCGCGAGACGCCTGACGGCTCCGAGGACTCCGCCGGCTGACACTCCGCAGTATTCCCGCACGACCAGAACTCATACAGCGCCACGAGAACTAAGGAGAAAGTCGAATCCAGACACATCAGGTCCCCTCGTGGGCGGTGGGCAACCTACGAACCATTGCACTCGCCCCAGGTCACGACCTTGCCTTCGAGATCGACCACGATCCTCGCCTCGCAGCACCCTCCGTCCATGCCTGTGGTAAATCCGTCGCGCGGCGTGGTGTATTCGTCGGCGCACTGCGCGTTGCAGAGGAGGTACTTGCGTCCGCCCCTGAGGAAGCCGCCGTACTCACGAGCATAGTGCGGAAGGTACTCGAGAACCGCGACGACGTAAAAACCATCGCGCGTGGCGATGGGATCGCCGGCCTTGATCGCCGCTTCGAGGTCCAGAGATGCGATGTCATTGCTGTCGGGAGTCCACACCCGATCGAATTCGATGCCGTGGCTGATGAGGAAGCCACGCACCGTGACCGGACGGGTGATGATAACCTCGTAAGGTCTGTGTCCATCCGCGTGCAGAACGATCATGTTGGGTTCGTCCGCAGGTCGCATGCACTCTGCCGGCGTCAACCCGAGGTCGTTTCTGGCTTCCAGATCGGCCTTTCGTTCGCGCAGTAGGGCAAAGCAATCCTCGTAGCCGTTGCACGCCGCGACGTGCAGAGGAGTGTCGCCGACATTGTCCGCGATGTTGACATCCGCACCATGGTCGAGAAGGAAGCTCGCCATTTCCACGCGGCTCCACCAGACGGCTTCGTGCACAGGCGTTGATCCCCTTGCATTCCGGGCGTTGACGTCCGCGCCGTGCGAGATGAACAAATCCGACAACTCTATGAGGCCCTCAATCGCCGCCCGGTGTAACACGGTGTCGCCAACATCCGTAGGCTGCCTGGGATCGGCTCCCGCTGATAGAAGCCTTCGGACCATTTCGTCGCGCCATGTGGACGAGGCATATAACAAGACGCAATGCAAAGGGGTCATGCCGGGATGGAACGCATTGGGGCTTGCGTCGCGCAGGTTGACATCCGCCCCGCCAGCAATCAGCTTGCGAACTGCCGCCAAATGGCCATACAGAATGGCGCTGTGCAGAGCGGGGCCTTCCGGACCACCCTGGGCGTCCGGATCGGCACCGTGCTTCAGAAGCAATTCCAGCATCGTCGCGTGCCCCTGTCTGGCGGCCACGTGAGGGGGCGTCCATCCATGTCGATTCCGCGCATTCGGATTTGCGCCATGGGCAAGCAGCGAACGGACCTGCGAGAGACTGCCGCTGCTCACCGCCTTGTGAATCGCAGGGGTATCACCAGGAGGCTGTCGCTTGCAGCCGCAGAACAGAACAGGCAATGCCAGCCAAACCAATCCCGCACGTCTCATCTCCGGCTCCTTCAAACAAGAACGCACCCTGTCCGCTACATATAAGGCACAAGCCGGAGGCAAAGCAACAGGGGAATTTCGCGGAGGCGGCAGTCAGGCACTGGTCCGCGCCGGTGATGCAGAGTGGGAAATGGAATGGGGACATCGCGCCCGTCCGTCGCGGTCCGTTGGGAGGCGACAGAGGGGCGGATGTCCCCGGAATCGACGCAGTCGATTTCAGAAGTGATGTACCCAGCGGACCTGGAAACGGTCGCCTTCGGGACGATTCTTGACGCTGGTCTCGAAGTAGGCGTTGAAGAACAGGTGGTCGTTCTGCGAGAAGCTGTACATCGCACCGGGTCCGATGCCCAGAACCTGTTCGCGGCCGGAGACCTCCTCGCCGTCCACTTCCGAGTCGGTCACCTGCTTGAGGTAGTAGCCGTTGACACCGGCCCGCAGCTTCTTGGGGATCAGCTCATACGAGGCGGCGAAGTTGCAGTGGACCGCCTGGCCCGGCTGGACCTCCGTGTCATCGTTCTCATCGTTCCAGAGGTAGTGCACACGCCACGAGGCCGTGAGCTTGGGCGTGAAGAAGTAGGTGCCCGCCCAGTACGGATTGAACGAGAAGTGGTTGTTGCCGGGGTTCAGTCCCTTGTCGTCGTCGTATTTGCCCGTGGGCCAGATGGTCTGGAGCTCGACGCGGTGCATGAACTTGGGACCGTTGGCGCCCATGATCGGGTCCCACTGGAGATACGGGCCAACGAGAATGTCGCCCACGCCGGTCCCGTTGTCGTCCAGGAGACTGACGGCGTCGAAGCTGACGACCGGAACGATCACGTCGAGGCCCCACTTGCCACCGAACAGGATCGGGCGATCGGACTGGTAAATGAACTGGCTCAGACTGATCCACACATCCAGCTCCGGATCGAACGGGGGACCGTCGACCAGCTCATCGGCCGTGTAGTACTGGATGTACTCCGCGAAGTAAAAGCCGGGTCCGGCCGGCGGACCGCCATCCATGAAACTGGTGAAACCGAGGTTGACCGCCGGCTGATCGAACGCCGCAACCGGCAGCGCCAACAGGGACACGAGCAACAGGCCCGCGCCGAACATAGATGGACGACAGCATTTCATAGCTTACCTCCTAAAACGGACACATATTGGCCTTCTCACACGAGAATCCGTCGAAGTCCAGTCGCATGTTAATATCGGAAGTCCGTTCCCTGCGCGACCACATTTTACCGACCTTTTTCCCCCGCCGCGAGTCCGAAATCGACACATTCTGCGCCGGCTGCGCGGAGGCTCGATTCCTCCGAGGCCCCTTCCGCAGCACTCCGGCGGCGCGCCGCCGGCGGAAAACGTCCGATATCGCTTTAAGTCCTATGGCAGAAAGGACTTGGCAGCCGCCAATTTCCCACGGCGGGAGTGCTCAATCACACCGCCGACGGCTCTATGTGCTGGACCACGTGGGACGCAACGCGTCCGGCTCTGTCCGGTAGCCTCAAGAATGAGCGGGCGTACATGTTGTTAGTCTTGACATGGTCGGTGTAGAGGGGTCTACTGATATCTCAGGACCAGTGGATTGTGGTATGTCTCCTTGGTGAAAGCGAGTGGCGGGCTTCCGGGATGAGCTTCGGGTATTTCGGCGGAAGTGGAGAAGCAGCCGTTGCGAGATTCCTGAGATGAAGCGAACCAGCAGAGAACACATGCGAGTCATTGGTTACTCCCGGTGCGGGTTCACACTCGTCGAACTGCTGGTGGTGGTGTCGATCATCGCGCTGATGGTATCGATCGCCCTGCCGACGCTGACCCGGGCGCAGAGGAACGGAGAGGGAGTTCACTGCCTGGCGAACGAACACCAGTTGATGCTGGCTTGGCTGCAATACGCCCAGGACAGTGAGGATCGGCTCTGCCAACCCGAGTCATTCACGGCGGCCTTGAGACCCTATGTGAAAATGGACGAGATCTACGTATGCAAGGCCGTTCGGGATGAGCACGCGACCAACTCCTATGGTGTTTCGAATACGATGGGAGGGGAACCTCGCGATGGCATCAAGCCTTTTGACAAGTTGCACCGTGTCTCTCATCCCAGCCAGAGGTCGGTCCTTGTAGATGTGGATGCCGAGTCTCAGAGGTGTTTCTGGCCCTTGCTGTGGAATGAGGACACCTGGATGTGGCGTCCCTGGTCATGGCCCCCTTCAACCAGCCTCCAGGGCATGACCGCGAGACACAATGACGGCTGCAACATCTCGTTCGCTGACGGTCATGGCGAATACCGCCGGTGGAAGGACCGGCGAACTCTGAAGCTGATCAAAGGCCTGATTGCCGACCCGAATGCCGCTTCAGCCGACAGCGTCGACTTGGAGTTCATGATTGAGGTGTTGACCCCGTAGGCAGACAGGCTCAGCGGAGGCTTTGCTCGATAATGTTCCGAGTTCCCGATTGGTTGCGATACGAAGTTCGCCACAAGATCGAGCGGCTCCGCGACGGGTACCAGCATCTTCACGTGAAGGACTCGGTCAATGACCACCCGCGGACAATCGTGGGCCTGAGTGTCTTTTCCGTACTGCTGCTGGGAATCGTTCTGACGCTCGTCCTCAGGGAGACGCCCGTGCGCCGGCATCAGGGAGGGAAGGGAGCTTGGTTCTATGATTTGAATACCGGCACGCTGTTTACTGCGGACAGCAGCAGGCCCAACCCGATCGAGGCCCCTTCGGGCGCGTTGCCCGACGGCGGGCCGGCCGGCTTCAGGGCTCACGTGTACAGCTATGTGCTGGAGCCGAACGCAACCGAGCGTTTTGTGGGTTTTCTGGAGAGGCCGGACCCGCACGCGAATGTGCGACAACTCGCCTCCGACGGGGCCGACTTCACGGACTGGGCGCGCGGCCGGCTGATCCGACGTGTTGACGACGACAAATGGGTTTCACCGGCCAGTCCAGCGGGACGCGAGATCATAGAGAACCTGACACGTCCCAACCGAATGGGCCAGACTCCCATCTACCACGTTCCAAGGTAATCTGTGCGGAGAGGCGATATGAAGAAGGCCTTCACGTTGGTGGAATTGTTGGTTGTCATCGGGATCATTGCCCTCCTGATGGCAGTCAGCTTGCCCGTGATGCATCGCGCGAGAGAGCAAGGCGTCGAGACGGCCTGCCAATCGAACCTGCGCCAGATGGCGATGATTCTGAAGACGTACACCGCCGACCACGATCAGTTGTTTCCCGATCCAAGGTATATCTATCATTCACCCGAGTCTTTCGATCGAAGCAAGTGGGGTGCCTATCCGGTGTGTTGCCGTTGGCATGACGCCCGAATCGGGCCGGATAGTATATTATTGCAGGAGCATCTTGAGTTGCGCGGCTCACTCCGGCCGTATCTGGGAAACATGGACATCCTGATCTGCAAGACCGCGAAACGGGCCAACGAGAACAGAGGATGCTGCAACTCCTGCCCGCTCTGCTCGCACGATCCCGGGATCCGCACGACAACCCAATACACCTACACCATGAATGCACATCTGGGAACCGAACTCACCACAGGCGGATCAGGAGCCGCATCTGGCAATCTCAGATTCGACAGTCGCACAATCAGAAGCACGGCGACGCGAAGGGAATCCCAAGTGACACGCAGTCCATCCAGCGTCTTTCTCTTCGGCGAACAGAACTCATGGGCGGTGAATACAATCGGCAGGCAACCCCTCTATGCCGACTCCCATTGGCCGGCAGAGTTTGAGTTGAGCGGCAAGATTGGTCCAAGCGGCGGGCATTTTGGAACGCTCTACTTGTCGGATCTTCAGATCCTCCCCACCTATATGATCGGTGGATCTCACCTGGCTAAGGACGACTGGCGAATCGGCCATGCTTTCGCCACCTGTCATCGCCCGCGGAGCGGGGACTTGAACACCGGTCACTCCTACACGGTTATGCTCGATGGGCACGTCGAGAGGGTGACCGTGGCAGATCAACTCCGGCGGTCTCGACGCGTCCCGCGTCTGGGCGAGAGCCGTCTCGGTCCGGGGGGCAATCTGGCGCTGGCCTGGCCCATCGACATTCCTCCGCCGGGCGGTTGGGAAAACCAGTGACTCGGCAAGGACCCGTGACTACATACCGGTGGCTCATCCCTGCATCACGGCAGAAAGGACTTGGCGGCCGCCAGTTTCTCGGGCAGGTAGTGCTCGATCACGTAGTTGAGGTCGTGGACCGCGAAGGCCTGCTGCTCGGCCCTGACACCCATATCGAGCAACTGCTGGATGGCGTCCTGCCAGGGCTTGAAGTGCTGGACGAACGGGTCGTTCTTCAGCGCATCCTTGGCCCGCTTGACGTCGACCTCCTTGAGGGGATGAGTGGGGAGCTTGTAGTCGATGATGTCTTGGGGTGTGACTCCGAGAAACCTGGCGTTGGGCACACAGAAATAGCGGTTGATGTGTGCGGCGTTGCCCGAGCCGACCTTGAGGGTCCGGTAGATGTTGAACATCCCGTACGGGTCGCAGTCCACGAAGGCGTAGACGGGCAGCTTCAGCTCGTCGGCCAGCCGACGGATGAAACGTCGGCACGCCCGCGTCGGCACGCCGCCCATCGAAACGAGGATGCAATTGGCCTTGCGCCAGTAGCTGTGCTTGACCAGGCGCTGGAACATGCCGGCCGTCTCGATGGCCAGGACGAACTTGGCCTTCGTCTCGAACTTCAGGTGCTCGACCGAGATGGGGATCGAATAGGCGCCGGAGCCAAACTGCGTGCAGTCGATCCGCAGAGGCTTGCCCGTGTCCGGCTGGCGGTCGACGACGATGAGCTGGCCGGCGATCTCGCCGCCCTTCTCCTCCGGGATGAAGCCGAGCTGCTCGCGGTTGACCTCGAACAGCGCTTCGATGTCGTCGAGCACGGTGTCCGATTCCGGCTGCTCGTCGAACCGCGCATCGTCCCAGTTCTTCGAGACGTAATATGCCTCTCGCTTGGTCATGATCTCGTCGTCTTCGACGAGCGTCTTGGCGGTGGACATCATGCGAAGGGTCTGGGCGAACGTCTTGACGGTTGCGACGGTCAGCGTGCGGGTCTTCCGCTTGCCCCGCAGTTCGAGGAAGCCGGTCTTCGGCAGGTACTTCACGTTGCTCAACGCGCGCAGCGGGAACGACAGCGTGGGCTTGCCCTTGTGCTGAATCTTGTCCCGAACGGAGGCGGCGGTGTCCTTAATTCGATTGGCCAGCTTGCTCACGATCGGCTCCTTTCGAGGACGTCGGTCAACTGCATCACCAGGGTCTGTTCCTGACGCTCGGTGAGGTCCAGCATCTCCCGAAGAGCGATGGCGACGTGGGGAATGTATTTCTGGATATAGGCTTTCTTCTTTTCCGATTCGGCGGCTTTGCGTCGCCGGCGGATGAACACCGCCAGCTGCCGGCCGCACTCCTGGAGCGCCAGCCGGACCTCCTTGATGATCTCGGGATAGTGCGCTACCGCCTCCTTGCTCTCGGAGGTGAACGGCACCCAGACCGACGCCATGTGCACCAGTATGACCAGCGGGCCTGAGGGCAACGCGCCGTTGGCCTGCTGGAGGGCGTAGTTGCGCCAGTCCGTGGAGATCACCGACTTGGTCATCGCGCAGGCCGACTGCTGATAGAGCAGAGGCACGCGATTGGCGTAGCGCAGCACGCGCGCCAGCCCGTCGGCCTCCAGCGAGCCGCCGTAGGCGAGCCCTGCCTCGATCTGGAAGGGATTGCCCCGGTAGACGGACGGTGGACGCGTCACGGCGGTGTAGAAATCGGCCTCGATCTGCGTCTTGAGACCCGCCAGAATCAGCTCCTCGCCGATCGGGCTGAGACAATCGGTCGGCGGGTTCATGATCTTCGTGTGGTTGATCGCTTTGAAGAGATTGTCCGCCTCCTGCCGGGCGATCCGCGCGGGTCGGGCTCGCTCATAGAGCTTGGCGGCCTCGCAGATCTGCTTGGCGACGCGCATGCTGACGCGGGAAAAATCCGTGTGCAGGAAGGACTGGAGCGTCTGCGCCTTGGTGTCGTGGAGCATTTTGATGAGCACGCCCAGCTCGACCCCATACGGGTGCGGCTTGATCTCTCGCGTCTCGACGGGCAACTGGTCCGTGGCCCGCTTGTAGTCCTTCACCTCGCCTTCGGGCGTGACGAACTGGAGCGAGACGTGCGGATTGGCGATGGCAGTCTGTTCGAGGTACTCCTCCACCGACTGGCGGCCCTTCTGGTACTTGGCTTCCAGTTCGATCTCGACCTTGGTGCCGCGATCGACAGGCCATTCGATCGTCTCATCGACGATGATTCGCGGCTCGTTCTTCTTGGTGTCGATCTCCAGCTCATAATGATGGGCCGGCTTGTTGCGGCTGGTCTTCGACGTGATGGAGACGGGCTTGCCCGTGGTGAGCTGGCCGTACATGCCGGCCGCCGAGATGCCGATCCCCTGCTGGCCGCGTGACATCTTGAGCCGGTGGAACTTCGAGCCGTACAGCAGCTTCGCGAAGATCTTGGGAATCTGCGTCTTGACGATGCCCGGGCCGTTGTCCTCGATCGTCACGCGGAAGCGATCTTCCCCCGAGCCGGGCGCGACGATCACCTTCACCTCAGGCAGGATGCCCCCTTCCTCGCACGCGTCGAGCGAGTTGTCCACCCCCTCCTTGATCGTCGTCAGCAGCGCCTTTCGCGGATTGTCGAAACCGAGCAGGTGGCGGTTCTTGGTGAAGAACTCCGCTACGGAGATTTCACGCTGGCCGCGAGCCATGTCCTCGGCGGTTGCGCGGCCAACCGGCTGTTTCGTCGCTCGTCGCTCGTCGCTCGGGCCTTGCGGCTCGGGCAATGGCTCCGGCGTCGGGATCGGCTCGGGCGCCGTCGTCCTGGTCTTGCGGACCGCCTTCTTCGCAACCTTCCTGGCAGTCTTCTTCGTCGCCTTCTTCACCGTCTTCTTGACGGGCTTCCGTGCGGCCTTCTTGTGCTTCGTATGAACCGCCCCGGCTTTCGTCGCGGCGGCCTTCTTCCTGGCTTTTCCCATCGGTTCGATTCTTTCCTCCCAAGTTCAGCCCATCCAAAGGCATCACCTGATAGCGAAAACCGGCATCTGCGTCAAGCCCGCGTTTGAGCTTGCTGGTGGGTGGCAGCCTCAAGGCGAAGTGAAACGGAGCCTTGGGGATGGCCCATCGCACACGCAACCAGGATCGTAGCAGCGGACCAAATCACCATCCCCAAACGCTGCGCGTTTGAGGCTGCCACGCGCCACCTACGTCCTGGTGAACTGGGGGATCGGGAGCGTCTCGCCGTCCTTGAGCGCCGACTGGTGCGCGACGACCCCTGGGACGGTCATCGCGAGGGCCTCGTAGACGTTGACGAGCGGCTCACGGTCTTCGAGGATCGCGGTGATGAACTCGTTGGCCAGCGGCCCGTGCGAGCCCCCGTGCCCACCGGCGGGCATGCCGGGCGGCAGCGCCGGCACCGTGATATCCGGCAGGTCTTTCAGCAGGCCGTGATACTCCGTGTCCTGCATCCAACCACGCTGGCCGTAGACGCGACCGGTCTCGACGACCACGTCCTGCACGCCCATGCACATGAGCATGCGCGAGGCGCCGCCTTCGCTCGTCTGGAACAGGGCGATCTCGTCGCTGTACGGATTTTCGTACTTGTTGGCGCCCGGCTTGTTGGACGGCAGACCCGCGTCGAAACCAATGCACGAGACGGAGGTGAACCGCCCGCCGGAGACGCCGACGTAGTAGGCGGTCGAATGAGTCGGATACCACAGCGGAGGCGAGCCGATGCGCCAGCCGTTGAACGACGGAATCGGGGTGGGACAGAAATGGAAGTACTCGCCCTCGGAGTAGACGAGCTTGCCGAAGCCGCCGGCCCGGTAGATCTGCCGCATCGCGCAGCAGTCCGCGCGGTAATAGCTCGTCTCGGCCATCATGTACTTCAGGCCGGTCTTCCGAACCGTCTCGACGAGATGCTCGGCCTGCTCGATCGAGCCCCACACCGCCGGCACCGCCGTCATCACGTGCTTGCCGTGGTTGAGCACCTCCATGCAGTGCTTGGCGTGGTTCGGGGCATCGGTGGCGACGAAGACCGCCTCGATCTTCGGGTCTTTGACGAGCACCTCCAGCGACTCGTACGACTTCTCGCAGCGGCACGCCTGCATCAGCCCCGCGCGCCGCTCGGCGATCAGATCGCTGACCGCGACGATCTCGACGTTCGGATGGTCCTGGAAGCCGAAGGCGGCGCCGAACTGGCAGACGCCGTAGCCGACGATGCCCACGCGCACCTTCCGTTCGGAGACCGGCTGCCAGACCTTCTCCGTGGATCGCTGGCTGCCCCTGGCGGCGCCGGTGGAAAGGCTCGCCGCCGCCGTCGCTCCGAGCGAAAGCCGGCCCAGCGTTTCGAGAAAATCGCGGCGGTCCATCGGTCCCAATCCAGCAGTCGACATCGGTCAGCCTCCTTCATTGCAGGCAGTATATGAACCGGCCGCAGCACACGTGCGGCTCGCGGTCCGGCCGGCCCATTCTACGCCGATTCGACGCACCGCGCCAAGAAGTCATGCCCAAGAGGGTGCATGACCGCTTCTGCGAGGCTCGCTTGGGTACCCTGCAGAAGCACGAATGACGTAGGGGCGAATGATTATTCGCCCCTACCGGGTTCTTCGCATTGGGCACCTTTCGGTGTCTGCGAGCATCCAAGGCCACCATCCCTCCCGATGTACATCGGGACTGCGCGTTTGAGGCTGCCACACACATGCCAGGATGTTCTGACACACACCGAAGACCAAGCGATCCGGCATCTCTACCGGGCCTGGCGCCGGTAGGTCTCTTTCATGACCAGCGTGCAGGCCAGAGCCAGAACCGATGCGACGAGGAGCACCAGGAGCACGACGCGATAGCCGGCGAGGGGGTATCCGGCATCGGGAGCGTGGGGATAGGCGTCCAATATCCGTCCGAGCAGCCACATGAACACCGCGCCTCCGAAGAACGGGAACAGGTTCACCGTTCCGACGGAGGTCCCCGCCATCGCGACGGGAAACAGCTCCTTAGTCGTGGTGAAGCCCATGATGACGATGGCGGACGAGAACACCGAGAACAGGAAGAACCACACGTAGAGCGCCCATTGCGGCAGGCTCGCGGGCCGCATGACCACCAGCAGCATCAGCAACGTGAGGATCGCGGAGGCGAGGATGAACACCCGCTTGCGACTGTGCAGCAGGCGCTCGGACAGCAGGCCCAGCAGCGGACTACCGACGATCATGCCCCAAGCGAGCATGCTCAGGACCGCTCCGGCCTGGCCTTTGCTCATGCCGTAGACATGCATGAGATACGGACCGCTCCAGAGGCCGCCGAAGCCGAAGAAGATGCCGCAGTCGAAGAAGAACCAGATGGCCACCGGCCAGAAATGCTTCGTCCCAACGACCCGCTTGGCGCCCGCGAACAGACCAATGTTCGCAGTGGCGCCATCAGGCGTTTCCTGCGGCGCCTTTGTAGACACACTCCCGTCGCCCGTCGGCGCGATCGAAGGCCAGCCCTTGTCGGAAGGCCGGTCGCGGACGATGAGCCAGACCAGGGCCATCAGCAGCAGGCTTGCCCCTCCGATCACCTGAAACGAGATGCGCCACCCGAACCATGTGGCCAGCAGACCGAGAAGCCACGTCCCCGCCAGCACGCCCACGCCTCCGACGGCGTTGAGGATTCCGGCCATCACGGCAAACTCGCCGGCCCGGAACCACTGCGAGAGGATCTTCATGGTGGGGATGAAGACCATCGAGACGCCCAGGCCGACCGCCACCCGCGCGGCAAAGGCGGTGCGGATGCCCGGCGCCAGGCCGAAGAACACGCTGCCGGCCGCCGCCAGCAGCAGAGAGACGGTGACGGTCTTGCGAGGTCCGACGGAATCGGCCAGCAGGCCCGCCGGAAACTGCATCGCCGCATAGCAGTAGAAGTACACCGAGCCGAGCAGACCCAGGACGCCCGCCGCGACGTCGAAATCGGCCGCCAGATCGTCCGCCACGACGGACAGCGAAAGCCGATGGAAGTAGACGAAGAAATACGCCAGCCCGAGCACCGCGAAGATGGCCCACCGATAGACCATCATCCTCCGCTCGTGCGGCGTCGGTGTCACCGGACCCATCGTCTGTAGCGTCACAGGCTCACTTCCTTCCCGCATCGAAAAGACTGGAGGCCGTAGGCTGTAGGAGTCCTTCCAGCCTCCCGGCTCGTTCGCCCCATTCTACAGGGGCCTGTGACCGGGCGCCAACCTTTCAACTCGCCGCAGCAGCGTCACCACTGGCAGTCGAAGCGTTCGAGGAACGGCAGCGAGCCGGGCGCCGAGCCGACGTGGAGGCCCCACTCGATCATCTCGCCATCGCGCTTGTCACGGAATGCCCGTGGTCGATAGGCCCCAGGGGCAAGAAGGACTGCATCGAGGTCCTGCAGCTTCGAGAAGGTCAGGCCATCCGGAGCATATTGCAGCGTCTTTCCGATTCCTTCCGGGCCGGTGCCGCCCATCGCCACGACGCCGTACCCAACCGGCCAGACCAGTACTTCGTGTACGCCCTGGATGACGGGATTGCCGTCGTACCTGACGTAGGGCCCCTCGGGTTTCTCTGCGATCGCCACCTCCATGTTTGTATGGGCGGGCGCACCGTCTCCAGGGCTCCCCTTGTAGTAGAGCCAGTACTTCCCTTCCCGCACGAGCAGGCACGCATCGTCAACGCCCACGCTATCAAAAGACGAGTTCGGCAGGAACCATCGCTTCTTGGCTGGTCGCAAGATCGGGTTGGTTGTGAGCTTCTGCCACGGCCCGTCCGGTGAATCCGCCACCGCAATGCCGATGGCCGTCTCGGTTACCTCGTTAGCTTTGTTCTGGAATGACCTGGGTGCACCTGTGTAGAACAGATAGTACTTGTCCTTGGTTCTCAGGATGGTTGGCGAAAAGACGCTCTGCTGATCCCAACTACCTTTCGGCCCGCGTGACAGCGCCTCGCCCTTCTCGGTCCAGGTGTGGCCGTCGTGCGACGTCGCGTACCAGATCGTCGCATCGTGACCGTGCGGCACGTTGCTCCTGGTGTACCAGACGTAATACGTATCGGTCGTCTTGAGATCGTCGCCGACGTAGGCGAATGCGCGTGTCCGGATGATGTCGCTCGGATCGCGCCGCATCACACCCGGCTCCGGGCCCAGGCCGATAGCGGGCGAATAGCGAATATCGGCTTTTCGCGTCTTGGGCAGAGGATATGTGGAAAGGTCGATGCAATAGCATGACGCATCCGAGACATGCCAGGGATAATCGATATAAATGTACGATCTTCCTATCAGGGAATGGTCAAGAATCACGTCCGTGTGCGGCGCCCCTGTGGGCTGGCTCGAGGGCGGCCACAACGGAGCCAACAGGAGCACATCGTCGCGCCTGCGATTCTCATTGCGGACATACGACTGGAAATTCTGTTTCTCGGGCGGGAGCGGATCGGAACTGACGATCAGATAGCCTGCCATGGACCCGATGCGTCGGCGGATGTCCGGGAGAATGACTTTGTACTTGTCCTCATGACCCTCGGAAGGCAGGATCATAACCTCCAGGCCGTATTGCTTCTGGGTTTCGTACGTGACGTGAGCAAACACGCCGATCTGCCCAAGGCCCTCACGCCCTGCCAGCAACACCAGCAGGCATGGGAGGATCAAAGGCATCTGTCCTCGTCCCACACTAAGTCTCTTTCGCATTCGAGCCTCCGCACATGCCACTGCACTCGTCCAGCTCACCGCCGCTGCGGCTGGCCCGGCCCGTTCGTCCCATTCTACAGAGGTCCGTGACCCGGCGCCAACCTTTCAACTCGCCTCAGCAGCGTCACCACTGGCAGTCGAAGCGTTCGAGGAACGGCAGCGAGCCGGGCGCCGAGCCGACGTGGAGGCCCCACTCGATCATCTGTCCCTCGCCGCTTTCGGTGAACGCTTCGGGACGGTACGCGCCGGGCGCGTTGGGGACTTCGTCCAGATTCATCATTCTCGAAAAGCTCAAGCCGTCCGGAGCATATTGCAGCGTCTTTGCAATCCCCTCGGGCCCAATGTTCACCATCGCCACAACCCCGTGCCCAACGGGCCAGACCAACACTTCGTGCCCTCCCCCGACAACCGGATTGGCGACGTATCGAACATAGGGTCCTTCGGGCTCCTCAGCGACGGCCAGTCCCATCTTCGTGTTGGCAGGTGTGTCGTCCCAGCGCCGTCCCTTGTAGTAGAGCCAGTATTTCCCATCCCGCACCAGCAGGCAGGCGTCGTCGACGCGCATACTGTCAAAGTCTCTCCATCGTGAGTCGACCGGCTCCAGAACCGGATTGGTTTCCGACTTCTCCCAGGGCCCCTCAGGCGAATCAGCTATCGCAACGCCAATGGCCGTCTCGGTCACCTGGTTGCCTTCATTCTGGAACGGCGTGGGCACACCCGTGTAGAACAGGTAATACTTGCCCTTGGCAACCAGAATGTTGGGCGTGAAGACGCTCTGCTCGTCCCAACTGCCCTTAGGCCCGCGCGGCAACGCTTCGCCCTTCTCGATCCAGGCGTGCCCGTCTGCCGACGTCGCGTACCAGACCGTCGCGTCGTAGCCATCTGACACGTTGCTCTTGGTGTACCAGACGTAGTACAGATCGCCCACGTTAATGATATCGCTCGGATCGCGCCGCATCACACCCGGCTCCGGGCCCAAGCCCTCTGCAGGTGAGTAAGACACCTGCATCGTACGCTCTTCCGGCAGCGGATAGGTGGACAAATCGACACAGTAATAGTACCCGCCGTCCAGAACGAGTGTCGGGTAATCGATGTAGAGATAGGATCTCTCCAGTGACAACCTGTCCAGAATGATGTGATTGGGCATTGGCCGAACGACACGTTGAAGATCCGGGTAGGCATACTGGCCATATGGCAACAGCGGGGCCGCTATCAGGACGTCGGTTCGACTCTCGCCTTGCGACCAGATGTGGCCTCGGAAATTCTGTTTTTCCGGCGGCACCGGTGCTCGGCAGACAATCAAGTAGATGCTCCTGTGTGGAGAGACGCTTGGCGGTATGATCTTGCATCTGTCATCCTGTCCCTCGACGGGCAGGATTTGGACATACAGATGGAACCATGCCTCCGTCTCCGGCGTGATCCGGACAAAATCACTGAACGCCGCATAGGAGGTTTGTCCTATCAGGAGAGCCAATACACCAATCGCGGTCAGAGTCCTACATCTTCGTTGCACGTCGCACCTCTCTCTCGTCTTAGCCTCGCCACAGGCAAGAGCACGCGTCCGCGTCACCGGGCCAACGAGCGTCCCGGGTCGAACGGCTTGTTGACGTGAATATACTCGATCAGCGGGTGAGATGCCTTCAAATTCGTCACGGCGAGGTTCTCCAGATGCGACAGGCCTGCGCGACCGCAGTAATCCGGACGGCGGTCCTCCAGAGCGCTGCCCAGCCCCTTGAGATTGTCAAGCGTGGTGACGGCCTTGTCAGTGCCACCAGCCACAAGACCGGCACTTGCTTGGACTACCGTCTTCTTCGAAGCGACTGAAGCGGCGAAGGATCGCGGCTTTGCTCTTGGACAAGCATCAGAACTCGACCGATATTGACGCCGGTGGCCACGATCTGCTGATGCTCATCCGTGAGGATGGCCCAGGGAAGAGACCTCACGCCCCACTGTTGTCTCAGGGTGGACATGATGCCAGAGGACTGTTGCAGCAGCGGAATCCCCGCTTGGACTCCGTGTCCTGGCAGGACATCAATGGGAAGAGAGATCTTGTTCTGTCTCTTCCACTGCCGCAGTTCATCCTCGTCTACTGGGGCAACTTGAATGCAGACAACGGCCACGTTCTGATCTCCGAGTTGCCGACTGAATCTCTGCAACTGACTGATGGCGATCTGCGAGGCACGTTGGGCGTAGTCGACAAAGACCACCAGCACCTTCTTGTTCCTTATGCGTCTGGCATCAAAGCCTATTTCCAATGCCCTGAGATCCGGCAAGGGACCGCCCACCAATGAGTCTTGGGGGACGAAGTTGGTGAAGTGTTGCCCCAGTCGGATTGTCACATGGTCTCCGCTGTGGGCGTATACATAGGCGGCATCATTGCCCTGGCCAAAATCGACCTGCACGGTGACCGGGCCGGCCGGCAGGCGATCGACTCTGAACTGCCCCCGCTCATCGGTGGACGTGGCCCGGCTGTCAGGGAATCCCCCTGCGTCACTACCCACAAACACGGGTTTGCACGGCACCGGATGATTGTTCAGGTCCAGCACCACGCCGGACAGATGCGCATCCAGGGACATGAGCTGAACATCCGGGAGCACCGCCGCCTGGCCCGGTATCATGCGGTCGTCCAGCACATGGCCGGACGAACCAAACTCCGCGGACTCATAGGTCAGACGGTAGTGATCGGCGACACCCTCCAGGGCGACGAGCGTCTTGAGTTCGTAGTACCCCTGGGCATCCGTGCGCGTGCCGGGCAAATGCACGACTCCGTGTATATCGCGCCTGCCGCCCCGACGTATACGTCCCAATTGCAGACTCACCTTGGCTCCGGCGATGCCCCGCCCCATATCGTCTGTCACGCGACCGCGAATGGAGCTGCTCGGCTGCAACACCACGCGCAGTTCGCGCAGAGCATTGTAGAAGAATGTGGCTCCTGCCAAGTCCCTCTCGGCCTCCTGCACCATGACCAGATTCGAGGGATACAAGGGATTCTGTCTGGCCGCGAATCGCCCCTGTTGGTCGGTCAATACCGTCTGCCCCAGTCCCACCATGACACGTACATTTTCTGCGGGTTGGCCCTGAGCGTCCACTACGTTGCCGCGCACCAGGGGCAATTGGGGCGCAACCGTAATCTCCACTGGCGTGGTTTGCGGCCCGGTTACCGTCAATGGAATGCCCTGCTCCCTGAAGCCATCGTGATAGTTGCCGCCCCAGGCATGCATCTTGTACTGTCCTCGAGGCACATGGAGCTTCGCAATGCCTCTGGCGTCGGTTTCGGCACGTTGCATCAGAATGTCGCGCTGTTCGTCATGCTTGCGATCGTCCACGTGGACCGTGATCTCAGGCAGAGCGCGACCCGTGGTCCGATCTCGAACCAGGACCTCAAGGGGGATACCCTTTTCCGCCTGCATGGTGACGTCTACGATCTTCTCCTGCTTCCTGATCTCAATGGGGACATGCTTGGCCACCCAGTCCGTTCTTCCAGATACGAGTTGGAGAGTATGCAGCCCAGGTGGCAGGCCCTGCACTTCAAACGCCCCTTCCTCGTCAGAAAAGAGCTCCAGGGGCCTGAAACGCCACTCACTACTTCGCGACTGGTCCGTAGAGAGCATCAGACGCAGCCTCCCGATCCCCTGACCGGTCGTCTTGTCAAGAACACGCCCCCGAAGCACGGCGGCAGGAGGCAGTTCCAGTTCCACATCCTCCCAATCCACGCGATATCCTTCACAGGCATTGCCCTGGAATTGCTCGGGTGGGAAGATGCAAGCGATGTCTCGACCCGAAGCCTTTACGAAGAATGTCACCGTCGCGTCAACGGGCAATTGGTCGAAGACAAAACGCCCCTGCGCATCGGTTCTCTTCGAAAGCCAATCGTGGGGCGCGTATACCGCCTTTCCCCCATTTCGGATCTGCGGGACAACCTGGATGTCGGCATCCCTCACCCCATGCCCTTCTGAATCTACCAGCCGCCCGGCAATACCTCCGGGCGGACGCAGTACGATGTTGGCGGTGAAGCGGGTATACGGCTGGGCCATGAAGGGATGTTCTCTGTAGATATACTCCCAACCCAGCGCCAGGCCCACCTTCCTGGCGACGACCAGGATATCACGTTTGGGCTCAACCCAGACATCGACGGCAAAACGCCCCTCCTGATCCGTGGTCTGGATCGCGTCCAGCAGCTTTGCAGACTTCGGAGCGGCATAGCCATCCCCAGTCAGCTCCATCACCGCCACCTCAGCACCGCCAACCGAGTCAAGCTGGGCATCCTGGACCTGGCCTGTGATGTGAAGCCTATCTCCCAATTGCCCCACGGCCAAGCCGGTCAACAGCACAGCAAGTTCAAGCGTCATGGGCAAGCTCCTTCAAGTGACTTGGGATTTGCCATTTCACGCCGTAATTGCCACTCCTGCACGCAACACAGGCAATAATGCCAGAATCAGGGCCTCGATTCCAAGGCGTCTGGTCACCAATCTGACCGATACGACTCGATAGAAAGCCCTCACAGGCGCTAGTTCGCGGAGAATCCAGCATCTTCGCATTTCTTCGACGCACCTCGACCAGTTCGATGGGCGGGCCGAGACGACTGTCGCCTTGCACCGCTTCGACACCATGAACACTCTCCAGGGTCCTTCTATAAGTCGCAGCGGCGACGCCGGCGATACAAGAAAAACGCGCCGAAGACAGATTTCCTCGACCAGAGTGCAGGATGGACATTGCATACGCAGCAGGTAGGGGCGAGGCACGCCTCGCCGTTCGTAGTGTGCCCGTAAGGGCATACCTTCGATGGAACAGGTAACGGCGTCACTACAAACCTATGCTCTCACGGGCACACTACAAACGGGCGAATCGTTCCGCGATGTGGAGGGCGGCTTTGATGCCGTCGGCGGCGCTGGAGATGATGCCGCCGGCGTAGCCGCTGCCCTCGCCGACGAGGTAGAGGTTCTCGAAGCCGGCGCAGAGGCCCGTCTTGTCGCGGACCGCCTGGATGGGCGAGGAGGTCTTGCTTTCGAGGCCCAGGATGGCGCCGGTCTCGAAGCCTTTGATCTTGCGGGCAAAATCCTGAAGCCCCTCAGCGATAGCGTCGCTGATCTGCGACGGCAGCATCTCCCACAACGGCGCGGGCTTCAAGCCGAGCGGATAGCTCGATTCGAGGACGTCGGACGGCCCTTTTCGCATCACGAAGTCGGTGATGCGGCACGCCGGAGCGGCAAAGCCGCTGGAGTACTCATAGAAACTGTGTTCCAGCGAGCCGAGCCAGTCGAGCGCCTCGGCCGGCGAGATTGCTCTACCCAGCAGAGATTCGAGATTGACGGCGGCGACGCACGCGGCGTTGGCGAACCGTCCAGCCCGGCGGTAGTGGCTCATGCCGTTGACGATGTTCGTGTCCGCGTAGGCTGTCGCCGGGATCACCGCCCCACCCGGACACATGCAGAACGTATAGACAGGCAGATGCCCTTGGGCGTTGAAGGTCAGGCGATACTCGGCGGCCTTGACGCCGGGCAGACTCGCCCGGCCCCATTGGGCAAGGTTGATCAGCTCCTGCGAATGCTCGACCCGGCTGCCGATGGCGAAGTTCTTCGTGCGAAACGGCACTCCCCTGCCGATCAACATGCGGTACGTCTCGTACGCCGAGTGTCCGGGGGCGATGAGAAAGCAATCCGCTTCGATCCCGCCCGAGGAGGTGACGGCCTCGACGACGCGGCCCCGCTCGATCGTCAGGTCTTCGAGCATCGTATCGAACAGCATCCGGCCGCCCAGAGCCAGGAACTCCTCGCGCAAGCGTTTGACGATCCGCCGGAGGTTGTCGCTGCCGAGATGCGGATGAGCCATGTACGCGATCTCCTCGGGCGCGCCGGCGCGGATGTAGCTGGCAAGAATGAACTGCCGCTCCGACCCGATGTGCTTGCTACGCGAGGTGAGCTTGCCGTCAGAGAAGGTCCCTGCCCCGCCTTCGCCAAAGGCATAATTGCAGAAAGGGTTGAACGCGCCGGTCTTCTCGAACGTGCGGATGCCCTCGGCCCGCGTCTCGACGTCGGAACCCCGCTCGATGAGCGTGACGTGGAGGCCCGCTTTCTGGAGAACCAGCGATGCGAAGAAGCCGGCGGGACCGGAGCCGACAACCACGGCCTTGCGCCCCGGCGCAACCTGCGGAATAGAGAGAGACGCAGGCGTCTCGGGAGCGCCGCCCTCGATCTGGTCCGAGGCAACCCCGACGCGAACGAGCCAGTGGATGTCGCTCTTGCGGCAGGCGTCGAGGCTCTGGTGCTCGATCGTATACGAGAACTCCGACAGCGACAGCGCCCTGCCGATCCGCTCGCGGAGCATCTCGTCGCTGTAGTCGGTGGGAAGCTTCAGTGAAATCGCCCGGTATCCCATGCGAAAGCCGCCTTGCGATTGAACGCGGATTCTCACTCCAGGCTCGCGCGGAGGGCCCACTGGGCCTTGTCCGCGCGCGCGGCCTTGTAACTCGCCAGCCGGGCCAGCAGCGCATCCGGCGTCCGGTCCACCAGCAGCAGGTCGCGATGGGCCGGATCGATGAACCCTTGGGCGGTCGCGTGGTCGACGAAACGAATCAGGTCGTCGAAGTATCCTGCAACGTTCAAGAGGCCCGCCGGCTTGGCGTGGAACCCAAGCTGCGCCCACGTCAGGATCTCGAGGATCTCCTCCATCGTCCCGAACCCGCCCGGCATTGCGATGAACGCATCGGCCAGCTTCGCCATCAGGGCTTTGCGCTCGTGCATGTCGGCGACGATCCGCATGTCCGCCACATCGGTCAGCGCCAGACCCATCTCGTGCAGCGCCTTGGGGATCACGCCGGTGACTTGGCCGCCATGCTCCAGCACGGTCCGCGCGATAACGCCCATCATGCCGATCCGGCCCCCGCCAAACACCAGGTGCAGCCCGCGATCGGCGAGGACCTTGCCCAGCGAGCGGGCCGCATCGGCATACTCGGCCCGCCCGCCGACCCCACTGCCGCAATAGACACAAACTCGTTTCATTCACAAAGTTCCAACTGTCTGGAAAAGGCGCAGAGGCTCGACCGCCCACGCAGCGGCGCAGAAGGTAGTCCCACCATGCCCGCCTGTCAAATGGAATCGAGCATCGAGCGAGGGGAGGTGTGTGTGCAGATTCTTTGAAGCACCGGCATTCCTGAGCCATTGAAGCGTCTGGGTGGCAGCCTCAAGTCCGCAGGACTTGGGGGTGGCGGAAAGCACCACCGCCTCTCGATACTCAAGCGGAAGTCGCATCCGCCATCCCCAAGGCTTCGCCTTGAGGCTGCCACACGCCTGCCAGGGTGCTGTCACAGAAGGAAAGAAAGAAGGAGAGAGAGAGGAGAGCCTGAACACGATTGACACGGTGCGACGCTCAGGCGACAATCACGACCGAGACAGCACAGACCGGCACCGCGGAACAGAGACGCGATGAAACCGAGGAGCGATCCGATGCGCTCCTGCATCGCAGAAAGGAGAACATCCCATGGAGCCGATTCTGGCCAAGTGCGGCTATCGTTGTGACCTCTGCCCGGCCTTCGAGACCAATCTCAAGGGCGAGCAGGACAAGAAAAGGCTGAGCAAAGCGATGGCCAAGTACTTCAATTGCCGGGTGCGTCCGGAGGAAATCCACCCGTGCAAAGGATGCCAGGCGGCTCCGGAAACCCCCGACAAGGATTGCCAGGTCTATCCCTGCGTCGTCAAGAGAGGGTTGCCCAATTGCGGGGCGTGCCCTCAGTTCGGCTGCGACAAGCTCAAGACGCGGATGGACGTGGTGGAAGAATGCCTCGCCAAGCATTCGGACGTGAGCAACGAGGACTACCGGCTCTACTTCCGCCCGTATCTGAGCCGAGCGGCCCTGACGCAGATCCACGTGTCGCGCGGTGGTTAGGACGGCGGCAACGTCGTGCCGGAGCTATGGCCGGCCGCCGAGAAACCGGCGGGCGAAATCCGCAAAAGGCACCTCGCGGAAATACCGGCCGTGGATCGCGTGCGTCAGCTCCATGTCGTCCATGTCGTTGTAGTGCGGATACTTCTTTCGGACCTGCACAATGGTCATCTTCTGAAGCATTCGCCGGATCTCCGCGTCTTCCGGCCGGGCAGGAGTTGGCGTCTCCGTCGCCGCCTCCGGGACGGGGACGGCCTCGGGTGCGGTCGCTTCCGCCTCCGCTGTCTCAGTCTGCATGGTCAAGGGCGGCGGATACACTTTCACTCCGGACTTGCGGAACTCCGCGGCCCGGCGGTCCATCTGTCCGGCGGTCATGATGTTGGGATCGAAAGCGTACCCCCGCTGTCTCCAATACGCCGCGTTGCGAATGGCCTGCGCCCGTTCAAACATCTCCGCGCACGTCATCGTGTCGGCATCGAACGTGAACCCCTTGACCTTCCAGCTCCTGGCGCAAATCGCCGCCCGCGCACGAGGGTCGCGCATCCCGTCCGAACAACCCAGCACCAGCCAAGGCAAAGCCAACACAACAACCACGCGATATACCACGGCAGACTCCATCGATTACACAGCACAATCAGGAATTGTCATGATAAGCTCGGCGCAAGTTCCTGTCCAGCCCCTTTCCGGAACCAGATGTCACTCGTGTCTGTCAAGATTTCAGGGCAGGACTCCTTTGAGGGCGCAAACCGCCAGGGGTGGCCGTCTCAATCCCGAAGAGCTGTTCGTAGTGACGCCGTCAGGCGTTAACCTCATCGCAATCCCGGTATGCCCTCACGGGCACACTACGAACCACCATCCCCAAAGCTACGTTGCACTACGCTTTGAGGCTGCCACCCAAATGCCAGGATCTTTTCAAACACACTGTCACTCAGTCGGTCAGTGTGAAGGCCGGGAGGCGGACGATCTTGCCGCCCTTCTGGGCCGACTGGTGGGCGCAGAGACCGACGCAGGTCCAGTTGGCGCTGGTGACGGCGTTGGGCCGCGGGTCGCGGTCTTCGAGCAGCGCCGAGACGAACTCGTTGACCAGGTGCGGGTGCGATCCGCCGTGACCGCCGCCCTGGATGAACGAGAGATGACCGGCGTCCTGGATCGTGCGCGTGAACTTGCGAATCTCTTCCGGCAGCCGATGGGCGTAGTCCGGCACCCGCACGCGCGAGGGAATCTCGGGCTCGGGCTTCTTGGCGGTGTGAAGGACGTGCTCTTCGCCCTCGACCAGCGTCCACTCGAAGCTCTTCTTCGAGCCGTAGACGTCGAAGCTCTCGCGGTACTGCCGGGCCGTGTCGAACAGGAACCGCCAGATGTGAGCGGCGACGTCCGAGTCCTTGATCTGGATGTGACAGGACTCGATGGCGAACTGGTTGCCGCTCTTGCGGGCCAGTCTCGCGTTGATGGTGCCGGAGCCGAAACAGGAGACGTACTCGGCCCGGCCGTCGACCAGGCCCAGCACGGGCGAGACCACGTGCGTGGCGTAGTGCATCGGGATCATCCGCTCCCAGTACTCGGGCCAGCCCTGCATGTCCTGCGGATGCGACGCCTGCATGTACTGGATCTTGCCCAGCTCACCCTTCTCGTACATCTCCTTGAGGAACAGGAACTCGCGGCTGTAGACCACCGTCTCGGCCATCATGTACTTCAGCCCCGTCTTCCTGACGAGCGAGACGATCTGCCTGCACTCGTCGATGGTCGTCGCCATCGGGACGGTGCACATCACGTGCTTGCCCGCCTTCAGCGCCGCAATCGACATCGGGGCATGGTCGGGAATCGGCGAGTTGATGTGGACGAAATCGATCGCGGGATCGGCCAGCAGCTTGGCGTAGCTCGTGTAGCGCTTCTCGATCCCGCAGGCGTCGCCGATCTCGTTGAGTTTGGCCTTGTTGCGCCGGCAGATCGCCTCCACATGAGCCTTCGGATGCGCCTGGTAGATGGGAATGAACTCCGCTCCGAACCCGAGCCCCACGATCGCCACGTTGACCTGTCCGCCTTTGCCCATGATCCGCTCTCCTTCGTTCCAGAATGTGATGAAGGTCCGTCCCATGCCGGGCGCCCCGGTACCCGGATCAAACTACTGCCCGTACGGGCCTGCGTCAAACGCAAAAAGCGTGGGATCGCCGGCCGGTGTCTGCGTGTTTGCAGGTAGGTTCCTGCTGAGGCCAAGAAGGGTGAAGCCCGCACGGAGGAATCTGGCCGAGGACAAGCCAATGGCCCCTTCATAGCCAGATTCCTCCACGGCGCTGCGCTCCGGTCGGAATGACAAAGTCGATTGCAGCCCCCGCGAAGATCTATCTACAAACATCAAGTACATCCTTGCCGGCCAGTGTCTGTACAGATTTCACGGCAAGACCCATTTCCCAGCACAGAGCGCCATGTGTGGCAGCGGCAAACGGAGCAAGGCGGAGTTTGCCGATGGCTTCCACGGCATGCGTATCACCATCGGCAAGCCTTCGCTTGCCGCTGCCACACGCATGCCAGGGTGTTTTCACACACGATGGTCATCTCCATGCGTCGAACGCGCCGGCTGCCCTTTTCTTGTGGACAGGCCAGGCCCAGAACGATTAAACGAGGACATATGGAGCGGCAGGTTCTGCGAACTGTCGTCAGACAAGACCTGGGTGGCATGGGGAGTGACAATGGCGCGGACGGCGTTGATCACAGGGGCGAGTTCGGGCATCGGCGCGACCTGTGCGGTGGCCCTGGCGGCGGAGGGATTCCGCGTGTTCCTGACGGCCAGGCGGCGGCAGGCACTGGAACAAGTCGCCGAGAGGATCAACGCCGCCCATGGCGAGGGCGATCGCGCGGCGTGGTTCGCCGGTGACGTGACGGACGCCTCGGCGCGTGGGGCTGCGGTACAGGCCATGATGGATCGCTGGGGCCGCATCGATGTGCTCGTCAACAACGCGGGATATGCACTGCCCGGCGTGTGCGAAGAAGTCTCGTTGGACGACGTGCGCGACCAGTTCGAGGTGAACACGTTCGCGGCGCTGGCGATGATGCAACTGGTCGGGCCTCAGATGCACAAGCAAGGCCACGGGCGCATCATCAACATGAGCTCGATCTCCGGCCGGTTGTCGTTTCCGAGCCTGGGGATGTATGCCGCCAGCAAACACGCGCTGGAGGCAATCAGCGACGCCGCAAGACAGGAGTTCCGGCCGTGGAACATCCGGGTGGCGCTGATCGAGCCCAACGAGATCGCCACGGACATCTGGCGCAGGAGCAGGGACCTCCTCCGGGCAGAGCCGGAACGGATGCGACAGAGCCCATTCGCCCCGTTCTACTCCCGGCAGGCGCGGTGGATCGACCGCGTCCTGACGGACGGCGCGGCTTCGGCTGATGCGGTCGCCCTCGCTGTCTGCCGCGCTGCAACCGCCCGGCGTCCGCGCGCACGCTATTGCCTGCCCGCGAAGGCTCGCGTGCGCATGCTCATGACCTATCTGCCGGCCTCGTGGCAGGACTGGCTGATCCGCCAGGCATTGCGCCGCGTCGAAGATCGCTGATTCGCATACACGTCCTTGACACGGACTGCGCGGACACGCATACTTCCGCCAGTCTTCACGATTGAGTTCACCACCGATTCGGGATCGGGACCTGCACGATGAAGGAAACGCCGTTCCTCCACGAACGACAAGTAGCCGTCGCGGCGGCGCGACGCGCCGGCGCGTATCTCCGGGCAAACCAGCATCAGGCGGCGATCGCGCAGATCAAGAGCGGCCCCCACGACTACGCCACCGCCCAGGACCTCGGCGCCGAGAAGCTGATCCTCGATGCGATCCGGGAGCGCTTCCCCGACGATGCGATCCTATCGGAGGAGTCGTATGCCCAACAATCCGGCGGCGAACGGCTCTGGGTCGTCGACCCGCTGGACGGAACGCGCAACTACGCCAACGGTCTGCCGCATTTTGCGGTCTCGATCGCGTTCTGCTACCGTGCGCAGGCGGTGGTGGGGGTTGTGTACGTCCCCTGTGAAGGAGACGAGCTGTTCTGCGCCGAGCGCGATGGCGGCGCGTTCCTGAACGAGCGGCCACTCCAGATGGCGTCCCCGTCGAAGTCCCTGTCGGCCAGTCTGGTCGCCACCGGCTTCGCGTACTACCAGGGCGCCGCGCTTGGCCCCCACGTTGCGACGCTGGAGACGGTGATGAACGTCGCAACGGACGTGCTGCGGCTGGGTTCGGCGGCCACCGACATCAGCTACGTCGCCGCCGGACGGCTCGGGGCATACTATGAATCCGGCCTCAAACCGTGGGACGTCGCCGCCGCGGCGCTGATCGTACAGGAAGCCGGCGGCATCGTCTGCGAAACCTCGGGGCAGGCCCTCGACCTGTTCGCCAGGAACGGAGCCACGTTCTCTCTGAACGTGCTGGCGGCCAAGAACGCCGACATCCAGCGCCAACTGATCAATCTGCTGGCCACGCGGTACACGATCTGATCGCAAGCGTGACATTCGGCACAGCTTCTTCCCATCCCGCCCAATCTCGCCACTCGACAATACGTAGTTGCCACAATTGACAAACGATGCGGCGATGCCCTATAGTGCGGGCGTGTCGGCGCGTCTGGAGGACGCCGCTTTCAAAGGCACACCCGTACAAACGTGAGGCGGGGAACACCCGAAACGAGTTTCTGCAAGGAGGCAGGACCATGGGAAAGTCTCAAGTCATCGTATGCGCGCTGCTCGCGCTGGCAAGCACCGCCGCCGCCCAGAGCATTACGTTTCCGTCTCTGGTTCGCAAAGGCGCCATCGAAACCCTCTCCGTAGAGCCGGCCGAACCGACCACGGCCTCGTCCGTCGTACTGTGCGCGACGGTCGCCGACGCCCTGAACCTGGAGCGGGTGGAAACCCGGCGGATCGGAAGCACCTTCATGGTCAAGATCTGCTGGAGCGAGGCGACAGGCGGTTTTCCAGGCTGGAATCAGAGACAATGCCGAGAGTCGCTCGGGGTATTGGCCAAGGGGAACTACTTCGCGATCGTGCAGTCGTACTGCGACGACCGTCTGGCCGGCAGCAAACAACTGACGTTCAAGGTCGTCGAGGGTTCGGCGCCCGCGAAGCAGAAGGTGATCTACGATGTCTGGGTCACGCCGGAGAACCCAATTACCTCGGACAACACTGTCGTAAACGTCTACGGCAAGTGGCCGACGGGCGGCTACTTGCAACCGATTTCGCTAGCGCGCCTCAGCGGCCGGACCGGCACCGTGGACCTGTATTGGGAAGCACCTGAGGGCAATGTCACCCAATCAGTAACGTCTTTCTACTGCGACGTGCCGCTGAAGATGACCTTGGCGGGCACGTACACGATCCGCGTGAGAGTGTACCTCGACGGGTTACTCGTCGATTGGGAGGAGATCTCCTTCGAGGTCACCGAAGGCAGTGGAAGCGGCTGGACGTGGGACCCCTTCTTCTGGGGCATCGACCTGCCGTAGAAACGCCCCTTTCGGGAGTGTCCCGGCTTACGTCGGGATACTCCTATTACCATCAGTCTGTCGACCGCCGGCGGCCACAACATGCCACCAACATCCGGCAGGGCTGGAACTGCAATGGCGGGCACCGCCTCCCCCTCGTTCATCACCCTGACCGTACGGTAAGAATCCATTCCCAAGAAACGGTGCCCACCGCCCTTCCATGGGCAACGATTTCATGGTACAGCATGGGCCGCCGGCGTCTATTGTGGCAACTGCGTATTCTTCATCGTCAATCCTGATGAGTCGCCCCTGGAAGACCGTGCAGGCACCGGCAGAGGGCAAGCCACACACCCCAGGACAGGAACGCCGGAACCGGCAAAAGGGAATTCCTGTTGTTCCGGGGGCCGCGATCTGGTACAAATGGGGAGTACGGAAGCGCAATTTCGTGAGCTTGTCGCCGGAGCGCAGCATCATGAACCAGACACCCCGCCGGGACGGCTCGCACCGAAGGTGGTTTCGGAGGCCGCAATGCAATGCGTTCTGCCGAGCGCACGGCAGAAATGAAACGCATGTACATTTGCCTGTGGACGATCTGAGAGCTTTCTTGAAGGAGGACGAACATGTCGAGCAAGCTGATCCGTGTGATGGCATTGACGTTTGTTCTTGGATGGGCCGGCGGTCTCGCTGTCGGCCAGGACAATCAGATCGTCAACGGCGAATTTGACGACGGTCTGACCGGATGGGGCCGCTATGGAACGACCGGCTTCGACGTCTCGGCCGTTCGCAGTGCGGGGCTCTCGGGCCCGAATGCCGTCCTGCTGGACGTGACCAACGCCGCGGCAGCCACCAGCATCGGAATTGCCCAGAGCGGGCTGCTGCTGGAGCCGGGGAAGACCTATCCCCTCGGCTTCACCGCCAAAGCCCAGCAGAGCCGGGAGATGGTCGTTCTCGTCCAGACGAACCTCAACAGTGCCAGTTGGCCCACCCAGGTGGAGCAGAAAGTGAATCTGACTCCCACCGCCCAGACCTATCTCATCGAATACACGCACAGCGGAGACACCCTGGGCGACCAGGCAGGCGAAACCGTTACGCTCTACCTGATGCTGAAGGGAACCTACTGGCCGATGGTCGGCAGCGACCTGAACACAAAGGTGTGGATCGACCGGGTGTACTTTGGGGCAGAGCCCCCGCTGCCGCGTCGTGACTTGCCGACCGACCCCGATCCGGCCGACGGCGATACGGACATCTGGCGGGACGCGGACCTCGCCTGGACGCCAGGGGCGTTCGCCCAGACGCACGACGTATACTTCGGAACGGTTTTCGACGACGTCAACGCGGCCAGCCGGGCCAATCCCACGGGTGTGCTGGTCAGCCAGGGTCAGAGCGATGCGACGTACGATCCCGGCCGTCTCGAACTCGGGCAGACCTACTTCTGGCGGATCGACGAGGTGAACGCGCCGCCCGACAGCACGATCGTCAAAGGGCCGGTCTGGGCTTTCGCGACCGAACCGCTGGCGTACCCCGTCGAGAATGTCGTCGCGACCAGCAACGCGATGTCGGAGGCAGGCAAAGGACCCGAGAACACTATCAATGGCTCTGGCCTCAATGCCAACGACGAGCATTCGACGGACGCCGCCGCCATGTGGCTGGGCACGCCGAACGGCGCCGATCCGGTCTGGATTCAGTACGAGTTCGACCGCGTCTACCAACTGCACCAGATGCTGGTCTGGAACTACAACGTGGATTTTGAGCTGATTCTCGGCTTCGGGCTCAAGGGCGTCACGGTCGAGTACTCCACGGACGGCGCCGAATGGGCCGTGCTGGGAGACGTGGAGTTCGCCCGGGCAACCGCCAGGCCGGGGTACGTCTACAATACGACCGTCGATTTCGGCGGCGTGGCGGCCAAATACGTCCGGCTGACCGTCAACAGCGGCTGGAGCACGCTGGGCCAGTACGGCTTGAGCGAAGTCCGATTCCTGTCCATCCCCGCTTATGCGACCCGACCCCTGCCGGCTGACGGCGAAATCGAGGTGGATGTGGCGACGGCCCTGAGCTGGCGTCCGAGCCGGGCGGCGGCCTCGCACCAGGTCTACTTCGGCACCGATCCCGATGCGGTAGCCGCCGGCGCCGAACCCACTGCCACCGTCACCGGCAATCTCTACGTGCCGGACGCGGCCCAGTTTGGAGGCACTTACTACTGGAGAATCGACGAAGTCAATGAAGCCGAGCCGGCCCCCCTCTGGAAGGGTGACGTCTGGAGCTTCTCGACGCAAGCCTACGAGGTGATCGACGACTTCGAGAGCTACACCGACAACCTCGACGTCGGCGAAGCCATCTTTGACACCTGGGTCGACGGCTGGGTCAACAACACCGGCGCCACGGTCGGCTATCTCGATGCGCCGTTCGCCGAGCGGACCATCGTCCACGGCGGAGTGCAGTCCATGCCGCTGGAGTACGACAACACGGCCTCGCCATTCTACTCCGAGGCCGAACGGACCTGGGACAATCCTCAGGACTGGACGGTGTACGGCGCCGACACCCTGACCGTTCACTTCCGAGGCAATCCGCCGGCCTTCCTGGAGACCGCCGACGGCCGCATCGTCATGGGCGGCATCGGAGCGGACATCTGGGGAACCACCGATCAGTTCCGCTTCGCTTACATGAACCTCAGCGGCAACGGCTCCATCGTCGCGAGGGTCGAGAGCATCGCGAACACCTGGCCTTGGGCCAAGGGCGGCGTCATGATCCGCGAACGCATCGACCCGGGCGCGGCCCACGCAATGGTCGTGCTGACGCCGGAAAACGGTGTGGCCTTGCAATACCGCCCCACGATGAACGGCGTCAGCCTGAGCATCAACGAGCCTGGTCTTGTGGCGCCGTACTGGGTGAGACTGACGCGCTCGGGCAACACGTTCACCGCCGAACGGTCCGAGGACGGCGCGACGTGGGTCAGCATCACCGCGGACCCGGCCGCTTCGTCGGTCCAGATCACTATGGCTGCCAACGTCTACGTCGGGCTGGCCGTGACCAGCACGACCCTCAACGCGGTCACCGGCGCCGAGTTCTCAGGGGTCGCCACGACGGGCAACGTCACCGGCCAGTGGCAGACGGCCTCGATCGGGCTTGAACAGCCAGCTGGGAACACCGCCGACACCCTCTACGTGGCCGTGGAGGACAACGCTGGAAAAGCCGCGGTCGTGGCACATCCCGACCCGCTGGCCGTCCTGCGGCCCGAATGGCAGGCGTGGCGCATCCCGTTGGACGAGTTCGCTTCCGCCGGAGTGAGGATGAACCGCGTCCAGCGCATGTACATCGGTGTGGGCGAGCGCGACAACCCGGCCTCGGGCGGCGCCGGCCTGATCTACATCGACGACATCACCTTCGGCCGGCCCGTCGCGGACCAATAGCGGCGTCCGGCCGAAACGGGCTGAGCATCAGGGCGGGTTCTCAATCCAAGCATGGATCGGGAGCCCGCCCTGCTTCCTAAGGAGCGCCATCCCGGACGCATCGCTCGGCGGCCACGCCTGAAGGCCGCGCTCCTTTGTGTCGATAGAGAAAGCTGGTGCCTGGCGGATTATTGTTGCCTGCCTGCCAAAGGTCTGGTATCAATAAAGAGGCTCAGGATGGCGTTTTTTCGGACCTACTGCGGTCAGAGCGGTCTCGGCTCCCGAAGGCCGAGCCGGCGGATCAGTTCTTTTATCGGTCGGAGGTTCTGGTGTCGGGTCTGCCACTTCACACGAACCGACCCTGAAGGGCGAGACCTCGAACCCCGGACTTCCGGCTCGTCAATTCGACTTCGTGGCCACCGTGCCGGCCGAAGGAAGGAGGTGAGCGCGAGTCCAACAGCATTTCACGTCTGAAGGGAAGATCTGGAAGTACCCCGCCGCAACGGCGCCGCAAGGCGCTGCGGGGAATGGAGCTTTGACGTTCGTCGGATGAAGCTTGATCGTCTTCTTGGGTTCGTGGAAGGAGAATAGTCATGTGCAGGGGATTGAATCATCTCATTGTCGTGATGTTGCTGTTGGCAGTCGCCGTGAGCCAGGCCCAGGGCGGTCCGTACATTCGCGTCGCCTACTGGGACGCAAGTCAAGGCACCGCCTGGGCGGGAGACGGGGGCCCGGTGCGCGACGCGCTGGCGGCCGTCGGCTATCAGGTCGTCAATGCGGCGGAGCTCAAGACGTGGATGGATGACCGCATCGCCGACCGGCGACTCAGCGTGGTCGTGATGTGTCGAGACGTCGTCCCGGACACCGTGGTCGAGTCGGTCGACGCGAACTGCACCATCCGACGGTATCTCGACGCCGGCGGCAAGGTCGTCTGGTATTCCGACTGGCCTTTCTATTACGTGGGGACAACCAGCAACTCCCCGGGAAGCAACGGCGCCGTCCAGGTGCTGGGTTTCAACGCCGCCACCGGGCCGAACGACCAGAACCAGCAGGTGACCTTCACCGAGGCCGGGATTCTATGGGGATTGGTCACGCCGTGGTCGTCGACGCGGCCGACGTCGCCGACGGTGACCGACAACCTGACCGTCCTGGCGCTGGACACCAACGGCAACGCCGCTGGCTGGGTCAAGCATTACCTGCCGGGCGACACCTTCCGCGGATTCGTCCGCATCGAAGACCACAGCGGCGGACCGGCTGATATCCAGAACCTGATCGCCGTGGCCGAGTACGCCGAGTCGATCAACACCGCCTCCGGGCCGGTGCCCGAGAGCGGCGCGACCGACATCCCTCGCGACGTCGTATTGAGCTGGGCCGCGGGCGAGTCCGCCGTCACGCATGACGTCTACTTCGGCGCGTCGTTCGACGACGTCAACGCCGCCAGCCGGAGCAACCCACGCGGCGTGCTGCTCAGCCAGGGCCAGTCGGGCACCACGTTCGACCCGCCGGGCGTTCTTGATTTCGACACCACCTACTACTGGCGCATCGATGAGGTCAACGGCGCCCCCGACAACACAATCTTCAAGGGCGACGTCTGGAGCTTTACCGCCGAGCCATTCGCCTACGCGATCGCCAATATCATCGCCACCACCAACGCGACCTCGGACCCGGGAGCGGGGCCAGAGAACACGATCAACGGTTCCGGCCTCAACGCCGACGATCAGCACTCGGTCGACAGTACCGATATGTGGCTCGCCCGGCCGGCGGACGCCGAGCCGGTGTGGATTCAGTACGAGTTCGACAGCGTCTACAAGCTCTACGAGATGCTCGTCTGGAACTACAACGTGCAGTTCGAGCTGCTGCTGGGCTTCGGGATCAAAGGCGTGACCGTCGAATACTCCGAGAACGGGACCGATTGGACCGCCCTGGGCGACGTGGAACTGGCTCAGGCCACGGCCAAATCGACCTACGCCGCCAACACAACGGTGGACCTCCAGGGCGTGCCCGCCCGGTTCGTCCGCATGACCGTCAACAGCGGCTATGGCATGATGCCGCAGTACGGCCTGAGCGAGGTCCGCTTCCTGTACATTCCCGCTCACCCGCGTGAGCCGCAGCCGGCCGACGGCACGATCGGCGTGAGCCCGGCAACCACGCTGAGCTGGCGCGCCGGACGTGAGGCCGCCTCGCACGAGATCTATCTGAGCACCAGCAAGTCGGCTGTGGCCGACGGCACCGCTCTGGCCGGCACGGCCGCGACAGCCAGCTACAGCCCGGCCGACGTCGAGTTCGGATCGCGCTACTACTGGAAGGTGGCCGAGGTCAACGACGCCGAGGCCATCAGCACGTGGGCTGGACCGGTCTGGAGTTTCATCACACAGGAGTATGACACCATCGAAGGGTTCGAGGACTACAACGATGACATCGATGCCCACACGACGATCTTCGACACGTGGCTCGACGGCTGGGTCAACGAGACCGGCTCCACAGTCGGCTATCTCGACGCGCCGTTTGCCGAGAGGACCGTCGTCCGCAGCGGCCGGCAGTCGATGCCGCTGACCTACGACAATTCAGGCTCGCCGTTCTACTCCGAGGCCGAACGGACCTGGGACACCGCCCAGAACTGGACCGGCCACGGGGCCGACACCCTCGTCCTGTACGTGCAAGGCAACGCGCCGTCCTTCGTGGAGACCGCTGATAGCGGTGTCCTCATGAGCGCCGTCGGCACGGACATCTGGAACACGACGGATCAGTTCCGCTACGCGTACAAGAACCTCAGCGGCGACGGCTCGATGACGGTTCGTGTCGACAGCCTGGTTCGCAGCAACGAGTGGGCCAAGGCGGGCGTAATGATCCGCGAGACGCTGGAGGGCGGCTCGAAGCATGCGTTTATGTGTGTGACGCCGGACCACGGCACCACGTTCCAGCGTCGCCCAGTGGCCGGACAGGACAGCGCCAGCACGGATGTAGGCGGATCGGCCGCGCCGCGCTGGGTGAGACTGACCCGCACGGGCAACGTCTTCACGGCCCACGACTCGATGGACGGCGTGACCTGGACGGAGGCGGCGGTGAGCCCGGCGCTGACGATCGAGATGGCCGCGAACGTGTACATCGGTTTGGCGGTGACCAGCCACGACGCCGCGATTGTCACGGCGGCAGAGTTCTCGAACCTCTCGATGACCGGCAACGTGACGGGCAACTGGCAAACGGCCGAGATCGGCGTGGCCCAGCCCGAGGGCAACGCCGCCGATGGGATGTACGTGCGGCTGGAGGATAGCGCCGGTAAGAGCGCAACGGTTGCGAATGCCGATGCGGCGATCACGGTCCGCCCGACGTGGCAGGAATGGAGGATTCCGTACAGCGATCTGTCCGGCGTGAACCTTAGCCGGATCGAGAAGATGGTCATCGGCGTCGGCAGCGCCACCAGTCCGAAGGCCGCAGGCGCCGGCATCGTCTACGTCGACGACATCGGGTTCGGCAAGCCGTTCGTCACCCCGACGGCGACCGACGTGACGACGTCGGGTGATCCGGTCGTGGGCGTTCCCGACGACGGCGATTGGCCTGCCGCCGAGACACCCGACCTGGCCATCGACGACAACGTCAACACGAAGTTCCTGCACTTCAAAGGGGAAACCGAGCCGACCGGCATTCGGGTGACTCCGTCCGTGGGCGCCACGGTCGTGACGGGCCTGACGCTGACGACCGCCAACGACGCGGTCGAACGCGATCCGGTGGCCTTCGAGCTGTATGGCTCGAACGACGGGATCGACGGGCCGTACACGCTGATCGCCGGCGGCGACGTGCCGGACTTCGCGCAGGCCGATGCCTGGCCTCGTTTCACCAGGAACGCCACGCCCATCGTGATTGAAAACGATGTGGCCTACGCACACTATCAACTGCTGTTCACGGCCGTCCGCGATCCCGGCTCGGCCAACAGCATGCAGATCGCCGAGATCGAGCTGCTGGGTACGGTCGAATAACGACCAATCTCGTGGCCGCAAGTGTGCCAAGGGGCCTGCACCGCCAGGGTGTGGGCCCCTTCTTCATTGTCAGGAAGAGGAAGAGGTTCTTGTGTGGACCGTCTATCGGCCGAAGAGCAGATCGAGAAGGTCGTGCCACTGGGAGAAGTCGGGCACGACGACCTGGGCGCCGGCCTTGATCAGGCGCGTGCGCTTCTCCAGGTTCAAACCGTGACGACGAACTTCATCCGAGGCGATGCCGACGGCGATGCCGCCGCGCTTGCGGCATTCGCGCATCTCGACGGGACCGTCTCCGACAACCGCCAGCTCGGGGCCGGACAGGTGGTTTTCCGTCATGATCCGATCGATGACCATGCGTTTGGAGTACTTGGTGACATCGCCGACGGCGCCGTAGATGCCGCCGTTGAAGAACTCGGCGTAGCCCAGCACGTGGGACTCGCGAACCACGTCTTCCCGGTCGGTCCCGCTGGCCAGATAGAGCGTGACGCCTCGATTGCGCAGCGCGGCCAGGAAATCGACGGCCCCCTTGACCGTGAAGTCGCTGACGTCGAGCTGGCCGCGTTCGAACCGGGCGATGCGTTGGTTCACCACCTCCATCAGGGCCCGATTGTAGATTTCCTTGTAGCCGAACTTGTCGAGGACCTTGTCGGCCGGCACGAAGCCGAACTCGCGGACCATTTCGACCAGCGCTTCCATCTGGAGAATCGTCTGGATGCCGGTCGATTGGTCGATGTATTCGAGCACGCGGCGGCGCACCTTCTCGTAGAGCGACACGTCGGCGGTGCGGTACCGCTCGCCGAGAACGGCCTCGATCATCACGGGAGCCATCACCTGCTCCCAACCCTGGCGGAGCGTGCTGACGGTGCCGTCGGCGTCGAAGACCGCGTGCTTGATCCGGCCGAACGGAATCGCCTCCTCGCACAGCTCGATGTCGCTTCCTTCGAGATACCGGGCCTTTCGCGAGTCTTCAGCCAGCTCGGGCTGATAGATGTAGTCCGGCGATTGGCCGACCGCGAGGATCTCCTCGCCCGAAGCCGTGCCCGTCTGAAACAGCTTCTGGACCGTCACAGCGGCTGCCAGATTGGCGAACTCGGCCGCGTCAGCGCAGGATACGCCCGCTCCGAGGCACAACGCCAACGCGCTGGTCACGGTGTCGCCGGCACCCACCGGATCGAGCTTCTTGAGCAGTTGGATCCCCGGGACCTCGTGGAGGCCGTCGCGATCAACGGCGAGGATGCCACGCGGCCCTCGCGTCAGGAACACGGGCCGGTGGAACTGCTCGAACAGACGACGGGCATACGTCCGCACATCTTCCAGCGGCAGACCTTCGTCGAGGCCGACCTCAACCCCGTTGAGCATGGCCGCCTCGCGGTCGTTGGTCTTGCGATAGATGCCTTTGAACTTGCCGCCGTAGTGGCGGGAATCGAGCAGGACGACCTTCTCGTCAAATTCGGCGAACAGCGCGTTGGCCTTGGCGATGAAGCTCTCGTTGGGAATGCTGCCGGGAACCTGTTGATTGACGATCAGCGCGTCCGCCGTCTCCAGGGCGTGGCGGATGCTGGCCAGCAAGGCCTCGTCGGTCACCGACGTGCGGCGGTTGAAGAAGCCGAAATCCATCCGAGGCTGTTCGCGGTCTTCCAGGTACGGCTTGGCGAACGTCACCGTGTCGTAGTTCTCGCGCTGGATCACGAGGCTCGTCGTATCGACGCCCAGCGCGTCCAACTGCCGCCGCAGCTCGCGGCCGTACAGGTCGTCGCCGACGGCCCCGATAACCTGAATCGCTCGCGGTTCCAGCGCCGCCAGATTGGCGACGACGTTCGAAGCGCCGCCGAGCGAGTAGTAGTGCCGGGCCACCGCGTGGGCCTGGAGCCCGGTCTCGACGGAGACCTCCGACCCTTTCGGATCGAGAATCCAATACGCGTCGAGGCAGAAATCGCCGTAGACGGCGACGGTGACGTTCCTGATACGATCCAGAATCTCACGGATGCGCTGCTCGTTCATCCTGCCCCTCTCAGAGTTCCTTGAGAATCGCCCGATACAACAGCGGAAACGTCGCCCGCTGGTCGCCCTGCACATACAGTCCCCGGCCGCCAAAGGCCTGTGGAATCCGCGTCACCACGCTCTTCTGATCGCGGAAGTAATACCCCGGCGCCGCTTCATCGGCCATCTGACCCGGGTCGTGGCGACGCAGGTCGAAATCGACCGTCAGGATGTCACGCGGCGCAGCGCCGGCGTTGGCCGCCATCGAGACCGCCTTGAGCAGCACCTCCGGCCCGGTGACGGCGCTGCCGACATTGAGCACGACGCCGCCTTCGGTCAGCTTCGTAATCTCGTTGGTGTAGATCAGGAAATCGCGGCCGGAACAGCCGCCTTTCGCCTGTCCGTCGAAGCTCGGATGCTGGTCGATCACGTCGGTCCCGATCCCGACGTGCACGGTGAAGGGAACCTCGTGGCGATAGCAGGCGGCCAGGACGCTCGTCTCCGGATGCGTGAACCGTCGAGGGGACTGCCCCGTCGCCGCCAGAGCGAAAACCTGCTTGCCGAACGCCTCGTCGCAGATCATCCGGCCGAGCGTCTCGCCGTAGCCCAGCCTCTGCTGGTTGCCCACGCTCAGCGCCATGTTGATGTAGGCAAACTCGTAGGCCATGCCGAACTGCCCTTCGCCCAGAGCCGCAGGAACGTTCTCGCTGGTCTGTCCGATCAGGGCCAACTCGAAATCGTGAATCGTCGTGGCCGCGTTGCCCGCCACGAGCGTGACGAAGCGCCGCTCGACCAGATCGACCAGCAGCGGGCCCAGCCCGTTCTTGATCAGATGCGCGCCGGTGAAGAGGATGACCGGCTTCTTCGCCCGGCGGGCCGCGACGATGGCTTCAGCCACCGCGCCAATGTCACGCGCCGTCGGCTCGGGCGCTTCGAGGTTCAGCGCGTCGAGCCCGCCCGGAAAGATCAGATCGCCGAGCGTGACCTTGTTGCTGCGGCCTTCGAGCGGATACGTCGCGATCCGGCTCGAATCGAATGCCTTGTATCTGCCTTCGTACTCCATCGCGTCGTCCGCTCAGAGGCCCGCCTGCAATCTCTCCAGGCGTTTGATGCACTCGAGCATGCAGCGAATGGTGTGGTAGTTGACCTTCCACGAGTGGCTCATGTGCGTCCAGATGGGCTGGCCCTCGCGCGTGGTCAGCGGCCACCACTCGCCCACCGGGTGATGGATCATCTTGTCGAAGACGAAGCGGTGGACGTTCACGTACGCGGGCCAGTAGACCTTCGGCCCGAACCGCAGGCAGCCCTCGAGCATGCCAATCATCACCTCGGCCTGCTGCCAGAATTCCTTCTCCATGTCGTAGACGCCGCCGGCGTGCGGGCCCTCCGTATAGACGCCGCCGAACTCCGGGTCGATGCCGTTCTTGCGGCCGTGGTCCATCGCCTTCTTGATGATCTTCTCGTAGTCGTCCCAGCCGGAGCCGAGAACGTCGGTGGCGTGGGCCAGCAGCCAGGCGAACTCGACGTTGTGTCCGGCCGACGTGTTGTCCTCCGCGTGGGCCTTCTTGCCGCCCTCGGCGAAGCGGTCCCAGCCCCAGACGATGTCGAACTTGATCTGCGGCGCGATCTTCCAGTCGGCGGTGAATTGCGGAATCCCGGTGGCGTACCTCGGGTGCAGGATGCGCTTGCGCAGCAGGTCGATGTCTTCGAGCAGGGTGCGGCGATGAATGCTCTGCCCGGTGCATTCGAGCATGTTCGTGAAGGCTTCCATCAGGTGCATGTGCACGTCGAGGGTCTTGCGGTCCCCGCCTCTGGGGCCGGGGCCGCACAGGTCCCAGTTGCGCTCGAACATCTCCCAGTACCCGCCGTACGTCGTCTCGGCGCAGTACTTCTTGACGAGGTCGAACGTCTTCTCCGCGTATTCCCGGCCGCGCGGGTCGCCGGTGGCCATCGTGTATTCCGTCAGCCCGTACATGGCGAAGCTCAGGCCGTAGAGGATCTTCTTGTCGATCGTCACCTCGCCCTTGCGGTTGGTCATCCAGTAGAACCCACCGTACTGCTTGTCCCACATCTTGCCGATGACGAAGTCGACGCCGTGCCTGGCGTACTCGGCGCAGCGGCCGCTGCCGTAGCCGGCGCGATGGGCCGCCGACATCGAGTAGATCGTCCGCATCTGGCCCAGCATCGACTTCTCGTCGGTTCCGGCGTCTTTGCCGTCCTTGTCGAAGTGCGTGATGAACCCGCCGTAGCGGTCGTCCTTGCACCGATTCAGCCAGAACGGCAGCAGTTCCGTCGTGAAATGCTTCTTACACTCGTCCAGACATGCCGAGATTTGATCGCGGTCGATACGCATTGCCGGTCCTTTCACCGAGTCGCCCATAGCATCCATACCCGCACGCAATCCGGGCATTCTATGCCCCCCCGCCGCAGCCGTCAACAAGCCGTTCGAGACGCGATTACCCGTTTTCTGGGAGGGCGGGAGGAAGCCGTTCGTAGTGTGCCCGTAAGGGCATACCGTTTGTAGTGTGCTCGTAAGGGCATACCGTCTGTAGTGTGCTCGTGAGAGCATACTGTTTGTAGTGTGCTCGCAAGAGCATACATGAGACGAGAATAGCGTCTCACGACGCCACTACGAACCAACGCTTCATCCCGATGGCCGTCGGCGTCACTACGAACCAGACCCTGGTCCAAGCCGAAACGGGTAATCGCGTCACCACCGAACGCAACGGTGTCTATTCCACCCGCCCCACCGTGCCTCCCCGTGTCGCGGGCATCCTGCCCGCGCGTGGCGAGGGCGTCCCGCCCTTGCGCCCCTCCCTCCCCGTCACCACCCCCGCAAACCCAACCGCCCCCCAGCCATCCTCACGCCACCAGAAGCCATCGCGAATTGCGTAAGCCGTCCCCGGAATTCCATCCTCCTATTCCCGCTCGTCAGACAATGGGTACTCGGACCACCACGATGGGAATGGGCGTGAATTTTTTCTGCTAGACTTCCTGCTCAAGCCGGGTAGCTCCACACGGTCAAAGTCGCGGACAATCTCCGGCTTGTGCTCGGCAAAGAGTTGTGCGAGTTGCTCCCCGTTCAGGAGCTCCAACTCGTTGCGTTGTTCAGCCCACTCATAGGTATTCCGAGAAAACGTCGCGGAGGTGACGAAGATGCCACGAGAGAATTCTCCCATGAATGAGCCATAGAACTCGCGTACGTGAGATATTGGCACCACGCGCCCGTACCTCTTGCATTGGACTGCAATGCGTTCTTCGTCTTTGGTCAGTACGATATCGATGCCTTGATCTCCTGACCCTGGCGTCAGGTGAACGTTGTATCCGAGAGCCTGATATAATGAGGCGACTGCCGACTCGAAATCAGTTGGATCGATGCTCTTCAAGCCCGCCACTGTCTTGCGTTTCTCTTCCTCAGCCAGGAGGCGCTGCCTCTCCATTTCTGCCAAGCGGGCTTGCTCGACCGTGAGAGCGGGCACGCGCTGGAAGAACTCGTCAAACGCTTTCTCGGCAGATTCGATGTTCGCCTTTATAGATGCCCAGAAATCTTCAGGTGGTCCGAAGAAACCGCTTCCAAAGAAGCGACTTACGTGGTCACTCAGACTTAGACTCTCTCCCACCCTGAGAGAGCACACCGGGCAACAGAGTGTGTCGCACCCTGCATGTATCCCATCCTCCCGCCATCGTACTCTTGTATAAGTTTTGGATTGTGAAGCCCACGTGTATCGAGAAGTCGAGAATACTCTGCCACAGCGCTCGCATGTCCACGTGACCATCAGAGGAGTTGGCCAGGGTATCTCAGACTCGCATTTGCAGCCTGGACATGGCAGGGTCAGCGGTGGCCAGAAACCAGCGGGAGTGAACTCGAAGGCAAATTCCTGATGACAATGAGGGCATCTCCACCATCTGAGTACTACTGCTCCTATACCTACACCGTGAGATAGATGACTCAGGTACTGACTATTTCCGTACTCCTCCCAATCATCAGCGACATGATAATCAAGGACTTCTTTCACCAACGCACCTCCTCCCGCAAAAGTGGCCAGAAGCCCCGTCCCCATGACTGGGACGACGTGGAAGGCACTTCTAGCACATATCGCTGAGCACTCTTTCCGCCAACCTCAGATGTTCCCTTATCCTCTTGACTCGCGCCTTGTTAAAGGCTGCATACTGTACATTCACGTTGTCGTCTTCGCCTCCGAGAACACAATTCGACAGGCCGATCAATTCAGCGTGTGCCGCGTACACCCTGTCTTCCTCTGGGACAACACGAAGCCTCTGCCAGAAGCGGTACCAAGTCACCATTGAAGACCTAGCGAGAAGGTCGCTTGCACAATTCCTGATTTCGCGCGCTGCTATTCTGGCTTGTTCCTTGTCAGCTATTCCAACGTTGCAGTAGACATCGGCATGGTAGATCAACAGGTGTGTAATCCGTCCTATGTAGGACCGAAGCTCGTGGACAGGCTCGATACAGAATCGGAGCAACAGTTGGCCTATGACGAATATCAAGACTCCAGCCATGATGGTCAACGTTGAAGTAAGGATGGCTTCGCTCATCTTGAATAGTCTCGTAGGGTGTACATCGCACACCGCTCTGTCTATGCCGCTTCGCCCATCGGCATTCGCGGTTGTCCCTATCTCCCACTATCTGCGCTACCGCGGAAAAACTCAACGACGGATGGATGCCTATTGTTCTTCAGAAAGCCCACATATAGCTTAATCTTATTGAGCGGAATGTTCAACTTAGCCGCTATCTGAGCAGCATCGTATCCACTCCTCATCAGATAAGCAGTTTGAACAATCTTGCCCTCTTTACGAGAAAAATCCACTCGTCTTTGTCTTGTGTCTTTTGCCGATTGTGCTGTCGTTCGGGTTTTTGTCGAACCGCTCTTTGGGCTTGCGGTGCCTTCTTTCTCGGAACCATACTCGGCAGTGTCATTTTCTGCTACTTCTTCTGAAACGAACCTCAGGAGGTCTTTGTCTCCTTTCTCATTCAGGAAGGATTCCAAACGGCGAGGAGGTATTTCCTTCCACTCAATACCGTGATGATCGAAAACCCGCTGCAAGTTTCTCGGAACCCGATATCCGACGAGCATCACACGAACTGTCGGATCATATCGAGAAACAAAGTACCCCTCATAATCCATTATTTGGGCGATATCCTTCCGTACTATTGTCCCTGCTTTGAGTTCGATGATGAGCTTCTGTCCATGCTTGTCCTCGAGTAGAAGGTCAATACGTTTCCCTTCTACGTTGACCTGTCGCCCCAGGAGCTTCAAAGCATCCTCAATCACCTCGGGGTACTTTGCAATGATGTCTTCAAACACGCTCTCTTTCATTTCCCCGGCCTCATCATCCACAGAGTCTCGTAGCCCTTCTCCGCCTCGGAGTTCGCGCACGCCTCCGGGCTTAGGCATTATGGTTCTATTATAGGGCGGACATGACCAGAATGCAAGGAGAAACACGCGAGATCGCGCTCGGCGCAGAAGGATGGTGGGCGGTGCCCACCCTGCGACTCATGCGGTCTTTCGGTGTCGCTTTCGGGTGGAGCGCCGGGTCTGGGCGCCGGCGGCAAGGACCTCGCGGGCTTCTTGGTACAAAGGGGCCAGGGCCTCGGGGACCGAGTCCTGCGTGACAGCCTCCAGCAGCAACAGGGGCAACGGTGTGCCCGTCGCCTCCTGGAGTCGAAGCAGGTGCTCGATGGTGAGACTGCGCTTGCGGTGCGCGACCCGGCTGATGAACGACTCGCTCAGTCCCATGCTCTCGCCAATCCGCCGGAGCGTCATGCCCTGCGATTGCAGGTGTCTGACCAGATCCGCCGACAGATTCGCTTCAACCTGTTTCCTCTGTTCGTCCAACGCATCGCTCCTGAACGGATTCTCGTAGGCCGACGGCCGGCCATTCGCACGTGAAGCGTCGTACGTGAAGCGTGAAGCGTCGGCCACCCCAAGCTCGGATGCATGTACGCTCCTACGCATCTACAGCTCTTTCTCCGCCTCGGAGTTCACGCACGCCTCCGGGCCTCGGGACCACTGCCATTCTACAGCGGACGAAGGGTCAAGAACAGGTGAAACGCCGGCCATTGGCGCGTGAAGCGTCTGGGTGGCAGCCTCAAACACCCTGGCGTTTGGGGATGGTTCGCTGCGCAAGGGCCTGGCGCACCGCATCGGCAAGTCCACATCGCCATCCCCAAAGCTCCGTTTCACTGCGCTTTGAGGCTGCCACACGACTGACAGGGTATCTTCACATATTCGCGCGTGAAGCGTTGGCCACGTACGCCGGGAGACCCCAATTGGACCACGCGACGGCCGAAGCGCAGCCCCCTGTCCGGCCAAACCCAAAGGATGGGCGGATCCCAATCGATGTCGGGACACAGTGGCGTCCTCTCCGGGACGGGGTGCGCAGCTCATGGGAGGTATGCCCTTGCGGGCACACTACGAACGGTATGCCCTTACGGGCACACTACGAACGGTATGCCCTTACGGGCACACTACGAACGGGCTCAGCTTTTGGACTGGTCGAGGATGAGTTCCTTGACCTTCTGGCTGGGCAGGTTGAGTGCGCCGTAGGCGGCGGCCGCGGCTGCTCGCAGGTCGGGCTCGGTCTCGTCGGATTTGGTCAGGTCGTAGATCTGATCGACGGTCGCGTCGGGCAGAAGGTTGCCGTTGAGCTTGGCCGAATTCGCCAGGGACGCAAACGCCTCGATCCGCACCGCCATGTCATAGGCATCGCTCAAGGCCATCTCGGCGATCGCGCGCTGGGCATCGGGGCTGTTGAGGTAGGCCAGCGTCTGACCGGCGAGGACCTGGAGGTCCTGCTGCTCGCCCCGGGTCGCGCCAATCAGGGCCGCCTGGGCCAGGGAAAGGTCGATGACCGGATTGCGGCTGACCCCCAGCTTCAACAAGGCCTGGACGGCCCGCAGGGCGTAGGCCTGGGCCAGTTCGGCGGTCCAGTCACCACTGATGGCGTCGGGGTTCAGGGCCAGCGCCTCGGCCAGGTTCTGGACGACCAGACGGCTCTCATTGAAGGGCTGTCGGGGTCCGGCGTTGGCAATGGCGATGGCGGCGGTGTAACGCACCGCGCGATCCGAGAAGGACAGGGCCTGGAGCATCGGCTGGGCCGGGCCGACGGTGTAGAGCAGCGAGTTCTCGCCGGCGTTGGTCGCCAAGGCTTCGGCCGCACCGAGAGCAACCGCCGCATTCTTGTCGTTGAGCCCGCGCAGCAGCGCCTGCTGGAGGTACTCGGGGCCCGCGGTCTTGGCATAGGTCAGCGCCGCGGCGTGCTGGGCGCCGAAGTACTCCGGCATCGCCACGCCCGTCGCCTCCGCCTTGAAGAACGCCGCCAGCCACAGTCCGATCGACAGACCGAACTGATCGTCGGCCTTGAGCGACCACTCGCAGCATCGCATCGCCATCAGCTCGTTGAAATATGCCCGGTCCACTTCCTCGCGGACCAGCCGATTGGCGTCGGCATCCCAGAACCAGACGTTGGCGAAGGACGGGCCTTCCTGGGCGGCCAGTGACTCGTCGTGGTAGTAGTACTTCTCCGCCAGTTGGAAGAACATCGCCGCCGCCGGCGCGTTGCTCATCTGCGGGTCGATCTTCTGGATGCTCTGGGCGGCCAGGCTGCGCAGCTCAGTCGAGGCGTCCTTCTCCGCGACGTACTTCAGGTACGGCAGCGACTGCGGATAGCCGATCTGCCCCAACGCGCGGATGACCTCCGCCTTGACCGCGTCGTTGTTCATCTGAAGGGAAGCCGCCAGAGGACGGATCGCGTTGCGGCCGATTTGCGGCAGCGCTTCGAGGAGGTTGTCCAGTTCGCTGCGCCGCGAGGGGTCGGCGATCGCATCGAGCATGAACGGAACCGCATACTCGCCTGAGTTCTTCAGACGCGCGATCGCGTTGATCTTGCCGCGAATCGTGGTGCTGAGCCGCTTGATCTCGTCGACGATGACCTGGGGGTCGGACCGCAGCTCGAACCGCCCCTGCTCGATCACCGCCAGAAGCTGCTTGGCCACGGACGCCAGTTCCGGATCGTTCGAGGTGTCGACCACCTTCATCGCCAGCTCGTAGCCTTGCGGATTGGCCTGCGTCAGCTCCAGCAGCGCCACGGGGTCGGGGTTGCCCTGAAGGATGGCCTGGCCGTAACCCTTGGCCAGATCGAACCGCCCGATCTTCGTGAAATGCAAAAAATCGTTCCAATCGTTGGCAAGCGTACGCTGCTGCGACAAACCGCTCCCGACGACCAAACCTGCGAGACAAAGAACCACGGCAACGGTTCGTCCGTTCAACATCGAGATGTCTCCAATACCCCTTGCGTCGCGTTATAGGACCGGTCCCGGCTGCGGAGAACGCGAAGAAGTATCATGAATACCCCTACCTCGCGGTCTCCCCAGTCGGGCGGTCCATTCCTTTCGAAGGCGGTTACGACCAACAAGCCGTCGTAGTCTTCGGCCTTAACCACTTGATTCTAAAGCGAAATAGGCCCTCTGTCAACAAAAAACCCCTTTCCCAAACCCTCCATTTCCATCGCATTCCCATGGCGGGCGACCCTGTTTTTCCCTATTCGGCTCAGGTTGCGGCCCCGATGCGGGGGCGGGGCTACAGGCCGTGTCGGCTCTGTCCCACCGAATCCGGGAGCGATCAACCACCTGCGATCCGACCTCTTCCCCCACCCATACCACATTGCCTTCCGAGGCGCCGCCCGATTCGGCCCACACTGGCAAAGGCTCTGCCCATGACATCTCGAGGGCAACCAGGGCCAGCCAACTGTCAAGATGGACATTATGGGATATTTGCCTTGACTCCACATTATCGGAAGTGATAAATTGGAGTCCCGAGCAGCCTGCGGCGATCCCGTCGGGGAGCGCCGGTGCTGGAGAAGTAGATGGCAGGTAAAGTTGCTGCAATACCCTGGAGTGGTGCGTTTCACGTGTTTTCGGACGACCAATCCGATCGGAAGGCCGGGGTTGCGCTGAGAGAGAAAGGAAGGAGGTGATCGAGCGGGCGGTGCCATGGTCTCTCCGGCGACATGCAGCGATACAAATCTACACGTAGAATCACAGCATACAGCAATGGGAAGATTCCGACGTGCCACCAAGGGGGGGCGAGCGGGCGCGTTGCCCCGGCACGATGAAATTCTGTTCAGTTGAAGGAGGACCGTCATGTGTAAGAGAACGTTGTTTCTTCTGGCCGTGTTGGGGCTCGCGTTGAGCTCGGCGGTCCAAGCCGCCAATATCACGGTCGTCACGGAGAATGTGGACCGCGAGCCGGACGGAGTCGTCGACGACCAGGGCCTGATCGACTGGCTCGTGGCCGAAGGGCACACGGTTGACGTACAACGTGACTATTGGTGGACCCTCGACGACGCCAAGATCGCGGCGCTGAACGCCGCCGATCTGGTCATCATCAGCCGCCTGTCCAACAGCGGCAACTACGATGACGGCGACGAGGTGACGCAGTGGAACTCGATCACTGCGCCGATGCTGCAGTTGAGCGCCTACCTCGTCCGCAACAGCCGCTGGAAATGGATGGACACAGGCACCGCAACCAACACCACGACCGACACCGTGATGGAAGTGCTGGACCCGACCCACGAGTTGTTTGCCGGCGTGACACTCAGCGTTGCCGATCCAAACGACCCGAACGTGGTGGCGAATCTGGTCTCGGTCATCGACCCCAACGTCGGTAGCGGCATCACCTCCTTCATGGGCACCCTCGATCCGGGCAACGGCACCCTGCTGGCCACCGCGCCGGTTTCCGCCATGGCCTGGATCGTCGAATGGGACAAGGGCGCCGAGTACTACGCCGGGGCCGGTCAGTTTGCCGGCGGGCCGCGTCTGTACTTCTCGGTCGGAACGCAGGAATCCGGCGCCACCCCCCAGGGCGCCTGGAACCTCACGGCCGAAGGCGAGATCATGTTCCGCAATGCGGTCAACTACATGCTGAGCATTCCGTCTCGCTACGCCTCGGCGCCGAGTCCGGCCGAAGGAGCCGGCGATCTGCTGCGCGACGAGGTGACGCTGGGCTGGACGGCCGGCACGACCGCCGCGACGCACGACGTCTACCTGGGCACCAGCCTGGAGGCCGTCGCCAGTGGCAGCACCGACAGCAACGACACGACGGGCACGCTCGTCAGCGCAAGCCAGACGGGCAACAGCTTCGATCCCGGCCGGCTCGAATTCGGCCAGACGTATTACTGGCGCGTCGACGAGGTGGGAGCCGCCCCCAGTTACAAGGTCTATAAGGGCAACGTCTGGAGTTTCACCGTTGAACCGTACAGCATTCCCGTCACGAACGTGACCGCTACGGCCTCCAGCATGGAGAGCGACATGTTCGGACCCGAGAAAACCGTCGATGGGTCCGGCCTGGACGAGAACGACCTGCATTCGGCCAACGGCACCACCATGTGGCTCAGCTCCGGCGAGCCGGACGAGGTGGTCTACATCGAGTACGCGTTCGACAAGCCCTATCGTCTCGACATGGTCTGGGTGTGGAACTCCAACACCGCCATCGAGTCCATGTACGGCTACGGCCTCAAGGACGTGACCATCGAGACCTCGATGGACGGCGCCACCTGGACGACGTTCGGCGACGTCGAACTCGCCCAAGCCCCCGGCGACTACGGCTATGCCCATGACACCGTGGATATGGCCGCCACCGCCGCCAAGTACGTCCGATTCGTCGCCAACAGCAACTGGGGCGGCGGGCTCAGGTACGGCCTGAGCGAAGTCCGCTTCTTCGCGATTCCCGTCCGCGCCAGGGAGCCGCAGCCGGTTCCCGGACAGGTCGAAGTGCCCGTCAACGGAACCTTGAGCTGGCGGTCCGGTCTGCTGGTCGGCTCGCACCAGTTGTACCTCAGCAGCAACAAGGCCGCCGTCGAGAACGGCTCGGCCCTCGTGAAGACCCTGAACACCAACAGCTTCAACCTCGAGTCCCTCGGGCTGAACATCGGGACCACGTACTACTGGAAGGTCAATGAGGTCAACGACGTATTCTCGCCCAAGGCCCTCGACGGCGACGTCTGGAGCTTCACCACGCAGAATTTCTTCGCGGTAGACGACTTCGAGAGCTACACCAGCGACAATGTCAAGAACACCTGGGTCGACGGCTGGAAGAAGTCGACGGGCGTGCGCAACGCCTCGAACGTCAATCAGGTGATCGATCAAGAGGTCGCCAACAGCGGCAACCAGTCCGTGTTCCTGGCCTATGACAACTCGACCTCTCCGTATCACATCGAGATCGAGCGGACCATCTCCGGCCGGACCAACTGGGCCAACAACGGCGTCCAGAAGCTCGTGTTGTTCTTCCATGGCGATCCGGGCAACAACTCCAGTGACAAGCTCTATGTGACCATCAACGGCAAGACCGCCACCTATGGCGGCGACCTGTCGAAGCCGTGGTGGAGGAACTGGAGCATCGACCTGAATTCGATGAACATCAACATCCGCGACGTCAAGCTCCTCGCCGTGGGCGTGGGCGACGTCTCAATGCCGACGGGCCGCAAGGGGAAGATCTGGATCGACGACATCCGCCTGTATCGGACCGCTCCGTCGGTGCCGACCATCGTGGACGCCGCTCTGGCGGTCAACAGCAGCGGTGACTTCAAAGGTCAGTTCGACACTCTTCTGGCGGCGATGAGCAAAGCCGATCCGGCGATTCTCGAAGCCCTGTCAAGCGAAGAGGACTACACCGTGTTCGCGCCCACCGATGACGCGTTCGCCGCGATGGGAATCAACGCGGGCAACGTCGGCAGTCTGGATACGGGGATCCTGAACGAGGTCCTGCTGTACCACGTGGTCGCCGGCAAACTGGCGTCGGCGGACGTTCTGGCCGCCAGTCAGATTGCCACGGTCCAGGGCACGGCGATCCGGCAGGCCGACGGCGTGCTGACCGACGGCGTCGGACGTCAGGCCAATCTGCTGGCCGTTGACGGCGTCGCTTCGAACGGTCTGATGCACGTCGTGGATGCGATGATGCTGCCTTTCGAGATTCGCAGCATCGTCGAAATGCTGGTCGCGACCAACAGCGCGGGCGACCTGGCCGGACAGCTCGATGAGCTGATCGGCATCGTGCAGAGCAACCCGTCGCTGATGGCGCTGCTGACCGGCGCAGACGAATACACCGTCTTCGCGCCGACGGATGCGGCGATCGCCGCGCTGCGGCTGGCCGCTGATGAGAATCTGTTCATGTACCACATCGCGCCCGGCTCGCTGCTGGCGGCCGACGTGCTCGCGGCCGAAGAGCTCACGATGCTCAACGGCGGCACGCTGAAGCAGGCAGGCGGCGTCCTGATCGATGCCGCCGGACGGCAGGTGGCCTTGGTCGCGACCGACATCATTGCGGCCAACGGCGTCGTCCACGTCATTGACGCCGTGCTGCTGCCGGTGCCGGTGATCGAGAACGCCAGCTTCGAGCTGCCCGGGACGGAGAAGCAGAAAGGCTTCGACGCCGTGCCCGGCTGGGCCACGGACGCGAACGTCGTGGACTCGGGCATCGAGACGGGCTACACCGCCACCGATGGCGAGTGGACCGCGTACCTGATGAGCGGCGATCCCTCCGTCTGGCAGATGACGCCCCTGACTCTGGGGCAGGGCGACCTGTTCACGCTGAAGGTGGATGCCCGGATTACCTGGGCGGCCACGACGATGCGCATGACCCTGTACTATCTGGCGGACGGAGTCCGCGTCCCGGCGGCAACCGCCGACGTGGCGCTGACCGATGCGATGCAGGAGTACGCCCTGGAACTGAATGCTTACCTGGCGCCCGACGCGGTCGGCAAGACGATCGGGATCGAGTTCGAGAACGTCAGCGACGGCGACTCGTGGATCGGGTTGGACAACGTGCGTCTGGAAGGCCCGACGGCCGCTCCGGAGCCCGAACCCGAGCCCGAACCCGCTCCTGAGCCCGAGCCGGTGGTTGTAGAGTAAGATCGAGAAAGACCGCTCAGGTGGTCTGACTCGCCAAGTTCATCGCGGGGTCCGTATCGACAGGATACGGGCCCCGTTTTCTTATGCGCGAGGACGAGCCGCGCGGACCGGGAACGGCACGGGGGAAAAAGGTTTGGGGTCCCCCTTCTGTCTGTCGTGCCGCTCAGACAGTTCTGCACAAGCCAGCGGGCCTACAGGGCAGGCCTGTCAGTGTTTGTAGCGCTGCGGGATGTCCGAACTGAGCCCTTTGCCCATGGCCGACAGCAGCAGCAACTCCGCCGCAATCAGCAGGTAGATCGGCCCGAGCAGGAGACTGCACACGATGGCAAACTCCCGCGTCGGACGGTCCCATGAGCCTTTGGCGCAGCACAGCGCCGCGCCTTCCGTGCAGAAATACGCCAGCACGGCCGAAAGAACCCACAGCAGCACCCATACCCCAGCCATACTCTCATCCTCCCAATGCGGGACAATGACGGCTCCTCAAGGTGCAGGACAAAAGATGCGATTCGAAATGCCAAAGATGGCCAACCACCCCTATTATACCACGCCGCACAACAGAAAACGGTTCGCGAACAGTTTTTTTGTGTGTACAGATTTCCGGGGCGCCGGTATTCGTGAGCCCGCAAATCTGTACACGCACCAGGGTGCACTTGATGTTTGTAGGTAAACCTTCACCGGAGGCTGCAATCGACTTTGTTATTCCGACCGGAGCGGTGTGTGTGAAAATATCGTGGCATGTGGGTGGCAGCCTCAAGGCGTAGTGCAACGGAGCTTTGGGGATGGCGAATGGGAGTGGCGCATCCGTACGGAAAGGCCTCTGCGAGGCGATCCATCCCCAAGTCCTGCGGATCCGTTCGGCTTCGCTCAGGACAAGCTTTGAGGCTGCCACCCTTGGCGGTCTGCGCCGGCAAGGGAATGCTGCCCTGAAATCCTGACAGACACGCCGAGCGAGTGTCTGTGAAAATATCCTGGCAGCCGTGTGGCAGCGGCAAGCGCAGGCTTGCCGATGGTGATACGCATGCGGTCGAAGCCATCGGCAAACTCCGCCTTGCTCCGTTTGCCGCTGCCACACAGGGCGCTCCGTGGTGGAAAACGGGCCTTGCCGCGAAATTCGCACAGACACCCGGAGCGCAGCGAAGTGGAGGAATCTGGCTGCGAACGGGCTATTGCCTTATCCTCGGCCAGATTTCTCCGTGCGGGCTTCGCCCCATTCGACTTCGCTCAGAGCCTGCCCTGAACGCAGTTGAAGGGGCAAGCTCTTAGTCGAAATGACATCCGCCACGCTCTCCGAGATGACAGCCCCCTTCCTGGCCTCGGCAGGAACCTGCCTACAAACACGCCGTGCACCCCACGCACTACGAGTGACGAGATCCGCCTTGCGGACCGGCGAGGGATGTGCTATGAGTATCGCGTGCGCGATGGGGAATCGGCCTTGCATCGAAACTGGAACTGACAGGGGTATTGCCGTTGGAATCGAAGCAGATTGAAGAAGGGCTGGAGTTTGTGCCGAAGTTCAACGCCGAGGGCCTGATCCCGGCCATCGCCCAGGACGCCGAGACGGGCGAGGTGCTGATGGTCGCGTGGATGAACCGCGAGGCGCTGGACCACACGATCGCGACCGGCCGGGGCACGTACTACAGCCGCAGCCGCAAGAAGCTCTGGAAGAAAGGCGAGGAGTCCGGCCACGTCCAGCAGGTCCGCCAGATCCTCGTCGACTGCGACCAGGACTGCCTGATCCTCAAGGTCCGCGTCGACGCCGGACAGTGCCACGTCGGCTACCAATCCTGCTTCTACCGCGCCATCAAACCCGGCTCCGCCAAGGCCCTCGAATTCATCGCACAGAAGACCTACGACCCGAAGGCCGCCTACAAGAAGTAGGATCCACAGCGCGGAGTAGCCTATTGACAGCCGGCCGCCGGCGGGGTATGCATGGGGCAAATCAACCTATCCCTTTTTGGAGGAACGTAGCATGAGACGCGGAACGTTTTCCCAAGCCACCCTGTGTGCCTGCCTGCTGATGACCCTGCTGACGGCGCCCGTGTGGGCCCAGCCGCCCGGCGGACGCGGCATCTGGGGCGACTGGCAGGTCAAGATCCCCTTCGGCGAGCGCGAGATGAACGTCATCCTCTCGTTCACGCGCGGCGGGCCCGAGGGCGGATGGGCCGGACAGTGGATCAGCCTCTTCGGCGTCAACGACCTGAAGGACATCAAGTTCGAGGACAACACCCTGCGCTTCGTCCACGTCGCCCGCTTCGGCGACAACGAGTTCATCTCGACGTTCAGCGGCACGATCGAGCAGGACAAGCTCACCGGCGTCCTGTCCAACGATCAGGGCGAATCGGACGTCACCGGCCAGCGCAGCCCGCGCCTGTCCCCTGCCGCCGGCCGATGGGAGATGAAGTACAAGGTCGGCGACCGCGACGTCACCAGCACGCTGGTCGTCACCCCCGACAAGGAAGGCCGCCTCGCCGCCAGGTGGGAGAGCCCCTTCGGCGAGCACGAGATCAGCGACTTCTCGTATGAGCGACGCGCCCTGAACTTCAAGCGCAAGAGCAAGATGCAGGACCGCCAGTGGGAATCGACCTTCAACGGCACCATCGCCGGTGACGCGCTCACCGGCACGATCAAGTCCGAGATGGGCGACGTCGACGTCCAGGGCGCCCGCCTCGGTGCGGCTGCCATCGGCACCTGGAACCTCGACGTCGAGACCGAGTGGGGCCCCATGAAGCAGCGGCTTGTCGTCCACCCCGACATGAGCGCTCTGTATGGCACGATGCCCATCAAGAAGGTCGAGTTCGCCGACGGCAAGCTCACCTTCGGCATGGTCGTCCCGTTCGGAGACGAGGAGTTCAAGATGGACTTCGCCGGCAAGATCACCGACGGCAAGCTCGCCGGCCAGATGACCACCTCGCGCGGCACGCAGGAGATCAAGGGCGCCAAGGTCGTCCGCCCGCAACGCCCCGGCCGCTAATACAACGCATGGCATTCGAGCCTGCCGGTACCACGGCCCGGCAGGCTCGTTTCGTATCTCGCATCTCGTTGTTCGTATCTCGCCGCCCGTGACCCTCCGAGCGACCAGCGACGAGGGACGAGCGACATGGCCTGCCGGCTCCCGCCTCACGTCTGAGCTCCCTCCGGGAAGTTCAGGTACGCGTACGCGCCGAACAGCTCGCGGGCCTTGCGGTCGTACACCCGCGCCGCCTCGGCCTCGTCGTCGAACGAGCCGAGGTAGATCGCCTTGCCCTCGTAGCCGATCGTCGCGACCCACTTGCGCGTCGCCTTGCAGAAGTACACGCCCTTGAACCGCGAGCTGGTCCAGCGGCTGGGCCGGCGGTTGTGCGAGTTGCGCCGCTGCGTGCACACGCGCAGGTTGGCCCGCCGCTGGTCGAGCCCGTTGCCGTCGATGTGATCGACCACCATCCCCTTGGGCGGCTGCATGATCGCGCGGTGCATCAGCAGCATGCCCTGGCCGACGCGGCGTGCGGCGTAGAAGCCGCGTTTCTCGTTGCCGGTCGCCAGCCACTTGTGCTGGCTGAGCCATCCGTAATCGGCCGCATCGACGATCGCGAATTTGCCCCGCGTCAGCGGAATGTAGCGGATCGCGTCGTTGGGCGGTTCCGGCGGCTCGGCCCGCACCACCGGCTTCGGCCTGGCCCGGAAGTTCCGGCACGTCCCCGTCGCCACCACCTCGTGCAGCTCGCCCGGCGCCTCCGGATGGTTGATGCACGTCAGCAGTCCCGGCCACCGCGACAGCATCACCCGGTGCCACCGCCCCGCCGCCCGAACCGCATACACACAATTCGCACAAACTCGATCGCACATAGGCTCCTCCTTTCGTCGTCGCCCGTATCTCGTCGCTCGTCGCTGGTCGCTCGTGACCCCAAACGCGTATCTGGTATCTCGTATCTCGCTATCCGTGGTCCGTTTCTGCGGAAATCCGAAATGCGAGACACGAAATTCGAGACAAATCTCAATGTCCGAATCTCGAATGACTCAAAGCATCCCGCCAAAGACTGTGTTTGGGATTTGGGGCATTGGGATCTTCGTGCTTGTTTCGATTTTCGGTATTCGAGTTTCGGATTTGAAGACGCACGTCCAAGAGCCGTGGCTCGTGACGCCAAACGCGTATCTCGTATCTGGTATCTCGTATTTCGTCGTGCGTCGTGCGTCGTGCGGGGTGCGGGGTGCGGGGTGCGTATCGCATCAATCGCGGCCCGTGATCCGCCGACTTCAAGCTGCAAACTTGAAACTACTCTCTATTCTTTTTTCAGAGCGTTCCGGCCGGCCGGAACGGGCGGAAAACCATCCGCCTCTACAAAAGGACGGTGTTGCACGTTTGGGACGAAAATTTCGCCTCTTTTCGCCCCCTCGCCCGCCGCAACCCCTTGCCCCGCCAGCAGTAAAAAAAATCTCGATGTCCCCCGCATTTTGTCGCCGGACCGTCGCGCATTTGGTACGAAATCGCCCCCGTCCGCGAAGCGCAAACGCGCCACTAAATCACCCTATTCCGTCGCGCGTCGCGCGTCGCTCGGGGTAGACGCCGGACGTATCTCGTATCTGGTATCTCGTATCTCGTCGAGCGTCGTGCGGGGTGCGTATTGCGTCAATCGCGGTTCCTCCGGCCTGCCGTAGAAGCGTGCGAGCGTAAAAGCGTAGATGCGTGAAAAGGTCAGGCCGCAGGCCGCCGACTTCAGACTTCAAACCTGAAACTCAAAACTCAACACTCCCCCTGCCCGCCTCCATCTACGTATTTGGGTGGGCAGGAACCGCGACTGGCCGCAAGTAGCACACGCCGTCGCCCCTACTACGTGCAAGTCTCTTCTCGACGCACATATGGAGATGGGTTCACTTGGTCGTTCCTGGGTTCCGCCCGCCCTCTCTTCTCCACGCTCATACGCAACTGTCTGGCCTTTTTCAATTGAGACGGACTACGGTGAGTGTTATCATTTCCTGTCGTCTGATGGCAAGGGCGCCGGGCGAGAAATGGTCTCCGCTGGATGAAGATGAGTGGTTGACCGCATACGAATTGTCTGGGTATCTCATGATGGGCCGGCACACGTGCTATCCAATGACTCAGGACATGGGAAGGTGCGCGTCAAAAGCCGGCAGGCGATGGTTTTCCGTCGCCGAGGGAAATAGCGAGTGGAGGAAGAGCCCGCGGCGCGGTAGAGTGGGCCAGAAACAGGAAGGCATTGTCTGATGATCGAGAAGCACTTCGACATACCGTTTGTCGCCAACTTGGCTCTGCGCGAAAAGCAGATCCAGCAGAATTATCGTCCCGTCATCGCGGTGCATAAGTGGTTCGCTCGAAGGCCAGGTACGCTGTTTCGTGCCCTTCTGTTAGCCGAGTTTTCCGATACCCCGTTAAGGGAGGCGTTCTACAGGGCGAACAGCTTTCCCCACCGGAGGATCGCCGATCCCTTCATGGGCGGCGGGACCCCTCTGCTAGAAGCAAATCGTCTCGGCTTTGATGTGGTCGGCTTCGACATCAACCCTATGGCCTATTGGATCGTCAGGCAGGAGATCGAGCATCTTGACCTAAGCGCCTATGATGAAGCGGCTAATCTCTTGCGCCACCAACTCGAAGGGAAAATCGGTCATTTGTATCGAACAAAGTGCCCAATCTGCGGAAAGGAAGGCGCCCACGTAAAATATTTCCTATGGGTGAAGACCATTGCGTGCGAAAGCTGCGCAGAAAGCATCGATCTCTTTCCGGGTTATCTTCTTTCCTCGAATGCAAGGCATCCGAAGAACGTTTTCATCTGTCCTTCGTGCGGGCAATTAACGGAAACGGACGATCGGAAGAACCCTGGCAGATGCCATCATTGCGCCACGCGCCTGTCACTCACCGGACCCGCAAGCCGAAACCAGTGCACATGTCCACACTGCGGGAAGAAAAGTCGTTTCCCTAACGCAAGACTCGGCCCACCGAGGCATCGTCTGTTTGCCATTGAATATCATTGTGCATCGTGCAGAGGCGCTCATAGCGGACGGTTCTTCAAAGTACCGGATGATCAGGACCTCTCCCGGGTAAGAGAATCCGAGGCGCGATGGGCGGAAATGCCATCGCGCTTTGTCCCCGACGATGAGATCCCTTCTGGTGACGAGACAAATCGGCTCCACCGCTGGGGATACAGGCGATATCGAGAGATGTTCAATGCGCGGCAACTTCTGGGACTCGAACTGTCGGCCCAGGTTGTATCTGAAGTTACAGACGAACGTGTCCGCAACGCCCTTGCGACGAACCTGTCGGATCTTCTTCGCTATCAGAACATGCTTTGTCGCTACGACACTATGGCGTTGAAGTCGCTTGACATATTCTCGGTGCATGGATTCCCGGTGGGCCTTATTCAGTGTGAGTCCAATTTCTTAGGGATTATGGATGAAGATAAGCATGTTTGCATTGGGAGTGGAGGTTGGAAAAACATCACAGAGAAATTTCGCAAGGCAAAATCTTACTGCGATGCTCCTTTTGAAGTACGGCACACGGGAAAACGGAAAGAAATCGTCGCGATCCAGGGCGAATGGATAGGGGACAGCCTCAGCCGCACCAGCAGGGTACATCACAGGGTGGCCGAGATCCTGTGCGCCGATTCGGCAGCCAGCGAACTCGCGGAGTGTTCCCTTGACGGGGTGTTTACCGATCCACCCTACTTCGGCAATGTCCAGTATGCGGAATTGATGGACTTCTGCTACGTCTGGTTGAGACGGCTGATCAGGGAAACGCCTGAAGCATTCCGGAACGCCTCAACTAGAAACCGACGAGAGTTGACCGGCAACACGGATATGGGAAGGGACTTGGAGCATTTTACTGAAGGGTTGTCTTTGGTCTTCCAACGGATGGCGAAGGCGTTGAAGCCAGGAGCGCCATTGTCCTTCACGTATCACCACAACACAATCGAGGCATACCTACCTGTTGCCGTCGCGACTCTCGATGCTGGTCTGACATGTTCGGCCTCGTTGCCATGCCCAGCGGAGATGGGTGCTTCCATCCACATCAACGGTACGGGGTCCTCCATTATCGACACGGTATTCGTTTGTCGAATGACGGGCGTTGTCTCAAGGAAGATCTTCCCGCGTTCCGCAGAAGGCGTGGCATCTCTTGTCCGCGATGACTTGGCGGCGCTTCACCGAGGCAATGTGAAGGCGTCTCTCGGAGACACACGCTGCATCGCATACGGTCACCTTATCCGCTTGGCTATATGGAATCTACGAAAGCGCTGGGACAATACAAACGCCATATCCGAGAGAATTGCAGCGGTCTCCAACTGGTTGCGTGACTTCGGTGGCTGGCTCAAAGTGAAAGAACACCTTGGGGAACCAATCGTTCATTGTCCTGGCGAACCCCTGTTCCGCATATGTGAAACCACGCCGAAGCACGGAGCTGAATATGCCACCGTTTCCTTTTGAAGCAGCGTTCGAGGACATACTGAGAAACGCTGAAGGCTATGTCGATGCCGTGTTCTCTTGCCTCGAATCAGAGTTCCTCGTCATGCCCAAGGGCGCCGGTTTTGTCGAATATCCCGTTTTCGAGCGAGGTTATGAGGCACTAAAGGGGGCCACAAGAGGGTTTGTGTGTTTCCAGCTTGACCGCGTACTATCTGTGACTATGCGGGAGCCGATTTCCATCGTGGTTTTGCGCACCATGCTTGGGTTTACTCCTCCCGAATGGGCCTATGTGACGAGCCAGAGAACCGGCGTAGGCATCGCTCAGGGCTTCGTCCGATCCCTCGACCGGAAGGTTCGAATAGCCCCCGAAAGGCCGATCAGTATTAATGGCCCTGCAAAGGAAAGACTTGAAGCTCTTGTTGATACAGCGTGCAGATTGCTTGCCGAGGGTGTGCCCCCGGTCGGCGCGGACCAACTGCATCGGCTTGACAAGGCGGACACGAAACGAGGCATCGAGAGCATTTCGAACCTTGCTGATATGGGCGTTCCATACGCTATGCTGCTCTACGAGCGTTTTCTCGGGAGGCCATTCGCTGGGCATCGCGATTCCGTCAGTGAATTGGTCGGGGACAGCCTTGAATCTGCTATTGAAGAAGTTCTCGCGCTCGCTGGAATCAGCTTCCGCAAGACGAAACGCGCTGAGCGCATCGAGGGTTTTGACCAGACGCCAGACTTCCTCATCCCGAGCGAGTTCAACCCGCAAATCATCATTGAGGCAAAGATTACGGAGGACGACGGAACGGCGAGAGACAAGGTCACCCGTATTCAACATCTCGGCGAATTGAGTCTCGCAGGCAGACCGCAGCACAACCCAAGATATGAAGTCATCGCTTGCATCGGCGGGCGTGGCTTCGGGGTTCGTCGCGAGGACATGAAGAAAATGCTTCTTGCGACGCGCGGCAAGGTTTTCACACTCAACACCCTTGACCGGCTTGTAGAGAACACGCGACTCAGGGAATTCCGCACGAGGGGGAATTGACCATTTCACATACAATTTCGGGGTGAATGTAGGGCGAATCATGATTCGCCCCTACGATGGGCGGGCAGGGGCGAAGGGTGGGAAGGGTGGCGGGAGGAGTTTTGAGTGCTTGGTGTTGAGTTTTGGGTATGCGGCCTGCGGCCGAGTTTCAAGTGACAAGCGACAAGTTTGAAGTACGCCGCTTCACGCATCCCGCGAGATACGAGCTACCAGATACGAGATACGCCTTTCGGGCGGCGGGCCGGAGGCATTGGACAACAGGGATGCCTGCGCCCTGCGAGCACGGTGACGCGGCCACTTTTTTCTGTTTTTCCAGCGATTATGTTGCAGCGTCTGTACGCCAATGGCGTATGCTTTATACGTATGGAGATCGTGGAAACCAGTGTCTTTACGGATCAGATCAAAAGGCTCGTGGAAGACGATGCGTACAAGGAGCTGGTATGAGTTCCAAACTGTTCAGGGACCTGAGCAAGAGCATCAAAGAAGCGGGGAAGATCCGACGAGGACAGGCAAAGCCGTCTCGCGTCTTCACGTATGACGGGATCGACATACGGCGGCTCAGGGAGTCTATCCCTGTCTCCCAAACGCAGTTCGCCCATATGATCGGCGTCAGCAAGAACACGCTCCAGAACTGGGAACAGGGACGCCGGCGCCCGAGAGGGCCGGCACAAGCTCTGCTGCGCGTCTTCGAGAAGGACCCCAAGGCCGTCGTACGCGCCCTGCGGTGATGGCGGCAAGCGAAACGTAACGGCGGCAGGTACAATCTCAGGTCGAATGGAGGGCGAATCATGATTCGCCCCTACGATGGGCGGGCAGGGGCGAAGGGTGAGAAGGGTCTGAAGGGTGGCGGGAGGAATCACGATTGACGCCATACGCACCCCGCCCAACTCGCGAAGCCTGCCCCGAGCGGAGCCGAGGGGAGATACCATATCCGGCGGCCGCCGTGGGCGAGTGAAGAACGGCCATACAAGGGCAAGATGCCCTCGCCACGGCGCAAAAGGAAAGGCCGGCTCGTGGTTCACGAACCGGCCTTATAATTCCTGGCGATGACCTACTCTCACGCTTACGCACTACCATCGGCCTGGACGGGCTTAGCTTCTGAGTTCGGCATGGGATCAGGCGTTTCCCCGTCAGTAACGTCACCAGGAAATTCGTTATATCAGGCGAGGGCCTGATATAGTCAGAAGGAAAAAGGGCACAGCGGAGCCGGAACGACACGAACTGTCCAGCGGGGCCGAAGCCCTTCCACTGTTGCCTTTGCTCTTCGACAGTATTCACTTTTCGAAAAGTCCATAGCGGATATGGATCTGAGCGGCATTGTAGTGATGCATCAATCCGTCAACCAAAGATTGATATGGTCAAGTGATCGAGCGTTAGTACCGGTTAGCTGAGACGATTTCGCGTCTTACACATCCGGCCTATTAACCTGGTGGTCTTCCAGGGCTCTCCTCCAGCCGAAGCTGGAATGGAATCCTCGTCTTGGGGTGGGCTTCCCGCTTAGATGCCTTCAGCGGTTATCCTTTCCCGACATAGCTACCCGGCGCTGCACCTAGCGGCACAACCGGTACACCAGCGGTCAGTACTTCCTAATCCTCTCGTACTAAGGAAATATCCCCTCAAGATTCCTACGCCCACGGCAGATAGGGACCGACCTGGCTCACGCCGGTCTGAACCCAGCTCGCGTACCACTTTAATGGGCGAACAGCCCAACCCTTGGGACCGCCTTCAGCCCCAGGATGTGATGAGCCGACATCGATGTGCCAAACCTCCACGCCGCTATGAACGCTCGGTGGAGATCAGCCTGTTATCCCCGGAGTACCTTTTATCTGTTGAGCGACGACCCTTCCACACGGGATCGCCGGATCACTAGGTCCTGCTTTCGCACCTGCTCGACCAATCGGTCTCGCAGTTAAGCACACTTGTACCCTTGCGCTCTAAACGTGATTGCCAACCACGCTGAGTGTACCTTTGAACTCCTCCGTTACCTTTTTGGAGGAGACCGCCCCAGTCAAACTGCCCACCTAGCACTGTCCCATGCCCGGATTCACGGGTCACGGTTAGGTGACTAACATGCCAAGGGTGGTATTTCAAGGTTGGCTCCGTCCGGACCGAGATCCGAACTTCAACGCCTCCCACCTATCCTACGCAAGCCATGCCAGGCATCAATACCAGGATACAGTAAAGGTTCACGGGGTCTTTCCGTCTTGCCGCGGGTATGTGGTATCTTCACCACAAGTACAATTTCACCGAGTCGGTCCTTGAGACAGTGCTCCAGTCGTTACGCCGTTCATGCACGTCGGAACTTACCCGACAAGGAACTTCGCTACCTTAGGACCGTCATAGTTACGGCCGCCGTTTACCGGGGCTTCATTTAGGAGCTTCGCCCCCGAAGGAGCTAACCCTTCCACTTAACCTTCCGGCACCGAGCAGGCGTCATTCTCTATACATCCTCTTTGCGAGTTAGCAGAGAACTGTGTTTTTGATAAACAGTCGCTAGAGCCACTTTTCTGTGCCCTCAGCCCACATCTAATGAATTAAACGTGTCTGGAGGGTCCCCTTATCGCGAACTTACGGGGTCAATTTGCCTAGTTCCTTAAGGACCGTTCTCTCGAGCGCCTGAGGATATTCTCCTCGCCTACCTGTGTCAGTTTTAGTACGGTCACGCCACCTTCAACCTACAGCCGCTGTTTCTCGGCATCCTCGCCAAGTACTTCGGTATCCTAATTTGACCTCGCCCTTGCGGGACCCGCACGACTACTCACGGGATACTCTTGGAAGATGCGTCACGACCTTCGTCCGGTGACATGGTGCAGGAATATTAACCTGCTGCCCATCGTCTACGCCTTTCAGCCTCAACTAAGGGGCCGACTAACCCTGGGCGGATGTCCCTTCCCCAGGAAACCTTAGGCTTTCGGCGAACAGGATTCTCACCTGTTTTATCGTTACTCATGCCGGCATAATCACTAGCAGCCGCTCCACGGCTCGTTACCGTACCGCTTCAATGCTGACTGCTACGCTCTCCTACCACTGGAAGGTCGACGCATCGACCGACCAATCCGCAGCTTCGGTGTTCGGCTTATTCCCGTTCATTATCGGCGCCAAACTGCTCGACCAGTAAGCTATTACGCACTTTTTAAATGGTGGCTGCTTCTAAGCCAACATCCTGGCTGTCACAGCAATTCAACTTCCTTATGAACTTAGCCCAACTTCGGGACCTTAGCTGGCGATCTGGGTTGTTTCCCTCTTGACGACGGACGTTATCGCTCGCCGTCTGACTCCTGAGATAGTCTTTGCGGTATTCGGAGTTTGGTTGGGGTAGGTAGACTGGTGGTCCCCTATCCCCATTCAGTAGCTCTACCCCCGCAAAGGAGTGGCTCAAGGCTAGCCCAAAAGCTATTTCGGAGAGAACGAGATATCTCCAGGTTTGATTAGACTTTTACTCCTCCCCACAGCTCATCCCCTAACTTTTCAACGTTAGTGAGTTCGGTCCTCCAGGGATTTTTACATCCCTTTCAACCTGGCCATGGGTAGATCACCTGGCTTCGCGTCTACCACCTGCGACTGATTCGCCCTGTTAAGACTCGCTTTCGCTACGGCTCCGCACCGGAGATGCTTAGCCTTGCCGCAAACGGTAACTCGCCGGCTCATTATGCAAAAGGCACGCGGTCACCCGTTACGCCCCCGAAGGAACGTCATAGGGCTCCCACAGCTTGTAGGTGTATGGTTTCAGGTTCTTTTAACTCCCCTAATAGGGGTCCTTTTCATCGTTCGCTCGCGCTACTTTCCACTATCGGTCGTCGAGGAGTACTTAGCCTTGGAGGGTGGGCCCCCCAGCTTCACACAGAGTTCCACGAGCTCCGTGCTACTCTGGTACGCCAACACAGAATTCGGGTTTTCGCCTACAGGACCATCACCTTCTGTGGTCGGACTTTCCAGACCGTTCAGCTAACCGTCCTTCTGCTGATGTTGGCGCCCGCAACCCCAGGGAGCAAGCCCCCTGGTTTGGGCTGATCCGCTTTCGCTCGCCGCTACTGACGGAGTCTCGGTTGATTTCTCTTCCTACAGGTACTGAGATGTATCAGTTCCCTGCGTTCGCCCCATACGGCCTATGCATTCAGCCGCAGGTGATGGGATCTGGTTGCCCAGTCCCAACGGGTTGCCCCATTCGGAGATCCCGGGATTAACAGTTGCTCGGCACTTGCCCCGGGCTTATCGCAGCCTGCCACGTCCTTCTTCGCCTCTCGACGCCTAGACATCCCCCATACACCCTTAGTAACTTGACCATATCAATCTCGGATTGACCGCGATTGACTGGCATCGCCTACAAATGAGCGCTCAAAATGTCCAAGCCCTCCACTGAGATCAGTGGAGATGACTCGGTGGGATTTCTCTTTCCCACATATCCGCCTATGGACTTGTCAAAGAACGCCGCCTTGCGGCGGCTATAAAAAACGGCTATCTTACCGCCGATTTTATACCCTGCAACTGCAATCTTGCTGCTTTCGAAACTTTTTCCTTCGATCCGCCCCCCTGCCCTGCAGGGGCAATGGAGACGACCGGGATCGAACCGGCAACCTCCGGCTTGCAAAGCCGGCGCTCTCCCAATTGAGCTACGTCCCCGGGCCTCTTCGTCGCTCGTATTTCGTCGCTCGTATCTCGGCGACGCATCCCGCGAGATACGAACCCCGAACAGCGAGCCACGAGTCCAATGGGCCCGGGAAGAGTCGAACTTCCGACCTCACCCTTATCAGGGGTGCGCTCTAACCAACTGAGCTACGAGCCCTTCGTCAAGGTGTTCTGCGTCAAAGCTCACAACACCCTATAGCCTCAATTGACTTAGAATGCCGGTTATTTTTAGTCTGTAGTTTCAAAAGAGCAACAAAAAAACCGCTGCTTTTCACTGCCAGCGGTTCCCACCTCACCAGACTTCTCGTCTGCGGCAGTTAGAGCAAGAACTTTCGAGTTTGAAGCACTCTATCCAAAATTCTTGTTTACCCCTTAGCAATGGGCGACTTTCATCGCCTCAGCCATATCTGAGAAGCGCAATTCTATTGCCCTATCGACACCCGGTCAACCCCTTTTTTACGTTTTTTTCATAATTTTTGTTCCACCCTCCCCCGGGCATGCCCGGGCAAGCACGAAAACCGAAATCCGAAGCCCCAAATGCCGTATCTCGTCGCTCGTCGCCCGTCGCTCGCAGCAACGCGACAACCAGGGCGAAAGCCCGAAACAAGCCCCAAACGCCGTATCTCGTATCTCGCCCCTCGCACAGCCCCGGAAATGCCGCTGCAAGCACGAAATCCGAAGCATGAAATGCGAAACAAGGGCGAATGACCCAAATCCGAAGCCCCAAATCCCGGGCACGCCGGCAGGTTTGGAGCATTCGGGCTTCGTGCTTTGGATTTGTTTCGTATTTCGTGCTTCGCATTTCGAATTTGCGGAGCTCCGCTCCCTCGTCTCCGCGAGATACAAGATTCGAGATACGAGATACGCCTCTGAGCCCCCCTGTCCTACTCCGACCTCTTCAGTCTACAATCCAAGACGTAGAAGCGTAGATGCGCAGAAGCGTGAACCCCTTGCCCGTTCGTAGGGGCGAGGCATGCTTCGCCCTTACTCCGTGCGCGTGGGAATACGACAGACAACCCCTCCGCAGCGATGCTAACCCCGATCCTGATGCGTTTCGGGGTCAGATCAGGACAGGACGCTACGGCGTATCGGGCGGCAGGCAAGGGCGAGGCATGCCTCGCCCCTACAAGCACGGCAAACCCCACCGCTTGTCTCTATGCCGTTCGTTCCGAATACCTTCAATTCCCTCTCGCGATTGACGCCGCCGCGACAATGCCCTATATTCAAAGTGGCCAAGAGACTGGGAGTCGTGCGAAATGAGCCCGCAAACGGAAAACATCATGAAGGAAGCGCCTCAGCTCCCGCGAGAGGCAAGGGCCCTGATTGCCGAGAAGCTGCTGGAGAGCCTGGACCTCAACGAGCCCTTTGAACTCACAGGCTGTGTCACAATGGAGTTGGCGGATGGTTGCATGTTAGGGGTGGGTGTGTATGCTGGTGGCGGGGTAAGGAAAGGAGTCCTGGATGGCCTATCGACAGGGTGAGCGTGGGCAACGATGCCTGT
>Ga0209722_1000027_pt1 | contig 185058 bp, 154 predicted proteins | sample BioC12SIPDNA_2_FD_185745 | JGI IMG/M metagenome (GOLD analysis project Ga0209722, IMG submission 185745) | Anaerobic biogas reactor microbial communites from Washington, USA - Biogas_R1_A C12 SIP DNA (SPAdes) (version 2) | ecosystem: Engineered > Bioreactor > Anaerobic > Unclassified | place... | reverse complement strand
CTCGCCTCCGGTGGCGAACCTGGCAGGCGGCCAAATGAAGAAGGTTGCCCTCTTCCCGTCGGGGCCGGATGCCCGGCCGGCAGGAGAACCGTCAATACGGCAATGAATATCATTGTGACACAGCCTGGCCGCCGAGGGGGCTGACCACAGATGCTGCGCGCTCCCGATCCCCGCGCGGATTTCTCCGCTGCGCCAAGGCTCGGGTCGAGATCACAACAGCGGATGGAACCACCCTCTTCAATTGGCGGACCGCGTCGATGTGGTTGTGCTCGAATCTCGGTGTAAGCGGCATCGGGGAAGCCGTCTCGATGCGTCCTTGAGTTGGGGGCCGTGGGGTTGGTAGAATTCGCGGGTGGGTGTAGCCGGCGGGGTTGTGGCTGGCGGTCTATTGAGGAGTTCGGAATGCGAAGGGTCTTGCTGGGGGACAGAGGCATGGACAGATGGCTCGGTGTCGTGGCGGTGGTTCTGCTGGCGCTTGGCGGCGTGGCGGGCGCGCAGCCGTTCAGTTGGCAGGAGACGTACGCGACGGTCTCGCCGAGCGGGGATCTCGCGTGGTCGCCCGAGCCGTTCGCGTTCGAGACGGGCGATTCGGTTCGCTACATCGACTACGAAGGCGGCGACGACTCTCGCGACGGGTTGACCGCTGAGACGGCCTGGAAGCATCATCCGTGGGACCCGCAGGCATCCGGCCGCGCGCGGCAGTGCCAAGGGATTCACACATACGTGTTCAAACGGGGCGTGTACTATCGCGGCGTGATGAACGCCGTCGAGTCGGGCGAGCTGGGCAACCCGATCCGGCTAACGAGCGACCCGGCCTGGGGCACCGGACAGGCCGTCATCTCCGGCGGACACCGAATCAGCAGCGGCTGGCAGCAAGGGGCGACCCACAAGGACATCCCCGCGCCTGACAAGGTCTGGCACATCGATCTGGACTTCGCTCCGCGCACGGTGTACCTCGTCCAGCCGGCGGCGGATCTCGCCTCCGCCGACGACGGAATCACGCGCATTCCCCTGGCGCGGATGCCGAACTGGAAGGTGTCGGACCCGGAGGACGTCAAGAGCGAGTGGTGGCGCTGGGACAATCCGGGGCACCCCTATTTCAACCTGACGATGAAGTCGCAGGACGGCCGCAAGACCCTGGCGATGGGCCGGGACACAGAGCACATCACCGGCCCGAAAGAGCTGTACCTCGGCGCGATCATCTGGGCGGAGTTCGGCTGGGTGGACGGCACGCCGTACCCGGCCTACGTGGAGGGATTCGACGCGGGCAAGAACGCGCTGGGCTTCGAGGGCTATCTCGGCAGCGCGACGTCCCGCATCATCAGCCGCAACCATCGGTACTATCTGGAGGACAAGCCGCACTACCTCGACGACCCCGAAGGCGAGTACTGGTTCGAGAAGAAAGGAACCGGCGGCCGGCTCTATATCATCCTGCCCAACGGACAGAATCCGAACACCGCCGTCATCGAGGCGGGCAAGGAGCCCACGCTGATCGACCTGGCGGGACACCACGACATCGTCGTCAGCGGGCTGACGTTCCGCTTTGCGAACGTGGCATGGGACCTGACCGAGATCCCGTGGCTGTACTCGCAGAAATTCCGGCTCAAGAAACACCTGCACCCCGCCAGCGTGCGGGTCTGGGGTCCGGCCCACGACATCACCATCGCCAACTGCACCTTCGAGCACGTCAACAGCGGCGTGCTGATGAAGGCCGTCAATCCGGGCGACCGCATCGACGGCATCGTGGTGCGCGACTGCGCTTTCCGCGAGACCGACCATCACGGCGTCAGCATCGAGGAGGGGCTGCTCTGGGGAGACACCACGCCGGACCGCGCGGGCCATCTGTTCGACGTGAAGATCCTGCGCAATGCACTGCACGAGACGGGCCACCGCTCGCCGCGCGTGGGCGCGACCAACGCGATCAACGTCGTCAACGCCGAGACCCTCGAGGTCGCCGGCAACATCGTGTCGCGGGCCTGGCACGCGGGAATCAACGTCCACGGCTCCAAGATCAGCAGCAACGTCCGCGATTGTCCGCTGACCCGTATCCTCATCCACCAGAACAAGGTCACCGACTCGATCCGCACCGGCGACGACTGCGGCAACATCGAGACCTGGCAAGGCGGCAGCGCGTACGTCTACAACAACGTCTCGGGCAACCCGGGCGGGTTCCGCTACGATCACTGGGTGTCGGACCACACCGCCCAGACGCCGGGCGGCGCGCGGTTCGGCATGGCATACTATCTCGACGGCGCCTTCAAGAACTACTACTTCAACAACATCGGCTGGGGCCTGAGCAACGACATCCGCAGCCCGCACGGCGCCACGACCATGTTCCAGGAGATCATCAGCTATCAGAATATGTTCTTCAACAACACCGCGTACTGCTTCGTGAAAGGCACGCGGCGCCAGGCCCCGCAGGCCGGACGCGACAAGTTTCTCGGCAACATCTGGGACGGCATCAGCGACTGGGTGTTCTGGCACACCACGCCCGCGAAGACGCCGCAGGACGGCAACGAGCGCGACGCCGGAAAGGTCGAGAAGAACTACGCGCTGGAGACGAACGCGTTCGCCGGCAACGTCTTCCACGACATCACGGGCAAGTACGGCTCGTTCAAGTCCTCGGGCCAGTGGCATCGCACGTTCGAGGAATGCCGGCGGGCGCTGGAGGAAGTCGGGTCGATCGCCTCGGACCTGGGCGTCGTCGCGGACAAGCCCGTGATGAAAGACCCGATGAACAGGGACTTTCGCCTGACCGACGATTCGCCGGCGCGCGAACGCGGCGCCAGGTGCTTCGTGCCGTGGTCGCTGTACGCGGTGGTAGGCGAGTGGAACTTCTATCCGGCGGGCAACGATCCGACCCGCATCCTCGATGAGCACTGGTACATGACGCCCTACTATTACGTCCGCGACAGCTACCACCAGCAGCCGATGTTCCCGCTGACCGGCGTGAACGTCACGAAGGATAACTACGTCGACGGCCCCCTGGAAGACTGGACGCAAGGAGCGTGCACGTTCAACGGTGTCGATCAATATGCCTTCTGCTCGAACGACACGCTGAACCAGACGCTGACGATTCCGATCCGCTTCCGGTGGGACCAGAACGGCCAGAAGGAGGACCGGCCGGTTTCGGGCAGCGATTTCAAAAGCCCCCAGGTCTGGGACTCCAACTTCTGCATCGAAACGTATTTCCAGACCGAATCGAAGGAAGCCGTCCTGGTGCAGAAGATGGCGGATCGCGGCTATGCGCTGAGCCTCGACGAGGCGGGCAGACTGCTCTTTGCCGTCCGCGCGCCCGGCGCTTCGTCAGAACTGACCAGCAGCGTGCCAGTCAACGACGGGAAATGGCATCACGTGATTGCGGAGGCCGACCGCGCGGCGCAGAAGCTCACGATCTACGTCGACGGCCGGGAGGATTCGACCGGCCCTGGAATCGGGAGCGTCTCGGTCGACAATGACGGCGACCTGTTCGTCTGCGGCACGCCGAACGGCCGGCGCCTGAAAGGAACCGTCGAATTCCTGCGAATCGCGTTGGGAACGCTCCAGGACGCCAAGACCAGCATCGAGGAACTGTACGCCTGGCAATTCGACGGGCCCTTCCTGCGGGATTTCACAGGACGCCGGCCGCAGGGCAAGCGAGACGCCGGAGCGATCGAACGGCTCGACTGACCTGGATCGCAGCCGAGCCGCGCGATTCGTCGCGTCATCCTGAACACCGCGGAAGCTGGCGGGGACGGCGAGAATGCCCGTCATCTGGCGGCGCGGGTGGCGGCGTTCTTGAAGCCTTGGGCGGCGCGGCGGATCACGGCTTCGTCCATGCAGTAAGTCAGGCGGAAGTAGCCGGGCAGGCCGAAGCCGCGCCCGGGGACCGCCAGAATGCGCTCCTCCAGCAGCAGCCGGCAGAACTCCAGATCGTCCACCCGGCCGGGCACTCTCGGGAAGAAATAGAACGCTCCCTTGGGCAGGGCGAATTCGATGCCGGCATCGCGCAGCAGGCTTGCCATCGCGTCTCGGCGCTTCCTGTAGATTCCCGCGTCAACGGTAACGCCGAGGGCCGCTTCGACCAGACGCTGGCCGATGACCGGTGCGTTGACGTAGCCGAGAATCCGGTTGCAGAGAATCAGACCCGCCAGCAGTTCATCGCCCTGTGGCATGGCGGGATTGACAGCGATGTATCCGATGCGCTCGCCCGCCAGCGACAGGCTCTTGGAGAACGAGCCAACGACGACGCTGAACCGGTGCAGCGGCAGGATGGGCGGCACCTCGGTCCCATCGTACACCAGACAGCGGTAGGGCTCATCGGAAACCAGGTAGATGGGCTTGCCGAACCGCGCGCCGGCGCGGGCCAGGACCGCGGCCAGACCGGTCAACTCGCTGCGATTGTAGACAGCGCCCGTCGGATTGTTCGGGCTGTCAACGAGCACGACGCGCGTACGAGCGGTGATGGCCGACTCGATGGCGTCCAGGTCCAGCGAGAAGTCCGGCAGGCGGGAGGAGACCGGGACCAGCTTGCCGCCGTAGTTGCCTGCATAGAATCCGTACTCGACGAAGTACGGGGACGGACAGAGGACCTCATCACCGTCTTCCAGGACCGTGCGGAACAGGACATTCAGCCCACCGGCGGCGCCGCATGTCACGACGACGTGCGCTGCGCCGAGCGGGACCTGCTGCTCGCACGTCAGGTGCTCGGCCAGACGCTGGCGAGTGGAGGGCAGTCCCGCGTTGGGCATGTAGCCCAGGGAAAAGGGCTGCTGGACCTCGCCGGCAAGTTTCTGCAACGTCCTGGCGACGTCCGGCACAGGCGGTAGATCGGGGTTGCCCAGTGTGAAATCGCAGACCTGGTCCGCGCCGTATTTCTGTTTGAGCTCGATCCCGGCCTCAAACATGCGACGAATCCAGGATGCGCTTTGGATGCCGTCGCTGACATTCTTGCTGATCACCTGCATCGTACGCCCTTTCCAGATGTGGATGGCTCCGGCGCCGGGACGACACATCTGCCCGGCAGGTCTATTGTACCCGAACCCAGGGACCCAGGCTACAACACCGGCATGGCGTCGAGAGGCCTTTCCCGGCGTTTATGGCGGCAGTGGAAATCGGGCTTCCGCTGAACGTCGAGCCGGCGTATAATCTGGCGCCGCCGACGATCCTGTGCAGGGTCGGGTGACGTGACAGAGCAGACCAGATGCAGGATGATGGGTTACTTTCGCGACAACGTGGAGCGGATCGCGGGCTATACGCCGGGGTTTCAGCCCAAGGCGACAGACGTGGTCAAGCTCAACACCAATGAGAATCCCTATCCGCCTTCGCCGGAGGTGATGCGGGCGCTGGCGGACATCCGGGCCGAGCAGCTTCGGCGGTATCCCGACCCGCTCGGCAACGCCTTTCGCGAAGCGGCCGCACAGGTCCACGGCGTCGCGCCGGAGAACATCATGTGCTGCAACGGCGGCGACGACCTGCTGTCGATTGCGATCCGGGCGTTCTGCGACATCGGCCGGCCGGTGGCGTACCCGGTGCCCACGTACACACTGTATCCGGTCCTGGCGAACCTGGAGGACTGTCCGGCCATCGAGATCCCGTTCGATGAGCAGTTCAACCTGCCGGCGGGCCTCGTCAAGACCGGCGCTGCGCTGACCATCGTCTGCAATCCCAACGCCCCGACGGGGACGTGCGTCCCGGTTGAGGAACTGGCTTCCCTGGCCGATGAGCTGACGGGCGCGCTGTTGATCGACGAGGCGTACGTGGACTTCGCCGATCGCAACGGCATCGAGCTGGTGCGGGAATTCGACAACGTGATCCTGCTGCGGTCGCTGAGTAAGGGGTATTCGCTGGCGGGCCTGCGCTTCGGCTACGCCATCGCCCACGCCGACCTGATCGCGGGTCTGGTCAAAGTCAAGGATTCGTACAACGTCGACGCGGTCGCGATCGCGCTGGCCACCGCGGCGATCCGGGACCAGGCGTATTTCAAGACGAACGTCGCGAAGGTCCGAGCAGACCGCGCGATTCTGACCGAGGGACTGAAAAGCCTGGGATTCGAGGTCTTGGACAGCTCGACGAATTTCGTCCTGGCAACGGTAGGGGCGAAACACTTTTCGCCCCTGCGGGTGGGGCAGATTTACGAAGAACTGGCTCGACGGGACATCTACGTTCGTTATTTCGACGTTCCCGGGCTGGACGACAAACTGCGCATCTCGGTCGGCACGAAGCAGCAGAACGAAAAGCTGCTGGCGGCGCTGAAGGAGATTCTGGGATAGAGCAACAGATGACGAATCAAAATGCAGAAAGTAAAGAGCAAAATGGCGGAGTCCCGATGGTCATCGGGATGACTTCCTCACCTTTGCTCTTTGATTCTTGATCTTTGCATTTTCGAGGCCGGCGGCCTCGGCAATTAGGATGCTTATGATGGAACCACGGACCGCCAAGATCCATCGCCAGACGAACGAGACGGACATCACCTGCCAGTTGAACCTGGACGGGGCCGGCCGCTACGAGATTGACACGGGCGTCGGCTTCCTGGACCACATGATGACGCACGTGAGCAAGCACAGCCGGATCGATCTGACCGTCAAGGCCAAGGGCGACCTGCACATCGACGCGCACCACACGGTCGAGGACGTCGGCATCTGCCTGGGCCAGTGCCTGCTCGAGGCGCTGGGCGACAAGAAAGGCATCGCCCGATACGGCCACAGTTCCGTTCCGATGGAAGATGCGCTGGCCAACATCGCGCTCGATCTGTCGGGCCGGCCGGCGTGCGTCTACAACGCCGAATACCGCTGCGAGAAGATCGGCGATTTCGACGTCGAGTGCATCGAGGAGATGCTGCGGGCGTTCTCGAACACGGGCAAGTTCAACCTGCACGTGAACGTCCCCTACGGCACGAACGGCCATCACATCGCCGAGGCGATCTTCAAAGGGCTGGGCCAGGCGCTGGCCGCGGCGGTGCGGATCGTCGGCACGGAAGTCCCCAGCACGAAAGGGCAACTGTGATCGAGGAACTCAAACCGGCGGAATACCGGATCGGGATCGGCACCGACATTCATCGTCTCGTGCCGGACCGGCGGCTGATGCTCGGGGGCGTCTACATCCCCTATCCGGCCGGACTGCTGGGTCACAGCGATGGCGACGTCGCGCTGCACGCGGTCATCGACGCTCTGCTCGGCGCAGCCGGCCTCGGGGACATCGGGACCCTGTTCCCCGATACCGACATCCAGTGGAAGGACGCCGACAGCAAGATGTTCCTGTACGCCGTCAAGGAGCAGCTCGAAAAGAAGGGCTGGGAGGTCGTCAACGTGGACCTGACGATCCACGCCGAGGCGCCGAAGCTCGGGCCGCTCAAGGGCCAGATCCGACGTTGCATCGCGGGCCTGCTGGGGATCGACTTCAGCTCGACCAACGTCAAAGCCAAGACCAACGAGGGTCTCGGTGAGATCGGCGCCGGCGAGGCCATGGCCGCCACCGCCATCGCCCTGCTCCGCAAGAAACCCCGCCGCACCCTGTGACGACGGCCTTTGAAACACACCGCAGACCTCCGGCAGGATGGGCATCCTGTGCTCATCCCGTTGACGCCGCATGGGTGGAAAACCTGCCCATCCCACAAGCTTCGCCCGGACACCCGAGCCGAATGGCGTCTGCACAAGAATTGACCGGTCGTGACCACCGCGGTAGAATACGCTCATGTCTGCCCGGATGGTGAAACTCTCTGATGTGCTGCGCAACCGGATCGGCGAAGCGCTGAAACCGCTGCATCTTGAGATGGTCGTCCTCTTGGGCAGCTCGATAGCGGAGATAGCTCGCGAAGAGGTTCGTCTGCCATGATGGCTTCAGAGGACAGAAGGATAGCCCTGGAGTTCAAACAGCGTCTCGGCACGCTGGTGCGGGTTCTCGAACTGCGCGCGTTCGGCTCCAGGGCGCGAGGGGATGCGGCCGCCGGGTCGAACCTCGACATCTTCCTTGTGGTGGATCGAATCGACGCCGCCCTGCGTGAGAGGATCTCGGAAATCGCCTGGGCGGTTGGTTTCGAGAACGGTCTGGTCCTGTCCACCCTGGTCGTCACCTTGGAGCAACTGAAATATGGCCCGATAGGAGTCAGTCCGATCATCCGGCAGATCGAGAAGGAGGGCATCCGGCTGTGATCGATGGGCGACTCAAGGAGCTGGTCGCGCTGCGGATGCAACAGGCGGAGGAAACACTTCGCGAGACCCAGGTCCTCCTCGCCGAGCGTGCGCCCCGAGGCGCCGTCAGCAGGGCCTACGACGCGATGTTTTATGCGGTTCTTGCCCTGCTCGCCACGAAAGGGCTCGGCTCCTCGAAGCACAGCGGAACGATTGCCCTGTTCGACCGCGAATTCGTGAAACCGGGAGACCTTGCGAAGGAGCTATCCCGGTCGCTTCACATGGCATTCGAACGCCGACAGCAGGCGGATTACGGCGAACTGACCCGGCTCGACGAGATGATCGTGGTGCGCGGAATCGAAGAGGCCGAGACCTTTGTCCGGGACGTGGCAGCTTATATGGGAGCGAAGGGCTTCCTGGTCGTGGAATAGAAGACTGAATTCACAATAAAGGATGACATGGCTCTACAACTACATAATAGTCTGACGAGGCGGAAAGAGGAGTTTACGCCGCTGGAGAAGGGTCGGGTGGGGATCTACGTCTGCGGGCCGACGGTGTACGGGCACGCGCATCTGGGCCACGCCAAAAGCTATGTCGGCTTCGACGTGCTCGTGCGGTATCTCCGCTACCTCGGCTACCATGTCACATACGTGCAGAATATTACGGACGTGGGCCATCTGACCGACGATGCGGACGCGGGCGAGGACAAGATCGCCAAAGCGGCGGCCAGAGAGCGAAAGCACCCGATGGCCGTGGCCGAGTTCTACACGCGCAGCTTCTTCGAGGACATGGACCAGCTCAACTGCGTGCGGCCCGACATCAGCCCGCGCGCCAGCGGCCACGTCATCGAGCAGATCGAGCTGGTCCGCACGCTGCTGGACAAGGGCCACGCGTACGAGGTCAACGGCTCGGTCTACTTCGACGTCGCCACCTTCAAGGAGTACGGCAAGCTCTCCGGGCGCAACACTGAGGAGATGGTGGCCGGGGCCCGCGTCGAGCCCTCGCCCGACAAGCGGAACCCCGTCGACTTCGCCCTGTGGAAAAAGGCCGAGCCCAACCACATCATGCAGTGGCCCAGCCCCTGGGGGATGGGCTATCCCGGCTGGCACCTCGAATGCTCGGTGATGGCGATGAAGTACCTCGGCAAGACCATCGACATCCACGGCGGCGGCCTGGAGAACCAGTTCCCCCACCACGAGTGCGAGATCGCCCAGTCCGAGGCCGCCAACAATGCGCCCTTTGTGCGCTTCTGGCTCCACAACAACATGGTCACGGTGGACGGCCAGAAGATGGGCAAGAGCCTGAACAACTTCATCACGCTCAAACAGGCCTTCACCGGCTCGCACGAGCGGCTGACCCGCTACTACGAGCCGCTGGCGATTCGGCAACTGGTGCTCAACAGCCACTATCGCAGTCCGCTGGACTTCTCCGACGCGGCGCTGTACGCCGCCAACAGCGGGTACCAGAGAATCGCCGAGACCGTCAAGGACCTGCGGAAGCGACTGAAGGCCGCGCCCGAAGGCCCGATGGACGAGGACGTCGCCGGCCAGCTTGAGGCGCTCAAGACGCGATTCGAAGAGGCCATGAACGACGACCTCAACACGTCGGTGGCCCTGTCGGTCCTGTTCGATCTGGTCCGAGTGACGAACACACTGGCCGCTGCCGGGTCTGCGACGGGTTCAACGCTCGGCGCGGTAGACGATCTGTTCACCCGCCTCGGAGGCGATGTTCTGGGCGTCGTCAAGAGTGAATACGCCGAGACCGCCGGCGGCAACGACGAGGCCGTCGGCAAGCTGGTCGCGATCCTGATCGACCAACGGGCCGCCGCTCGCAAGAACAAGGACTTTACCACCGCCGACGCCGTTCGCAAGCGGCTCGACGAGGCGGGCATCGTGCTCGAAGACACGCCGCAAGGCACGCAGTGGAGATGGAAATGAGGATCCTCGGGATTGATCCCGGCTTGCAGGTCTGCGGCTACGCCTGCATTGACACGGACGGCGGCCGGGACACCATCGTCGAGGCGGGCGTTCTTCGCACCGACGGCGAGCTTCCCATCGAACGCCGGCTGAATCAGATCGCCGAGGACGTCGAGACGCTCCTGGAGCGGTTCCGGCCCGAGGTGGTCGCCGTCGAGCAGTTGTACGCTCACTACGCCCACCCGCGCACCGCGATCCTGATGGGCCACGCGCGAGGCGTGATCCTCCAGAAGAGCGCCGCCGCCGGCATCGAGGTCCAGAGCTTCAGCGCCACGCGGATCAAGAAATCACTGACGGGAAACGGGCGGGCCTCCAAAGAGCAGATGCAGCGGACGATTCAGACCGTCATGGCGCTGCCCGAGCTGCCCGCGCCGGCCGACGTGGCCGACGCGATGGCGATTGCATTGTGCTGCGGCAACGCGCTGGCGCGGGAGAGGAGATAGGACCAACAGGACCTAAGGGACTCATGCGAATATGATCGCCAGGATTGAAGGGAAACTGCTGAAGGTGGACACCGAGACGGCGCTGGTGCAGGTCGGGCCGGTCGCCTACGAGGTCATGCTGCCGGGCTACTGCATCGGTATCCTGTCAGAGCAGATCGGCGCCGACGTCGCTCTGTGCACGATGGAATACTACGAAGGCACGCTGGGCGGCGGCAATTTGATCCCGCGCATGATCGGGTTCCTCAGCTCGGCCGAGCGAGATTTCTTCACCGAGTTCACCAGCGTCAAAGGCATGGGGATCAAGAAGGGGCTTCGCGCCCTGAGCATGCCCATCGGTCACATCGCCGACGCCATCGAAAACGGCGACGAGAGGATGCTGACCGCCCTGCCGGGAATCGGCAAACGCATGGCCCAGTTGATCGTCGCCGAGCTGAAAGGTAAGCTGCTCTCGTTCGCCGAAGGCGCTGAGCCGGCCAGGGCCCAGCCCAAATTCAGGGCCTTCCAGAGCGAAGCGCTGGAGATCCTCGTCGCCTGGGGCGAGAGGCGCAACGAGGCAATGGAGCTGATCGAGCTGGCCTGCCAGCGCCACCCCGACATCACCACCGCCGAAGCGCTCGTCCCCCTCGTCTACCGCCTCAAACAAGGCATCGAAGTCTGACGTGCCGCGTCAAACCATCCCCATCCCGATTGACATCGGGATGAGGCTGCCACCCGCCACGCGGGCCATCGCCCGGCAATCAGTAGATCGTCTCCTCGACGAAGTTGCCGGTCTCGATAAAGAACAGGCCAAGGTCCCTGACCACACCCGATTGGGGGGTCCATCGATCCACAATATGGTACCTCCCATCCTTGACGGCCTCGACAATCCACCGGGAACCGTCCCGACCGAAACTGGTGTCCTGTGAAGAAAGCTCCCAGAATCCAGACGACTCTAACAAGGCCTTGAGTTGAGTCTTCTGTTGAGGTGAGAACGGGGCGGATCGGTTGAGGATGAGCCTGCCGGGTTCATATCCCCCGGCGCCAGCGCACATCTTGCACACGATCATGTCTCCATCTTGCCTGCAGACGACGCGCACGGCGACCGGATGATGAAACGTGCGAAGCCAGAGGAACCGATAGACCTCCGTTCCACGCTCCGTCCGCATCGCATAGAGCGACGGCTCCTGGAGAGCTGTCAGGTGTTTCGAATACCAGTCGATCCTAAATGATCCCAGTGCCGCAGGCGGGAAGTACTGAGCGGCCAGCTCCAAGTCGCCATCCTTGAAATGCAGCGGGACCTTGGGGGCCGCCGCTTCCAACTGCGGGGACTCGGTCGTGTTGAGGGTCAACGTACCTGAGAACCACTCCGCCTTGACCTTTCCATCCCTGTAGCTCTGGGGGAAGATCGTCTTGAGGTCCGCTCTGGCGTTTCCCTGCCAGGCATCCAGGCCTCGCAGGTAGAGAGCTTGATCAGAGACTTCCCATATGGCCACATATCCCCTCTGGAGGCTTGTAATGCCGCCTCCCCCTCGCGCTGGCGACAACTTGGGCCTTGTCGCAGGATCCTTCCAGAGCAACTCCAATGGGAGCCTTTCGGCGGGACTGCTGCTTTCCGGAAGTACATACACGATCCCATCCATGATGACGATGTCTGGCCGCTGCGGCACAGCAAGAACCGGCGTGACGACGAAGAAGAACACAACGACGGGTGCGGCAAAGCTTCTCATGGTCAGACCTCCCGATGCTCGCGAAAAAGGGTCGGGCGGAAAGAAACGTCAGTATTTCCGCTCCGTCTCGATACAGTCTTATTATAGCAGGAAGCGGCATCCTCGACAAGTCTGTGCCGAGAGTCGCGGATTCGAAGCCCTGCGTGGCATTGGACGGTTTCGGGTTTTGGTTTTTCGTGTTTGTTTCGCGTTTCGACATTCGGATTTCGGATTTGGCAGCGCGGCATGCCGCCGCGGGTGCGGGTCTTGACCGATCCGCGCGAGGCGGGATATCATGCGAATCGCGATGCGACCGCGAAACACGGGCGCTGCGATCTTTGAGGTCATAGGAGGATTCCATGAGAACCGCGCGATTTGCCACCGTTGTGATTGCTCTGTTGGCTTCGGCCGCGCCGGCGGCAGACTACTTCCCCCTGCAAGAGGGCAATCAGTGGTCCTACTCCATGTCCACGGGCATGACGATGACCGTCACCGTCGTCGGATACGCCCAGGTCGGCGCGGCCCGCTGCGCGGTGGTCGAGACGCGCATGGGCTGGCAGACCCAGCGAGAGTACCTGGCGGCCGACGCGGAGGGTGTCAAGGCGTACATGGCCGAAGCGCAGGGACAGCAGATGCGTTACGATCCGCCCGTCCTGCGGATCAAGCTGCCGATCCAGGAGGGCCAGACCTGGACGTCCACGACGACCCAGCCCGGCATGTCGATCACGACGACGAACCGCTGGCTGGGCCCCGAGCGAGTCCAGACGCCCGCCGGAACGTTCGACTGCATCCGCGTGCAGTCGAGCGTCACGGTGCCCGGCCAAGGGTCCATGGTATCGGTCATCTATTACGCCGATGGAATCGGGGCGGTGCGCCAGACCATGCAGATAGCCGGCCAGGAAATGACCGCCCTGCTGACCTCGACCAACGTGCGGCCCGCCCCGGCCCCCACGCCGGCGGCGGCCACCCAGATGACTGGACAAGGCCAGCCGCCCGCGGAAACCGGACCGGCCATGGAACGGTATCAATCGCCCGACGGCAAGGTGCTGCTCTACAAGCCCGCCGACTGGACAGTGAGCCAGGAACCTATGGGAGAGGGTGCGTTCGCCTTGTCGGTTACGGAGCCGCAGGAGAAGGCGGCGGTGATGTTCATGACCTTCCCCACCGGCGAGGAGATCAAGGACTCCGTCGCGCTGGCCGCCAAATGCCTGACGGCCATGACACAGGAGATTCCCACGCTCAAAACGACCAGCATCACCTCATCGCCGGAACGGGAACGCACCATCGCACAGATCACCCTGACCGACGAAGGCGAGAAAGGCATCGGACGCGGCTACTTCTTCCGCACGCAGAGCACCGGAACCGTGTACATTCTCCTGGCCCGCGAGAACGTATGGAACGAGGTTCGCCCGACGCTGACCACGGTCGCGGCCAACCTCGCCTATGCGCCGCAGGGTGTAACTGCCGTTCTGGAGCAAGGCAGGCAACTGGCCGAACAGACGCCGGCGCCTCAAAGCGGCCCAGCGCTTTCGCCGGCGGCGATGATCCAGCAGGCTTCGCGAAGGCCGGGCCGGCAGGTGCCGTTGCATCCGGCGGCCCTGCCCGATCAGTCGATGACACTGCAAATCCCGCAGGGCTGGAGCCTTCAGGGACAGAAGCTCCAGTTCACGACCTTCGACAACCAGCAGACCAAGCAGCGCGGCGTCGGATCGGGCAGTCACACGATCATCCCCACCGAATTCGCCGCGCCCGGCGCGATCAACGCGCCGTATCAGCCGCCGCTACAGGCACTGGGTCTGGTCCTCCAACTCGGCCAGGTCGGGACGGACCTGCAACTGCTGGGCGAGTGCCCGACGGAGCAGGCGATCCCGGAGGCCGCCGACTCGATCCGCCAGTTCCAGGCGCAGGGGATGCAGGTCGATGCGCGCCTCCTGCACGTGCGATTCCGCAGTGTCGCGACCGGCGCGACGCTTCGCGGGTTGTTTGCCGTCCAGTGCATCGCCATGCCGATGAGCCCGGTCTGGCAGGTGCTGGCCGACGGCAGTTGGGCCCCCGACAACGAATACGACGAGTGGCTGCCCCTGTACCTGCGAATCAGCAAGTCGACTCAGGTCAACCAGCAGTGGTTCGCCGGAGAGATGCAGAACCGTTACGCCCGGCAGCAGCAGCTCAATCGCAACCTGCAAAACTCCATCGCGGAGAGGAATCAGGCGTTCGACGACTACATGGACAGCCTGCGTGACGCGGACCGCAGCCGGGACTACATCAGCTTTTTGTGGAGCCAGACCACGCTCGAGCAGGGAACCTGGGTCGCGGAAAACGAAGGCGCTCGCGTCTACCGGACGGATTCCTGGGGAATCGTGGGGCCTGAGGGACGGATCGACCATCCGGCGTTCAACACGACCCATTTCACGGGCGAGAATCCGTGGGACGGAACCCGGTTGGAGAAGGTCGACACCCGCGCCGAATACGAGCGGTACATCGCAAATCCCCAACCTTAGGGGCGCATGATGATTCGCCCCTGTGTGGAAAGGCCCGATGCAGGCTTGAACTTTGCCGCCGGATGGGTATGCTCTGGCTATGGCAATCGGAAGAGTCATCAGTGGACAGTCCCTCAGTGAGGCGGAGGAGGTTTTCACCAGCTCCCTGCGGCCTCAGCATCTGGACGAGTGCGTCGGCCAGGCCAGCATTCGTGAGAAACTGGGCATCGCGATCCAGGCGGCCAAACAGCGATCCGAACCGCTCGAGCACATCCTGTTTCACGGCCCGCCGGGATTGGGCAAGACCACTCTGGCCCATATCGTGGCCAACGAGATGGGCGCGAAGATCCGCTGCTCCTCGGGTCCGGCCCTGGTCAAGGCCGGCGACGTGATGGGCCTTCTCACCAGCGTCAACACGGGCGACATCCTGTTCATCGATGAGATTCACCGGCTCAGCACGCCGGTGGAAGAATTCATCTATCCGGCGATGGAGGATTTCAAGGTCGACTACACCGTCGACAGCGGGCTCCACGCCAAGACGATCAACTTCCCGCTGAAGCGGTTCACCCTGATCGGCGCCACAACGCGAACGGGTCTGCTCAGCGCGCCGCTGCGCAGCCGGTTCGGGATGCTGTACCATCTGGATTTCTACAGCGCCGGCGAGCTGACGGAGATTCTCGTCCGGTCGGCCGGGCTGCTGAAGCTCGACTGCGAGGATGGGACGCTGGAGCTGATTGCCAGCCGCTCGCGCGGGACGCCGCGCATCGCCAACCGCCTGCTCAAGCGCGTCCGCGACTACGCCCAGGTCAAAGGCTCCGGCGTCCTGAGCACCGACATCGTTGAGAACGCCCTGAAAATGGAGCAGATCGACGCGCTGGGTCTCGATCCTCTCGACCGGGCCTTTCTCAAGGCGCTGATCAACGTCTACGACGGCGGGCCTGCCGGCATCGAAGCCATCGCCGCCACCCTCGGCGAGGAGCGCGACACGCTCGAAGACGTCGTCGAGCCCTACCTGCTCCAGATCGGCTTCGTCCGAAGGACCAAGCGAGGCCGCGAAGTCACCCCCAAGGCCCGCGACCACCTCGGCCTCGGACCTCGCAAGCCCACACACAAAGGGGACGAGGCGGAGCTGTTCGACTGAACGGGTCGGTCAATCCCAACGCAGGTCGGGACACTCTACTTCGGGCGGGACTTGAGGACGTGGGCGGCCATCTTCGGACGCTGGCCGAGGGTTTCGGTGAAGTGGTAGATCAGAACCGCCTCGATCTCATCAAGGACGTTCTCGGGGGTCTTGGCGATCTGCCCAAGATTGGCCAGGGCGCGAGCGGCCGGGCCGCTCAGTTGCACCCGCTCGGGAAAGTTCATTTCGCAGTCGCGGCAGACCAGCCCGTTGGCGGAGCTGCTGAAGTAGCTCTCCCGCCAGTCGGACGAAAACGACCTCTTGCAGTTGGCGCACGTCTTGAGGTTTGGACGCAATCCTACCTCGCGCAACAAAGCCAACTGAAACAGGACCAGACGCAGCAGGATGTCGCGACGCGGTCCGGCGGCGGCCTGCTCGTCGAGGTCGCCAATGAGCTGGACGAACTGATCGAAGAGGATCAGGTGCGGGTCGCCGTCATGAGTGAGCCGGCCGAGCAATTCGGCGGCGAAGAGCACACAGTCCAGCGCGAAAAGGTTCCGCCGCAGCCCCCCTCGCATGGGCTGCTGCTGGTATTCCGTCAGCGTCGCCAGCTTCTCCTTGTCGGCGCCGGTGAAGACGATGTCCCCGTACGACAGAACCTCGATCGGTCCGTCGAAGGCGGACTTGGCGCGCTTGGAGCCTTTGGCGATCGCGCTGATCTTGCCGGCAAGCCGGGCGAAGAACGTCACGATCTGTGACGTTTCGGAGTAGTCGACGGCGCGGATGCAGACAGCGCGATCCTTGGTCAGCATGGCTACTGTTCCGGCATCTTTCGGATCGTGATGCGGTTGATGCGCCTCGGCTCGGCCGAGGCGATCGTGAACTGGAGGTTCTTGTAGTCGAAGTGCTCGCCCTTCTTCGGCACGTATCCCAGACGCGCGAAGATGAAGCCTCCGACCGTGTCGTAGTCCTCGTCCTCAGGCAGATCCAGCTCGTACTCGTCGTTGAGATCATCCACGTATGTTCGCGCATCGACCTCGATCGTGTTGTCATCGACCTTCTTGATCGACGCCGGCGGCGTCTGCTCGTACTCGTCGGTGATTTCGCCCACCAGCTCCTCGAGGATGTCCTCCAGGGTCACGACGCCCGCTGTCCCGCCGTACTCGTCCAGCACGACCGCGATGTGCAGCTTCTGGTTTTGAAACTCGTGAAGCAGCGCCCGCAAAGGCTTGCTCTCGGGCACGAAGTACGCCTCCCGCATGTGCTCGCGCAGGCGGAATTCGGACGGGTCCTTGCCGATCAGAGTCAGCAGGTCCTTGGCGTAGACAAACCCGACGATGTTGTCGATATTCTCCTCGAACACGGGGATTCGAGAATGGCCCGCCCGGCGGATGGCTTCGAGCAGTGCCGGCAGATCGGCGTGCACCTCGATGGCGACCAGGTCCGTGCGCGGCGTCATGATCTCGTCGGCGCAGCTCTCGCTCAGTTCCAGGACGTTCTCGATCATCTCCTGTTCCTCCTCGTCGAACGCCCCTTCCATGCGGTGTTGTTCGAGGTCTTCGAGAAACTCCTCCTGCCTCTCCTCCAACTGCTCTTCGGGGCTGGCCTCGGGCACGCCGGCCAGGCGACGCACGAATCCATCATAGAGCTTCAGCACATAGAGCACCGGAGTCGCCAGCAACGCGAAGAACATCAGGAGATGATAGGTCTGGCTGATGAGCTTCTCTCCGGCGTACTTGGCCCACGCGTGGGGAATGGCCAGACTGAACACCGAGAAGATCGCCAGCGCGACGAAGAAGACCAGCACATAACTGCCGGCGCTCAGCACGTGGTTCTGGAGGGTCGAAAGCATCGCCACCAACAGCAGCAGCGAGCAAAAATTGAAGACCAGCCGATAGAACGAGCACGCCAGACTCAGGCGGTCCGCATTGTCGGTCACGGCCTCGACCAGTTCGGGTCGTTCTTCTCCGTCGGCGGTCTTGAACGCCTCCTGCAACCGCAGGCGCGAGAAGCTCCGCAGCGCGATGGCGTGAACGGAGAAGAACAGTGTCGCTCCAACGAACAGGCAAATCAGCAACACAGCCCAACCGACGAAGTGCACCTGTGACTACCCTTTCAATGCAACGCGAAATCCGGATCGGCCCGGCGCCGACCGGTCTATGGCGATTCCGGGCGGCTATTATACACCACCCCGAAGCCGGCGTGTTGCAGAATCTCGTCCTCCGTCCGGTGCATCGTCTGGGCCTGCTCTGGCACCGCGTCGTCGAAACCCAACTGGTGCAGCAGGCCGTGCGTGACGTACAGCGCCAATTCGGCCTGAGGTGAATGGCCCCGCCGGGCGGCCTCGCGACCCGCCATCTGGGCGTTGACGACAACCTCGAAGACCCGTAGCCCGTCGGGCGTCTCCGTGTCCGACAGGTCGAAGCTCAGGCAGTCCGTCGTCCCTTCGTGGTTCAGGAATCGGCGGTTCAGCTCCGCCATCTGCGCATCATCAACGATCCCCACGCCGATCGTCGCCCCGACAAGGCCGAACCTCTCGCAGATCGATCGGACCAGCGCCTCCAGTTGGGCATCGTCGGCGGGCGCATCCTGCGACTGTCGCGTGATCTGGATCGTGTTCATGGCCGGCCGCCTACGTCTCGACCATCTTCGGGGCCGCCGGCTTGGGCGACGGCGGCGGCAGCGGCGCATCGGCAGGCGTCGGGTAGGCGATGCGGCCGTGGTAGTGCGCAGCCAAGGACTTCGACATGCTCACCTCGATCCCGCTGAGCTCCCGCAGCGTCAGGTCGCACTCGTCGAACTGCCCATCCTGCAACCGCTTCATGGCGATGTTGTGCACGACGATCTCGACCTTGGCCAGCGTCACTTCGGACAGCGACCGGGTCGCTCCCTCGACCGCATCGGCGAGCATGATGATCGCGGCCTCCTTCGTCTTCGGCCGCGGGCCGGCATAGCGAAACTCGCTCTCCGAGGGGGGCGCTCCTCTCGGCTTCTTGCCTGCCCCATCGGAATCCTCGTGCATCTTCCTGGCCTGGTGATAGAACGGCTCGACCAGGGTCGTGCCGTGGTGGGTCTCGATGAACTGGTGCAGCACGTTGGGCAATCCGTATTCCCTGGCCATCTCGACGCCGTCCTTGACGTGGCTGACGATGATCAGTTGGCTCATCGCCGGAGACAGCTCCTTGTGCTTGCTGGCCGAGCCCATCTCGTTCTCGACGAAGTACTTCGGCTTGTTGATCTTGCCGATGTCATGGTAGTAGGCTCCGACGCGGCACAGCAGTCCGTTGCAGCCGATCGCCTCAGCAGCCGCCTCCGCGATGGACCCAATCAGCAGGCTGTGGCTGAACGTCCCGGGCGCCTCCATCGCCAGCTTCCTGAGAAGGGGCTGGTTCGCGTCGGAATAGTCCAACAGCGTCATGCTCGTGGCGATGCGGAACGTCTTCTCGATCAGCGGCAGCAGGCTCTGAATCAGCAGACCACCCAGGAAGGCGGCCAACGCATGATGGCCGGCGGCCCATACAACCAACACCAGATCCTGCGGCTCACCGAGGAAGTTCAGATAGACCACCGCGAACGCCATGAGGAAGACGGCCGCCGCCGCCATGGCGCTGACCTCCAGCAGCTTCATGCGTGTGCGAATCTCCCGGAGCGAGAAACAACAGGTCGCCACGCCGCTGACCATGGTCAGGAACAGCCCGATCCCCTGGAGCTGATACCCGCCGGCCGGCCTCGGACCCACCCCCAAGCAGGCAAAGATCGCGTACAGCGTCGCCATCGCCATGGCAAACCGCTGATCGTAAGCGATCACGAAGACAATCGCGGCGACGACGGCGGTGCCGGTTCCCCAACTCGGCGTCCAGCGAGAAGTCCCGCTGGACAGCACCGCGATCTTCAGTGCCGCCAGCAGCACGAGGAAGACGCCGATCAGCGACAGGGCCCGCGCGGGATGGTGGAGGATGCGATTCGCGTGGTGGTAGAGATAGAATCCTCCGCCGGTTGAGAGGAAGGCCACCACCGCAAGCATCGCCAGCACAACCCGGTAGCGTCCCGGGTCGATCATCTCATAAGACAGGATAGCGGTGCAGGCCACGACGAACCCCAGCCACAGCAGCATGGAGATCACCGCTTCCCGGTTGGCCAGCGCGGAAATCCGGGCCGGGCGTCCCGAGGAGATGTTCCGACGCACCTGATCTCGTCGCGGATTGGTCTTTCGGTTGAAAAGGCCCATCGCATTCAGTCCGTCATAGCCAGATCGGAATCGGCGCGAGTCTGCGTCGCGAGGATCGTCTCGGTCTCACGATTCCTCGCCCCGCTGTCCCCGTCTGTGCGATTCCTGTTTCTTCTTGTACGCGCGCACGATGTTCTGCACGAGCCGGTGCCGCACGATGTCGCGCTGATTCAGCTCGACGACGCCGATGCCCTTGATCCGGCGGAGGGTCTCGATCGCCTCGATCATGCCGCTCTTCTGGTGCGTGTCGAGGTCGATCTGCGTGACGTCGCCGGTAATGATCATCTTCGAGCCGTGTCCGAGGCGGGTCAGCACCATGAGCATCTGAAGGCCGGAGGTGTTCTGAGCCTCGTCGCAGATGATGGCGGCTTCGTTGAGCGTCCGCCCCCGCATGAAGGCCAGGGGAATGATCTCGATGATATCCAGCTCCATGAACTTGCGCATCTGGGCGAAGTCCATCATGTCTTCCAGTGCGTCGAACAGCGGCCGGAGGTAGGGATTGACCTTGGCCTGGATGTCGCCGGGGAGGAATCCGAGTTTCTCACCGGCTTCGACGGCCGGTCTGGCCAGGACGATGCGTCGAATCTGACGCTTCTTGAGCATTGAGACGGCCACGGCGACGGCCAGGTAGGTCTTTCCCGTTCCGGCCGGACCCGTGCAGAACGTGATGTCGTTGCTCAGCATCGTCTCGATGTACTTCAATTGACCACCGGTCGACGGCTCGACCACTTTCTTGGAGTAGACGGTCACCGCTTCTCCATTGTCCGGAGCAGCCGATTGGGTCCCCTGCTCGATGAAACCGGCCACATCGTCACTGGTCAGTTGCCGGTGCTTGAGCAGATGCTTCTGCATGCGGTCGACCACATCGGCCGCCTGGCTGACGTTGCTGTCGGCGCCACTGATGATGAGGTTGTACTGACGGGCGGTGATGGTAACGCCCAGAGATCGGCGCAATTGCCGAAGGTGACTGTCGGAAGGTCCGAAAAGCTCCAGTTGCCTGCTGCCCGGATCCAGTTGTACGATGACTTCCAAATTGCTCCTCGCCTAAGCGATACGATTCCGTCGTTTCCGTTGTCGCCCCGCCGGCGGGCGGTTACGCCACGAGACGGAAGAACAGATACCCGAACGGCGCGGCCACCAGGGGCGAATCGGTCACATCCAGTATACCACCGAATCCGGGCACGCGGTCCGCGGAATCCTTCTGCTGGGCGTCCCGCTTCATCATCGATTCGGTCAGGTCGCCCAACTGGCCTATCACGGCGAAGACCCCGCCGAACAGCAGAGCCCACGACCAAGCCATTATATCGAAAGCAAGGGCAAACGCGAGACTTATACCCATGGCGACGACGATCGCTCCGGCCAGCCCCTCCCAGGTCTTGCCCGGACTGACACGCGGAGAGAACTTGTGCCGGCCGAAGAGCTTGCCGAATGTGAACGCCCCGATGTCCGAGCCTTTCACGACGAACATAAACGCTAAAGTTTCCCAAAGCCCCACATCCACCCGAATTGCCACCACAAAGGCCGCCAGAAGCCCCAGATAAAGGACCGCCAGGCAATTGACGCCGCAATTAGCCAGAACGCCGTCGATCCCGTACTGCCGGTACTGCGCCAGGACCGACGCCAGCAGCGAGAAGGCCAGGACAAACAGCACGCACGCATGCAGGGGAACGCTGAGCCACTGGGACCAGTACCACGCCGTAGAGAGAAGAACGACGCCTCCGACCGCCGGCGTCAGCAGGACATGCAGGCCTTTCGCCGCACAGAGACCGGCGAATTCAAACGTCGCCGGCGCCATGACCGCCGCCACGAGGATCGTCAGCAAGGTCCCCTGCACCGCCCTGTCGTCTTCGGCCGCGACAGTGGCCGAACCATCGATCCAGCCGTCCAGGACGACCAGGCCCCCGAAGAAGAGCGTCATCAGCACGCCGGAGAATATCCTGTGTTTGAGCATAGCAGAGGGCCATGTCCGTTCGAGCATCTTGTTCCGGGGCGGCCGAACGCAGGCCGACCTCCGCAGGCGACACGCTCATCCACGAGAGGAAGATCCCTGGCTGAGGGCCCCGAAGCGACGGTCCCGCCGCGCATATGCTATCAGAGCGTCTTCGAGACTCGACTGATCGAAGTCGGGCCAGAGCGTGTCGGTCACGTAGAACTCGGAGTATGAAATCTGCCACAGCAGGAAGTTGCTCACGCGCAGCTCGTTGGCGGTGCGAATCAGCAGGTCCGGATCGGGCAGGCCCCTGGTGTACAGGTGGTCGCTGATGCACCGTTCGTCGATGTCCTCTACCTTCAGTCTGCCCCGCTGAACGCTCTGGGCGATCGCTCTGGTCGCATCCACGATCTCGGCGCGACCGCCGTAGTTCAGGGCCATGGCCAGCACCATCCCGCTGTTGCCGGCGGTCAGCTCGGATGTTCCCAGCAGGGCGTCCCTGACCGTATCGGGCAGGCCGTCCATACGTCCGAGGTGGACGAAACGAACGTCATTCTCCATCAGGCTGCGTCGGATGCTGACGAGATAGCCGCTGTAGATGTGCATCAGGGCGTCGATCTCCGCCTGGGGCCGCTTCCAGTTCTCCACGCTGAACACGTACAGCGTCACGGACTCGATTCCCAGATCGACACAACGCAGAGAGATCATCTCGGCGGTCTTGGCTCCCTGTCCGTGGCCTTCGTACCTCGGCAGTCCCTGACGCTGGGCCCAGCGGCCGTTGCCGTCCATGATAATGGCCAGGTGGCGAGGCATCAGTTCGGGGGGTACCCCCAGCCGCTCGGCCGTTGCTTTGCGTTTCTGCTCCATGGTCGTCATTGGCACTGCCCTGCGGCAAGAAACCTCTCTGACCCGGCCCGGCGCCGCCGGCACATCGGGTCCCGGTGGTCAGGTTCGGGTGAGCGTCTGGTTTCGTCGGGGTCCGACGCCGATCATCTCGATCGGCCGGCGGACGATCCGTTCGATCTGCTCGACGTACTGACGGGCGTTGGCCGGCAACTGATCGAACCTCGTGGCCGCGCTGATGTCCTCGTCCCAGCCGGGCAGCGTTTCATAGATCGGCTTGGCCCGGGCCAGGCGGGCAATGTTAGCCGGGAAGAACGTGGTCTCCCGTCCGTCGAGTTCGTACGCGCGGCAGACCTTCAACTCCTTCAGTCCGGTCAGCGTGTCGAGGTGCAGCAGAACAAGGCTGTCGACCGAACCGATCCGGGCGCTGTACATGACCGCCACCGCGTCGAACCACCCGCATCGTCGGGGTCGCCCGGTCGTCGTGCCGTACTCGTGGCCGGCATCGCGGATGTACTGGCCCACCTCGTTGTCCTGCTCAGTGGGAAACGGACCGGCGCCCACGCGGGTTGTATAGGCCTTGATGACACCGATGTACTTGTCCACCCTCCGCGCCGGCACGCCGCAGCCCGCCGGAAGCCCCAGCGAGCTGGAGTTCGAGCTGGTCACAAAGGGAAACGTGCCGTGGTCGAGGTCCAGCAGCGAGCCCTGCGCCCCTTCGAACAGGACCGATTTGCCCTGTTCGATGGAGGTGTGCAGCAGTTCGGTGGTGTCGGTGATGAACGGCCCGAGCCGCTCGGCGTAGCGCTTGCACTTATCGAAGATCGTCGAAGCCGCCATCGGCTCGGCTCCATAGAGCGATCCGAAGAGCTTGTTTTTGTATTCGAGGATGATGCCGAGTTTGGTCTTCAGAGCGTCGAGGTCGCGCAGGTCCCCCACGCGCACGGCATAGCTGCGTCCAACCTTGTCGGCGTAGCACGGCCCGATGCCGCGAACCGTCGTGCCGATCTTGCCTTCGCCAAGGGATTCTTCGCGGAGCTGGTCCTCGCGTTTATGGTAGTCCAGCACCACATGGGCGTTCTCACTGATGAACAGACGGCCGTCGAGAGAGATGCCGCGTCCGGCCAGTTCGTCGATTTCGCCCAGGAGGACCTCCGGATCGACCACCACGGCGTTGGCGATCACGCACGCAACGTCCGGGCGAATGGAACCACTCGGAAGCAGATGAAGGGCAAAGCGACGATCCCCGATGACCACAGTGTGCCCGGCGTTGGAACCGCCTCCGAACCGGACCACCATGTCGCTCCGCTCGGCAAGGATGTCAACGACCTTGCCCTTGCCTTCGTCGCCCCACTGCAATCCAACCACGCAGATGTTCATTCCACCCGTGCTTCCCAAAACGCGCCCAAGACCGGTTCCAGCAACAAACCGCAATAGCCTACAGAGGCAGACTATGGCGGTCAACCAAATATTCCCGGGCCCACCGAGAGGGGGTCGTCAGGTGATTTGTGCGACGAGATGATCGAGAACCGGCCCCAGGTTGTCGTATTGCCGGTCACTCAGGCGGTGACGGACCTCGGCGTCGCCGGAGTCCTTGTAGATGATGGTGAAATGCCCCTTCTGCTCGAAGTGCGTCTTATCGATCGCCTCGATGGCATCGTAGGGAATTCTCTTCCTGCCGGCGATGATCAGCTCTTTTTCGTCGGCCACCACTTTGCGGCCACGGACAGCAAGGAAATACGCGCCGATGGCCACCGCCAATCCCAGGAACACGGGAGGAGATTTCCGGTTGAACTCGAGCACGCCGTTCGGATGGCCCTGCTCGTCCGTGTGCTCGTTGATGAAGCTCTTGTTGAGGTAGCCGTCGTAGGCGAACCACGCCCCCAGAACCAGACACGCCACGATGTAGATCTTGAAGTTGCCCCGCCTGTACTTGCTCAGAGGCGCCTCTATCGCCATTGAACCTCTCCTAATGGGACTACGTGGAACGCCGTTGCGCGATGACCTCCGTCAGAGGCTGCACGAAGTAGTGGACGATCTTCTCGGCCATCAGGCTCTCGGCGAGGTGACACTGGTTCTCGAACGAGGCCAAGGCGTCGAACCTCTCCTCCGGGTTGGGGTACTGACGGACCGTCACCGAGAGCGTAATGCAGTCTTCGCGATTAGGCTCCTTCTCGCCCGGCTCGTAGACGCTGGTCTTGGACTCGATGCTGACCCTCGCCTGGGTCCGCAGATCGTCCGACAGGGACACGACCATGGAAGGCGAGAAGACGATGGGCTTGCTGTGCGGCAGATCGAGCAGCCAGTTGAACGCGCTGGCCCCAAACAGGGCCTCGGCAATGACCTCATCGTGCTGGCCAGCGCAATCGAAATCCATGACGAACGACAGATCGATCGAGTCGACGTCCAGCGGCGTGACACCGAGCATGTACGGCATCAGTTCCAGGACCAGCCGGTCCTGGCGATAGGCGTCCTCGAACGTCGCGGGATTGGCCATTCCCGAGCCGATGCGGTCCCCTTCGAGACTGATCCATCGGTACGTCCCTGCGGTGTGGTCTTCTTCGAGGTAGTAGTCGTTGTTGTCGCGACGGAGGAACCGTCCCATCGCCGGAAACTGCTTCTGAATCCGGTCGAAGAAGGTCAGAATCGTGTCCCTCTCCCCCGGCAGATCCAGCTCCGTGTTGACGTAGAGGTCAACGTAGAAGTCGTCACAGAGAGAACTATAGCTATTCGCCGACATGGGGGCCGAACCCTCCATATTATCTACTGCGTCACGTTATCAGGCCGGCCCGGAGGAACATCCGTACTACGGAACCCCCGCCGGTTCATCTCGATTATACGCTCAGAATACGCGTTTTCCCACTTATTTTCGCCTGATCCTGTCAAATCTGCCCAGCTTGCGCGCCACACCATACCCCCGACGGAAGCCGGTGTATCTCGTTACGATAGCAGAAGATAGATTAGACTCCCGACAGACAGAGCATAGCAGTAGAAGCCGAAATACCTCAGTTTGGCCACCCTCGATACGACCAGCAGCAGTCTCAGGGCGCCGACGCCCACAACCGCGGCGGAAACCGCGCCGGCCAGGGCAACGGGAACACCCATGCCGCTCGTCCCAATGCTCTGCCAGTTGCCCGCCGTCTCGAGCACAGTTGCCCCCAGAATCGCCGGTATTCCGATCAACATGCTAAACTCGACCGCCCGACTTCGCTGCAGGCCAAGCAGAACCGCCACGCCAATGGTCGCGCCGCTTCGCGAGATCCCCGGCAGCACCGCCACACCCTGAGCCAGACCGACGAGAGCAGCGCTTTTGAGCCCGAAACTCGCCAGATCGAATGGACTTGTCTTACGCCGGTCGGTCAGCCAGAGCAGCGTTCCGGTCACCGCCCACATCAGGGCTACGACCAGCAGGCTGCCCCGCGCATCGGTGAAGACCTTTTTGAGGGGCAGGACGAGAATCCCCGTGCAGAAATTGGCGATCAGCACCATCAGAATCACGCGGGTCAGGGACAGCGATCCGGCAGAGGCGGTTGACTCGCACGCGTCGCGGCCAAGGGATGAAGGCTGCCTCAGGAACCGGTACAGGGGCTTGCGAAATACAAACAGGACCGCCGCTACCGTGCCGACGTGCGTCGCCAGGTCGAACAGCAGCATCTCGGGGCTTTCGGCGTCGAAGCCGAACAGCGTCTCGAACAGAACCAGATGCCCGGAGGAAGAGACGGGTAGAAACTCCGTGAGGCCTTGAACGATACCAAGAAAAACGGCTGTCAGGATATCCATTCCATCTCCGCAACGCAGCAACCCGTGTCGACGCCGCCGGCCCAAGCCCTCGGTCTGATCGTCATGCAACAATCCATAGCTCTACGACAATCGCGAGAAGGACCGCCGCGAAGACCCCGGCGAGCAGGTCGTCGGCCAGCACTCCCCAACCCTCCGGCAGCGCCTCCAGTTTCCTTATCGGCCAAGGCTTGCTGATGTCGAGAACTCGAAAAAGTAGAAAACCTGTCGCCGCCACCAGGCAGCACTGCTTCAAAGACAAGTCCGCCGGCAGGAACCAGACCGCAACCAGGAAAACCACCGCCTGGCCGGCCACTTCATCGATCACAATCTCGCCCGGATCGGTCTTGCCCGCCAGAGCCGCGACGGCAGGCACACAGACGACGCAGGCCACAGAGGCGGCGATCACGAAGGCCGCCATCACTGCCGCGATGACCGCTGCCGACGCGTCAAGATGTGCCAGCACCGCGAACACCACCACCGGCGGCAGCGACCCCCATGTCCCCGGTGCGATCGGCAGCCAGCCCAGCCCAAAACACGATGCAATCAGTCGTCTCCAGTTCATAGGGCCAAGACAATACCCCACGTCCTCCACCGCGTCAAAAGGAAACACACGTCATGACAAAAAGGGGCCTGCACTTCGGTGGTGCAGGCCCCTTCGACAAGCGTGCGGGGATATGGAGCCTGCCCTATTGGGCGGGCGTGCCGATCAGTTCCACCTCTGCGATCTGCATGTTCCCATCGTTGCCGTCCCTAAGGCTCGGGAACACGATCTGATAGAACTTGTAAGCGACGGTGTTCTCGAACTCGATCGGGGTGGTCGTCCTGGTGAAACGAGGCCACACCGTCTCCTGGCTGAAGTCCACGATGTCGCCGGAGGCTATCAGCTCATACGGCCCGTCGATGCTCGCATTCGAACCGGAAAGCTCAAACGAAATCGGGTCCCGGCTGTAGTCGTCATTGGCGCTGGTGAAGGTCAACCCCGCGACCACGGTGGAACCGATCAGAGGCGCCACCTGGAACCCGGTGGCCATGGCGCCGCCCTTGCGGTGCAGGTACTTTGTACTCGACTGGTTGTCGACTGCCAGGGCAGGATACTCAGCGGCAGGCCAATCGTTGTCATTCGGAACGCCTTGGACGGTGTCGCCCGGACCGGTGATATCGGCAGCGACGGTGGCGAGAACCTCAGGGTAAAGCCGGATGTCGTCGATGTACAGGGTGCCCTTGGCGCCGGCGCCCTCAACGCCGATGATCAGCGAGCGAACGTTGCTGACGTTGCCGGCCGCGGACAGATCGATGCTCCACAGCAGCCACGTCGTACGGGCGAGGTTGATGGCGGGACCGTCGTACGCGATCTTCGTGTTGTTGACCTTAACGTACAACTGGCCCGTGTTGCCGGCCGCGCCGTAGAAGTACAGCGACAGGCCCTGGACGCCATGCAGCGACCAATCCGCCGACAGTTCAAGTTCCGCCTCGGAGGTGGCGGCAGACGCGTTGTCGTAGGACAGGGGCATCGACTGCCGGCCGCTGTGGACGATGGTTTGCTCGGCAAACGGGGCGTTGATGTGACCTACCGTCGAACCGGTGTCGTTGACCCAGCCGTCGATCCAGGTGTCGAAGATCGTCGTGCCGGCCTCGATGTCGTCGGTGTAGCTCTCGAAGTCGTCAACCACGATGTACTCCTGGGCGGTGAAGCTCCAGACCCGGCCCGGCCAAGTGGCGACCGCTTCCGCCTCGTTGACCTCATCCACCCGCCAGTAGTACGTCTGGCCCAGCACAAGCCCTTCGGGGCTGTAATTGTGCTCGGTGACCGTAGCGACCAGGGCGGCGCCGTCGATGACGGCTTGCTCATCGGCGCTGAGACACACCTGATGCGAAGCGGCTTCGCGGCCGGGACGCCAGTTCAGTGTTCCGTTGACGTCGACGCCCGCGGCGCCGTCGGCCGGCTGCGGACCTCTGGCCCGGACGGGCTTGTGAAGGAAGCGGACCTCGCTGAGACCGCACTGCCCTGTAGGCCCGTAGGTGCTGTGAACAACGATGCGGACGAACCGGGCGCCAATACCGGCGAAATCCACCGTCGTATTGTGGACGTATGCGGCCTTCGCCGTCGCCTGGGCAAACTGGAAGTCGCCGAGAGCGGTCCACGCAGCGCCGTCCTCGGAGTACTCGACCGTCACGTCTTTGAGCCCGAAACCGAGCATCTTCTCGAATTCGCTGTTGTAATTCCACACCCACATTTCCGCGAGCTTGTGGACGGCATCGAACTCGTACTGGATGTAGGCAGGCTCGGCGTCCGTCGGCATACCCAGCCACGCTTCCGTCGTCTTGAGAGAGTGCAGGCCGTTCTCGTCGAGGCCGGAGCCGTCGACGGAATACTCCGGTCCGGCCCCATCCATCGGCGTGGTGTTGCTGGTGGCGATGATGTTCTGGATCGGATAGAGGAACGGCTCGGTCGTGAAGGTCCACACCGGCCCGGCGAAGATCGTGTCGGGCGTGGCGTTGACCTCATCGACGCGCCAGTAATAGGTCTGCCCGAACTCCAACAGGCCGGCCGGATCGTAGGCCGTGCCGCTCTGGCCCTGACTGGCCAGGACTCCCATTGCGTCGGCCCGGCTGGCGGCGCTGACCGCCGCCGCATCCGTGCCGAAGTACACGTCGTGCGACGCCGCATACGAGCCGGCGGTCCAGCCCAGCACGCCGTCACGAACCACGTCGATTTCCCCATCGGCCGGGACCGGCGCGCTGGCCGTGGCCTGACTTTCTGCCAGCGTTTGCAGCACGATCTCGTCGTAGTAGACCACCGAAGCGCCGTTGGCGAACAGATCGATCACGCCGATCGTCCCGTGCACGTTGTCGTCCCACACGTGCGTGGTGAACAGCGTGCCGTTGTAGTACTCCTCGACCGTGTTGTTGTCCAGATCGATGAGGAACCTCAGCTCGACCCATTCGTCGTACACGATCGTGCCCGTGTCAGAGGTGTACGACGAGGTGATGGCGCCGCCGGCCAGATTGAACTGCGTCTGGACCGACCAGTCCTGGTTGGCGTTGTCGTCGTAGCTGTTGAGCAGGATGAACCAGGACGTACCGGTGCCGCCGGAAGGAATGTACTGCATGGCGGTGAAGACCCACACGCCGCCGGCCACATCGAACTCGTGCACCAAGTCGGAGGCGCCGGCGATGGCGATCGAATTGCTGCCGCTGTAGGCGAACGCATCGGAGACGGATGCCCCCGCCGCCGCATCATTGTTCCACCCCTTCCATCCACCTTGTCCGTGGATGGCGCTGCCGGCCACGTAAGACTCGAAATCCTCGTTGAGCACACTGGCGGAGGCGACGACCCCTGCACTCAACACAAGCAGAGCCATCACCGCAAATCGGAGACTTCTCATAGCACCCACTCCTCCAAGATATGGTTAGGCAAGGCAGGAACGGTGCGTGCCAGGAGCGCAACAAGCCGCTCTCTGCGTCGCGCACTTCGGGCCCCACCGGACAACCGTCCAGTATAGCGACAGGGCCGATAAAAAACAAGCAAAACCCCTGAGACGACCCGAAAAACGGCTACAAAAGCGTTCGAACCTGGTCGGCTCGGCCTTGGGCAGCCTCATCGCGACCACTCAGGCGGCGATCCAGGTCCGGGGCAGGACCAGGGCCCGGTGGAGCCGTATCGGTACGGCCAATCGCAGCAATACGACGAACCGAACACCGCCGCACACGAGCGGGCCGCCTTTCGCGTGTAAGACCCCAGTCGACGGGGGACGGACAACCGAGTATATTGTGGGCCGACGGTGCATTTTTGCTCTTGACTATTGTTCTGCTTTCCGTCTTTATGGCGTTTTTCCCCAGCCTGAACCGTTCAATAGGACAAATCGACGGTTGCAGACCTCTGTTCTGGATTTGACTCTATGAAGCGGATCATTGAAGAAGTCTTCGAAACGGAAGAGAAGGTCAGCGCGATTCTTCGACAGGCGCAGATGCAGGCCTCCGAGATTCGCCAGTCGGCCGAACGGGAGATTTCCGAATCGCTCGGCAGCGCGAAAGACCAAGCTCGACAGATCATCCAGACGGCCGTCGAGCGGGCCAGGAAAGAGGCTGAGCAGATCCGCGACGAGAGGCTCCGAACGGCCGAACAGGCCAAAGAAATGCTCGTCGGCAACAGCACCAGGAACCTTGACGGTCTGGTGGAGACCCTTTGCCGGGTGGTACGGACGACGGAGTACGAAACGGACAGCCATTGATGGCCGGTGCATTGACCAAATACTCGTTCATCAACGCCAAGCTGCGGGCGCGGATCAGCCAGATCCTTCCGGATGAGGTCTTCGGGCAGTTGGCGCAATCGGCGTCTGTGGACGCAGCTCTGGCTCTGCTGCGCGACACGCCGTTTGCGCCCCTGGAGGAGGTCTACAACAGCACCGGCGATCTCCGGCTGGCGGAGATCGAGCTGCTCAAGAGCGAGATCGAGCTGTACCGGAACATTCATCGGTACCTCCATGAGAGTTCCCGGCGTCTGGTCGATGTGCTGCTGAGCCAGTTCGAGATCGACAACCTCAAGAACGCCATACGAATCTACTTCGACCGCAAGGTTCGCGGGCACGTCGACGAATCGGCGGCGCACTACATCCTGTACGAGCCGATCCTCCGTTCGATTCCAATGGACATCATCGTCAACGCACGGAGTTTCGACGAGATCGCCGGAGTGTGCCAGGGGACGCCGTACAAGGCGATCATCGAGAAGTACGGCGCGGTGGTGGAATCGGAAGGCTCGCTGTTTCGCCTGGAGGTGGCGTTCGACCAACTGTACTATGCGGACCTTATCGACGCCATCAACAAACTGGATCGGGTGGACCGCGAGGTCGCCATCCGCCTGATCGGGGTCGAGATCGACCTCCAGAACATCAGTTGGATCATTCGCTTCAAGAAGTTTTACGACCTTCCCCTCGACGCGGTCGTGGCAGCGCTGATTCCCGGAGGCTTCCACCTGAACCGCGCGACGATCGACGAGCTGTATCAGGCACAGAACGTCACCAGCGTGCTCCAGAAATTCGTGGGGGGCGCCCACCCGGGCCTGTCGGCTCTTCTGGCGTCGCAGGCTTCGGACAGCACGTCGCGTCTGATGCTGATCCGACGCATCCTGGAGGAAATCCAGCGGCATGAGGTTCAGCGCATTCTGGCGGGCTACCCGTTCACCATCGGCATCATCCTGGCCTACTTCATCCTGAAAGCGGACGAACTGAAGAGAATCCGCATGATCCTGAACGCCAAACAACTCGGCCGGCCCCTGGAACGCATCGAGAACATGCTATGATTCTCACGACGGCGATGACACAACTTTTTGCGGTGGTTCTGCGCCGGGATAAGGAGCGGGTGACCGAGACGCTCCTTCGCGAGGGGGTCATGCAGTTCCTCAGCACGTCGGAGTTGGACATCGAGCCCCGGCACAACCAGTCCGGCGCGGCGCCGGACGCGTCCCTGGCAGAACTGTCCGACATGAGGAAACGGATCGAGGGCATCCTCCACACGGTCGGCACGATTCCGTCGGCGCCCCAGGAGACCGACCTCCAGAATCGCGCCCCGGTCAATCTGGCCAAGGAGGCCGAGCGTCTGGACCGGATCGACGGAGAGCGCGAGAGCATCCGGGAACGGCAACGTTCCCTTCAGCAGGAGATCCTGAAACTCGAAGACCTCCGACGCCAAGTGAACCTCTACGGCGTCGATCTGGGCAAGCTCCAGGCGCCGGCGCGGCAGTCCATGCTGGCCATGCAGACGGGAAGACTCCCTGCCTCCAACGCCAAGCGCTTCGAGGAATCCCTCAAAGGCCTGCCCGCGCTGCACATGGCGCTGGCACAGCAGGACGGCATGGTCCACTACCTGCTGTTGTCGATGAAACGCGACCAGGAGCCCATCGAACGAATCCTCTCGAGTGTGGGGTGGACCAAGGTCGAGATGTCGCAGGAGGTGCTCTCGGCCCGCAAGAATCTGTCGGGTGACCTGACGGCCAAGCTCCAGGCGCTCACGGAGGAGCAGAAGAAGCTCCAGGACCGCGTCACCGATCTGATCCGCCAGGAAGAGCCGCACCTGAAGGACTTGTGGGTCCGGCTGCGGATTCAGGAGCTGTGCGCGAAGATTCAGGCCAGCTTCCAGTCGTCGTCGCGCACGGTCATCTTCGCCGGGTGGCTGGCCTCGTCGATGAAAGAGCGGCTCAGCGCGAAGATCGCCGAGGCCTGCGAGGGCCGCTGCTACCTCGAATGGCACGACGCGGACAGCGACGAGACCATCGCCTCCGAGGTGCCGGTCCAGTTCAACAACCCCAAGGTGCTCGCTCCGTTCCAGATGCTGGTGAGCAATTTTGGCATCCCACAGTACGGGACAATCGACCCGACTCCGTTCGTGATGCCGATCTACCTGATCATGTTCGGGCTGATGTTTGCCGACGCCGGACAGGGCCTGGTGCTGACACTGATCGGGGCCCTCAGCGCATACCTGACGCGCAACAACCAGGCCAAGCGCGGCACGTACCACCTCTCGTGGCTCATTGCGTGGTGCGGGCTCTCGGCCATCGTCTTCGGCGTGCTGTTCGGATCGTACTTCGGAAAGGCGCTGTTTGAGCCGCTGTGGTTCGACTTCCACGGGATCGTCGCCGGCCACCCGGAGACCGGCTCCGTCATCCGCGACGTCTACGACATCCTGTCGATCACCATCTACTTCGGCATCACCGTCATCGTGTTGGGCCTGTTGTTCAACTGGTTCAATCTGATCCGCACCCGCCGATGGGTGGAGCTGGTCTTCGACAAAGGCGGCATCCTGGGCGGATGGATCTATGGCGGAGGCGTGTACATCGCCTCCTACATGGTCGATCACGGCTACAAGGAATTCCCTTCGGGCAACACGGTGTTCCTGCTGGTGGGTCTGCCGGCCCTGCTGCTGCTGATCAAGGAGCCGTACCATCATTTCGCCCACGGCAAGGCGCACGCCGAGAAGGCGGGCAATCCGATCTTCCTGGTGCTGACCTTCCTGATGGAGTGGATCGTGGAGCTGCTCGAGATCTTCAGCGGCTATCTGTCCAACACGCTGTCGTTCATGCGAGTGGCCGGTCTGGGCATCGCGCACGTGTGCCTGATGATCTCCTTCTTCACGCTGGCGGGCATGACCAGCGGCGTCTTCTCCGTCCTGATTCTCATCATTGGGAACATCCTGGTGATCGGCCTGGAGGGTCTCTCGGCCGCGATCCAGGCTTTGAGGCTCAATTACTACGAGTTCTTCACGAAGTTCTTCCATGGGACCGGGAAGCTGTACACTCCGATCTCGCTGGACAGCGAGCCATAGATCGAGAAGAAAACGCATCGTCACATGCCTGGACAGGCCCGTTCAGGCAGGTTGCAGCGAAAGACAAGAAAGGATGAAACGCAATGGATGAGCCGGTACGCAAACTGAAAACCACGATCACGCAAAGCCTGATTGCCCTCATGACCGTCCTGGCGATTGTCGGGACGCTGTTCTGCTCGAACGCCCTGGCCGCCGAGGCCCCCGACAGCACAACGGTGCAGCCGGAGACCACGCCGGAGTCGGCTGGAGTCATGAAGTTCGGTCTGCTCGCGGCGGCCGTCGCCTTCGGTCTGGGCGCCATCGGCGCCGGCTTCGCCATCTCCCACGTCGGCGCCGCCGCCATGGGCGCCGTCGCGGAGAAGCCCCAGATCGCCGGGCAGGCACTGATCTTCGTGGCTCTGGCAGAGGGCATCGTCGTGTTCGGATTCATCACCGCCCTGATGATTCTCGGGAAGCTGTAGCGACACCATGAAGTACTCGATCATAGGCGATGAAGATACCGTCCTGGGTTTCGGCGTCGTGGGCGTCGCGGGCAGAGTGGCCACCAACGCCGAAGAGGCCCAGCGGGCCTTCCAGGATCTCCTGGGCGACAAGGAGACGAGTATCATCATCATCACCGAGCGCGTGGCGGAGATGATCCGATCGATCGTGGACCGGTATGTGTTCACCGAGAGCTTTCCACTGATCGTCGAGATTCCGGACCGCCACGGTCCGGTGCCGGGACGGCCCGGAATCAAAGAAATGGTCAACACCGCGATAGGACTGAAGATATGACCGGCAGATCGCGATTCGTGCGTCTCGACCACCGCCAGGAAGGCCCATGCCTACGAAGGGACCGTGCTGATGAAGCCCGTTGAGCAGGGAAAAGCGGCTCTGATTTCCGGCATCGAAGCGGACGCCCGCGCCGAAGAGCAACGGCTCCTGGCGGACGCGCAGGCGCAGGCGGCCGAGAAGAAGAAGTACGCCCAGCAGAAGATCGACGGTATCCTGGACGAGGCCCGGAGCAAGGCGGCCGAGCAGGCCGAGTCAATCAAACGAAAGGCGATCTCAGGCGTAGAGCTGGAGATCAAGCGGCGCAACCTCCAGGTGCGCGACGCGCTGATCCAGGAGCTCATGGACCGCGTCGAGAAGAGGCTTGCCGCGATGATCGACGGGCCGGACTACAGAACGGTCCTGACGAGCTGGATCGTCGAGGCCGCTATCGGACTCGACGCCGAGACCGCGACGGTCAATGCCTCCGAACGGGAACGGCCTCTGATCGATGCGGCCATGCTCGACCAGGCCCGGCAGGCCGTGCTGTCGAAGACCGGAAAGCACGTGACGCTGACCCTGTCCGATGCACCACCCCTGAAGGGCCAGGGCGTAGTCTTGACGAGCCGGGACGGACGTATGGCGTTCAACAACCAGGTCCGCACGAGAATGCTGCGAAAGCAGCGTCAGATGCGCAGACTGATCTATGACGGGCTGTTCGCAAGCCCGCGAGAAGAGTGAGTATGATTGACAGAATCATAGGACGGGTCAAGCGGGTCAACGGCCCGGTCATCGAGGTCATGGGCATCACCGACGCGGAGATGTTCGAACTGGTCCGCGTCGGGGAGGCGAACCTCATCGGCGAGTTGATCAAGCTCGAGAAAGACAGCGCCATCGTCCAGGTCTACGAAGACACGACGGGCATCGCGCCGCACGACCCGGTCTACGGCGCCGGCATGCAACTGTCGGTCGAGCTGGGGCCGGGCATGATCGGCACCATCTACGACGGGATACAGCGACCGCTCGAAGCGATTCGCGCGATCTCCGAGATCTTCATCCAGCGCGGCATCTCCGTTCCTTCTCTCGATCGAAAAAAGAAGTGGCATTTCGTCCCGACCGCCAGGGCCGGCGACCGCCTGGCGGGTGGCACGATCCTCGGCACGGTCCAGGAAACACCCAATCTCCTGCACCGGATTCTCGTGCCGCCGACCGACCAGGGAGTTCTCGAGTCTATCGTGCCGGAAGGCGACTACACGGTCGAGGAAACGATCGCGGTCCTGAAGACGGACGAGGGGAAGACCAAGGACCTGTTCCTCATGCAGCGCTGGCCGATTCGGGTTCAGCGTCCGACCAGCAAGCGCTTGCCCCTGGAAACCCCGCTGATTACCGGCCAGCGGGTGATCGACGCCCTGTTCCCGGTGGCCAAAGGGGGCACCGTCTCGATTCCCGGCGGCTTCGGCACGGGCAAGACCATGACGCAACAGGCGGTCGCGAAATGGTGCGACGCGGACCTGATCGTCTACATCGGCTGCGGCGAGCGAGGCAACGAAATCACCGATGTCCTGATGGAGTTCCCCGAGCTGATCGACCCGCGAACCGGCCGGTCGCTCATGGAGCGGACGATCCTGATCGCCAACACGTCGAACATGCCCGTCTCGGCGCGCGAGGCCAGCATCTACACGGGCATCACGATGGCCGAGTACTTCCGCGACCAGGGCTACCACGTCGCGATCATGGCCGATTCGACCTCGCGGTGGGCCGAGGCCCTTCGCGAGCTGTCGGGGCGCATGGAAGAGATGCCGGCCGAGGAAGGGTTCCCCGCCTATCTGCCGACCAAGATCGCCGAGTTCTACGAGCGGGCCGGCTCGATGGAGGCCCTCTGCGGACGGAACGGCTCGGTGTCGATCATCGGCGCCGTGTCCCCTCCCGGCGGCGATTTCTCCGAGCCGGTCACCCAGCACACCAAGCGGTTCATCCGATGCTTCTGGGCTCTCGACCGGCACCTGGCCAACGCGCGGCATTACCCGGCCATCTCGTGGCTGGACAGCTACAGCGAGTACCTCAGCGGCATGACCGGCTGGTGGGAACAGGAGGTCGGCCCGCAGTGGTTCGCCGACCGAACCGAGATCATGGAGCTGCTGCACCGCGAGGTGCGCCTCCAGCAGGTGGTCAAGCTGGTCGGCCCGGACGCGCTGCCCGACACGCAGCGGTTCATCCTGGAGGTCTGCACCCTGTTCAAGAACGCCTTCCTTCAGCAGAACGCCTACGACCAGATCGACGCGTATTCGACCGTGCAGAAGCAGGCCAAGATGATGCACATCATCGCCCTGTACTGGCAGCGCGGCTCCGAGGCGCTCAAGAACGGCGCGACGTTGATGCAGCTCAAGAAGATGAAAGTGTATCAGGACATCATCAAGATGAAGTTCTCCGTACCGAACGACGATCTCTCCGGCCTGGACAAGATCGAAGCGCGCCTGGAGCGTGCGATGGATCAGATGGAGGCCCTGCATGCCTGACGCCAAGAACAGCCGCCTGTTGTCCGGCCGTGAGTACGTCGGCGTCGACAAGATCGACGGCCCGCTTATCTTCATCCGCAAGACCCATCCGGTGGGCTACCGGGAACTGATCGAGTGCGTGGACAAAGACGGACACGTGCGGCTGGGCATCGTCCTCGAATCGTCCACCACCGCCGTGGTGGCCCAGGTGTTCGAAGGAACCTCCGGATTGACCCTGCCCGGGACGCGCGTCCGCTTCTCGGGCGAGCCGCTGACCCTCTCTGTCTCGAAAGAGATGCTCGGGCGGGTCTTCGACGGACTCGGCCGGCCCATCGACGGCGGCCCCGCCCAGCGCAGCGACGTCGAGCAGGACGTCAACGGCATGGCAATCAACCCCACGTCACGGCAATACCCGCGCGATTTCGTGCAGACCGGCATCTCCGCCATCGACGGCATGAACACGCTGATCCGGGGCCAGAAGCTGCCCATCTTCTCGGGCAACGGGCTGCCGCACAACGAATTGGCCGCCCAGATCGCCCGGCAGGCCAAGATCCGCGGCACCGCCACGGAATTCGCGGTGGTGTTCGCGGCGATGGGCGTCAAGCACGACGTCGCACAGTTCTTCGTTCGCTCGTTCGAGGAGAGCGGCGTGCTCGACAACGTGGCGCTGTTTCTGTCGCTGGCCGACGATCCGTCCATCGAGCGGCTGATCACGCCGAGGACGGCGCTGACCCTGGCCGAACACCTGGCCTTCACCGAGGACATGCACGTGCTGGTCATCATGACCGACATGACCAACTACTGCGAATCGCTGCGCGAAATCTCCACGATCCGAGGCGAAATACCCTCTCGGAAGGGTTATCCCGGCTACTTGTACTCGGACCTGGCGGAGCTGTACGAACGCTCGGGCATGATCAAGGGGCGCAAGGGCTCCATCACCCTGCTGCCGATCCTGACGATGCCGAACGACGACATCAGCCATCCGGTCCCCGACCTGACGGGATACATCACCGAAGGCCAGATCGTCTTCGAGCGGGAGATGGACGGCCGCGGGATCTATCCGCCGGTGGCGGGATTGCCTTCGCTGAGCCGCCTGATGAAAGACGGCATCGGGGAAGGCATGACGCGCGAGGACCATCCGCACCTGGCCAGCCAGCTCTTTGCGGCCTACAGCTACGTCAAGGACGTCCGCAACCTCGCTTCGGTCATCGGCGAAGAGGAGCTGACCCCGCTCGACCACAACTATCTGGAATTCGGCAAACTCTTCGAGCAGAAGTTCGTTTCTCAGCGTAAGGATGAGGATCGCAGCATCGAGCAGACCCTCGATCTGGGCTGGGAGGTGCTGCGGACGCTGCCCGTCGAAGAGCTGCACCGCGTCACCGACGAAGAGATTGAGAAGTATTATGGAGGTTAGAATCGAATACCGGAACGCAGAAAGCAGAACTGTGGGATCGTCTTCGGCGAGAGCATCGAACAGCATTCGCGAAGCGAACACCGCGATTTTGATCTTTCCATTCTGGTTTTTGAATCTGAATGCGAAGCATTAGATCATGGCCCAATTGACCTACGCACCGACGAAGACGAACCTGCTGCGGTTGCGAAGCGACCTGAGCTTCGCCCAGCAGGGATATGAACTGCTCGACCAGAAGCGGAACATCCTGATCGTCGAACTGCTGGCGCTGCTGGATCAGACGGTCGACTTTCAGAGCCGCGTGGAGAAGGCCCTGGAGAAGGCCTACGAAGCCCTGGAGGAGGCCATCCTCGACATGGGCAAACTGAAGGTCCAGTACCTTACGGGCGCCGCGCACATCACGACGGACATCACGGTCCGTTCGCGAAGAGTCATGGGCGTGAGTCTTCCCGTAATCGAGACGCAGTTCACCGAATACCCGCCGTACTACAGCCTCATGGGCAACAGCTTCTGGATCGACAGCGCGCTGTCGTTCTTCAAGGAGGTGCTCCAACTGCTCGGCAAGCTCGCAGAGCTGAAGATTTCCGTTCTGCGGCTGGCCAACGAGGTCAAGAAGACCATTCGCAAGGTCAATGCCCTCGAGAAGATCGCCATTCCCGACCTCAAAGAGACCGTGCACTATATCGAGAGCCGGCTCGAAGAGAATGAACGGGATATGTTCGTGCTCATGAAGATGGTCAAGGAAAACCTGGAGAGAAAAAAGGCAGCAGCCGACGGAGGCCTCGAGTGAGTACCCCAAGAAAGATCCTCGTCTATGTTGATGGGACCGAACAATCGATCACGGCCGCTCAGTATGCGATCTGCATGGCCTCCTACTTCAAGGCCGATCTGATCGCGCTGTACGTGATCAACACCAAGGCCATGGAAGACCTGCTCAAGGCCCGGATCTTCCTCCAGGACGAGCAAATCGAGTACGAACACGACATGGAAGCCGATGCCCAACGGTATCTGAACTATGTCAACGAACTGGCCATCAAGAAAGGCGTTTCCCTGATCCAGAGGAGCAGTCGTGGGAGCGTCCACAAGGAAATCGTGAATCTGGTCGACGAACAGAACGTGGACCTTCTGGTCATCGGCGAGCTGGCCCGGATTCGAAGCCGGCGCGACGAGCTGTACGACGAGACCGAGCGCGCCATGCGAATGGTCTCGTGCTCGGTGCTGATCGCCAAGGATGAAGACAAGGTCTGGCAAATGTACGAATCGCTGGTCTGATACGGCGATGGGTGTTGTGGGATCCCACAAGGTATTCAGGAGAAGCAGGGCATGTCGTTGATTGACTTGGTACAAGAGAAGATTGTTAAAATTCCGCTCGTCTCGACCGATAAGGCGGACGTTCTGCGAGAACTCGTTCAGATACTCAAAGACGCCGGTGAGATCGAAGATTACGATGCCGTGCTTCGGGCCATTTGCGAGCGGGAAGAGAAACTGAGTACCGGACTGGAGAGTGGGATCGCGGTCCCGCACGGAAAGACCGAGGCCGTGTCCACACTGAAGCTGGCGCTGGGCATCGCACCGCAGGGGATTGACTTCGCCTCGATCGACCGAAAACCGTCCCAGTTGTTCTTCATGCTGGTGGCACCGCCCAACCAGTCGGGGCCTCACGTGGAAGCCCTGGCCGAGATCGTCAAGCTGGTCCAGTCGAAGGCGTTCTGCCGGGCCGTCACCGCCGCCAAAGACGCCCACGAGGTCGTCGAGTTGATCAAGGGAGAATGAGAAGAAACACGCCCTGCGCAGGAGCGTTCACAGCCTTCGGATTTGTAGCATTCGGGTTTGTTTCGGATTCCGTGCTTCGTGCTTCGGACTTGCACCCGCTAAGGGTGAATGGCAGTCTGGAAGCTCTCGCGGGCGGCCTGGATCGTCCGTTCGATGTCCGAATCGGTGTGCGCCAGCGAGACGAACATCGCCTCATAGGCGCTGGGGGCCAGATACACGCCGCGTTCGAGCATCCCGGCGAAAAACCGCTTGAAGCAGGCAATGTCCGTCGTCTGCACGTCGGCGAAGTTGCGCACGGGCCGGTCGCAGAAGAACCCGCTGAGGATAGATCCGACACGGTTGATAGTCAGGGGCACGCCGGCCCGGGCCGCAGCATCGGCCAGGCCCGTTTCCAGCGCCGCCGACAACGATTCCAGCCGCTCGTAACAGCGCGGCCTCGCCAGCAGATCGAGCGTCGCGACCGCCGCGGCCGTCGCAATGGGGTTGCCGCTGAGGGTCCCAGCCTGGTAGACCTTCCCCGCCGGAGCCAACCGGTCCATGATCCCGGCCCTGCCTCCGAACGCCGCCAGCGGCAGTCCCCCGCCGATGATCTTGCCCAGGCAAGTCAGGTCGGCATGCACACCGTAGAGTTCCTGCGCGCCGCCGAAGGCGACGCGGAAGCCGGTGATCACCTCGTCAAAGATCAGCAGGGCGCCGTTCTCGTCACAGAGCCGCCGCAGCGCTGCGAGATAGCCTTCCGCCGGGGAGACTACCCCCATATTGGCGGCGACCGGCTCGACCAGCACAGCGGCGATCCGGTCTGGATGGTTCTCGAAGGCGGCGGCCACCGCCGCAGCGTCGTTGTATGGCACCACCACGGTCAATTTCGCCAGCGCCTGCGGCACACCCGGACTGGAGGCCGTGCCGTGCTCGGCCACACCCGAGCCGGCCGCAACCAGAAAGGAATCGCTGTGGCCGTGATAGCAGCCGGCCATCTTGACGATCGTGTCCCGCCCGGTGAACGCCCGAGCCAGGCGCACGGCGCTCATCACCGCCTCGGTCCCGCTGCTGACGAGCCGGACTTTCTCGATGGAAGCCATCGCATCGACGATCCGCTCGGCCAGCGCCGTCTCCGCCAGCGTGGGCGCGCCGAAGGAGGTCCCCCTGTCGACCGCCTTGTGAATCGCGGCGATTACGTCTGGATGGGCGTGCCCCAGAATCATCGGACCCCAGGAGCCCACATAGTCGATATACTCGCGGCCGTCGACGTCAAAGACCCTGGCGCCCCTGGCGGAGGCGATGAAGACCGGTCCGATATCCACGCCGCCAAAGGCGCGGACGGGGGAATTGACCCCTCCGGGCAGGAGCCGGCACGCCGCGGCGTAGGCTGCCTGCGACCGGGCATGTCTGTCGTGCGTGTCTTTCATGAGCGTGCATGGTACGCCGATCGCTCGGCGGATGCAACCGGCGCGCCGTAATTCGCAGACCGAGCCCCGTTTCCGTGCGTTCGGGAGGAACCTGGTGCACATTTTTCTTGCAATGAGTGCCCGGTTGCCGTATCTTTAAGCCCTTTGTGTTTCAATGGATAACAGGCGTATGCGTCCCTAAACCCGGAGCCGGAATATGAACTTGGTCAAATGGTTCAGAAAGAATAACAAGAAGGTCATGGCGGTCGTGGTCATCGTGCTGATGGTCGGATTCATCGGCGGCTCGTCGATCAACTACATCTTTCAAGGCCATGGCGGTCGGGACAAGGCGGTCGCCTTCTACGGCAAGAACAAGATCAACTACTATGACCGCGAAGAGGCCCGCCAGGAACTCGAGGTCCTCATGCGATTGGGCGCCTCCCAGGTCTTGCAGGCCCAGGACCTGCGCGGGATCGTCTTGAGCGAGTTGCTGTTTTCCCAGGATCGCGCCTCGGCCGAGGTGCTCGACTACGCCCGACAGATGATCCAGCGGAACCGCTACCGCGTCGGCGACAAGCAGCTCAGCGAGATCTACGCACGGACGGCGCCGACGGACATCTACTGGATTCTGCTGCGAGAAGAAGCCCGAATGGCGGGCATGCACGTCAGCAACGAGGATGTCGGCCGGCTGCTGGCCCAGGTCATTCCGCAGTTGTTCAACGGTCAGACCTACGCGACGGTGATGCAGGGCATGGTCAACCAGTACGGCAGGCCCGAAAGCTACATCCTGGCCACGTTCGGGAAAGTGCTGGCCGTGCTCCAGTACGCCGAGACCATCTGCTCGGTCCAGGCAGTCACGGATGCCGAGGTCCGTCATCTGGCCAGCTACGAAAACGAAACAATGAACGCCGAGTGCGTGCAGATGAAGGCCGCCTACTTCGCCGACAAGAGCGTCACACCGTCGGAGGCCGAACTAACCGCGCAATTCAACCGCTATAAGTCGGTCCTCCCTGGCGACGCCAACGAGACCAATCCCTATGGCTTCGGGTACAAGCTGCCCGACCGGCTGCAACTGGAGTACATCGCCGTGAAACTGGCGGACGTCTCATCCATCGTTCCGGCCCCCGCCCAGGAGGAGATCGAGACGTTCTACCGGGACAATCGAACCCGTCTCTTCACCGAGCAGGTCCGGACCGATCCCAACGACCCGAATTCCGCGACGGTGAACCGGACCAGGGACTTCTCGGAGGTGGCGGTTGAGATCCGTGAGCAGTTGATGCGGCAGAAGATCACGACAAAGGCCGAGCAGATCCTGATCGACGTTCGTAACGTGGCGGACGAGAAGCTGACGCCGCTCAACGCGAGGGAGGAGAAACCCAGCGTAGAGGAGTTGAAGAAAGGGGCCGCGGATTATCAGAAGATCGCAGAGGACTTCGGCGTCAAATACGGCGTACCCTTGTACTACGGGCGAACCGGGCTGCTCAGCGCGGTGGACCTCCAGAGCGACAAGTACCTGGGCAGATTGTTCCTGACGGGATACGGAGCAAATCCGGTCCGGCTGGGACAGATCCTGTTTTCCGCAGAGGATTTCGGCGAGCGCGCCGTAACGTTGATGTCCATTCCGAAAGCCCAGCGGTTCCGGAGCATCGGTCCGGCCCACGACCTCTCGGCCGCCAGCAGTCCAAACCTGTCCGATCAGATCATGACGCTGGTCCGCATCGTGGAGATCCAGCCGATGGCTTCGCCGGAGAACCTCGACGTAACCTACAGCACTCGGACCCTTCGGGCCGGTGACGCATCGACCGACGACGATGACGTCTTCTCTGTGCGGGAAAAGGTGGTGGAGGACCTCAGAAAGCTGGCCGCCTGGGATGCGACCAAGGCCAAGGCCCAGGAGTTCGTCGCGATGGCCACGAAGGACGGCTGGGACAGCGCCGTGGCCAAGTACAACGAGCTGTACGGAGCCCAGGCCACGGAAGACCCGAACGACCCGAACGTGTTTGAGGTGCAGTACCTGACGGGCCTGCGGAGGATCTCGGCCGGGCAATTGCAGGTGATCGCGACTCAGGCCGCGAGCAATCCGGCAGCGCCCGAGTACCTCAGACGGCTGGGGATCGAACGCCGCTTCATGGATCGACTTCACGCCCTTCTGCCGGCCGACAAGGACACCCTCGCCGAGACGCCGCTGGTCATGGAGTTCAAGCCCGACCAGAGCCTCTACTGCCTCCGCAGCCTGTCGATTCAGCGGCTGAACCAGCAGCAATTCCAGAGCCTGAGGCCCATGCTGCTCAGCCGTCAGGAACATGTGGAATCCCAGTCGCTGGCCGTGGTCCATTTCAATCCCGAGAACATTCTCAAACGCATGGACTTCCGGTATGCCGAACAACTCACCCCTGTGATCGACAGTGGGCCCAGAGAGATGCCGCAGGACCCCGTGTGATGCCCAGGACCTGGAAAGACAACCACGCTTTGTTCTTGATCGTGATCGGCCTGCTGGCTTGGATCGTTCCCGGCGGCGGGCACTTCGCGCTGAACCAGCGACGTCGCGCGATCGTCATTCTCGTCACGGTGGTCCTGACGTTTCTCGTCGGGCTGTACGCCGGCTCGATCGGAGTGATCGACCCGGTGAACGCCAAACCCTGGTACGTGGCCCAACTGATGAATTCGCCGGCGGTCTTCTTCCTTGGACAGATCAGCGCCTCGGGGCAGTTCCCGGTCTTCGGACGGGCCGGTGAGATCGGCCAGATCTACACAAGCATCGCCGGACTGCTCAATCTGCTGTGCATCGTGAACGCGATCTATACGGCGCATCTGGAAGGTCTCAAGGGGGCGCGTGCGTGAGATGACGGCACTGACTTGCACTTTGCTGGCCAGCTTCACCACGCCGATGCGGATCGACACGAATGCCGCGTCGATGCTTTGGCTGATCCCGCTGGTGGTGGCGATCGCGGTCGTGTACAAGGCGACCAAAGTGCATCAGATCCGAGCCCGAGCCTTCGCGAAGGAAACAGCCCTGCTGATCGGCTCGATCATGGTGTTCGTCACGGTCGCGGCGTTGATTCTCTATGGCGTGGCCTGGCTGGTCACCGAGCAGCTTCCCGCCATGGCCGGCGGATCGGCCTTTTAGCCGCCGACCTGCTCGGCCGACCGCTGCAACACACCCAGCTCCACCAGCGCGTTGTACGCCGCCTTCTGCTCGGCTTCTTTCTTGTTGGCCCCCCAGGCACTGGGGAAATGACGCTGGTCGATCACCACTTCCGATTCGAAGCACTTGTTGTGATCCGGCCCTTTCTCGTCGAGCAACACGTACAACGGCGCGGCGCCGAACTGCTCCTGCGAGCATTGCTGCAGGAGGCTCTTGAAATTGCCGTGGGCCTCTTCGGAATCCACCTGCTCGATGAGAGTCAGGAAGTTGCGCACGATCAGGTCGCGCGCCGCGTCGAATCCGCCGTCGATGTAGACGGCCGCGATAACCGCCTCCAGCAGGCCGGCCGCCAGCGATGTGGGCAGCGCCTTGTTCGAGATCATACCCTTGCCGACGGTAAGGAACTTGGGCAATCCCAGGCGTTTCGCCACGCGGGCACACGTCCCGCGGGAGACGAGCATGCTCTTCATCTTCGTCAGCTCGCCCTCGGCGTAGCGGCCGTACTTGTCGAACAGTGTCTCGCAGATTACGGTCGAAAGGATGGCGTCGCCGAGGAATTCCAAACGCTCGTTGCTGTCGAGACGGCTGTCAACCGCGGAAGAGTGCATGAAGGCCCTCTGGATCAGGGCTTCGTTGGAGAACTCGTACCCGAGAATCTGCTCGATCTGGTGCAGAACGTCTTTGTCCATGTGGCATCATCCCGCCGCATGGCGCATGCCGCCACGGCGGGCGCAAGTGCCCTTCTATGAGCATCCTGCGAGCAGATGACGAATACCGTTCACGTGAACGGCCTTCGTGACCCGCTCCACAGGGCAGCAAACCTGTCGGTCTTCTGCGATGGTCGCACGCGGCGCCCTATGGCTCGGTGGTCACTGATCCGGGGCTACCCGACCATTTGCAGGCTGGCCAGAGCCACGAATTTATCGTCCACGATTTCAAAGATGCCGTCAAGCCCTGTGATCGTGAAAATGCCCTTCGTCGCCGGCGCCACGCTGCAGAAAACCAGCCGGTGCCCGCAGTCGCCGACGAGCTTCCGCAGCTTGAGCAGCTTGGACAGGCTGGAAGACGTGATGATGTCGACCTCGGAAAAATCGATAACCACTTCGCAGTCCCCACGATCGCGGACCGCTTCGGTAACTGTCTTGAGTTCGTCACCCAGCTCAGGCTCCTGAGGCAGATCGACGAGAATGATTTCCTCCGACCAGTTCTGAATCCCCATGTTCAATCTCCTTTAGTGTTACGGTGCCTTCGATACTCACCCGTATTATCGGCGCACAGACAGGGGGCATTAACGAAAAACTCAGGCATTCGGCTCGCCGGCGGCAGCACCCGATAATAGGCCCGGCGCCGTGGGGCGGCGTTCAAGGCGGGGCGATTTCCCAGGAATTTCGCAGTGCGCCGGCGAGGCCGTCTGGCCGGTGGCAGCAGCCGGGAGGCGGTCAGAGCTTTCGGTCCAGCTTCCGATAACTGATGGCTTCACTGATGTGTTCGGCCCGGATGTCGGGGACGCCGTCGAGATCGGCGATGGTCCGGGCCACCTTGCAGATCTTGTCGTGGGCCCGGGCGCTGAGGCCCAGCTCGACCATGGCGACCTTGAGCATCATCTCGCCGGCCTCATCGAGCCTGCAGAACGCCTCCAGTTGCTTGTGGTTCATTCGGGCGTTGGTCATGGCGCGTCCGTCGCCAAACCGTCGTGTCTGGATTTCCCGGGCGGCGATCACGCGACTTCGCAGGGCCTGCGAGTCGATCTGCCTGGCCCTGGAACGGAGCTTGCCGAAGGCCACCGCCGGAACGTCGATGTGAATGTCGATCCGGTCGACCAAAGGTCCGGAAACCTTGGCCAGATATTTGACGATCTGGCTCGGCGTGCACTTGCAGGCCCTCAGTGTGCTGCCGAAATAGCCGCACGGGCATGGATTCATCGCCGCGACCAGCATGAACTGGGCCGGGAACTGGATCGTCCGCTTGGCCCGCGAGACGATCACGAAGCCGTCCTCCAGCGGCTGGCGGATCATTTCGAGCACGTGCCGGGGGAACTCGACGAATTCGTCGAGAAAGAGGATTCCATAGTGGGCCAGCGACAGTTCGCCCGCGCGGGGCGAGGAACCCCCGCCGATCAGGGCTGGACCGCTCGCCGAGTGGTGCGGCGTCCGGACCGGACGCGTCGCCATCAGCGCCTGGTCCTTCCTCAGCAGACCGACCGCCGAGTAGATGCGTGTGGTCTCCAGGCTCTCGGTCAGGCTCAGCGCAGGCAGGATCGTCGCCAGACGCTGCGAGAGCATGGTCTTACCGGCGCCGGGCGGGCCGATCATCATGATGTTGTGGGCCCCTGCCGCGGCAACGGTCAAAGCCCGCTTGACGGTTTCCTGCCCTTTGACGTCGGAGAAATCGACTTCGTAGTGAGATGCGACGTCGAACAGTGCGTCGATGTCGGTGACCGTCGGCTCCAGGGGCAGTTGCTCGGACAGGAACCCGACCGCCTGGGAGAGCGAGCCGACGCCGAAGACCTCGATCTCCTGCACGACGCCGGCCTCCTGGGCGTTCTCAATGGGCACAATCATACGTCGGAAACCGTGAGCCGCCGACGTCATGGCCATGCTCAGGACCCCGTTGACCGGGCGGACCCGGCCGTCCAGGGCCAGCTCCCCCACGACGACCGCATCTCGAATGACCGGGCCGGGAAGAACCCCCTCGCCGATGAGCATGCCCAAGGCGATGGGTAGATCGAAGGCGGGTCCGGCCTTCTTCACGTCGGCCGGAGCCAGATTCACGATCGACTGCGTCTTGGGGTACGGGTAGCCGCAGTTGACGATCGCGCTACGAACCCGCTCGGCGCTCTCCTTCACGGCCGCATCGGGAAGACCGACGATGATCGGCTTCTCCAAGCTGCGACGGGCGATGTCCACCTCCACCTCGCAGAGAACCCCCTCGATCCCTTCGAGGGTCACACTGTGCAGCCTCGCCAGCATCGGCTTCCTTCAATCGATTCCGCACTGAAAACGTTGATTTTACGCCATCCTGCCCATTTTGACAAGGGGAATCTATTCCCCCTCTGACGGTCGAGAGAAGATGACATATCGCGAGCGCCACGCGGGCCTTGCCAGTCGGATACTAAGGGATCAAATAGGAGCCGTCCCCAACACCCGAATTGATCCCGCCGCGCATCTTGTCTATCCTATGGGGACGGTGCCTGTGAGGAAGACATGATTGGAGACGTTTCGACAACTCCGCGAACGAGTTCGGTGCACCTATGTCACAGCGGTCCATAAAAGAGACGGCTATCGGATGATTCCACGCAGCAACCCTACAGCAATGGAGGTTTTCATGCTTCCCGTCAATCTCAAAGGAACTCGGCTTCCAGCGTTGGAACGAAATGTGCTCAAATACCGGGCACTTGAGATGGTGATGGTCCTGTTCCGAGTTGAGGAACTGAAGCGCTTTGTGCTCGATACGATTCGCACGACAGATAGATCGCGCAAGAGATTCGACACGACGACCAAGGAGAGAATCCCGCTGAACGCCGCGAAGGTGTACAAGAAGGCATGGGCAGCGCTTGTGGCTGATGGGATCCTTACTCAGAGTGAGAGCAACGAGGTCCAAAGTCTTGTTGACTACAGGAACACTATCGCACACCGAATCCAATTGCTCACTGTCGATATCAACGGCGATCGTTCTGCGCGCGATCTCCAAAAGTTCTGGGGGGGCAAGTACGACTATGAAGCACTGAAGAAGCTCAGACACTATCACGCCAAGATAGAACGAGGGTTTCTATCCAAAGCCTATGTCTTCCTGGCGACACTCGAGGGTATTGGTTTTGAGGCAGCAGAGAAAACGTATGAAGACGAATTGCGTCGCCTGGGCCGGAAGATCGATCGGCAGCTTGCAGTGCGCAGGGGAGAGATAGAGAAGTTCAATGCTGAAATGTCTGGAGAAGATCGCGAATTCCTGGAACATGTGGAACCTTACCATCCTGAGAATATTGCCCCGAATGGAACGCTTACCGAACGTGGAGTGGAAACATGCTATCGTCTTTTTGACCATAACAAGAGCATCTCGGCGGTCGCGCATCTGATGAGGATCTCGTATCGTGCCGCCGCAAGACGCCATCGAGCTTGGGAGAAGGAGGGTGGGCACGCAAGGCACCGTGAAGAACGCTGAACCAAGCGGGTATAGACGACCCCGCCAATGCCAGTTCTCAATCGACACGGCGGGCGAGGGTGCGGGAGAGGGCGGCGAGGGCGAAGAGGAGGGTGCTGGTCAGGACGATGCAGGCGCCGGTGGGGAGGTTGAGGTAGTAGGAGGCGATGAAGCCGCCGACGGCGCTGAGGACGCCGAAGAGGGTGGATGCCACAACGACGGCGCGGTGGCCTCGGCAGATCTGATAGGCCGCAGCAGCAGGGTTCGTGATCAGGCTGAAGATCATCAGTCCCCCCACCAGCGGGAGATTGACCGCCAGGACGATTCCCGCCAGACCCAGGAACAGGGCGTAGACGAAGGTCTCGTGCACGCCGGTGGCCGACGCGATGGTCCGGCTGAACAGCAGAACCTTCAGCTCCTTGTTGAAGACCAGCGCGAAGACTGCGAACACGACCGCCGCGACAGCGATCACTACGACGCTACCGGCGCGAACAAACAGGATGCTGCCCCAGAGCAAGCCGAGAATCTCGGAGCGGCTGCCCTGCACCAAGCCGATGCCGAGGAACGTCAGGCCCAGCATCAGCGAGAACAGGATGGCCAGCGCCACGTTCGGATCGAGCCGCGAGCGTCCCGGCCGAATGCCGGCCAGACACATCGAGGCCAGAGACGAGACCACCACCGGCCCGACCGTCGGGTCCAGGCCCACCAGATGGGCATACACCGAGCCCGCCATCGCGGTGTGCGAGATGAAGATGCCGATGAAAGCCAGGCGCAGCGCGACGAGATAGACGCCAAGCAAGCCGCAACTGGCGCCGGCAATCGCCCCCGCCACTATCACTAAGTAGAAGAATGGGTCCATATCCGATTCCATCGCATCATATCTGGCCTGTTGGAGAGAATCCCCCCGCCGAAACAAGCTTGTCACCCCGAGCGAAACGAAGTGCAGTCGAGGGGTCTGGCCATAGGCGATACACGCCGCTCGTTCGCAGCCAGATTCCTCCGCTACGGCCTGCCTTCAGCAGTCCTCCGGTCGGAATGACAAGCCTGTGGTGATGGCAGGATGCAACGCATGAATCAGTCGGCACTCGCATCACCATTCAAACTCCACCGACCGTGTATCGGCGTCCGCCGATCAACACAGTCTGGAAATCGCCGGGGTAGGCCTTCCGCAGCACCTGTGGCGAGAGAACCTCATCGGCACCTCCATCGGCGACGATGCGTCCGTCGGCCATCAGCACGATCCGCTCGCACGCCGGCGGCAGCACGCTCGTCTCGTGTGAGACCATCAACACCGTGACGTGCGTTTCACGATAGAGTTGTTCGATCATCCCGGAAATCTGCTGTTTCCAGTAGAAATCGAGATTCGCGCAGGGTTCGTCCAACATGAGCAGTTCGGGGTCCTGCGTCATCGCGCGGGCGATCAGGGCCTTCTGCTGTTGCCCACCCGAGAGACTGCGGAACGTCTGGTTCCGCCGGTCCGACAGGCCCAGTCTGTCGATCCACTCGTCGACGATCGCGTAATCCTGTCTGCTCAGGCGACTCAACAGCGAACGGACGCTGGTCCGCCCCATCGCAATGATTTCGCGCAGCGTGAACGGCAGCTCGGCGTTGTACTCGGTCGATTGCGGAATGTAGCCGATGCGCTGGCGGAGACCACACTTTCGCCAGGAACTCAACCGGACCAGGTCCACATCGTCGATGCGCACCTGCCCTCGGGTCGGCCCGATCAGTCCGGCACAGATCTTCAACAGAGTGGTCTTTCCGGCACCGTTGGTCCCCAGGATGCCGACGAAGGAGCCCGCCGGGATGGTGAGGCCGTCGATCTGTAAGATCGTCCGCCCCGCCCGGCGTACGTCGATGCCGGAAAGACCCACCGAACCGGCCGTCATGGCGTGACCGCCGCGATCAGACCTTGCACGTTGTCACGCAACAGCCGGTCGAAACCCATCGCCTTATCCGCCTGCGACGGGAAATTGCTGAACACCACGGCCTTGGCTCCCAGGCGGTCCGCCAAGGCTCCGGCCAACGCGGTTCCCTCCTGCTGATTGGCGACGACGAAACGAATCTGCTGGCCAGCCGCCTGCCTGAGGCAGTGGTCGATATTGGAGACCATCTCGATGTCGCTGCCGACAAAGGTCGCGACGACTTCCAGACCAAGCCACTCGGCGAACTTGGCCTGATGGTTCGACGCGAGCACCTTCGCGCCGGTCGCCGCCGCCGATGCGATGGATGTCCGCAACTCATCGCCTAAGGCCGCCAAATGGTGCTCGACAGCACCGAGGCGTGTTTGGAACTCAGCCGCTCGATCGGGGTACGCGTTCGAGAGCAGCGCTTCCACCTCGCGGCAGGTCGAGAGGTAGGCATCGGGGACGCATAGTCCAGGCAGTCCCGTGACCATGTGCGTCTGGAGACCGTTGGTCTTAAGACGCGTCAGATTCGCCTCGACCTTCTGCTGAAAATCGAACAACAGCAACACGCGACAGCGGCCAAGCTCGCGGACCTGGGCGGGCGAAATGTCGAAGTGCCCCGGGCACATCCCTGGCGGCGCCAGAGACATGACAGGTGCATCGGGCCCGCAGAGGTCTCGCACCACTGCCTCCAAATAGGAGTTCGTCACCGCGATTTGGGGCGTCTCGACCGCCGCGGAGCCCTCCCGGCACCCCCCTGCCGTCAACAGCATCGGAAGAAGAACCGCCAACAAAACCGCAAGGCCGAATGCTTTCATCTGTCGTCTATCTCTCGAACGAACCGATCTGATTGCCGGTGCGGAGGCGCAGCCGCGTGATGACGCCCTGGCCCGTCTGCGGGCCGAACCACGTCGCGCGAGGCACCGGGTAGTTCAGCTTCCGCATCCGCGCATCGTCGAAGTTCGGACCCTGGCTGTACAACACCCAACTGACCGGCGAGGTCTTCGGATCGCTGTAGGTCCGTCCCTCTTCCTGCTCGTTGTCGGCGAAGCCGTCGGGGACCCAGAGATACGCGCCGTCATCCACGACGTAGGTGCGGTTGTAGATCAGGGTCCCGACGGATCGGTACTTGTAGGTGTAGCCCCGGTTGAAACGGTCCTCGATGCCCGTCGAAAGAAACGTCTCCGGCGGCGGCGCCGGCAGATAGCCCGCCTGCGTCAATTCGAGCGGAAGCTGGTAGAAATGCTCGCCCAGCATGCAGTCCACCCGCGTGGGCGGATACTTGCTGTCGTGGTCGAACGAATAGGCTTCGAGCGCCAGGCCGATGTCACGCAATTCCGCGTTGACGGTGAGCACCTTCGCCTGGAGACGGGCCCGCCCCGTCACGGGCAGCAGAATCCCCATCAGCGTCGCGGTGACGGCGACAACCACCAGCACTTCAATCAGCGTGAAAGCCCGTTTCAATGCATTCCCTTCACCAACTCACTGCTCCAGTACCGGTTGTTCTTCGACGGGTTCCTCGACAACCTCGTCGGCCCGCCGATGATCCGGAGCGGCCAGAACCTCGCCGTTGCCGTCATAGTTCAACACGAGAAGGCGATAGCCATCGACCAGCGCGGTACTCTCCTGATCGAGGATACCGATGACATCGATGACCTCGTTCAGATTGTATGAACCAGCGTAGATCCCCGTGCCACGTCCGAGCCAGACCGGCAGCGTCTTTACGCCGTCGGTGATCGTCAGTTCGCCATACGGGCCCCAGCCGTTCGGATCCGCGATGCTGACGCCTTCGATCTTGATCAGACGGGACTGATAGCGCTCACCACCGACCAGACGCGCCGGATCGAAGATGAACTGGTCTTGATCGTCCTTGAGATCGTCCAGCGTCACTACCTCTGGCTTGGGCAGTCCGACGCCCTTCTGGATAAGCTCGATCGTGAAATCGTGGTCGGGATTGTCATTGTGCTGTTCGTTGATGTTGGTCTTGCCCTTGTACGACAGGAAGTAGCCGGTGGCGCGGATACGGTCACCGACGCTGAACTGGGCGGCGTTGAGCCGTGTCAGTTCCGCCACCCACTCTTCGTTTGAGTAGCCCCCGTCCGGCGAGATCCAGGGCAGATTGCTGTACATCTGACCCATGTAGAGCGCGGTTCCAGCAAGGTCGTCGCCCTCCCCCTGGAAGAAGAGCTGCCACTGGCCGACAATGTTGTACATCTGTACGTTGGCGTCATCCGGCGTCGGGTCCAGCATGTCGGCCGGATTGTTCAGTACGATACCTTCGAGCGTCACCGTTTGTGCAGCCGTATACGTCGACTCCCCCGCCGCGTTGACGGCCTGGAACTCCGTGTGCGTTGCCGCCCACAGTGAACCCGCCAGAGCCAATCCGATCAGCGCGCCAACCACCCATGCATTTCTCATGTTCCGTCCTCCAACTCTCAAGCCCCGAAACGCAGCGCATACGAAACGCTTCTTCGTGTTATCGTGCATAAGAATACCGCATTCGTGCTACCACCGGCAAGCCGAAAGTACCGATTCGGGAGATTTTTTCGGCCACCTGATCTTAACGTGGCGTTGAGGACATCAAAGGCCGAGGAACTGGATGGCGAGGCCGCAGAGCAGAATGGTTGCCCCGGCCAGGGCATGGCTGTACCGCTGGATGGCCCTGAACGGAAGGGAGTTGAACCCGGCCCGCCCGAGCATCACGGCCGCCAGCATGGTCCCCAGGGTGGCGGTTCCAAAGACCGCCGTGACGACGATCAGGTCGAGCAGACCGCTGCTGGCCGCCGGATACATCAGCAACGGGATGAGAGGCTCGCATGGGCCGAAGACGAAGATCACGAACAGGACCCAGGGGGTAATGGTCTTGCCGCCGTCGAGGTCGTGGACGTGCGAATGCTCACCCAGATGCGCGTGTGAGTGCAAATGTGGCGGGACGGCGTCGGTCAGATGCGCGTGAGGCTCAGGGTGTGGATGCACATGCTGGTGCGGATGGTGGCGATACACCAGCCTGATTCCCCAGACGAGATAGGCCAGACCAAAGGCAATCAACAGCCAGGCCGCCACGTTCCCGCGGAGCGACTCGGCGCCCACCAGACCTTTGAGGGCCAGCCCGAACGCGACGCCGACGAACCCGAGGACGACAGAGCTGCCGATGTGACCGACGGCACAGATGGAGGTGATCAGCAAAGTCCTGGCGGCGGACCACTTGCGCGCCCATGCCATCATGATAAACGGAAGGTAGTGGTCCGGCCCCAGCAGCGTGTGCAAAAAGCCGATGGAGGCAGCCGTCACCACAAGGGTTCTGAGTTCCTGTGTCAAAGTAGTTGTTCCCGTCCTTCTGCGGGACCGAATGACCGATGGCTGAGGGCACCCGATTCAGCGGTTGACAACCGACCCTGCACGCCATATTAACGTCGAGGAAAACCGGTTCAAGCAATTCTTTCATAAGGAGAGCTAATGGCATCATCACAAAAAGCCCTCACTATCAACCTGGACAACAAACCCGAGTACCAGAGGCTGCTCGAAGGCGAGCCACAGACGTGCGGGATGCGATCGGGACGCGTCTACCTCGAAGCAGGGAAATCCTGCGGCCAGCACAGCACCAAGGACCACGAGGAACTCCTGGTCTTCCTGGCGGGCCAGGGCGTGGTCCACATCGGCGGAGGCGAGGACCTCCGGGTAGGACTGGGAAAGGTCGCCTACATTCCCCCAAGGACCTTGCACGACGTCGAGAACACGGGTGCCAAGCCGCTCGCGTACATCTACTGCGTCGCCCCCGCACGCATCGAGTGATTCCGTGCCAAGCCGGCCCGACAAGGCGGATTCTCGGAATCGGCGCTTGCCAATTCGCGCCGGCGTGGTATAATGGAGAATGTAGGTATACGCTCTTTTCTTCTATATCTTGGTTTTGTTTCTGGGACGGCTGTATAGATCATACCTTTGCTCTATATTCGGTAATGCACAAGCCGTCTCCAAAGAGCCGAAGTCTCACCGCTTCGGTTCTTTTTTTTGGCCCGGCCCAGAGTGATTGCGCCGGCTGATCCCGAAAGAACCCCGAAGACCCGAGAAGCGGCTGCGTTGGACCTCAGCCCGGCAAATCGTCTCCCCCCAGAATAAAATCGCGACCGCGAGCGTCTGTTGTCTTGATCGCTATCCAGATTGACGGTTCGTTGCGTCCAGGGAAGACCGCGATGCGCCACACGACGACAGGTCCGGTCCCACCAGAGGAGCTGTGCCGGCCGCAGTGCTGCAATTGGGGCCCGGGGCTTCCAATCGAAGAGGCGAATCTACGCTCGGTTGACCGGACGCCGACCGATGGGTATACTGAAGCGGGTTGGCTGTAATACGGTTCCTTGCTCTGTTGGAGAAAAGCTCATGGACCCTGAAAAAGACAGCCACGTGCAGCAATTCAAATGGCACATCGTTGTCGTCGGCATCACCTTGGCCGCAGTCATCGCTCTGGCGCTGTTCACTCGGCTCTTCGAGAACACCGAGACGTTGCGCAATCTTGTGTTTCTGCTGGGCTCGCTGATCTTCCTCGGGGCGCTTCTGGCGATGCTGGCGCGCGTCTCCGGGATCGTCGAGACGCTTCGCGACAACAGCGCCAAGATGGCGGAAGCCGCCAAGGCTCTGGAGGACATCCGCAGCGATCTGATCCGGATCAATCACAGCACCCGCGTCAGCGACACGGTCAAAGCGATCGCGTTCCGCGAAGAAGACCGGCAGTCGTTGCGTGAAGCCGTCTTCGAAAAGCTCAAACAGCGGGACTTCGACGGCGCCTACGAGATCATCGACGAGATCGGCATCCACTCGGGCTACCGGACGCTGGCGGTCGAGTTGCGTCAGCAGGTGGACGGCTACCGCAATGCCACCGAGGACGAGCGAATCGACCAGGCCATCGAGCACATCAAGACGCATTTCCGCAACGCCCAGTGGGCCCGGGCCAGCATCCAGATCGAGGCGCTGATCAAAGAGTATCCTTCGTCGGAGAAGGCCAAGGCCATGCGCCAGCAGTTGCTCGACCACAAGGAGGAGCGGAAGCGGATTCTCATGGCCGCCTGGGACGACGCCGTCCAGCAAGGGGAAACAGACCGCAGTTTGGAGATCCTTCGCGAGCTGGACATGTACCTGACGCCGAACGAAGGACTGGCGTTGCAGGAGGCGGCCAAGGACGTCTTCAAGACCAAACTGCACAACTTGGGCGTGCAGTTCGCGATGGCGATTTCCAACAAGGAATGGGACGAGGCGCTGGAGGTCGGTCAGCAGATCATTCGCGACTTCCCGAACAGCCGCATGTCCACCGAGATCAAGGAGAAGCTCGACGTCCTTCGCCAGAACGTCGAGGTGCAGCACGCGTGAAGGCCGCTCCTACTGGAAGTCGAAGAGTGACTGCGTTTTGATCATCGTCACCTGATCGGGGTAGGCGGCGAACGTGTGAATGTGCAACTCGCTCCGCCGCGCCTCGAAATCCACGTAGCAGAACGGCTGCAATCCATCGAGCTCCAACTCCGGGAACTTGACGAAAACCCCGCGATTGCGGGCAAACCGCTCCAGATCGGTGTAGCTCTGCCGGTACAGATTGGGGCTCATCTTCTCGACCTGGAAATCGGTCATGTAGCTTACCCCGCGACTGAGCGTGCACTTGTGCGTGCGCGGGCCGCGGAACTGGAACCGCTCCACCAGACCCCGATGCGGAAGCAACTGCCCCGGCGTGCTGACCACCTCGCTGAGACAGACGTCGCCCGAAAAGACGCTCACCACGTGCGTACAGCCGGTCACCCAGATCTGGGCTTCGTATTTCTCCGTCTTGAGCTGCCGGCAGGCGTATAACTGAAAGAGTTCCGGGTGGAGAGGCCTCTGAAACAGGCTGAACGTCAGTTGGTCAACCGCAACGTTGGTTTGTGGCGATTCCATTACGAAAAACCCCAAAAACACGGCCATCTATTTCCGGGTATTATAACAGAATCGAAAAGGCCGTTCAAGCGCAATATCAGTACTGGCAGGCCGTTAGCGGCCCCTTATGGGACGATGATCTCGCAAGCCCATGGCAGAGCGAGACTAATAAACATAGTGATTTTTCCGGCCGCCGGTTCAAAAAAAAGCGGGACTCCTCGGGGGGTCAACGGTCGAAGAAAAACGCGTTGATCAGTGTAGCGATGATATCGTAGAAAGCGTGTGTGCCGGCTGTGATCCCGAATCCTCGCAGGGCGAAAAGAGCGGCGAAGTAGACCCCTGCCATCGTCCGAAAACTGAATTCCGTCCAGTTGAACGCCGCACTGCGACCGAACTGCCCGTCCAGAAAGATGATGTGGTGATGGGCGCTGAACAGGGCCGCGGAGATCAACACGCTGGAGACGATCGCGTTGGAATGACTCAGGCCGATCAGGTCCTGAAAAAACACCATCAGCAGGCAGATGAGAATCAGGCGAAAGACCAGCTCCTCGTAGATTCCCGCTCCGACGCCGGTGACGATGTTGGCCATCAGCGAGCGCGAGGCCGCCGCGGAACCGGCCACCAGTCGCACGACCGGAGCAGCCGCGGCGCCGGCGGGTTCTTCCGCGACGCAAGCGGCCGCGACAGGCGCGTTGCTGTCCGGCCCCGGAGCCGGGGGCGCCGCCACAGGCCGATTGAAGAACAGGCTCAGGACAATCAGTGGAATCGCCAGCAGCACGCATTCGACAACCATCGGAATGTAATCGCCCGCGCGAAAGTACCAGGCCTTGCGCGACGCCAATTGTAGACCGATAAGAATGAGGATGACAACCAAGGGCGGGGCGATCCACGCGATCCGGCTGCTGGTGCCCAGATACTGAAGCAGTTGCTGGAGCCAGACGAAGGCCACCACGCGGACCTGGGAGCGGTTCAGCACGTCAGTGTTGATCAAGATCGTGCCAATCTCATAGAAGACGATGAACGGCAACAGGAACACGATCGCGTACACCGGCCGGCTGGTGCGCTCCAGATAGGAGTTGCTCGCATAGTTGAGCAACTGACTCGTCGAGTAGTCCTGCTTGTTCTTTTTTCGGCCGGCCATCCGTGACACGCCGCATATCCGGTACTCTCTCGGCCTCCGGCCCGGCGTCCGATCGCGAGCCTCCGAGCGATGAGATTTGGGCAGTGTACTCCAAGGCCGATCGGATTACAATAGCGTGGGCCGTCACTTTATATGACCTGACGCGCGGCGGTAGAAGACGATCGGACGAGATGCCATCATGGGCCAGTGGAGAACCTCACCGAATGGCGACGACACGACAGCAGTTGATGGAAATCTACGAACACCTCTTCCGTGCGTTCGGGCCGCAGGACTGGTGGCCGGGCGAGACGCGCTTCGAGATCATCGTCGGCGCGATCTTGACGCAGAACACGAACTGGGCCAACGTCGCGAAGGCGATCGCCAATCTCAAAGGAGCCAAGTGCCTGGAGCCGGACACGCTGCACGCGATGGACACGGCCGAACTGGAGCGACTGATCCGTCCGGCCGGCTATTTCCGCCTCAAGGCCAAGCGACTGCGCAACTTCACCCAATGGCTTCTCGACAACTACCAGGGAAGACTTGACGCCATCGACGCCATCGAGACGCGCCGGCTGCGAGAAGAACTGCTGGGCATCTCGGGCATCGGCCCAGAGACCGCCGACTCGGTACTGCTGTACGCACTGGACCGGCCGGTCTTCGTGGTGGACACATACACCGCTCGCGTCGCCGTCCGCCACGGCCTCATCGAGCCGGACATCGACTACACCCAGTTGCAGTACCTCTTCGAATCCAACCTCGAGCCGGATGTGCGACTGTTCAACGAGTTCCACGCCCTGGTCGTCCGCGTCGGCAAGGACTTCTGCAAGCCCACGCCCCGGTGCGAAGCCTGCCCTCTCAACGACTTGCCCCACACCGTCGAGAACTCGTGCGATCCATAGGTCACACAGGGCCCGTGCCGAACGTCTACGAGGCTCGGCGTTCTTTTCTTGAACGGAGGGACCGTCGGTGCTATAGTCGCATCCGTTCGTTGACACCAGAGACCCAATCGTTCTGTTGTTCGGAGGCATGGCCATGTGTGAACACTGCACGCGACGGGAGTTCTTGGGAACGGGAGTGGCGGGTGGATTATTGCTGGCCGGCGCGACATGGACGCACGCCTGGGCTTCGCAGGCGTCGGCGCCGCAGCCGCGAGGCAAGTCGCGAATCTGCGTGGTCTTCAGCGGCGAACCGGCGCCGGGGGACCGCGACTGGGGGGCCGACAACAGGCAGGTGGAGGCGGCCAAGGCCCGCCTGGCCAAGGCCGAGAAGGATCTGGGCAACGTCGAGCTGGTCATCGGCGAGTCCAGGAGCGCCGAGCAGACGGCCGCCCTGCTGGCAAAGGCGGGTCCCGGCGTTCCCGTCCTGGCGATCAACACACGGAACTTCGCCCTGACCGCCGTCGTGAAACCGATTCTGGACGGGGCGCATCCGATGCTCGTCTTCTCGCTGCCCGCCAGCGGCCACGACTGGATGTATGCTCCGCGCTGGCACCGCCAGGGCCATCGCGTCAGCCTACTGGCCAGCAGCGACTACGATGAACTCGAACGGGCCCTGCGGCTGCTGCGAATCGTGCCCATGATGAAGCAGACCCGCATCCTGCTCTTCCCGCCCGCTCGCGGCACCGCGGCCGCGCAGTCTCCCGACGAGGTCAAGAAGCGGCTGGGCGCCGACGTGGTCGCGGTGGAAGAGAAGCTCTTCGACGAGATGACGGCTTCCGTGGACGACCGCGCCGCCAAAGAGGAGGCCCGCTGGTGGACGCAGAACGCCAAGGAGATCGTCGAACCCAACGAGGAGGATATCCTCAAGGCCGCCCGCATCAGCATCGCCCTCCAGAACCTCATGGAGCAGCAACGGGCCCAGGGGCTGGCCGTCGGCACCTGCATGGGCTGGCTGGCCAAGGGGTTCCCCTGCCTGGGCTTCGCCCGTCTGCGCGACAAGGGGATTCCCGCCGCATGTGAGGGCGACATGGACTCGGTGCTGACGATGATCCTGTTCCAGTACATGATCGGCAAGCCGGGCTTCCAGGGCAACGCGACGTTCGACACCGCCCGCAACGCGCTGTGGACTGCGCATTGCACCGCGCCGCTGAAGATGGACGGACCCGACGGCAAGAATGCTCCGTACCTGCTGCGTGGCCATTCCGAGGTCGCCGGCAGCGGCTGCGTCCCCGAGGTGCAGTACCGCCTGGGCGAGACCATTACCCGCACGAAACTGGTCAATCTGGACACGCTGCTGATCTCGACGGGCAAGATCATCGAGGTCCCCAAGCGCGCGGTTCACGGCTGCCGCACACAGATCGTCACCGAAGTGCGCGACGCTGGGAAGATGGCCGCCAACTGGAGCAGCGTTCTGGAGACCGAGGACGCCATGACACTGCTGCACCGCGTGGTGTTCTACGGCGACCACATGACCGACGCCCGCCACCTCGCGCCGCTGATGGGCATGAAAATCGTCGAAGAAGGCTGACAAGTTCGTAGTGACGCCGTCAGGCGTTGCGTTCTCCATGAGAGATGTGTGCCCTCACGGACACATCGCCAATGGGGGTGTGCCAGCAGGGATTGGACATATGATGGAGTTTTGCCTCAGTTCTCGCGACGGCGGATAGGCAGTAGCCTCACCCTCTCCGTGGATGGGTCGAGACAGATCAAGGCGCCCGCCTCCAGATGCCTGCGACACCGGTGCAGCAGCGCGATCATGGTCTCGCCCAGCGACGCAGGGTCGACGTCCTGCATGCGAACCTGAATGACGCTGGGAGTCTCTGCGCCAGTGGCCGCCAGCATCGCTCCAAAATCCAGATCGTGAGTGAAGACCACGTAGCCGTGGGCTCTCGCATAGTCCATGACGGTTGCGTCGGTGGCGCACGGGTCGCCTACGCGAGACCAGTCGACTGACTCGAACCCGGCTTCGGACAGCAAACCGGCCCAGTCGGGCGAGAGGTTCATGTCGATCAAAAGCTTCATGCGGGCAGTGATCCAAGAGGAAGATCGACCTCTTCGACCCGCCAGGCCGCATAGGCCAGCGATTCATCGATGTCCTGTGGTTCGAGGTAGGGATACATCTCGACGATGCGCTCCCGCGAGTGGCCGGACGCAAGCATCCCGAGGATCATGCCCACGGTTACGCGCATCCCGCGAATGCAAGGCTTGCCGCCCATAACGTTTGGATCGAATGTGATTCGGGTCAGCTTCATCATGCAGCCTATTGTATCCGATTACCCCGCTGACAGCAAGCCAACTTGCTCGTTCGTAGTGGCGTCGTGAGACGCTATGTGCAGGTTCGCAGTGCCTCGTCCAGACGTATGTATGCCCTTACGGGCACACTACAAGCGCGTTCCCTACCGGACCAGGGGGCGTCTGTGGGCGATGCGAGACAGGACCAGGATGAACGCGAGCCAGCAGAGGGCCGCCAACGTTGCGGCAGCGGGGGCATTGACCAGTGGTCTGAGGTCGTGGGACAATAGCTCGGCGGCCAGAACCACAGCGTACATCAGGGCTATCAGCAGAATCATGGACAGGATCGGTCGGCGGTAGAACACCAGGTGGATCATCGCCGCGATGGGCAGCAGAACCCAGGGCCCGTAGAAGACCCGGGCGCTGATGACGCGATAGGTGAGCCGCTGGCCGTAGATGTGAAGCTCGGGCAGCAAATGCGACAGCGGGACTGACAGCACCGCCACGAGGGCCATGAACACCGTCACCAGAATCGCGCCGGTCGCCGCGACCGCCAGCGTCGCAGTGAACCGCTCGCGCCGGCCGCCGGCGGTAAGCATGCTGGAATACAGGGCGCCGTGGGACAGACCCATCGCCCCGGCCACAATCGGCAGCGCGGCGAACAGAATCACCATCAGATGCCCGCTGAGGTAGCCGAGGAAGACCGTCATCACGACCACCAGGAACAAGGCATTCCTCCATTGCGAGAGCACCAGGGCAAATGAACTGTAGACCGCCCCCCACATGCAGCGCGCCACGCTCAAGGGACGGCACTTCACTATACAGCCGAGGAACAGCTTCTCCACCCACGGACGCGGGTGGTCTTTGAGCCGCGTCCAGGGCGCGGCGCTGCGATAATGAGGCGAACGCCGTAGCTTGTCGCGGTCGAACACCTCGGCAAAACCGATCCACGGACACAGGCAGTTGCGCCGGGCCAGGTCCGCTCGCGTCAGATACAGCCACATCGCCAGAGCCGCCAGGACTCCGGCCGCCATGACCGCCACCGGGTGTGCGACCACGATCCGTTCGAGGCGGACGTGCAGGCCAAGCCGCTGGCCGAAGAAAAAAATGACGACCAGGAAACCTATCAGTGCCATCGGCTGCCGGGCGAAGAACCCCCACCACGCTCCGGCCAAGTAGAGCACCAGACCGGCCGCAAACGCCGAACCCAACACCAGCAATCGCCACACCAGCGGCAGGCCCGGATAGAACAGAAACAGCATCGCCCCGAGGGCGTTTGTCGCGATCCCAATCGTCACGATGAACCGCGCGACGGTCCGCCTGTGTTGCGGCAGACAGAACGCCATCGGCTTGGTCAGAATCTCCGTCTGGAGCACCGCCGCCATCATGCCGACCATGAACGCCAGCAGAATCAGGCCGATGAACGTGCCCTTCCCGGCCCTCGGATCGTCCAACGCCACCTTCAGACTGGCACAGACGTAGAACGCGAACATCAAATACGCCAGCCAAAGCCCCCGCCGCTGGTACAACTGCCGCAGATTCATCGTCAGAATACTCATGGCTGTCCTCCTGCGTGCGTCTTCTGCTCTATCAGGCAGCCTCGCTTGCAGACGTTTCTCAAGCCCAGCAGGAAGACCGCCCAGCCGCACAGGGCGATGGCCGCGAAGAGCAGCAGACGCGCTTGAGCGGGCCACTCGTATAGGCCGAGAAGCATGCGGAAGGTCATCAACCCGAGGAATCCAGACTCGGCAACCAAAGCTCTGTTTTCAGTTCGGAGCCATCCGTAACGGCGCAGTTGCAGGGCGCCCATCCACGGGACGAGCACGCAGGCCAGCCAGACGTTGCGCAGCCGAAGACCAAGACCGCCGGCGTCGGCACCAAACACTACGACAATGATCTCCGACAGACCCACCATGCCGATGGCCAGTGCGATGAGAAGCAGAGACGTGGCGAGGACGGTGATCAGTGTCGCACTGAACCGCTCGCGCCGACCGCCGGGCAGCAGCAGATTGGAGATGGCAGGCAAACCCACCTGCGCCGCCAGAAGCCCTGTGGAAAGGAACGCGATCTCGACTCCCATTTGAAAGGGTGCCGCCAGCACCGCTGACAACACAAGAACCACCACCAGGGTCCATTTCCAACAGCATAAGAACGCACCGAACGTCCGATAGAGGCTGGCCCAGGTGTACCGGCCGATCCCAAGAAACGGATGCCGCTCGGCCCTTGCCAGAAGCAGCTCGTCGGTCCATGACGGCACCGTCGTCTTGACATCGGTCTGGGAGCGCTTGTCCATAGCGTCCTGGATGATCGAACGGTGTCCGCGCGCGACGTACTGCATGTTACCCAGCCGCAGCCAGAAGAAGACGAAGACCACCATGGCGATCACGCCGGCAATCACTCTGGACGCCGTCACGTGCGTATCGATACTGAGCCACATGGCCACCGCCACGATGCCCAGTGGGAAGGAAGCCAGCGCCAGAAACCCCCATTGCAGCTTCGAGAGAACCAGACGAGAAGCACGCACGCCCACACACGTTGCCACCCCTACGACAAATGCGCTGCCGAATCGCAGGCAGATGTCGAGAAGTTCGGGACTCGCCCCTCGCCTGAAGTACGCCGCATTCCAGAGCAGCGGCGCTTCGAGGAGAGCCGCAAACACGCCCCAAGGCAGCGCTCCCAGGAGAATCAGCCCGCGAAGAGATTGCCCGTACCGCGGCAAGCAGAACGATAGAGGCTTGGCTGTCATTACCCGCTCAAGGAAGACAGCATGAAGCGTGCCTGAACCCACGAATGAAAACAGGAGAAAATCGAACCAAGGGAAGTCATGGAGACTTGTCACCTCCGTGTCAAGATCGACCGGATTCGATGCATCCCTCATGGCCATACTTAGAGCAAAGGAAATGGTGACGGCCGCTGGCCCGATGAACCGATACCGCCAAACCGCCACCTTCCAATTGGTCCAGATGATGTTCATAGTCTCCCTCTGCGATGTCAGGCGACGACGAGGCGGTAGATGTCTTCGAGGGGCAGGGGCTGGACGTCGGCCTGGCAGTGGATGCGGGCGGCGGCCGCTTCGATCAGGTCCGGCGACAGGTCGCGTACGATCAGGGTCGCTTCGGACTGATTGCGGCGGCATTCGAGGATGTTGGCGAAGTCCAGCGGCTCGGGCAAGGGACCCGCCAGCGAGGTCAGACGCACGCGGCTGTACTTTTCGCGCAGCTCGTCGAAGCTCGCATCGGCGACGATCCGGCCGGCCTTCATGATGACGGCGTGGTCGATCACCTTCTCGACGTCGCTGAGGATGTGCGAGGAGATCACGATCGTGCGCTTCTGGTCCTGGATCAGTTGCAGCAGCAGGTCGAGGAACTGCGCGCGGGCCAGCGGGTCGAGCGCCGCGGCCGGCTCATCGAGGATCAGCAACTCCGGCTCGAAGCAGATCGCGATCAGGATCGCCAGGCGCTGCCTCTGGCCGGGCGAGAGCGAGCCGACGCGGGCCTTGAGCGAAATCTCGTACTCGCCGACGAGCCGCTGCTCCAGCTCCTTGTTCCAGTTCGGGTAATAGACGCTGACGTAGCGGATCAGTTGGGCAGCGGTCATCCAGTCGATCAGCTCGCCTTCCTGGTGGACGTAGCCGATGCGTGCCAGTTCCGCCGGACCGAGCCGGCTCGCGTCGCAGCCCAGGGTGGTGCACCAGCCGCCGTCGGGCAGGTACAGCCCGATGATGTGGCGCAGCAGCGTGCTCTTGCCCGCCCCGTTGGCGCCGAGCAGGCCGATGATCCGACCGCACTCGATGTCGAGGTCGACGCCGTCGAGGGCCTGGGTGCGGCCGAACCGCTTGCTCAGGCCGCGAATCTTCACCATGATCGTCTCGTCACTCATGCTCTTGCCTCCGCATCGTGGAACCGTATCGTTCGAAGAGCCGTTCGATCGACTCGTGAACTTCGCTCTCGGGGATGTCCAACTGCACCGCCGTGGCGACCGCCCTGGCGAGGACCTGTTCGAGCATCTCGCCCTTGGAGCGGGATTTCTGATCCCGGCGGATGCGGGCGACGAACAGGCCCACGCCGCGACGACGCTCCAGCAGGCCCTCGATCTCCAGCAGGCTGTACGCTTTGCTGATCGTCATGGGATTGACGTTGAGCTGGCCTGCCAGCTCGCGGACACTGGCGAGCTGCTCGCCTTCGCCCAGGTGCCCGGCAAGAATCTGCCGGCGGATCTGCTCCATCACCTGCCGGTAGATGGGCTGGCCGCTATGATGGTCGATCTGCAACAGCATACCGCCTCAACGCTCCTGTGTTCCGCACACTGTATTACTGCACTAATACAGTATACGACGTTGCATGAGCCTTGTCATTACAGAAAATCTCCATTTTTCTGAAAAATCGTCTTGGGACGTGCTGCCGGGCGTTTGCTTGACAGGGCCGACGGGCAGCCGGACAATAGCCCGCGGTATGGGGCGAATCATCATTCGCCCCTGCGGACACGTTCCAAACAGCGAAAGGATCGAATCATGCGGCGAAGGGGCATTTCTCTGGCAGTTGTTCTCATGGCGTCGGTGACTGTGGCCGGTGCGGCCTCGCAGGATTATCTCAACGAACAATATGGCGAGCTGCTGCCCGGCTCGACGCTGGTAGGGGCGAATGATGATTCGCCCGTACTGTGGTGGGCGTCGTCGGGTTGGAAGATCGGCCGCGATCGGGCTTTGCCCGCCGCGACCGGCGAAGCGATCCTCATTGCCGCCGCGAAGAATGAGGCCGAGGCGGCACAGCTCGTCGTGCGACCGAGCAGAACCCTGAAGGGTCTGCGGATCGCCGTCGGACCGCTGGCCGGGCCGAACGGGGCCTCGATCGCGGCCGGGAGTATCGAGGTGCTCGAAGTCCGCTACGTCAACGTCACGATACCGACGGACAAGACCGCCGTCGCGGGATACTGGCCCGACCCGCTGCCGCCGCTGACCGGCCCGATCGATCTGGAGGCCGGCAAGAATCAACCCTTCTGGGTGCGCGTGAAGGTCCCGGCCGACGCCCGCGCCGGACTCTATTCAGGCGCGCTGAACCTGACGGCCGACGGCTACACAGCCCGCGTCCGGCTGCGCGTCGAGGTGTACGACTTCACCCTGCCCGAGAAGATGACCTGCTCGACCGCCTTCGGCTTCAGTCCGGGCGAAGTCTTTCGCTACCACAAGTTGACCACGGAGGCCCAGAGGCGCGAGGTGCTCGACAAGTATTGGGCCACCTTCAGCGACCACCATATCTCGCCATACGACCCGGCGCCGCTCGATCCGGTCCGCGTGACGTGGCCTGACATCCGGCCTCCCGAGCGCAAATGGCAAGGCGGGCAGGAGGTGACGAACGAGAAGCACGGCGGCACGCGCTGCCTGCTGATCTTCGACGACCGCGCCGACCTGAACGTCGACGCCTCTTACGGCCCGCTCGTGCCGATCCCCGCGGGCGGCCTGCGCTTTTCGTTCTGGTACCGCACCGCGGTCCCGAACCAGGTCTTCATGGTGACATTGAACCATCACGACGCGGACGGCCAATGGATCTGGGGCGGCAACAACGACATCGGCGTCGACGGCAACGGGCAGTGGCAGCAGTTCGATCGCGTCATCACCAAGTTCCCGTCGGGCGCCAAGAGCGTCCGTCTGATCCTGCGGGCCGCGCCCTGGACCGACGAGGGCGACCGCACCGGCCTGGTGTGGTTCGACGACATCTCCCTTCGCGACGCGACGACGGGCGCCGAACTGATCGAGGGCGGCGACTTCGAGCCGCCGGCGCTGCCCGAGGTGAGCGCCGACAAGTTGCGCGTGGCGTTCGATTTCTCTGCCTGGGACCGCGCGATGGAGAAGGCCATCGACCGCCTGCACTTCAGCTCGTTCCGGCTGGGCATCCCCGGTATGGGTGGCGGGACGTTCCACTCGCGGAGCGAGCCGGAACTGCTCGGCTTCGGTGAACAAACGTCCCACTACCAGGCCCTCTTCAAGGACTATTGCACGCAGATGGAGCGGCACCTTCGCGCCAAGGGCTGGCTCGACGAGGCGTTCGTCTACTGGTTCGACGAGCCCGACCCGAAGGACTACGCGTTCGTCATGAACGGCTTCGCCAAGCTCAAGGCCAATGCCCCGGACATCCGCCGCATGCTGACCGAACAGGTCGAGCCGGCCTTGATCGGCGGACCCAACATCTGGTGCCCGGTCTCCGAGCAGTATGAGCACGAGTCCGCCGAGCAGCGGCGTGCGCAAGGCGAGCAGTTCTGGTGGTATGTCTGTACCGGCCCGAAGGCCCCCTACTGCACGCTGTTCATCGACCATCCCGGCACGGAGCTGCGCATCTGGCTCTGGCAGACCTGGCAACGCAAGATTGTGGGCACCCTCGTCTGGGAGACGAACTACTGGACCAGTTCGGCTGCCTATCCGAATGAGCCGCAGAACCCCTATGAGGACCCGATGGGCTGGACGAGCGGCTACAGCACGCCTGCGGGCGCCAAGCGGCCCTGGGGCAACGGCGATGGGCGATTCATCTACCCGCCAGTGGCGGCGGCCGACGCCAACCCCAGCGCCCCGGTCCTCGAAGGCCCGGTCGACAGCATCCGATGGGAGATGCTCCGCGACGGGATCGAGGACTACGAGTACCTTGCGGTGCTGAGCCGCCTGATCGAGGCCAAACGCAGCCGGCTGTCGGCATCCCAGCGAGCGAGCTACGCCGCCCTGCTGGAGGTCCCGGCCGAGATCACGAAGAGCATGACTACCTTCACGACGGACCCGGCCCCGATCGAACAACATCGCACCCGCGTCGCCCGCGCCATTGCCGAACTGAGCAAGCTCCAGTAGTCAGAGAAGAGCTTCATCGCGAGAGTCGTTCCCAGTCTTCGCGGCGGGTGCCCTGGTAGGTGGTCAGTGTGTACTCGAATCGCCTCTGCGAGCCGGCCGGCAGCAGGAGCGTGAACTCGACGGTATCGACGTCCACCTTCTCGTATTCATCCACGTCGCCGGTCCGAGCCAGCGTCCAGTATGTCGTGTCGAAGTTCCGGCGGATCTCCACCTTGACGGGAATCCTCCGCGTATTCTTGACCGTCACCGCGAACGTGCGCACCTCGTCCCAGCCGGCGACGTTGCCGTTGCGGTCGAACCGGTAGTTGTCCGTGCGGTACTCCATCGCCTTGGGCTCGACCACCACGTCCTCGACCGCGCCGAGATTCAGCTCGACCTCATCACCCACGGGAATGTACTTGAACGACGATTGCCCCTCGTACGACAAGTGTTTGGCGTCGTCGACGCCGCGATAGACCTTCAGCGTGCCGTCGGGAATCGGCGTCTGGCCCAGTTTGTGCTCGGCGTCGTTCGCGAAACTCAGGAAGCGAACGGCCTTCGGTCCATACCTGTCTTCCTCATACTTGTAGAGGCTCACCACAGGAACCGCGTCGACGTCGAAACTCAGCAGCCTCTTCGACCAGCCGTTGGGAATCGTCTCGGTCCCTTCGATCGTGTAGAGGAAGTACTCGCTGAGCCCTTCCTTGATAACTTCCTTGGCGGAGGTTGGGGCCGAGTCCGCCATGACGGCGCCGAGGTAGCGTACCACGGATTTCTCCATCTCCTGTTTGAGACCCAGGTCCATCTCGAGCCTCTCCTCGACAACCGGCCCGGCCGGCCGGCCATAGGGATACTGCCGGCGGGCCAGTTCCGCGATCTCGTCGAGCAAATGGACCTTGCCCACGATCACACGGACTTGGGCGTTCTCGTAGTCCTCGCCGCTGTTGTTGGTCACGCGGACGTAGCCTTGGAGCCGCATCGTCTTCTCGTCGGCCGACAGCGTGCCCATGTAGAATGCCCGCCAGGACAGACCGCTGGTAAGGTACGAAATCTCGACGGGGACCTTGCCACTGACCTCGCTGGCGACGTTCCATAGGCCGAGGCCCGTCACGCGGGGCGGATACACCAGCTCCGCGATGTCGATGGCATCGGCGTTCGCCTTGGGCTGCATCTCCAGGCTGGTCGGATCGATCAGTGTGTCGGCCCACGAGAATTGCAGCGCGTTGGCACCTTCCTTGAGCGTCAGCGCCCGGCTCTCGCGGGCGAGCGTCAGGTCGGCCGAGTTGTAGATCGTCAACTGCACCGCATCCCGCGGAGGCAACGTCACCAGGTCCACCTCGGCCCACGCCACGGCCGTCATCAACAGAGCAGCGACCAACGTATATCGATGTCTCGTCATCAGAGCCTGTTCTCCCACTCGTAGGGTGTGCATCGCACACCGTCTCCGGTACATGGTGGGCATTGCCCACCCTACCCCGTTCAAGGATGTTATCGCGAGCGGCGCTGCCAGTCTTCGGTGCGGACGCCCTGGTACATGGTCGTGGTATACTCGAACGTCTTCTGCGAGCGTGCGGCCAGTTCGATGGTGAACTTGACCGTGTCGAGGTCCACTTTCTCATAGCCGTCGCTCGATCCGCTGCGGGCGATGTCCCAGTACGGCGAATCGAAGTTCCGCCGGATCTCGACCTTCACCGGAACATCCCGCGTGTTGCGGACCTCGACCTTCCACGTCTCGATATCATCCCAGCCGGCGACGTTGCGGTTGCGGTCGAACCGATAGTTGTCGGTCTTGACCTCCATCCGCTTCGGCTCGACTACGACGTCCGCGACCGCGCCGAGGTTCAGCTCGGCCTCATCGCCCACCGGGATGTACTTGAACGACGACTGGCCTTCGTACGACAGGTGTTTGGCGTCATCCACGCCTCGATAGACCTTCAGCGTGCCGTCGGGGATCGGCGTCTCGCCCAGTTTGTGCTCGGTGTCGTTCTTGAAGCTCAGGAAACGCATCACCTGGTCGCCGTATCGCTCGGCCTCGTACTTGTACAGGTTCACGACGGGCACGCCTCCGACATCGAAGCTCTGGAGCCTCTTGGAGAAGCCGTTGGGGATCGTCTCAGTGCCCTCGATCGTGTAAAGGAAGTACTCGCTGAGCCCTTCCTTGACGATCTCCTTGGGCGCGGCCATCTCGGCCATCGCCATGACTTCGCGCCCGCGCGCCGCTTTACGCAGCATCGCGGCAGCAGGGGCCGCCGGCAACTGGGGCATCGGTCCGACGACTCCCGGCCGGCCGTAGGGGTACTCGCGCCGGGCCAGCTCGGCGATCTCATCGAGCAGGTGGACCTTGCCTACGATCACGCGGACCTGGGCGTTTTCGTAGTCTTCGCCGCTGTTGTTGGTCACGCGGACGTAGCCTTGCAGCCGCATCGTCTTCTCGTCGGCCGACAGCGTGCCCATGTAGAACGCCCGCCAGGTCAGTCCGCTGGTCAGGTACGTGATCTCGACGGGGACCTTGCCGCTGACTTCGCTGGCGATGTTCCACAGACCCACGTTGCGCACGCGAGGTGGATAGACCAACTCGGCAATGTCGATGGCGTCGGCGTTTGCCTTGGGCAGCATCTCCAGGCTCGTCGGATCGATCAGTGTGTTCTCCCACGAGAATTGCAGCGCGTTGGCGCCTTCTTTGAGCGTCAGCGACCGGCTCTCGCGGGCGAGCGTCATGTCGGCCGAGTTGTAGATCGTCAGTTGCACGGTGTCGCGCGTCGGCAGCGTGGTCAGGTCGACCTTGGCCTGCAAGGCGCCGTTGATCGCGAATATCAGCAAGAATGTCGTAACACGTTTCATCAGAGTGCTCCTTTAGTTCTCCAAAGGACATGGCGGAATCGTCAGTTGCGGATGTTGCGCCGGTGGTAGTGCATGGTCAGCTCCTTGACCGCCGGTCCGGCGTCCGTCCGCGCGGGAAGTTCGATCTCAAACTCCAGCGTGCCCGCGTCCTTCTTTACGTACTTCAGATTGCACTCTTCCATGTCCCACTGCCCTTCGATGTGCTGGATCATCGTCAGCATCGCGGGGCTGTCCTTGAAGTTCTCAATCTTCGCGGTGATGATCTCATCGGTGTCGTACAGCACGACGCGATCCGAGTCGTTCTTGCGCAGGTTGATCTGGGCATCGCGCATTTTCCGCTGCGTGACCACGATGTCGCGGCTGTCTCCGATGTACAGCTCCATCTTCTCGCCCACGGGCACCAGCGGCGCGTTGTCTTCGCCCAGGAAGATCGTGCTGCCGTGGCCGTCGTCCTGAAAGAGGCGCGCCTTTCCCCCCCACATCGCGAACTGGCCCAGGCCGCTGGCGGCGTCGTTGAGGATGCGGTAGCTGACCGGGACGCCGACGTTCTGGTTCTCCAGTTGCTCCGGGTCCCAGGGCAACCTGGCGGCGTCGAAGGTCCAGATCTTGCGGATCGGGACGGTCGGGCTTTTCAGGAACAACACCTGCTTGGTCTCTTCGTGGTCGATGCCCTGCTCGAAGGCTTCGCCGTAATCGAGCAGGATGCGGGCCTTGTCAAAATCCTCGCCCGAGAAGTTGCGCAGCACAACATAACTCTTCAGATCGACCTTCGTCTCGGCCTTGTCCGCAACGGCCTTGTAGGTGATCAGGCGGTCGATGTTGCTCAGCAGGTAACTGATCCGCACCGTCTCGGCGTAGTCGCCCCCGCTGCTGATCTCCCAGACCAGGGCCGCCTCGCCCGGCGGGTAGCTGACGCTCAGCAGGTTCACGCCGTCGGGATGGTCGAGAATCTCCAGGCGGATCGAATCCTCGTCGATCTGCACACCCTTCCAGGAGAAGTCCACGCTGTTATGTCCCTTCTGCAATGTCAGGACGCGCTCCTCTTCAATCAACGTGGCGTTGGGGTTGTCCAGGCGAATGATGGTGGCCGCTCGTTCGGGCAGCGCCACCAGCTTGATCCGCGCCTGGGTCATCGAGCCGGCCAGCAGCAAGGCGATCGTCGCCGACAGAATCAGTCTTTTCGCATTCATGTTTCGATCTCCCAAAGAAATCAACGTTGTGCGCTTTGCTCTTTCTGAATCAACACCTGTTCTCTCGCGCCGTGATACGTCGTCACGGTGTACGTCAACATCTCTCTACTTCGCGGCCCGACCTTGAGTTTGAATCGGGCGTGGGTCACGTCATGTTTCTCATACGTCGCCGTCGGATTCTCCGTCTTCAATTCCCATCGCGGCGTGTCGAAGCCGCGCGTGATCTCGATGTCCACCGGCAGCGTCCGCGCGTTGGCGATCTCGATCTTCCAGGAGCGGACCTCGTCCCAGCCGGCCACGTTGCCCTTGCTGTCGAACGTATGGTTCTCGGTTCGCAACTCCAGTAGCACCGGCTCGACCTTGACCAGCCGGGCCGGACCGAGATTCAGCTCGACTTCCTCACCCACCGGGATGTACTTCGTCTCCGTGCCGCCGATGTAAGCGAGGTGCTTTTCCGCATCGGTCTGCGCATAGATTCTCACCGACCCGTCCGGCAGCGGCGTCTCGCCCAGCTTGTGCTCGGTGTCATTGGCGAACGAGACGAATCGAATTGGGTCGGTCCCCCACCGCTCTTCGTCGTATTTGTACAGGCTGGTTACGGGAACATCGTCGGCCTCAAACGACAGCAGACGCTTGCCCCACTCGTTCGGAATCGTCTCGGTCCCCCCAATTGTATAGAGGAAGTACTCGCTGAGCCCTTCTTTGACGATCTCCTTGCGATCCAACTCATCAAGGACCTGGCCCTTCCATTCGTATGAGAGTATGCGATTAGACGCCTCTTCATTCCGAAGCTCGGCGTCGTCCAGACCCAAGCCGCCGACCATTCCTCTGGATCGCGGGTCGTCGTAGGCATACTGCCTCTGGGCGAGATCGCGGATCTGGTCGAGCAGGTGGACTTTGCCGACGAGCAGGCGGGTTTGGGCGTCGTCGTAGTCTTCGCCGCTGGCATTGTCGACGCGGACGTAGGCTTCCAGCCGCATCGAGCGCTCGTCGAGCGAGAGCGTGCCCATGTAGAAGGCCCGCCAGGCCAGGCCGCTCGTCATGTACGTCAATTCGAACGGGACCTGGCCCTCGACCTCCGACCGAATCAGCCAGCGGCCCAGTTCCCGCAATCGCGGCGGGAAGACAAGCTGCTGGACCTGCACATGGTCTTTGTGCTCGGTCGGTTCAAGGCTCAGGCTGGTCGGATCGATCAGCGTATTGGCCCACATGAACTGGAGCCAGTTCCAGCCTTTCTTCAGCGTCAGGTGGCGTTGTTCGCGGACCAGCGTCAGGTCGGCGCCGTTGTAGATCGTCAGTTGGACGTTCTCTCGACGCGGCAGCACAACCAGCTCGATCGCGCTGGCCGGCGCGAACGGAGGCTTCTCATCAATCTCTGTGCGTGCCAGCGTCAATCCCGCACCGGCGTCGGTCGGGATAGGGGATGATTTCGAGACAGCGCCATCCCCAAGCTTCGCTTGAGGCTGCCACCCAGCCGTTGGTGCTGCGGCGTCGCTGCGCAGCGATCTGTCCGCAGCAACGAGCTTTTCCGGTTCGGCTGCGGCCGGTACGTCGAGAGTGCGTTGACTGAGGTTTTCCTGAGAGAACGACTTCTCGGTCACAGGCTGCGGCGCCTTGCGGCCCGGCCCGAACGTTGAAACGACCAGCAACGCGACGCCCACGATGACCACCGCCGCAACGGCGCCAAGCCACGGCCGCGCCCACAGCCGCAAGATCGCCGGACGCTTCGCCCCGGTCGCGGCCTCGATGGTGCTCGCAATCAGCGCAGGCGAGGCCCCCATCTCTTCGCGAAGCAGGTCCAGCGTGGAGAATTTGGCCTTCAAGCCATCGAGCTTGGCTCGGCAAGCCTCACAGCCGTCCAGATGCGCGCGAATCTCGTGCATCTGGGCCTCCGAGGCCAGCTCGAACGCGTAGTCGATGAGTTGTTGTTCCGTGCAATGTCCATTCATTTCGTCACACTAATCGACTCGGGCAGCCTGCGTGCCAACGTCGCAAGGGCCCGGGACATCTGGGTCTTGACCGTGCCGAGCGAGCAGCCCATCACGTCGGCCACCTCGCGGTAGCTGAGCTGCTGATAGTAGGCCAGCACGAGGGCGGCCCGCTGCTTGACGGGAAGGCTCGCGACGGCCTCTCTGACCTGTTGTTTGCGTTCTTCTCGGACCAGCTCGTCGGCCGGGTCAGGTGCGTCTTCGGACGCAAGGGTCTCCGCCAGCGACGAGCCACTGTCCTGTCCGCAGTCAGCCTCCTGATCCAACGAGAGCATCGCCGAGCGTTTGCGACGTCGCAGGTGGTCGATCGTCGCCCGCGTGGCAATGGTAAAAAGCCAGCTCTTGAAGACCGGGCCGCGATACGTGTGGGCCTTTTCGTGGACCTTCTTGAAGGTCTCCTGAAAAAGGTCTTCGGCCTGGTCTCGGTTTGCGGTCATATGAACTAAGTACCTCAGCAGGCCGTCGGCATACCGCTCGACAAGCTCGCGAAACGCCGCCCTGTCTCCACGCAAATGGGCGGCCATGAGGCTCTCGTCTGTCACTGGTGTCAAGGCTACGACTCCAACTACCTCCTCCAGACGATTATCGTAGCCCATCGGTTGACAGGGTATGAAGCAAATTCCGCGCAGAAAGTGCAATGGGTCCTATAGGTCCTCTGCGTCCTATGGGTCCCATGCAGCTCACTCAGGGCGTGTCGAGCGCCCAGACGACCGCGTTGCGAAGCAGCTTGCGGAATTGCGGATTCCGGAAGTCGTCGGGGTGACCGAGCGAGGTGTAGAAGATGCGTGACTGCTTGTAGCGGTTGGTCCAGGCGACCGGCTCGGGCTCCTGGCCCGGGATGACGCCGACGAGAAGCGGCGTTGCGGTCTGCGCCAGCGGACTGGTCCTGTAGAGCGATCCGTTGCTGACCAGCGGCAACCTGACATCGGCAAGGATGGGATGGTTCCCCACGCCGGCAGCGCGAGTCACCGTGCAGACGGGGCCGGCGCCGTAGTGATTGTGGTAGTTGCCCCCAAGCACATCGGCGTCGAACGCGGGCCAGTCGGCGTGGCCGGCCGGGCCGCTGCCGCGCGAATCGAAGGCGTGGCTGGCGGTCCGCAGACCGATCAACGGGCCGCCTCGATCGAGATAGTCGCGCAGGTGCTTCATCTGCTCGACGGGAAAGGCTCTTCGACGCGCGTAGACAATCGCAAGGTCGGCCTGGGCAAGGATTTCCATGCCCGAGATCTCGTGCCGGTCGGGGCCGCTCTTTTCGGTGCTGCCCTGGATGATCTGGCAGGCGAGATCGTGTTCGAGCTCCAGTTCACGGGCGAACCCGGGCAAGGTCTCGGCGGCCAAGTATTCGTCTTCGGCCGAGAGGAAAACCACCAGGGGCCGCTGGTCTTCTACGAATCGAAACGGCGGCCGGCCCGTGAGGTCCGTCGAGGCGATCGTCGGACAGACGTACCGCTCGACGTGGCCCACCACGAGATCGACTCCCGTGAAATGATTCACCTCGGGCGGCATGGCCGAATTGTACATCGCATCGGTCAGGTCGCGCATCAGCACGACGTTCTTGCCGAACCGCGAGAGGTTGCGCAGCCCGAAGGGTCGGCCCAGGATGCACATGTTGGTGTGCACGCCCATCAGGACAACGTTCTTGACCTTCCGCTGTTCGAGCAGGTTCCAGATTTCGACGCCCGAGTCGCTGATGGCGTCTCTGTTCCTGATCTCGATCGCATCGATCTGCCTGGTCCAGGGCAGCGACGATGGGCACTTCGGTTCGCAGTCGCACCCGCCGTCGGAATGATCTATCGGATAGCCCGCCTGCTCCTCGGCCTTGTCCTTCCAGTTGCACCATTTGGCGATACCGTCCGGCAGATTGGCCGCCCTCGGCGCGTCCCTGGCGATCCTGCGTCCCGGATGGTTCCGGTAGAAGTCCATCGTGTCACTCGGGGCGTGGATGACCAGAACGCCCTTCTGTCTGGCGATGGACACGACACGGTTCATCACCGGCGCCAGCTCGGCGACACGCCGCGATGCACCTTGGCACCAGTGGCGGTCCCACATGTCGCAGACGATGATCGCGGTCTCGGCAGGATTCCACTGTGCCGTCTGGCATTCAAAGCGATATCCGTCGGGCGTATCGGGTAGCGCGACACGCTTGCGGAGATGCACCTGAAGTATCGCGTCCTTTGCCTGTGCCGCTGCCCGGCCGCAGAACAGTTGGCCGGCAATGAGAATCCAGAGAAACAGCATGCTGGCCGAGGCTTTGAGCTTGAGCGGCTTCATAAAAGGCACTCCCGTGGTCCTGTCGTCATAGTGGAGGAGTCTATATCAGGGCGGTCCAGCCGCCATCGACGTAGAAGATCTGGCCCGTGATGAAGTCGCCGGCTTTCGAGGCGAGCAGGATCGCCACGCCGACGAGGTCCTCCGGCGTACCCCATCGGCCCAGAGGCGTCTTGGCCAGCACCCACCGATCAAATTCGGGGTCCTTCCGGAGAGGGACCGTCAGCTCGGTGGCGATGTAGCCGGGACCGATGGCGTTGACGTTGATCCCGTAGGGAGCCCATTCGACCGCCAGCGTCTTCGTCAGGCCCAGCAGACCCATCTTGCTGCACGTGTAGGGCGCGATCGTCGGGCGGGCCGCATGGCAGGCCAACGAACCGATGTTGATGATGCCTCCGGGCTTGCCTGCGCTGCGGCAATGCCGGCAAAAGGCCTGCGACAGCACCAGCGCAGACGTCAGGTTCACATCCATCACCCGACGGAAGTCCTCCAGCGAGAGGTCCTCGGTCGGCTTGCGGACGGTCGTGCCCGCGCAATTGACGAGGATATCTACCCCACCGGCAGCCTCGACGGCGTCGGAGAACAGATGCTCCACGCCGTTGGTCTTGCTGAGATCGAAGGCAAGTGTCCACGCATGGCGGCCTATCCCGGCCTCGATTTCCCGGGCAGCGATCTGGAGCTGATCGGCACTGCGCGCCACCAGTATCACGTCGGCACCATGCTCAGCCAGAGCTCGCGCTATCGCCAAGCCAATCCCGCGTCCGGCGCCTGTGATCAGCGCTGTCTTGCCCGTCAGATCGAATCGTTGGCTCTCCATGCGCGATAGTAGACCAGAACTCGTCGCCGCTGACAAGCGGTCGACTTCAGCGGCTTTTCAGGAGGTCCGGCAGGAAGGAGATTTCCGCTTTACACGGTTGAACCGTCCAGGTAGCATGGGGTAAACTCAGGCGGGGTTTTGACCACGAGATAGGCCCCTCGACACACGGGCATGTGGATAGAAGGACAGACGGCATGGCAGGCAAGATCGTCATCGACACCGAACGTTGCAAGGGTTGCGGGTTGTGTGTGGTGGTCTGCCCCAAGAAGAGTATCGTGATCTCCAAGGAGTCGAACAAGAACGGCTATTTCCCGGCGCAGAAGACGGACGGCGACTGCATCGGCTGCGCCCAGTGCGCGATCATCTGCCCTGAGGGGATCATCCAGGTCTGCCGGGACCAGATGGAGCGAATCCGGATCGTGGCCGCGCCCGAGAAGCACAGCGCGTCACATCTGATCGAGGAGAAAGCGTGAGTGAGCGGATTCTGATGTGCGGCAACGAGGCGCTGGCCGAGGCGGCCATCGTTGCCGGGTGCGACGCCTATTTCGGCTACCCGATCACGCCGCAGAACGAGATCACCGCCTACATGTCCGAACGGATGCCCCAGGAGGGCCGCGTCTTCGTACAAAGCGAGAGCGAGCTGGCGGCAATCAACATGGTCTTCGGCGCCGCCGCAACCGGCAAACGGGCGATGACCAGCTCCTCCAGCCCGGGCATCAGCCTGATGCAGGAAGGGATCAGCTATCTCGCCGGGGCGGAGCTGCCCGCGGTCGTGGTCAACGTCATGCGAGGCGGGCCCGGCCTGGGAAACATCGCCCCTTCGCAGGGGGATTACTTCCAGGCCACGCGGGGGGGCGGCCACGGCGACTACTGCACGATCGTGCTGGGCCCGGCGAGCGTGCAGGAGCTGGCCGATTGCATGCCTCTGGCCTTCGACCTGGCCGATCAGTATCGCATGACCGTGATGGTGCTGGCCGACGGGATCCTGGGCCAGATGATGGAGCCGGTAACGCTCGATCCGAAACCCCGGCGCGAATTGCCGCCCAAACCGTGGGCGTTGACCGGCATGAAGGACAGAAAACAGAACATCGTGCGATCCTTGTACCTGGCCGACGGGGCGCTGGAGGAGCTGAACAACCGGTTCATGGCCAAGTATCGGCAGATCCAGGACAACGAGGTTCTTTGCGAGCAGTACCGGATCGAGGACGCCGAGATCATCATCGTCGCCTACGGCATCGTCGCGCGGATCGCCCGGGCGGCGGTAGATCAGGCTCGCGAAGAAGGGATCCGCGCCGGAATGATCCGTCCGATCACGCTGTGGCCCTTTCCCTCCGAACAGATCGGCAGCGCCGCGGACACGTTCCGGATGTTCCTGGCGGTCGAGATGAGTTGCGGACAGATGGTCGAGGACGTCCGCTTGGCGGTGGCGGGCAAGTGTCCCGTCCTGCTGCACGGACGACCCGGCGGCGGCGTACCGACCGCCGAAGAAGTCCTGGAGAAGATTCGACAACTGACGATTCCAGCCGGCGCGGCATAGCTTGCCTGCTTCCCGATGTTCATCGGGATTCGACTGCTTGCACGACGCCGCAAGGCAGAGAGACATGAACACCGTGTTCCAGCGAACATCTGTTTTGAAGAATTGCTCGACACACTACTGTCCCGGCTGCGGCCATGGGATCGCGCATCGGCTCCTGGCCGAGGTCGTCGACGAGCTCAACATCCAGGACCGCACGATCGGAATCGCGCCGGTGGGCTGCGCGGTGCTGGCGTACAACTACCTCGACGTGGATATGATCGAGGTGGCCCACGGTCGGGCGCCTGCCGTCGCGACGGGAATGAAGCGGACCAATCCCGACAAGATTATCTTCTCGTATCAGGGCGACGGCGACCTGGCCGCCATCGGCACAGCGGAGATCATCCACGCGGCCCATCGCGCCGAGCGCATCACCGTGATCTTCATCAACAACGCGGTCTTCGGCATGACGGGCGGGCAGATGGCGCCGACCACCATGCTCGGCCAGATCACCGCCACCACGCAGCAGGGTCGCAATCCGAGCAACGGCCAGGGCTATCCGCTTCAGGTCTCCGAGATCCTGGCCCTTCTGCCCGGCACGGTCTACGTCGAGCGATGCGCCCTGAGCGGCGTGCCCGGCATCAAACGCACCAAGGCGGCCATGAAGCACGCCTTCGGGCTCCAGATGGACGATGCGCCGGGTCTGTCGCTCGTGGAGATCCTCTCGCCGTGCCCGACGTACTGGCGCATGTCACCGGCGAAGGCCATGAAGTGGATCGAAGAGGAGATGTGCAAGGCCTTTCCGATCGCGCGGTTGAAGGGTTGACGATGGCATCGACGAATGGATTGTACGAAGAGATCGTCATCGCCGGCTTCGGCGGTCAGGGGATCATCCTGGCGGGCAAGCTGCTGGCCCAGGCGGCGATGAAGGCCGGCCTGGAAGTGACCTACATGCCCTCCTACGGCGCCGAAGTTCGCGGCGGGACCGCCAACTGCATGGTGATCCTGTCGAACAGGCCCATCGCCTGTCCCATCGTCAGCGCGCCAACGGCCCTGGTCATCTGCAACAAGGCGTCGCTGAGCAAGTTCGCGCCGCGACTGCGACCTGGAGGGCAACTGATCTTCAACAGCTCGCTGATCGAAGAGGTTCATTCCGTCCCGGACGGCGTGCAGGTCATCGGCGTGCCGGCCGAGGAGATCGCCATCCAGGCGGGCAGCCCCAAAAGCACCAATATGGTCATGCTCGGCGCCTACCTGGGCGTTCGAGGCCCGTTGACGGCCCAGCAGGCCGCCGCGGCGCTGGCCGACGTGCTGGCCGAGCGGCATCACAAGACGATCCCCGCCAACAGCGAAGCCCTGCGGCGAGGGGCCGAGTTCGCCGCCTCTCACGTGTAACGTCCAGACAGGAGACGATTCGGCCGGCCAGCCGCCGGAGATCGCGCATCGTCCCTGCGCGAGAGGCCAGGCGCACGCCGGGTCAGAAACCAGTTGACACGCGCGGAAAACGCGAAACAATGACCACAGGATTCCCAGTTGCACAATGGTGAGGAGACAGCATGATCGGCAAGCACGGCAAATCAATCGACTGGAACACAATCGCCATCATCCTGACACTGTACGCGGCGGTCGCCCTTTTCCAGACGGACACGACGGACGCCCGGGAGGCACGGTCGCTGGCCGGAACGTGGCGGTTCCGTGCAGATTTCGACAACGAAGGCCTGACCGAGCGATGCTTTGAGCAGGTGCCCTCGCAGAAGATCGATCTGCCCGGGTCAATGCGGGAGAACGGCTACGGCAACGAAGTGACCGTCGAGACGGCGTGGACCGGCCAGATCGTGGACCAGTCCTGGTTCACAGCCGAAAAGTATGAGCCTTACCGCCAGCCGGGCAACATCAAAGTGCCCTTCTGGCTGACTCCAGTCAAACACTATGTTGGACCCGCCTGGTACCAGAAGGAAATCCACATCCCCGGCAAGTGGAACGCCAAACGGATCGTGCTGTTCCTCGAACGATGTCACTGGGAGACTCAGGTCTGGGTCGACGGCCAGTCGGTCGGCTCGAACAACGGCCTCAGCGTGCCCCACGAATATGATCTCGGCGTGCTCGGCAAGGGCCGGCACACCCTGACGATCTGCGTGGACAACACGGTCAAGATCGGCGTCGGTGTCAACGCGCACAGCGTCTCCGACCACACGCAGACCAACTGGAACGGCATCATCGGCGACATCGAACTGCGAGCGTATGACGATGTTCAAATTGCCGACGTGCAGGTCTATCCGGACATCGAGCACCGGGACGCCAAGGTTCGCGTCACCATCGCCAGCCATAGCGGCCAGAGGAGCGCGGGGACGCTGACGCTTCAGGCAACGAGCTTCAATTCGGGCCGAAGGCACAAGGTGGCCGAGAGGTCCGAGCTGTTTGCGATGGAGGACGCGAATCAGATCGTGGAGGTCGATTATGCGATGGGCGACGACGTGCGGCCGTGGGACGAGTTCTCGCCGAACCTGTATCGCCTGAGGGTGTCGATCCAGGGGAAGGATTTCGCAGACGAACGGACAGTCGTCTTCGGCATGCGGGAATTCGCCGCGCAGGGGACGCAGTTCACGCTCAACGGGCGCAAGACCTTCCTTCGCGGCACGCTCGAATGCTGCATCTTCCCGCTGACCGGCTATCCGCCGACGGACGTAGGAGCATGGCGCAAGGTCCTCGCCGCCGCCAAGGCCCATGGCCTCAACCATCTGCGTTTTCATTCGTGGTGTCCGCCGGAAGCAGCGTTCCTCGCGGCCGATGAGATGGGTGTGATGTACCACATCGAGTGCGCCGCCTGGACCAACAGCGGACCGACGATCGGGGATGGCGCACCCATTGACGAGTGGATCTACGCCGAGTCGGACCGCATCCTGAAGACCTACGGCAATCATCCGTCGTTCTGCATGCTCGCCTATGGCAACGAACCGGCGGGCGACCGCCAGAAGGAATACCTCGGAAAGCTCGTGGAGCATTGGAAGGGCAAGGACCCGCGGCGCGTCTACACCAGCGGCGCGGGCTGGCCGATCATCCCACAGAACGACTACCATTCAACGCCCGGCCCCCGAGGCCACCAGTGGGGCGCCGGCCTGGCGAGCCGCTTCAACGCCGAGGACCTGACCACCGACCTCGACTACGCCGATTTCGTCAAGGACTACCCGGTCCCCATCATTTCTCACGAAATTGGACAGTGGTGCGTCTATCCCAACTTCGACGAGATCAAGAAGTACAAGGGCGTGCTGAGGGCGAAGAACTTCGAGATCTTCCGCGATTCGCTCGACGCACACGGCATGCTTGACCAGGCCCGCGACTTTCTGATCGCGTCGGGCAAACTCCAGACCATCCTGTACAAGGAGGAGATCGAGGCCGCTCTGCGAACGCCCGGCTTCGGCGGATTCCAGTTGCTCGACCTGCACGATTTCCCCGGACAGGGCACGGCGCTGGTCGGCGTGCTCGATCCGTTCTGGGAGTGCAAGGGCTATGTCAAACCTGAGGAATACCGTCGCTTCTGCAGCGAGACCGTGCCATTGCTGAGGATGCCCAAGTGCGTATGGACCAGCCACGAAACGTTCGAGGGGCAGGTCCAGATCGCCCACTTCGGACCAGCGCCGATCAAGGACGCGGTTGTGCGTTGGCAGGTGCGGTGTGCAGACGGGCGCCCCATGGTTTCGGGCCGGTTTCCTGTCCAGGATATTCTCCTCGGCAACGACAATCGCGTCGGCGCGATCGAGCTCGATCTGTCGCAGGCTCAGGCGCCGGCGAAGCTGGTCATCGCGGTGGACATCGAGGGAACCGGCTACGGCAACTCGTGGGACATATGGGTCTACCCCGGCCGCGTCGATCCACCGGCCGCCCGGAACGTCCTGATCGTGGAGCACTTGGACGTCAATGCCTTGCGTGCCCTGCGGGAAGGGCGAAACGTGCTGCTGATGCCGAATCCGGAAAACGTCGCGAGCGATGTGCCCGCAGGATTCACGACGATCTTCTGGAACACGCAATGGACCAACGGCCAGCCCCCGCATACGCTGGGCGTTCTTTGCGATCCAGAACACCCGGCGCTGTCAGGCTTTCCGACGGAATTCCACAGCAACTGGCAATGGCAGGACCTCATCCGGAACTCGAAGGCGATGGTGCTCGACGCGTTCAGCGCAGAGCTGGAGCCGATCGTCCAGGTGATCGACGACTGGAATCGCAACCGCAAGCTGGGCCTGGTCTTTGAAGGAGCCGTCGGAGACGGCAAGCTGCTGGTCTGCAGCATCGACTTGCGGACCGATCTCGAGAAACGTCCGGCGGCTCGCCAAATGTTACGCAGCCTGCTGAGCTACATGGACAGTGCGGCCTTCCAGCCGGAATTGACGCTCCAGGTCGAGACGCTCGACGGGCTGCTCAAGAAGCAGTCCTGGCAGTAGAAACCCGGCCGACAACCGAAGCTGATCGTGGAACCTGACTTTCTCAGGGGCAAAGGGCAGACAAGACGCCGGCTTGGCAGTAGAATAGGGCCTTCACTGAAAATGGACCGACAAACAGGACAGGGAACATGACGAAACAATCTGGAACCAGAAAGTCACGTGCGATATGCAGCTTCTGCGGACGGGCGGGCAGCCAGACCGACACCCTCATCGAAGGCCCGGACAATGTGTTCATCTGCCCCGAATGCGTGGAGCTGTGCCACAACATCATCAAGCAGAACCGCCGCCAGGGGACCGTCCCGCGACGGAGGACGAAAGAAACGCCCAAGCCCAGAGAGATCAAAGAGTATCTCGACCAGTACGTGATCGGCCAGGACAACGCCAAGAGATACCTGTCGGTGGCCGTCCACAATCACTACAAGCGGCTCCTGCACAGCGACATCGGCGACAGCGACGTCGAGATCGACAAATCCAACGTCCTGCTGATCGGCCCGACCGGCTGCGGCAAGACGCTGCTGGCCCGGACGTTGGCCAAGAAGCTCGAAGTACCCTTCGCGATCTGCGACGCCACGACCGTTACGGAAGCCGGATATGTCGGCGAGGACGTCGAGAACTTCCTGCTCAGGCTGCTCCAGGCGGCGGACTTCGATATCGAGGAGGCCCAGCGCGGCATCGTCTACATCGACGAAATCGACAAGATCGGCAAGACCTATCAGAACGTCTCGATCACGCGCGACGTCTCGGGCGAGGGGGTCCAGCAGGCCCTTCTGAAGATGCTCGAAGGAACCACCGCGAACATTCCGCCCCAGGGCGGCCGCAAACATCCCGAGCAGTCGTACATCCAGATGGACACGACGGAGATCCTCTTCATCTGCGGCGGGACCTTCGTCGGCCTGGAAAACATCATCAAGAAACGGCTCGGCCGCAAGATGATTGGCTTCGGCTCCGAGCTGTCGGGCAAGTCCGATGAAAAGGCCGATCTGAGCAGCGTGCTACAGCAGGTGATCCCCGAGGACGTCATCGAGTTCGGGATGATCCCGGAGATGGTCGGACGTCTGCCGGTGATCGCGACGCTGGACGCCCTCGACGAGGAGGCCCTCATCGATATCCTCACCCGGCCCAAGAACGCCCTGGTTCGGCAGTACAAGCGGTTCTTCGAGATGGAGGACGCCGAGCTGGAGTTCACCGAAGACGGCCTCCAGGCCCTGGCCCAAAAGGCCCTCAAACGCGACACCGGCGCCCGAGCCTTGCGGTCGATTGCCGAGGAGATGATGGTGGACCTGATGTATCAACTGCCCGAGGAGCCCAAGCCGGCCCGATACGTGATCACGCGGGACATCGTCGAAGGCAAGGCCCCCCTCGTGGCGGCAAAGCAGCAGGTCCGCAAGGAATCCGCCTGACGCAGGACTGGCCTGCTTCTCAGGCCGAACGATGCATTCCGAGAGATGGCAGCAATGCCATCTCTTTGCTTTTGCATGCGGACGGCGGCTCGCTGGACGAACGGGCTAATCCAGAACCTCGACCTTGGAGTAGAGCGGGAAGAGCATGTTGTAGACGAGGATCGCCTCTCCGTTGAACATGCGGATGCATCCCCGGGAGCCGGCAGTGCCGATCTGCTCCGGCTCCTTGGTGCCGTGGATGGCGAATCCGGTGCGTCCCTTGGCCTCGCCGTCGATGCCGTCCAGGGCGATCCACCGCGAACCTAACGGATAGTCGGGATCGGTGGACTTGTATACCCGTTGCGTGTCCGGATCAGTCCAGGTCGGCGCGATGAGCTTGCCGCCCTCCTGTACGCGCCACAGGCCGGTGGGCGTTTCGTAGCCGGTCCGGCCCAGGCCCACCTTGAAGCTGCGAACGTACATGTCCTGCAAGTACAGATCGAGAGTGAACGTGGAACGATACACCTTGGCGTGAAACGGTCCCTTGATGACCTTGATCGTCTTGCCTGCCTGAAGACTCTGCGGGCGGGAGATGTTGTTGATCTGCATCAGCATCTCGTAGGGAACCTTGTTCCGCCGTCCGATGACCTCCAGAAGATCGCCGGGTTGGACCGTATAGCTGTCACAAAGGGGGTCGCCGGCAAAAGCGGCCGGACCGAACAGCCACTCCTTCGAGAGCTTCGCCATCTCGTCTTTCACCGCCAGACGCTGGTTCGGCGGCATCGGCAGGGAAAGCGCCTCGTTGAGCTTGTTCCGGGCGGCAATAACCTGCCTTGGATGGGAATTCAGCATCGACATCGCTTCCGCTACCACAGCCGTTACCTTCTCGTCGGCCGGGGGTGCGGCAGGCATCGGCAGATCGGTCGCAACCGGTTCAGGCTGAACGACCTCCTGGGGCGCCGATTCTTGCCTCTGGGGCTCGGCAGGCGCGGACTCCGGCGTGTTGGCGGCAGGCGCCGGCGTGGGCGCCGGACGCGCCGCAGCCGCAGAAGCCCCACCAGCGCCGACAGCCGCCAGCGTTGGAGCCGAGCGAGCCGGCTCCGACGTCGCACCGGCAGGGTTCGTCACCTCTCCTGCGCCCGTCTCCTGGGGAGCCGATGAGTTGCCTCGAAACATCAGGAATACCACAATCGCGAACACCGCCACCGCCGCGATGAGGTAGAGGGTGTTGTTTCTTTGTCCGCGCTTCCGCCTTGGACTGGAGAACCAGCGAGCCATCCTAAGCTCCTTTCTGTTGGTCGCAACCAATTATTCCCTCGTCCGTCACCAGGAAATCGACGGGCTCGTCGGTCTCGGTAACGGGAATGGAATCCACCACCTGTTCGATAAAGGCAAAGCCGCAACGTGCGGCAGTCAGTTTCTCGTTGGCAAAGAACCGGTCGTAGAATGCCGCCCCGCGCCCCAGGCGATTGCCCCGGCGGTCATAGCCCAGCGCCGGCGAAACCACCAGGTCGATCTGGTCAAAAGGAATCGGCACACCGTCCACAGGGTTTCGCAAACCCAATGCCCCCGTCGAGAACCCGGTCTCCAGCGAGCAGATGCCCACCGGAATCATGTGCCGCTGTTGCCAGGAAATCTTGGGCACCGCCACCGTCTTTCCAAGCTGCCAGGCATGGAGTATCGCCTCGGAGGTATCCACCTCGTGGGGCAGCGACAGAAACATCATGATGGTCGAGGCCTGCTGAAATCGCTCCGTGGCGATCAGGTTTCGACAGGCCCTCCTGCTCTTGTCCTGACGCTGTTGATCCGGTATGGCGAGCAGGCGGTTCTGCAACTGGCGGCGCAGCTCAACCTTGTCCATCCCTCGGCCCCTGATCCTCGTGCGATTCTGCACGCTCGACCGTTCTGCTACTATCTATCAACCTTCGCAATTCCTGTAAACAACGGCCTATCGTTTTTTCGTATCCCGCGTTCTTCGGTGCGTAGTACTGTTTGGGCAAGCCGGAAAGGTACTGCTGCACCACGAAACCGTCGGGATAGTCGTGCGGGTACTTGTATTCTGCTCCAATGCCGGCCTTCTTCGCCGCCGCGTAGTGCGAATCCTTCAGGTGGCGTGGCACCGGCCGCGTCGGCTCGGTCTTCACGTCGCTCATCGCCTGCCAGATCGCCGAGGCGCCGGCGTTCGACTTCGGCGCGCAGGCGATGTAAATGGCTGCCTGGGCCAGGACCAACTGGGCCTCCGGCAGGCCGACAAACTCGGAAATCTGCACCGCCGCACCGGCCAGAACCGTCGCCATGGGGTCGGCGTTTCCCACGTCCTCGGCCGCACAAACCGCGATTCGTCGAGCGATGAAACGCACATCCTCGCCCCCGGCCAGCATGCGCGCCAGCCAGTAAACCGTCGCGTCCGGATCCGAGCCACGCATGCTCTTCTGGAAGGCGCTGGCCAGGTCGTAATGCGTATCCCCTGTGTCGTCGTAGAGGATGGCCTTCTCCTGGATCGACTCTCTCGCCACTTCCAGGTCGAATCTTATCGGCCCGCCCTCGGCGCCGGCCGCCTGCGAGCGGACGCCGACTTCCAAAGCGGTGAGAGCCTTCCGCCCGTCGCCGTCGGCCATCTGGGCCAGAAAACGCAACGCCGCCGGGTCCGCCTCGATCGCCAGCGCGCCCAGACCCCGCTCGACATCGCACAGAGCCCACTGAAGCAACTGAACGACATCCTCGACGGACAACGGTTCGAAACGAAACACGGTGCTGCGCGAAATCAGCGGCCCGTTGACCGAGAAGTACGGGTTCTCCGTGGTCGCGCCGATCAGCACGATTACGCCCGATTCGACGTCATCGAGCAGCACGTCCTGCTGGGCGCGATTGAAGCGGTGAATTTCGTCGACGAAAAGAACCGTTCGACCGGCGCCCGTGGCCAGCCGATCCCGGGCCTCCGCCAGCACGTCGCGGATGTCTTTGACCGTTGCGGCCGGGGCGCTCAGATAGCGAAACCTGGCGCGCGTGTGGCGCGCGATCACCGCCGCCAGAGACGTCTTGCCCACGCCGGGTGGTCCGTGAAAGATCAGACTGCTGAGTCGGTCGGCCGCCAGCATGCGCGTCAGGAGTTTGCCCGGCGCAAGAAAATGCCTCTGGCCGACGAACTCCGAGAGGATTCTCGGACGCATCCGCGCCGCCAACGGCGCGGCGGAATTCACGTTGGCCTTTTCGGAAGAGGCGAACAGGTTTTTATCGGCACTGTCATTACGCATCGTCGTCATTATACGAAGAGCCAATGCGAATGTCGAACAGATTCCTCTTCCGGTCTGTCAACCGCGCAAGATTCGCGTTCTCCTCGCGGGGGAGCTGGGGGACATGCACAGACTCTCGAAACTGTGACCGTCGCTGTTTCACAAACTGCGCGTCACTCCTTGCGTGGTCCGGTACGCGCTTCAGCTCCGCTGGCGATCGTAAAGCAATGTCACGGAGTCCGTCGCAGGAGGAAGACGGCGTCATTCAAAACAGGAATTTCAAGAGCACTTTTCTTAGGTATCCAAAGCATCCATGCTTCCCATGTAACCACACAACCCTCTCGCAAGAACCGCCAAGACTTCACGCCGCCGGGACACGTCCGCTCGGCGAGGGAAAGAAACCCGGCCCGACAAGACCATAAGCTGTTTCGATCTCGAATTTTGCTGCAATCCTGCACGTCACAACCTGCGACACAACGTCAGGAAAAGGGGTTGACTCCACGCACGAATCTGTGACAATGGAAAGCGCATCGACGACTTCGTGCGGCAAAAAAAGTCGGGGGGCGATGGTTTTTTTTATTTGATTTTCAGCGATCTGCCGATAAACTTCTACGGGTACCGACGGATACGGTACGGAGTCTGTAGGCAGGAGATGTGTTGAGATGAGAGTGAGAGACAGGCCAATGAACACCGGGCTTGATTGTTCTTTTTGTCGTGTGGTTGTAGTTGGCTGACCAGAAAGCCAGTGTGAGTGCAGTTTTTGAAAGGGAAGTATCATGAAGCGTTGGTTGATTCTGTTTGTGGTAGGTTGTTTGGCTCTCGCAGGTGCGGCAAATGCCGCCGTGCAGCAAGGGGACACGGAACTCGATGCGCTCGGCGCCTGGATGACCCAGAACGGGGAAGATGACTATCCCGATACCGACGTCCTGTTCCTGTCGGTGGGCGTCGGCTACTTCGTGACGGACAATGTTCAGGTTCAAGGCGCGGCGTTGGGCGCGTGGACTGAGTTCGCCAACGAAGACACGGACATCTGGGCGATCGGTGGCCGCGTCAAGTACCACTTCATGCCGACGAATCAGTGGGTGCCGTACGTCGGCGCTCAGGTCATGTGGGCGAATGCTGACAGTGACGCTTACGACGAAGACGTCGACGGCGTTCTGTGGGGTCCGGTGGCAGGTCTGCGGTATGAGTTGAACGCCTACAATGATTTCTTCGTCGAGTATCAGTACCACATGTGGAGTGGTGACATCAACGACTACATGGACGATGGGCATGCCTTTTTCGTCGGTCTGATCCATCAGTTCAAGTAGGATCGGAGGACGGAGAACCGAACTATCGGCATCTCTCGAATTCTGAATGCAGAGCTGCGAGTCCCTGAGACTCGCAGCTTTTTTTTGCGCACGGGACGATACGTCACAGGACCGGAACACTCTGCGAGGCATCGCAACAACGGCTTGACGACGGAAGCAGCGCGTTGTAGACTGCCCATGCAGCCGTCGAACGTCATGGGTCGGCCGTACATGCGGCTTCGAGGAAGTGCGATCCAACGCTCGCTGTGCAGATGAACGGACGCTTCTCTTACGGGAAAGGACTCGCCGATGAAGACGGACCTGGACATTCTGTGCGTCGTCCTGTGTCTCATCGCCTGGCCGGGATCGGCCGCGCGCAGCGCTGCGCCGCTGGGCCCGCCGATTGCCACCTTGGAGGAAGGCCAGTGGACCGTCGGCCTTGAGTACGGCTACGCGGAAACTGATCTGAGAGCCCACGGCACATGTCTGACCATGCCCGAAGGCGAAGACGCAGTCTACAGTGCGGAGCGTATCGATATCGGCGGGCTGACGACCCGCATGGTCTTCGGCAACCTCGCCTACGGCGTCGTGGATACCTGGGATCTCTTCCTCCGAGTCGGCACAACCGATGCGCAGGACCACGTGAACGTGCGCACCGCTCCTTTCAGCGGCAGCGCACGGCGATTCCATTACGACGGCGGTTACGGTCTGGCCTGCGGGCTCGGCACCCGCGCGACCTTCTGTCACTGGGGTCCCTGGCAATTCGGCGGAACCATGCAGGTGACCTGGCTGGACCCGGGCGAGAGCGACCTCGTCTGGTCCGACCCCGAAGCGCCCGCTTCCACGGCGGTTGGCTCCATGGACATCGACCTCTGGCAGGCGCAGATAGCCCTGGCGGCCACCTATCAGATCGACACCTTTCGCTTCTGGGCAGGGCCCTTCCTGCAATTCGTGCAGGGAGACTTCGATCGTCGAGGAGAGACCTTCACGGACGGACTGAGCACGGGGCATGTCACGTGCTCCAGTGACATCGCGGAGACTTCCCAGGTGGGTATTCACTTTGGAATGATCTGGGAGGCGTCCAATCGAACGAGCTGTTGGGTGGAAGGTCAGTACACGAGTGACTCGTGGGTGTTCGGCCTCGGCGCCGCCATTCGGCCGGAGCAGTTCCTGCCCGGCCGGTGATACATCGCTCGCGGAGTCTCAGGCCTTCCGATCGGCCATGAAATGGGCCGTCGCAATCAGAGCGTCTTTTCCATCACCCTCCGGTACGGCGACCAGAGCCTTGATCGCCCTGTCCACGTAGTGACGGGCTTGCGCGCACGCGTACTCCAGACTGCCGTGAAGATCGAACATCCTTCTCAACGCATCCCGGGACCGGGAAGGGTCGTCCAGCAAGGCGTGTACGCCGGCCCGTTCCGATGCGCCGACCGCACCGAGCAGGTGAATGGTCGCCAGAGTCGGTTTGCTCTTGGTGACATCGCGCTGCGCGGTCTTGCCGGTTTCGAGTTCGTCACCCGTGATATCCAGCAGGTCGTCTTCGATCTGGAAGGCGATTCCCGCGTTCAGGCCGTACTTCGCCAGCGCGTCGGTCTGCTCGTCGGAGGCATGCGACAGCAGCGCGCCGATCCGGCAGCACCCGCTGAAGAAGGCGGCGCTCTTGTCCGTGATGATGCTGATGTACTCCGATTCGGTCAGTTCCCAGTTCCGCCTCTGGGCCACCTGCCGCAACTCTCCTTCGCAGACGCGAACGGCGGTTTCCGCCACAACCCTGGCTAGGGCCGGATCGAGATCGACCGTCATGTGGAAGACGCGGCTCAGCACGAAGTCCCCCAGCAGAACCGCCGATTCGTTGCCCCAGAGGGAGTTCACCGTGGGCGCCCCCCGTCGGGTCAGGCCGTCGTCCACCACGTCGTCATGGAGGAGCGTCGCATCGTGGACCATCTGCATCATGGCGGAGACATCGACATGTTTCTTCCCGATCGGCCCAAAACACCGGCCCGCCAGCAGCACCAGGGCCGGCCGGATCATCTTGCCGCTCCGCGCGATGAAGTGTTCGAGCAGCGGCGCGATCTCCTCGGACCATTCGGGCCCTGAGAGCGACCGGTGAATCAGCTCCGCCACCTGCCTCAGATCGGCGTCCACCAATCGAAATGACGGGATGTCCTGCCAGGGCATGTTTTCAGTTGCATTCATGTCGATCGGTGATTCCCACAGGCGGCATGCACGTCAGGGACGGCCAGCTACTGCCCTTTTCCGCGCGCGTAGTTGTCAAAGGTCTCTCGCAGGCGCCGCGTGGTCGGTCCCGGCTTGCCGTCCCCGATCCGACGCCCGTCGATCTCCACGATCCCGATGACTTCCGCCGCCGTGCCGGTGAGGAACAGCTCGTCGCACACATACAGATCGTATCGAGTCAGGTTCTTCTCCACGACCTCAATCCCCAACTGCCGGGCCAGACGGATCACGACTCCACGCGTGATCCCCCCCAGCCCGCCGGACTCGACCGGCGGAGTCAGAACCGTGCCGTTCTGGACGATGAAGACGTTGTCGCCGGTTGCCTCGGCGACGTAGCCTTCGTGATTGTACATGATCGCTTCGGGCACACCCCGGTCCAGGGCCTCGATCTTGGCCATGATGTTGTTCAGGTAGTTGAGGCTCTTGACCTGTGCGGGAAAGGCCAAAGGATGCGTGCGAATCGTCGTGGCGCTGACGACCTTCATGCCCTTTTCGTACAGTTCCTCGGGATAGAGCTGAATCGTGTCGGCGATGATGATGATATTGCTGTTCTTGCAGACGAAAGGGTTCAATCCCAGCGTGCCGACGCCCCGCGTCACGACGAGACGCACGTACCCGTCGCGGATGCCGTTGGCCTTGACGGTGGTTTCGACGGCGTTGGAGAGCTCTTCCCGGCTCATCACAATGGGCAGGCGAATCACGTGGGCGGAATCGAACAGCCTCTTGATGTGGGCGGCCAACTCGAAGACCTTCTCGTGGTATACGCGGATGCCCTCGAAGACCCCGTCGCCGTAGAGCAGACCATGGTCGAAGACAGAAACTCTGGCCTCGGCTTCATCGACCAAACCGGTGTTCATCCAAATCTTCAACGCCATACGCCAACCTTATGCCTCCAAGTTCACCGCCGTCCGACCCGACCGCGCCGGCCGTGCACACACCGCTCTGCATCCTCTTACCCTGCCTGGGAACGAGCCGACAACTGCAACGGAGATTCTCACCCCCCGGCTCACCGACGGGTCAGGTCTTCACTTTGCCGTCGGCCAGAGTGATGACGCGCTGAGCCCTGCGAGCGACCCGCTCATCATGGGTGACCATCACGATGGTCTGCCCGGCCTGGTGGAGCCGCTCCAGAACCTTCAGGATACCATTTCCCGTCGTTGAGTCAAGGTTCCCGGTCGGCTCGTCGGCCAGCAGCAACCGGGGCTCGTTCATCAGCGCCCGGCCGATCGCCACCCGCTGCCGCTCTCCACCGGAGAGCTGGTAGGGCTTGTGACGGGCACGGTCCTGCAAACCCAGTTGCTCCAGCAATTTCAGGGCCCGCTCGCGGGCCGCCTTACGGGTCGCCAGCCAGCCAACGATCCCACGCGAGACCATCGTCGGCAGAAACACGTTCTCCAGTACATCTAATTCGTCCAACAGGTGGTAGAACTGAAAGACGAATCCGACCATTTCGTTGCGGAACCGGTTCAGCTCCCAGGACCGCATCCGGTTCAGATCCTGCCCGTCAAAACTGACCGTTCCTTCGTTGGGTCGATCCAGGCCGCCCAACAGGTGCAGCAGCGTGCTCTTGCCACTTCCGGAGGCGCCGATCACCGCGACGAACTGCCCCTGCTCGACCGCCAAGTCCACGCCTTTCAGGACGCTGACACGGGTGGCGCCCATCCGATAGGACTTGTGCAGGCGTTCCGCTTTCAATATTACAGGTCGTTCACCCATACAGGTTTCCACTGACGCCCGGCAAGCCCGATCCCATCCGAGGACACAGTCGACACCGCGGCAACCGCGACCGCCGGCGGGCCGCCCTTCTATAGCGGATTTCTCCCACCGCCACAAGGAAAACCGGAAATCCCGCCCCGGTCTGGAGTTATCTGCCCTTATGACCGACTGCCGTGGAGGGTCTCGACCGGCCGCAGACGCGCCGCCCCCCAGGCAGGAACCAGCGCACCGATCAGGCACGCCACTATTGCACAGAACGCGATCACCGCCAGCACGTGGAATTCCACCTCGTGCGGGATTTCGCCGATCGCATAGATGGTCCGGTCCCAGAGTTGAAAACCGAACCGGCTGTAGAGCCAGTCCTCGATGCGGTTGATGTAGGCCAGGAACAGCCACCCGGCTGCAATGCCCGCAACGGAGCCCAGCAGGCCTACGACAAAGGCGAATCCCGAGAACAGCCCCATGACGCTGGCGCTGGAGGCGCCGACGCTCTTGAGCACCCCGATGTCCTTGGTCTTGTGGCTGACGATCACATAAAAGACGACGAAAACGATGAAGACCGTCGTGATCCCGACAAGGCTGAACATGACGCTCATCAGCGTTTCTTCCTTCTCCATGGGCGCGATATAGGCCCGGCGGTGTTCTTTCCAGCTCTCGACCGTGACCGTGTCAAGAAGACGGCCGTCGGGAGCATCGGCCCGGGCCTGGCGGAACTGACTCCACAACCGTCGCACCTGCTCACAACCTCCGTACAGCTCGGCGCCGGCGCGGAACCGAATATGGACCGCGGTGATCCTCTTGCGCTCACCGGCCATGCAGAGCGATTGCGCCTGATCCAATGGGATGTAGACTGTGGAATCGTCCACGCGGGCAATGCCGCTGTGCGAGTTGTCGCTGTAGTAGAACTGCTGACTGCTGACGACGGTGGTTCCGGCCATGGCGGGCGCGCCGCGGGCGTTGAGCGGAAAGCACGTCAGCGAGAAGGCCGCCCGCTGCGGCGTCGCATCGAAAGTGTACTCGCTGCGGGCGTCTCGCCACAGGGCCAAGTCGATCCCCAGCACGCATCCCAAAGCGTTCGGCTCGTAGACGGGCACGAAGGCTTTGGCCGGGTCGGCGGCGCGGTAGTACAGCGTCTGGGCGAAATTCGTGACCCGACTGTGCCGGACCGGATCGATGCCGAGGAGTTCCACGTAGCGGTCGCCGCCGTATTGCGGACGGAGCAATGCGTAGTTCTTGACCACGGGTGAGACAGCTTCCACGCAGGCCGTCGCTTCGAGGGCCTGCATCAGTTCCTCGTAATAGGGAAACCCGACGAGCGACTTGGTCCCGACGACGCAATCGCCGACGAAGTCATGGTTCTTCTGTTTGAACTCCTCGACCAGGCCGTTCATCACCGTCATGACCACAACGACGATGAACACGCACAGCGCGACAGTCAGCACCGCGAAATGCGTGATCCGCCGTCTGACCAAATACCGGATTATCAGCTTCAGTTTGTACATTCACGCAGACAGTCGTATCAGTCGTATTGCAGCACTTCCACCGGTCGCGTTCTCGCCGCGACGATGGCCGGCGTCAGGGCCCCGACCGCCGCGGCCGCGATCGCCAACGCGACGATCGGCAGAGCCGACGCCCAATCCACCTCGTTTGGAATCCGGGTGAACATGTACACACTGCTGCTCCACAGCTTCAGGCCGAACACGACGCGGATTCCGCCTTCGATGGCGTTGATGTTCTTCGTGATCGCGTAGCCGCCGGCGGCGCCAATGGCGGCGCCCACGACGCCCACCGTGATGCCAAACCCCAGAAAGATCCAGGCCACCGAGACGCTGGCGGCGCCGCAGCTCTTGAGGATGGCGATGTCGCGCTGCTTGAGCCGCACGATCATATAGAAGATGCAGAAGACCAGCACGACCACCGTGAAGCTGACCACGCCGAAGATCAGCAACAGCACGCCCATCTGCTTGCGAATCTCATCGACGTACTGGCGCTGCATTTCGCGTGCGGTGACAATCTCCGTCGCGACCCTCCGCTGGTACTCGCCCCAGCCCAGTTGCCTCTCGGCGAACACGTCCCACAGCCCTCGAATCTGCGCGACTGCCAGCACCGGATCGGTCCCGGGCTTGAGCTTGATGTTGATCGTCGTGGCCGGAGAGTCTTTGTCGGGATAGAGCACCTTCTGAAGGGTCTCGATCGGAACGTAAACGAATCCGGTGTCGAGGTTGTGAACCCCGGTGAAGACGATGTCGGCGATGTGAAACGGCACAAGCTTCCGCCTGGGTGTCTGGTCGGCGTCAGAGGCTTCGGCGGGCGCTCCCGTGGTGATGACCACCCGCTGACCCATCATCTGTTCGAGGACCGCAGTCTGATCGTACTCGTCGGTGTTCGGGTCGGCTTCGGCGACCACGCCGATGCCGACGAATCCCCCATCGGCATCCGGCAAACCGGGGACAGCAAAGGAAGGATCGTCCGGCAATTGGCTCTGGCGCAGCAGCACATCCGTGAAGCCCGTGACCCGGGCCCGAGGGCCGGCTTCGATCCCCCACAGGCTGACGGGCCGCACGTCGCCGAGCCGAACATTCAGCAGCCCCTGGGTGGACAGCGTGCCCGTCGCTGCCTCCACGATATCCGTCTGTTCGAGCCGCTCGATGAGGGAGGGATACTTCTCGATGGGCCGGCCCGGCGGCCCCGCAAGGACCACGTCGCCGAGCATTTCAACGGCGCTGCGCTCGAGGGCGTTGATAAAGCCGGTGAACAGGCTGGCGACGACGATCAGCAGCGCAACGGACAGCGCCACGGCCGCAATACTCAGAAGGACGATCCGCCGCTTGCGAAGGTACTTCAGCCACAAGAATAGTTTCAGCATCGAAGAACCAGGATCTCATGCCGCCGGCGCCATGACCTCGCGTCCGCTCGCGGCCCGGGAGGCCCCATGGACGAACTACGAGCCCGCCGTCGGCGCGTCCACCGGCTTCAGGAGCGGGAACAGGATCACGTCGCGAATCGTCGTCGCACCGGTCAGAATCATCACCAGCCGGTCGATCCCGATTCCGAGCCCGCCGGCCGGAGGCATGCCGTACTTCAGCGCCTTGATGAAATCGGTGTCCATGGTGGCCATCGTATCCTCCTGGCCCTTGAGCTGCACCAGGAAGTTCTCGTATTGCTGAGCCGGATCGTTCAGCTCCGTGTATGCGTTGGCCAGTTCCATGCCCGCAATGAACAGCTCGAAACGCTCGGCGTATCTCGGATCGGTCTTGCTGCGCTTCGTGAGCGGGCAGAGGACCGCTGGGTAGTCCAGGACGAACGTCGGATCGATCAGCACATCTTCCACCGTCGCCTCGAACACCTCGTTGACCACCACCGCATCGTCCATCGCCGACTCATCGAGTTCCAACGAACGGGCCTTTGCCCGAAGCGCCGCGACGTCGTCGATATCGCAGCCGCTGTGCTCCTTGAGCAGATCGGCATACCGGGCCCGCCGCCAGGGCCGCGCCAGACTGACGTCAAGATCGCCGAACTTGACGGTCGTGTCACTACAGTGGGCGGCCACGCAGGACGCGATCAACTCTTCGGTCAGGTCCATCATGACGTGGTAGTCGCCATACGCCTGGTAGACCTCGATCATGGTGAATTCGGGATTGTGCCGGCGGCTGAGCCCTTCGTTGCGGAAGCTGCGGTTGATCTCGAAGACCCGTTCCATGCCGCCGACGAGAAGACGCTTGAGGAACAGCTCGGGCGAAATCCTCAGGTACAGGTCGAGATCGAGGCTGTTGTGATGCGTGATGAACGGCTTGGCCGCCGCACCGCCGGCAATGGCCTGCATCATGGGGGTTTCCACTTCGAGGAAACCCCGGGCATCGAGAAACTGGCGGATCGTGGCGATGATGGCGCTTCGTTTCCTGAACCGCTCCATGACGTCCGGATTGGCCCAGAGGTCCACGTAGCGCTGACGGTATCGCTGGTCGATATCGGCCAGTCCGTGGAACTTCTCCGGCGGCTGCGACAGGCACTTGCTCAGGAACGTCAGCCCGTTCTCTTCGACCCAGATCGTGATCTCGCCGGTCCGGGTCCTGCCGAGCTGGCCGGCGGCGCCGATGATGTCGCCTAAGTCGAGAAGCTTGGCCAGAGGCCACTGGTCGTTCAGGAGATTCTTGCTGAGCCCGACCTGCATGGTGCCGCTGCGATCGCGCAGGGTGATGAAAATCAGTTTGCCGATATCACGAAACAGGACGATGCGGCCGGCGCACCGCGCCCGCTGGCCTTCCTGCCCATCCTGGAATCGGGCCTTGATCGATTCGGCCGGCTCGGGCTGCTCGTAACGCGACCCGTAGGGGTCGATCCCCAACGCCGCGAGCTTCTCGATCTTCTCCTGTCTCTGCTGCTCGAACTTGTCTGTCTCAGTCTGACTCGTCAACGTCCTGCCTTCCGCAATCGCTTCCCCTGTCAGTTCATCACCGGCGCATCGGCCTCGATCAGCTTGGCCTGGACGACCAGCAGGGCCACCGCCAACTGCGGATCGGATTCCAGCGTCTCGGCCAGCGTGCGCTTCTTGTATGAACCGCCGTGCTCATCGCGGGCCGCCTGAACGAGAACGTCATTGTCTCTCTGTGCGCTGAGCATCTTGTTCTGCTCGCTGCTGTTGAGCTTCACTTCCACGTCGGGACCGACCCCCCAGTCCTTTGCCCCTTCCTTCTCCACCGCGTCTCGGCTCTTGACGCGCTGTCCGGAGGGCAGGTGGTAGTAGGCCATCGTATACTTCAGTTGGGCGCCGCCGCCGGGATAGTGCGTGATCCCCTGGACGCTCCCCTTGCCATGGGTGCGGTCGCCCACGAGAACCGCCCGTTCGTGCTTGGGGTCGGCCAAGGCGCCGGCCACAATTTCCGAGGCGCTGGCGGAGTCGGAGTTGATCAGAATCACCAGCGGATAGTCCGGGTGTGTCCCACGGCGATGGGCATACTCATAGCTGGGGATCATGCCGATCTTCGGCTGCGTGCGAACGATCAGTCCTTCTCGGATGAACTTGTCGACGATGTTGACGGCGCTGTCCAGCAGCCCGCCGGTGTTGAATCGCAAGTCCACGATCAGGCCCCGGAGCCCCTGCGATTCCAATTCGCGCAGAACGGTTTCAAAATCGCCGCTCGTCTCGCTGGAGAAACTGGTGATCCGCACATAGCCGATGCGACTGGCCTCGTCGACCATGTACAGCCACGTTCCAGCCTCGGTCCTCTGCCAACCTCGAATCGTCGGGACGATGATCCGATCTCGCGTGATCGTGATCTCCTCGGCCTTCTCCTCTCGCGGCCGCTTGACCGCCAGAACAACGCTCGTCCCCTTGGGACCGGTGATCTTCTTGACGGCGCAGATCAGACTCATGTCCTTGGTCGGAACTCCGTCAACCGCCTCGATCACGTCGCCGGCATCCAGGCCCGCACGATAGGCGGGCGTGTCCGGCAGCAGACTGGCGACGGTCAGCAGGCCTCGCGGCTTGGAGATCTCAATCCCGATGCCCGAGAACTCGTTCATCATCATCTTCTCGAAGTCCTGGACCTGTCGGGGCCAGACCATCACGGTGTACGGATCGAGCACCTTCAGTGACGCTTCGGCAAAATGGGCGATCAGCGGCTGACGGGGCAGTTGTACCGTGGCGTCGTTCAGAGACAGGACCTTGTCCAGGACCCCCAGGAACTCATCCTTGCCGAAGCTCTGCGTGCGAACCTCAATCTCATCCCGCAGACCGGCAAGAGCCACCGACCAGGCGGTCACCTTTTCCGGCACAGGGGCCGGGAAAGGACTGCTGCCCCCGGGGTTGGGATCCTGCACACCGGCAATCATCAGAACCTGGGCCAACTGATCGCAACGGTCAATCGCCTTGGTCGCCATTTCGAAGTAGTCGATGCTATTGACGTAGTGCAGGCTGAGCGCATCCATGGCCCGCTCGAACATCCGCTTCTCCACCCCTTCAAAACGCTCTTTTCGGGTTTCACAGGGGCTATCCTGAAAGGAACCGGCGATGCTGGCCTTGTCCACCAGTTCGTCGGCGTGATCGGAATACCCGGTGTTGTCCGGGTCGATGGCCGACAGCCAGTAGAAGTAGCCCGTATACGCCTCGAGCCACTTGCCCTGGGCCTCCAGGATCACGCTGCGATCGGCACTGATCTGAAGGACCTTCTGCACAAACGGATCGGCCAGAAGCGCCACCTTCTGCTGGTCATTGGCGTACTCCGTCGCCTTGACGAGGACCACCAGAACATCCGTCACGTCGTTGGGCTCATTCGGCTCAGCGCTGCCGGACTCGGCATCCGGGTCGGCGTCTTCCCTCGCCTTGACCGGAGGATCGACCTTCGACAAATCCACCACCGCCCGGAGCTTGTCGAGCTCCTTCAGTTGCTCGGCGTAGGCTTCGGCGCGGTCTGCTTGTCGGCGCTGAGCGATCTGCTCATGCTGCTGGATGATCCGCTCCAACTGCTCCGCCCGTTCACCCTGCGAGGCCTTCGCCGCCCGCGCCAGGTCCGCCGCCGCACTGAAATGGCCCTGGTAAATCAGCCGGCACGCCTCGATCAGCGGGTCGACCAGCACCGGCTGTTCTGTTGGGGCTGTGGTCTGGCCGCCAACCGTCGCCGTCGCGCTCGCAGCGGAGGCGCTCGACCGGCCTGCCTGAGCAGAGCAACTATAGCCTCCGAACCAGGTGGACAGAACTACGGTCCACGTGCACGAAAGCAGGATCAGATAGGAAATCTTCGCCTTCCAGCTCTTGTGCCGGCCCTGTCCGGAATCAGACAGCGGCCTTCTTGGATCTTGGGTAGGCAATGAACCGCTCCTTTCAGCTATTGAAGGCCCCGGCCGCATAGATCGACGGGTTACATGAACGTCAGCGATCACAGGCCGCCAGACCTGTGATCGCTGAGCAAGTGCATATTCTGCCGCCTTCTGCGTCTACAGACATTCCTGCGCTTTTCCGGCGCAGCCGAGGACATGCAGTTTGTGACGAACCATCTCTCGAATGGCATCGCGGCCCGGCCCCAGGTACTTGCGCGGGTCGAACTCCGCGGGTTTCTCCGCGAAAACCTGGCGAATCTTGGCCGTCAGGGCCATCCGCAAATCGGTGTCGATATTAACCTTGCACATGGCCATCTTGGAGGCTTTCGTCACCATCTCCTCCGGCACCCCCATGGCGTCGGGCATCTTGCCGCCATACTTGTTGATCAGATCCTTGAACTCCTTCAGCACGCTGCTGGAACCGTGCATCACCAGCGGAAAGCCGGGAAGCCTGCGCCCGATCTCTTCTATTACGTCGAACGCCAGGACTGGTGCGGTCTTGAACTTGTAAGCGCCGTGGCTGGTTCCGCAGGCGATGGCCAGTGAGTCACAGCCGCTTCGCTCGACGAATTCCACTGCCTGGTCCGGATCGGCGATGTGCTTGCTGACGTCATCGACGCCGACAACATCTTCCTCAATCCCCCCAAGCTGCCCAAGTTCCGCCTCGACAACAACGCCGCGAGGATGGGCGTATTCGACCACCTTCTTGGTGATCGCTATGTTCTCTTCGAAAGGCAGGTGCGAGCCATCGATCATCACCGAGGTGAAGCCGTCATCCACAAACTCCTTGCACGTCTCAAAAGTATCGCCGTGGTCGAGGTTTATGGCAACGGGGATGCCCGGGTTCTCTTTGACCACGACATCAATGATGGCCTTGAGGTAGCTGTTTTTGGCGTATTCCCTGGCGCCTCTGGAGATCTGGAGAATCAGCGGCGCCTTCTCCTCGGCGATCGCCTGAACGATCCCCTGCGTGATCTCCATGTTGTTGACGTTGAACGCGCCGATGGCATAGCCATTCTTATAGGCCATCTCAAACATCTTCCTAGTGTTGACTAGCGGCATAGTCTGCTCCTAATAAAGTGTCCAGCCCAATCCAAAGTCATCCCGATTCAGTCTCTGGCGATCTCGACAAGGGTCCGCAAGGCCCGCGATCCCCATTGAATCGCTCGGGTTTGCCTTCGGGCGTCGAGCTCAATACGGCTCCGAAGCTCCCAATTCCATGTACCGGCGCAAACCAAAGGCCAGCTCCGGCACTCCCTGGGGCCAGAGGCTGATTACGAAGCTCTGTTCGTCGAGCGACTCATCAGCACTGAGCGTCATCGCCAGATTCATCCGATGATATCTGCGAATCAACGTTATATCACTTCGGATGCCCTCGCCATAGTCAAAATCGTATTGCTGCGAGAAAACTGCGGTGTATCTCGGGTCGATGACATACGTGGCAGCAAATGTGACCGCGTTGGAGCCCTTCTCCTCTCCACGGACGACCCGGCGGAGATAACGGCTGCCAATATAGTAACTTAGGTTGGGCCAGCAAAGGCGCGAGAACCCCACGTCGATCTGTCCGAACACCCCGCTCTGCATGTCATAGTGCATGTCCGCAAGGATGGAGGTCGTGTCCGTAAGCCTCAGGGCCGCATCAGCTCCGATGTAGTTGCGGCGAGGACCGAACAAGCCCGTCGCGCGTCGGTCGTGGGGCAGCAGCACGCTTCCCAAGGGGTTCACCAAAGGGATATAGGGCTGATTCCAGAGTATCTGATCGGGACCGGTATTGGGGTCCGCCGAATCCCGCACCCACACGAAGTCCAGGTTCAGCTTGAGCCAATCGACCGTTCGCTGGCCCTCCGATCCCGCAGGACCGCGCTTGGTCTGCCATCGCTGGTAGATGCCTACATCTAGGACGTCCCGCTGCTCGGCGACCTCGTCGTCGTGGGTGTAGGCCACCGCGGTGATCTGAGGACTGATCACGTGCCGCAGTTGGTTCAGGTCCCACAGCCGCGATTGCACACCCGGATAGACCCGCCAGTACGGCTGCATCGCCATCCTCACGCCGCCCTCGCCAATCCAGACGGTGTCCTGCGGCTCGGCCGGCGAATCGTCGAGGGCCGACTGGAATCCCCCTCCGTCCTCGTAGCCGAACGTACCGGCCACGAACGGCACAATCCGCGACCTGCCCACCGTCAGCGGCAGATCGACTTCGTTGCGGGTCATGGTGTACATGAAGAACTCCTCTGAACCCCTCGAAGCCTCCTCCTCGTTGTAGAGATAGCGATACCGACTGACCTGGTTGTCGCTGTAGAACGTCAGACGATCCTGGAGGAAGGATTGGCCTGTCCAGTGAAACTGCCCCGTAGGGATCTCTTCGACCTTGTCGAGGAAGTCGTTCATCCTCGCCTTGCCCAAAAGAGAGAGGCCCCAGTTGTTCTCAATCCGTTTGAGGTGTAGCACGGTTTCCTGCTCTTTGCCGACGTTGAACTCGCTGCGATAGTATTGTTCAAGAAAGTTCCTGTCGGACAGATAGCTGGTCTCGGCGGTCAGTTGCCAGCCAAAGGGCAGAAAATGGCGATGCTGCCATCGCAGGCGGCCACGCGTGTCCTTGGACACCTCGACTTCCTTCTGGGACCGGCTGAGTCGATCCGTGCCATCGTCGTCGATCACGTACCCCAGGAGACTGCCGAAGTAGGTCTCGCGCTCATACTCGATGTCGACGCCGCCTCCGACGCCGCGTTTGCCATAGTAGTCCACCGACAGCGTGCTGTCGGTCCCCTGCGGCTCGCGAAGTCCGAGGATACGGCTGAGGAACCACTGCGTTTCGATCGAGGGCCCGTATGTCCTGCTGCTTCCGACTCGGGCAGACCGAATCGGGATGTCCGGCCTCTGGAGGTTGGGCCGGAGCGACGGAAGGCCGAACACGGTGGCGTTGTAGTACTTGAACCGAACGCCGTCCATCTGGACATCAAAGCCGGCGTCGGTCGATTCGCCGCCGTCCAAGACGGCTTGGGAAGAGGTGTCGGTGACGTGGACCTTCTCGGCGGTCACGGACAACTGGGGTGTATGGAACTCGCTCGTCGTCAGGGTCACACCGTGGGCTTCGAACTCATTGGCGGCCACCTGTCTCAGCCGGCCGGCGCGGATGTAGATGGGGATGTTCCGTCTGGAATCGAAAGCCCGCATGACCGCGTCGTCGATCAGCCCGCGTTCGTTGCGGAAATCGTAGTACAGCTCACTGGCACGGATGGTCCGCTGGCCCTGCCGGAGATGGACGTCACCGCTGACGTAGATCTCACCGACGCCTCGCCGCTGTCCCGGCGACAAATCAGTCCCGGGCCGATTCGCGTCGGCGGCATGCCGCCAGAGAACGAGGTTGTCCGCCTCCAACTCGTATACCGTCGCGTCGGCCCCCTGCGCCGCTTGTTGCCACCACGCATAGAGCCGCCCCATGATAGTGGTCACCTCCACCCCATCCTCCCGTGTGATCTCGACGGTCAGAGGGACATCGGTCATCGGCGACCAACTGAGCGTCTGCCCGACTTCGGGTTTGGCGGCACGAGGGCCGGCGGATGCGGTCCGTTTGGCAGACGGCATCGAGCCAGGCTCTGCGGAGTCGAAGGCCTCAATAGCCTGCCGGTACAGCAGAAGCCCCTGCGGGCTTCCGATTTCGCTCTTGTCGGCGGTGACGAAAACCTCACCTTCGAGGGCGAACACCAGCACGACCGCCCTGCCCTCCTCGACCGCCGCAACTTCCAGACCGGCATCTGTCAGTGCGGCCGTCTGCGTTCGCGAAATCGAGCCTTCCAGGTAGATCTGGACCCGATACCGGGTAGTCGCAGCCTCGGCAGCCTCAGCACCGATCGGTTCGATCCGCGCTACACCACGGTCGGCGGCGACGTGCACACCCGCAACCGTTGTATCGAACCCTTCGCGGCAAATCAGAAGATGCTGTCCGGCTTCATTCTTCTGACCCAGCACATCCTTGCTGGTGATGTGAAGGTCCTGAACGATCCATCGCCGATCGGACGACGGGAGAACGGCATTGGACGACTCACTCAAAAGGGTCGCCTGACTGCCCAAGGCAACGAGCGGCAGCGTCCAGAACAGTATGCTGGCGATCAGCAACGGATATCGCATCCTGCGACGGTCTCACAAACAACAACCTGGGCATCCTGCCCGACTTATGTTTGGACGAGATTATAGTCGGCCACCGCGGCAAAGCCAGCAAAAACCCCACTTGCATCGAAGACCGCTTGATCCGGCTGACAGACGGCGATAGAAAAGGCCGCTGGAACACGACAGACCTTACGGAAACGCCTGGACACGGATAACGGATATGGCTCGACAGGACTATACGCCGCATCAGCAGAACATCATCTCTCAGTACTACCGTAACCTCGACACGATCATGCTCGCCAAGCTCCAGGATCTGGTCACCGAGCTGTATCTGGCCGACAGCGAAACCAAGCGAGACCGCCTCTGGAAACGAGTCCAGCAGGCCATCGCCAAGCTGGGCGTCCCGGGGCCGCTCGCGGAGCACATCCTGGCGACCCGAAACGTCGAGGTCCTGGCGGCCAATCTTCAGGACTGGCTCAAGAAGGGCAACGCCGGCGCCGCCAAACGATAGCACCGTCCTTCCTCGTTGCCGACGTTGCCCGCAGCTCGGCCTTCCCCTGAGGCTGCCGATGCGGTATACTACAGTCATCCCCCGTGGAAAGGCGCTGGGACGGGTTCGGGACTTGAGATTCTGGACCGCAGATTGCGGAGTGGCGCCTGGGGATGAACCCGCAATCGGCAATCGGCGATTCACCAGACGGAGAACGATATGACCGAAGAGTACTCGCCTGCCGCCAAGGTTTACCCCACCGAGAACCTGGGCAAGTACAGCATCCTGGACATGCTCAAGTACTTCGAGGAGCACGGCGCCATGCGGGTCTCCGACCTGCACATCAAGGTCAACGCGCCGCCGGCCTATCGCATCGACGGCAACCTCGTCAAGCTCAAGGGTCCCAACGTGACGCCGGAACTGGCCAAGCAGCTCATCTTCCCGCTCCTCCGCCAGCAGAACATCACCAAGCTCCAGACCCAGCACAGCGTGGACTGTTCCTACCGGCTCGGCTCGCTTCAGTTCCGGATCAACGTCTTCCGCGAGAACGACGGGATCGCCGCCGCCATCCGGGCCTTGTCGCTCGATGTGCCCCCCGTCGAGCAGATCGGCTTTCCCAACGACGTCTGGCACGACATCATCAATCTCAAGCAGGGACTGGTCCTGCTGACCGGGATCACCGGCGCGGGCAAGTCCACCACGATCGCCTCGCTGATCGGACGCATCAGCGACAAGAATGCCTATCGCATCTTCTCCGTGGAAGACCCGATCGAGTACATCTTCCAGCAGAAATACTCGATCGTCTCGCAGCGCGAGGTCGGCCGCGACGTGCGATCTTTCCAGGACGGTCTTAAAGAGATGATGCGGGAAGACCCCGACGTCATCTTCGTGGGCGAGATGCGCGACGCCGAGACCATCGCGATGACCCTGATGGCCGCCGAGACGGGGCACCTGGTCTTCTCCACGCTGCACACGCGCGACGTCACCGGCTCGGTGACGCGCATCCTCGACTACTTCCCGGAGGGCCGGCAGTCGGAGGTCCGCAACCAGCTCTCGCTCGGCCTGGCCTACATCATCTGCCAGAAGCTCGTGCCGCGCAAGAACGGCCAGGGACGCGTCGTCGCGATGGAGATTCTCAACAACAACTACGCCTGCGCCAACCTGATCCGGACGGGCAAGATCGAGCAGCTCTACTCGCAGCTCCAGACCAAGACGCGCGACCGCCAGGATGAGAAGATGATCACGATGGAGAAGCACCTGTCCATGCTGGTCAAGGATGAAGTCATCGACTTGCTCGAAGCCCAGAAATGGGCCAACGACCTGAAAGCCTTCGTAGACTGCATGCAGCGAGGGTAATCACTGCGGCTCGCTTGCGTCGGACGGGCAGCCGCCTGGGTTCGTGTGAGAATGACCATCGAGTTCAACTGTCCGAAGTGCGGCGCGCTGATCGCGTTCGACAGCAAACACGCCGGCCGACGCGCGCGATGCCTGACGTGCGGCCAGAAGCTCATCATCCCGTCGGAGAGTTTCAAGAAACCCGAAAAGGTCGCGCCCGAACCCGAGCGACCGGCCGAACCGGTCCCCGGATTCTATCGCGCCGTCTTCGTCGACAACTCCAAGCTGTTCGTAGATCCCAAGAATGCGACAACACTGGTCTTTGTCGTCGCGGTGGTCTGTTTCCGGTTCTTCCTCGCCCGAGGCGCCTGCTGTCTGAACCATGTGACGACGATCGTCACGTGGGGATGGCTGTTCGGATTCTACCTCAACGTGATCTACCAGACCGCCTTCGATGATGATGTACTGCCCGAGATCTATATCGGCACGCTCGGCACATCCGTCTGGTACGCCGCCTATCCGCTGCTGATTTTCGGTCTGACGCTGGCCTTCGTCGAGCTGCCCTTCTTCATCGCGCTGTGGCTGGTCCAGGATTGGGGAGTCACCATGAGCAATTTCTTCTCCTCCGTCGGTCCCGTGTATCTGCTCCTGCAATTCTGCTTCTTGCTGGGCCTGTTCCTGTTTCCCTCCGCCATCCTGACCACCGCCGTGGGCAAGGACATCGCGCTGTTGCGCCCGGATTATCTGCTCGCCCCGGTGATGCACGCCTTCGCGCCACACGTGACGTGCGTCGTGCTGCTGGCCGCCGCGTGCTTCCTCCAGACGCAGGCCGGGCAATACACCGGCGCACACCCGATCGCCACCGCCCTGTACCTGGCCCTGAACCTACTGGTCCAGGTCGTCGCAATCTTCGCTATGCGCGCCATCGGCCTGCTCTACCGCCATTACGCCTGCTGCTTCAAGTGGTAGCCCCGGCCCACTGGCGCCTCAGTGCGAGCCGTGCAGGACACTCGCAAGCAACTGCTGGAGCAGTTCCATGGGCAGGCCCATGACGTTGGTGAAGCTGCCCTCGATGCGCGCGACGAACTCGTCGCCGGTTTCCTGGATGCCGTAGGCGCCCGCCTTGCCCTCCCACGTGCGGCCGGCGATATGGCCGGCGATCTGCTCGTCGCTGAGCTTGCGCGGATAGACCGTGGTGACATCCGAGCGGACGATCTCGAGGCCATCGGCCAGCCGGACCAGAGCCAGCCCGGTGATGACCTCGTGGGGCCGGCTGAAGAGCTTCCGGGTGATACGTTCGGCGTCCCGTTCGTCGACGGGCTTGCCGATGATCTCGCCTTCGCAATTGACGATCGTGTCGGCCCCAAGAACAAGGTGGTCGGGATACTTCGGCGCAACGTACCGGGCCTTGGCCAAGGCCAGAAGCTCGGCATACCGGGTGGAGCTGTACCCGTCGGGGGAAAACGTCTCCTCATCGATCTCGGAAGGGACGACGTCGAAGACGTAGCCGGCCTGCGTGAGAAGATCCTTGCGGCGCGGGGAAGCCGAGGCCAGGACTATCCTTGTCGTCGAGTCATCCATGCCGCCGCCATCCTGTTCAAAGCGTGCTACTGCGTGACCTTGGATGCGTCTGCCTCATCGGCCCGGACAAACGCCATGCCTCCGACAATCCGACGGCAGAAGAGCGAGTACTCCTGCTCCAGACGGTCGAAGTCGCTGCCGACGTAGCGTTCGAAGAGCTGCGGCCCGACGATTCGGTTCCACTGGATCGTCCGGGACAGATTGCGATCCTCAGCGGTCCGGCTCGCTTCCTGGTCCAGGGGCCACTCTCCGAGCAAGCCATCCCACAGAAGCCGATGATAGCGGGTCGCCCGCTTGCCGCGATCCGCCTCCCGCAGAAAGCGCACCAGCGCGTACGACTGGCTGTAGAACGCCAGGACCGTCTCGTTCTCGTCCGTCGCGAGAACCTCGCCCGGGCTGGTCGCGATCAACTCCTTCAGAAGCATCTGCTTGCCGTTGACCAGGGTCTCACTGAGGGTCCCGAGCCTCTGATAGTTTCGAGCCGCGTCAAAAGAGTACATTCCGTTCTCGTACGCACAAGTCTCGAAGAGCATGGCGATGCCTTCGTCCAGCCAGCTCGGCAGGCGGTACTTGAAATGGCGGCTGTTGAACTGATGCCATCCTTCGTGCCCGATCGCCGAAAGCGTTCTCTTGCGACCGATATCATACACGACACAGGCCCCGTTGAGATAGTAGGCGCCGGTCTTGATCTTGCAGAAGACCGTGGCCTGGTTGCCCGCGAAGGCATGCGTGAACCTCTCCCATTCGTCCCGTTGGGCGAACAGGTAGATATCGAACTTCGCGACCGTCTCAATCGGCTGCGGCAACTGATCGTTGTAGCCCCAATAGGCCGATTCGACGTAACCGGGAAGGGTGCGAAGCAGCAACGGCTCCAGGAGTGTGGTGAGGATGCAGTAGTGATCGGTGGTCAGCTTCAGGCCGGGGCCATAGGGATTGTCCCAGAGTTCCACCGACTGGAGGGCCGGGAGGTTCTCGCTCCGCAGACGCTCCATCGCCATGATGTGCGTGTCCTTGGCGCGCGCCTCGTCCACGGGCGCCACATGCGCACGCTTGGACGACGAGCACCCGGCCAAGCAGGCGATCACCAAGAGGGGAACCATGGTGAGCTTCCGAGCCATACCTTCCTCCTCCATGTCAGAGTACTTCTATCACCCCAGAAGAAACGACCTCCGTCCAGCCGACCGCGATGAATCGCGTCACAGGATTCGGCGGCAGGCCGGTCCCGGAGGCCACCGGTTCAACACCACAATCTATCAAAGTATACCAAATCCACCACCATCTTCCGACCAAAATGAAGCCGGCAAGCCCAGGAAAGACCCATAAGAACACGGATCAGGACCCAGTCAACGACGATCTGCACGCCGCATGCTCTCACAGATCCCGGAATGCGGCCCCAAACACCTCGGCGGTGAAGAGGAAGACCTGGGTCTTCGGGTCCTTCCAGGCATCGGGCGACAGCCCGGCCTTGTGGGAGCAGCAGTACGAAAGGAACTCTTCCTGGCTCCAGCCAGTCTCCGTAGCCACCTGGGGAAGAAAACACCCCGACGAGCAGCCGCTCCTGATGTAGATTCCATCGGTCCCAAGACGCAGACTGAGTGGATCGTCCGTCTTCTCCAGTGGCGACAGGACCGAAATCTCCACATCCAGCTTGTCCAACTCGCCCGGCGTGATCGGGTCGCCCAGGAAGCGGGGATCGCTGCTGGCCGAGGCCTTGGCCATGTCCACGGTCAGCTCGATCAGAGGCTTGTCCGAGGTGAACTGACCGATGCAGCCGCGAAGTCGCCGGCGGTTCTTGAGCGTGACGAAGCACCCGCACGGGGCGGTCAGTACCGGATCGTCCGACTGCGGCTTCGGTAGCGGCTGGCCCGTCACCACCGCTCGCACCGTGTCGCGGGCAATCCGCAGCAGTTCGTTTTGTTGGACTTCATTCAGCACGTCGGATGTCCGTGTCAAAGAGGATGTGGGAAACCGTCAGTGCAGCCACTTGATCGCGAAGAAACCACCGACCAACAGAACCACGAAGGCCAGAGACAGCCAGTTGAAGTGCTTCTCGATGACAGGTCGGATTCGCTCGCCCTTCCACCCCATCAGGCCGGCTACGATGAAGAACCTGGCCGAGCGGCTGATGGCTGAGGCGAGAAAGAACCCCGGAAAGCTGATCTGGGCGACGCCGGCCGAGATCGTGCATACCTTGTACGGCAAAGGTGTGAATCCGCACGTGAATACAATCCAGAAGTCATATTTCGCGTACCAACCCTCGAATTTGGCGAAATTAGCCTCCGTAAGGCCGATGCCGCCCAGATGCGCGTAGGCCCAAGGCCCGATTGCCGACCAGAGAAACATCCCGATGGCGTAGCCCAGAATCCCCCCCAGGACCGAGGCAATCGAGCACGCCAAGGCGAACCGGAACCATCTTCGCGGGGCGCCCAGCGTCAGGGGCGCCAGAAGGACATCCGGCGGGATCGGGAAGAAGCTCGACTCGGCGAAGCTCAGGATAAACAGAGCCGTCGGCCCATGCCGAGTCTCGGCAAAATGGATCACCCAGTCATAGAGTCGTCGGTGCCAATGCCACCACGCGACGGTCTTTGCTCCCTGCGGTTGCATCACAACGCCTGCCATAGGAATCCACCAACTCGGGTCCGAACGCTCAACAAGATAGAACCGAGCGCGTATAATGTCAACCGACAGGTCCGGGGTCGGCTTTCCCAAAGGACACGGACCGATTCCCACACGGAAGACAAGAGCGAAAGGCATCGATGACACATCCGCCGCAGTTCGAGGCACTGGCAGAGGGCCTGCTCGTCAGAGCTCCGGCCAAGTTGAACCTCAGTCTCCTGATCGCCGGGAAGCGTCCGGACGGATTCCACGAGATCGAGACCGTCATGGCCAAGATCGACTGGTACGACGAGGTGAGACTCGAGCCGGGACCGCCCGGAATCGACCTGACTTGCAACGGTCTCCACTGGGCGCCGCAGGGCAAGGAGAACCTCGTCTACCGAGCGGCCGAAGAGGTCTTCCGTGAGGCGGGCCGGACGGCGGGCGTTCGATTGACCCTCACCAAGAACATCCCCGCCGGCTCGGGCTTGGGGGGAGCCAGCAGCGACGCCGCCGCGACCCTGATGGGCCTCAACAGGTACTTTGACCTCGGGTTGTCTCCGCACCACTTGACGGAGGTCGCCGGGCGGCTCGGCAGTGACGTCGCCTTCTTCTTCGGCGGCCCATTGGCCCTCTGCACCGGAAGAGGAGAAAAAATAACGCCGTTGGACGTCACGTTCGACTTTGCCGCCCTGCTCATCCTGCCCGATATAAATGTATCCACAGCAAAGGTTTACGCCAACTACACGCACGACGAAAGTAAATACCGCCAGTGGCGCCTGCGCGCAAACGAATACCTCAGCAAAAACAGGATTGATTTCGTGGCGCGGATGTGCGCAAATATGTTAGAGGCAAGTTGTTACCGTGTTCTTCCGGAACTCGGGCAACTGAAGGAGACCGTAGAGTCACTGGGCATCGGGTCCGTCTGTCTGAGCGGCAGCGGTTCGACCCTCTACGTGATGGTGCGCGACACGGATTCGGGACGCCTTGGTTCTCTGCGAGACCGGATAGCAGGCAAGACCGGCTGCCGCTGTATTGTTGTGGGGAACAATTCGTGGTAGAGCTTTGGGCGAGGCGAGAACATGGAAATCACCGAAGTCCGGGTCAAGTTGGTCAAGAACAAGGACGACCGCCTCAAGGCGTTCTGCTGCATCACTCTCGACAACGAGTTCGTGATTCGCGACATCAAGGTCATTGAGGGAACGGACGGCCATTTCGTCGCGATGCCCTCGCGCAAGATGAGCGATCACTGCCAGAAGTGCGGCGGCAAGAACCACCTGCGAGCCCGGTACTGCAACAACTGCGGCGCCCCCTTGCCCGAGAACCGCACCAGAAAGGACCCTCAGGGCCGAATGAAGCTGCACGCCGACATCGCACACCCGATCAACACGAAATGCCGCCAGCGGATTCAGAAGGCCGTCGTGGCGATGTTCGAGAAGGAAGTGGAGAAGTCGAAGCTTCCGGGCTATCAACCCGTTGATCTCGATGACGACGACGATGAGATCACGGAAACGGAAGGTTGAAGGCTGTGGCGGTCTCAGAAGATCGCCGGCGGGTGTGATAAGACAAGCATGGACATCGCTCCTCCGCCCAATCGGTCTACGCCGGACACACGAATCCGTCAGCCGAGCGGTAACAGACCGGGTCCGGCAGTTCTCGACTATGCCGTCAGGTCTTCCAGCACCCTGTCGAGCGCCAGATCGAGGCGTTCCGTCAGATCGTATCTGCCCTCGGTGATCTGCCGGCGAAGTTTCAGGATCTTCTCCCGGCGAATCTCCGGCAGACAGGCGATCTGTTTGAGCACCTGGCCGATCGGCGTATTGTGAATGTTGTCGAGGATTTGTTCCATGACCATGTCCTGGTCCCGGGTCAGATCCATCTCAAGAGGATCCACCCATTGCTCATTGTTGTGTGCGAACGTGCTGGAATCAAAGTCCGGCATGCTACTTACCTTGCCAATAACAAGCCTGAACGACCGAGCCCATCGCTACCGATGGAAACCCGCACCACTATATGTTGTAGGTCCCAAGAAACTCACTCAAACCTCAAATCAACATTGATATCGACATACCCGGTTTGAAAACTTTAGAGAAGTTTTGCCCGGAATCCACCCATTCGAGGCAGAAATCTCCGTCCAAATGCAGAAAAAGTGCCGCCTCTCAGTACAGGTCGAGGCAATCTTCGACATTCGGACGTCCGAGGAATGGTCCGTGGCCCCGACCGGGGAGCACAATCGTGTGAATCTGGGAAACGTACTATATGTAGTGATAGGCGACGAAATGAAGATATTCCGGTAAAAGGCTGGACAATGATACTGATCGGGCCTTTTCAGTAGTCGTACTGGAAGGTCATGTCCAGATCCCACTGGTCGGGCACGCCGGGCTTCTTCGTCAGCTTGAGCCGTTCGCAGTTGAGGTTCACCCACATCGACTGGATGGTCGAGAGGAATCTCGCGGCCTGAACGATGCTGACGCCGACAAGACCGACCCGGGCCTGTTGGCTTTCTTTCTTTCCAGTAGTGACAACCTGCCCCGAACTGAGCGTATACTGGCTCGACCGAATGCCACAGAGATTGACCACACGGTCCACCGCTTCGGCATAGGCGAACTTTCCAAGGCTTTTGGTGTCCTGGGCAAGCTTCACACGCTCGGGGTCCCTTTCGATGATGCTCAGGATGGTGTTCTTGGCTTCCGCGTACAGTTTCTCATCCTCATCCCAAGCCTTCTGGGCCCGCGGCAGATACATGCCCCACACCAGCAGCGGCCAAAGGCCCACGAGGATCGGGGCCAGCACATAGTAGAGGATCGGGTTCTTGTATATGTCGCGCATTGGCTCGTCTCCGGCCTTATTTCTTCGGCTCAACCGTTAGCGTAAACGTATCACGGCCGCCCTTCTCGACATACCCTTCTTTCTTTCGCGCCAGGCCGGCCTTCTCCATCGCGTCGAAGACCCTCAACGTGCTCGGGCGTCCGGATGTATCCCCGCTGATGACGATGTTCGCGGCGCTGAGCGTAACGGTGTCGATGTTCAGATCGGTCTGGGCCGCACAGGCGTTCAGGGCCTGCAGCACCAGCGTCAGTTTGGCGGATATGGTTCCCTGATCGGCGCCGACGCCGCTCTTGTGCGCGATGATGATCCTCAGAGCACTGGCCAGCTTCTGCGAGGCGCCCCTCATCGCGTCGGGGAGCTTCTCCTCGCCCGGCATCACCATCAGGTAATCGGGCTCCAGCTTCTCACGCAGAGCAGCCCTGTACCGATTCACCAGCATCAGCCGCGATTGCGCGTAGACCCCGCAGGCCAGCAACAGGAGCGTCAGGGAGATGCTCAGGGACCGCACCGACCTCTCCAAACGGAGCTTCTTGCCCAGGTAGGGCATATGATCGTTGCGGAAATTGGCGCCTTTGTCCCTCTCCGACTCGGGAAGCGCCGCCCCGTAGGCGATGGCGAAATCCACCGGATTGCTGCAATCGGTCAGTTCGCCTCGATCGATCACCCGAACGGCTGTGAGGTCGCAATCTTCGACATGGAAGGGGACCTTCTGACCGAGGTCCCGGGCCGTGAGGCCGTTCTGGACATCCAGGACGCATAGTCTGGGGCTCGAATCGCCCGCGCCGCTCACGGCAGCCGTGATCAGGGCCTCTCGAACCAGCAGGGCCTTGCGATCCTGCGACGGGCCGACGGGGAACGCCCGCATGAACGAGCCGCCGTCGGTGTTCTGTGGTCCGATCAGGTAGCCGCGTGTGTCCGAGAGCAATGCGTGGACGCGGCCGGCATCATCCGATGCATCGTGCATCTCAAGGTACTTCGACAGACACGAAACGTCGGGGCAGACCGCCACGGGATCGATCCCATTGCTTCGCAGGGACAGGAGGATGTCCGACAAGATGCTGCGCTGTGCGGTGAACACGTCGAGGCCGGCCCCGGTCTGGTCCTTCGAGGCAATCCGGAAGGCCACTGCCATGTCGCTGACATCTGTCGCGAGCGCTTCCTCTGTGTCGAACCTGACGGTGGCCGCGATCTTCTTGTAGTCGGCGAACTCGCTGTGAACCTTGTGCTGCATGAACAGGGCGCAATCCAACGCCACGGCCGACTCGGAGAATTTCAAGCCCCGCTCGGCACAGGTCTGTGCGATGCGGTCGGCCAGAACCTGCTGGCTCGGCGCGTCCTCGCCGGTCAGATCGAGCGAGAAACACCCCAGCAGCCTGGCCTGTCCCCCTTGCGGGGCCAGACAGACGACGGTCGCCCGGTCTTTCCTCAAATAGATGCCTAAACGCCTTCGCGACTCCATGCTCAAGAATCTCCCAAACTCAAGGCGGCCTTGCACCTGCCCCGACGGGGGCGCAGAAAGCGGCCCTTACTTAGTCGGATATCACGGCGATCCGCTTTACTTTGCGTCCTTCCTTGCTGACGCCCGCCACCGCTACCGCCCGGGCTGCGCCGCTGACCGCAGTGACCCGCACGGTGAAGACTGTGCTGGTGGTTGTCAGGAACGACTGGCATTTCTCGATGGCGTCGCCATAGCGAAAAATGTCCTTCTTGGCTTCTTCAATGTCCGAGAATGGCTGGACGCGCCTCCGCTGGATGATGGCCTCGGCGATCTTCGGCGCATCGGCGACACTGCCGAAGGTCAGGGCCGCCTCCAGGACGTGGCGAGGCGCCGAGTTGATGTTGACCTGCCGGGTCGCCCAGAGCCCGAGGTACTTCATCGCGGATTCGTTGCGGCTGCTGCTGACTACGCTCGGTCTCGTGAATATCTCGGTGTCGATCAGAGAGCTATGGAAAAGGCGCGAGAACGCGGCGTTCTGCTGGTCCATCTGCTCGGTCACGGTAACGGTGGTGCGGGCCGTACGCTGCACCGTCGACTTCGTGTTCGCGGTCCGGGTCCGCGTCACCCGGCTTCGCAAACTCGCCGGCGGCGCCGCCGCCGCGACCGACATGGCCTTGAACTCGATGGTGAAGGGTCGGACCTTGGCCACCTCCCCCAGGTCTTCTCTGACGCCTTTGATCTCGTCGGGCAGGTATCCCATCCACTCGCAGAACGTGACGAAACCGGCGTTGGCCTGGGCTTGGAGCTTCTCGTCCTGGATCAGCGCCCAGCCCAGAGGGTACTTCGCATTCTCATCTTCGACCTCCACCGTCACCCTGGCCGAACCGATCTCGAACTCCAGCGGCGCCGTCACGAGCGGCCAGCGCGGACCGTAGGGACCCGGTATCGTCACGGATGCCGTTGAAGTTGTTGTGAGGGCATCGTCGGCGCCGTTGGCATCGTTGACGTCCGTCGAGACCACCCCTCTACTCCGATTCGTTTCGTTGAAGGATCTTTCTTCTCCGGTCAATCCGGCGGCGACCTCCGCCAGGAGTTCCTGGTACTGCGTCTCGGTCATGGCGAAGATATCGGAGAAGTCCGGCTCGTTGGGATGACTGACCAACTGGGGCTGAAGGTCGGTCAGCGAGGCCAATGCGTACTTCATCGCGGACGTACAGGCGTACTGCGACTGGGCGTAGTCAATGATGAAGCGGTCCCGATGTCGACGGGTAGCCACCTGGACACTGAGCGTGTACCCCAGTGTCGAGAGGATGACCAGAATCACCAGCGTGATCAGCAGGACCACGCCATGGCGGTTCCGGAGGCTATCGCTTTCTTGTCGGCTGGACCGATCGCACATCGACTTGTTCGCTTTCCGATTTCTCGGCTTCTGCTTCGCCATCTGTTGAAGTATCGTTGCCATCCTGTGTTTCAGCGCCCGAACCGGCCGTCGTGCCAAATCGGATCGTCCGCAACCTGTCGACCGCCATCGTCCGGCTGACCTTCTCCTCCTCGGCCACGTCCAGCGTCCCACGAACCGTCTCGTAGGGCTGGGCAAACGAAATCGTTACTCGGACCCCGGGCGGCGGTGAGGGGCTCGACCAGCGGTCCACGGCCCCGTCTCCCTTGGGGACCTCGATCCGGAAGTGCGTCACCCCTCGGCAGACGGGGACGAACGAGTAGTTGCTCTCCCACTGCTCCCGCTTGGCGTCGAGAAGCTTGTCTTCCAGCCCGATGCCGGTTCGGCTGCGGTAGATCACCAGGCCCGGGACGGCGCTGTCGTAGTCGTACCCCCCTCGCCAAGTGACTTCTTCGAGTGTCAGCTCTTTGTTCTCCGCATCCTTAAGAATCCGGCGCACGATCAGTTCGCCGGTGATGAACCCGTTGTCGAACCCGTTTCGGATCTGCACGGTGACGTTGCCGTCGGCGCCCACAATCCGGTCGAGGTCTTCGGCGATCCGTTGCAGTACCTCGGCCCCCAGCGCGGGCGTCTCGATCTTGTTGAGAACCGCTTCAGCCGCCCGGTTGGCCTGGCCGTAGACGCCCAGGATGGCGGTCAACACCATCGCGCCGATGACCAGGGCCGCCAGCATCTCTCCGAGAGAGTAGCCCCGGCGAAATCTCGATTGTCCGGCTCTCCTGTTCATAGCAAATTCAGGTCCTCAATCCCCGCGACCGCTACGGTCAATTCTGTCGCTTCCTGAGCAACTCCATAACCTCTCCGACCTCCATCTCTTCCAGTTGGTCGTAGGGCAATCCCGTGGCGGGGTCCACGCCATCGTTGCCCCGACGAACGTCCGACTCGCTGCCGGTTTCCTCGGCCGCTCCCCGCAGGGTCAGGGCCAGAGCCTCGATGGACTCAACCTGGAGGTCTTTTTCTTCTTCGGTCGGGCTTCCCTGGCTGCGAATGTAGATATCCAGATTGTGCTTGATGAACGCGCCGTCCTCGGTCACGAGCAACCCGTTCTCGATCCACTTCTCGATTGTCTCGGCGTCGACTCCGGCATAGCCGGCCGCGTCCTCGACCGTATCGAGAAGCTGCTCGGCCGCCAGCGTCTCCAGGTCCTCCTCTCCCAGAAGCTGCTCGGCCTGCTGGTCGGTCAGCGTGGTGATCCAGTGGACCAGCTCGACCGTTTGTGTCTCGCCCGACGGATCGACGTATTCAGCCGAGCAGACCGCGCGGAGCCACATCTGGCCCATCGCCGGTTCGGAGAAAGCTTCCACCACCGTCCGCCACGCGATGCCGGGATAGCGGTCGCTCGTACCGTATTCCACTTGCTCGCTGAGCGTGTCGGAGGCCAGGAGCGTTTCCAGATTCTCGCGGGCCGTCTGGAAAGCCGCCATCTGAAACGCCGAGTTGGCGGCAGTGCCCATGCACCGGTTCATCACGATCAGTACGCTCGAACTGGCGAACGCCAGAATCACCAGAGAAGTGACCACCTCCAGGAGCGTGAACGCCCCCCGTCGGGGACGCCCCGTCGCCCTGTCTGTCGTGTCCAACGTGCTGGTTCGGTTTTCGTACATGCTTGAGTCAAGGGCCGAAATCGGCCGGAATATCAGAAGGACGGCACCTCGTCCTTGGCCTTGGGACGCATCAATTCGGCGTCACCTTCGAGCACCTGAACAATCGGAACCAATCGTCCGACCGCGACCGTGTGGGCCTGCTCGCCTTCGTCGAGAAAGACCACTTTGCCGCCATACTGCCAGCCGGCGTGGCCCACGCGAAACTTGGCCTGCCCCTCGTTGGCGTAGGTGCCGTCGTCGAACTCGACGTAGGAGACGCGACAACTGTCTCCGAACTGCCCGTCGACGATGATCTCCTCATCGAGCACCTCGGCCAGGTTCGACGAGCTGATCTGACGGAGCAGGTAGGTCTGCTCGGTGACGTCCACGATCACTTCATAGCGACGTCCCGTCTCGGCGGCCGTCGAGGCCGCCATCTGCATGGCCGAGACGAAACTCTGCACCTGCGCCTTGAACGTACTGCGCCGCAGCGTCCCGAAAAGGTTCACCTGAGCCATCAACACGAACAGCGCCAGCATGGAAAGCACGACGATCAGCTCGATCAGGCTGAACGCTCCGATCCGCGGCCTGGTCAACCGTCTGACGACCGGCGAATCAGGTTCGGCCCGAGGTCGATCAGCGATCCGTGCTGAGCAGGTCCGCATTGTAGTCCTCGCCGCCGTCGAGACCATCGGCCCCCAAGCTCTTGATCACGAAGGGTTTGCCGCTCTCGGGATACAGCTCATAGATAAACTCGCGTCCCCAGCCATCTGTGGGCACCTCCGTGGTGTCCAGATAGCCGCCCGGCTGCACATTCGTCACGTCTGGCGGTGCTTCGATCAGCGCGTACAACCCTTCATCCTCGGTGGGATAGCGGTTGGTGTCCATGTAGAACTGATTGACGGCGCTGGCCAGTTGCCGCAGACTCGCCTTCGTGGTCGTGACCTTGGCCCGTTCGGTCTGCCCGACGAAGTTCTTGACCACGACGCCGGCCAGAAGCCCGAGAATGATCAGGACGGCCATCAGTTCGACCATCGTGAAACCGGTTCTGATTTGTCGCCTTTTACTCTCCTTCATAATCCATCGACTCCTTTTCCTGCTCAGAAGTTTGCCACGGAAATCCGCAGAATCGGCAGGATGGTCGCGTACGCGATGACGCCGACGACTCCCGCCATGACAATGATGATGACCGGCTCGACCGCCGCGCTGAGGCGCTCGATCACGACGTCGGTCGAAGACTCCAGGTTTTCGCTGATGCTCTTGAGCATCGTCTCCAGCTCGCCGCTTTTCTCGCCGACCGCCACCATGTGCGCGATGGCCGGATCGATCACCCCGCTGTCCCGCAGCGGCGTGGCGATATCCGCGCCGGCCAGGATGCGCTCGCGCGCGTGCTGGATCGCCCGCTTCATCAGACTGTTGCCGGTGGTCTCGGCGACGACGCGAAGCGATTCGGCCATCGCCAGACCCGAGCCGATCAGGGTCGAGAGCGTCGAAGCGAAACGAGCCACCACCCGCTGCTTGATCAAAGGTCCGAAGAACGGCAACGACAGGATGAATTTGTCCCGCAGATAGGCCCCGCGTTCGGTGCGGAAGATCTTCCGCAGAATCAGGACCACCGCCGCCAGGCCCGCGAGAATGACCAGAATCCACCAGCTCATGATCACGTGGCTGAAATTCATCAGTTGGGCGGTGATCCAGGGCAATTCCTGCCCGGCCCGCTCGATCTGCGCCCCGATCTTCGGAATGACCTTGGTCGTGAGAATCAGAACCGCCAGGACGCAGAAACAGATCAGAACGATCGGGTAGATCATCGCGGTGACGACCTTGGCCTCGACGCGCTGGCGTTTCTCCATGAAGTTGGCGATGGTCCGCAGACTGCCGCCCAGCGTGCCGGTGACTTCGCCGACTCGCACCATCGCCACGTAGATCACGTCGAAGTAGTCGCGATACTCATTCAGCGCGTCGGTGAACGATTCGCCGGTCACGACGCGATCGCGAATCTCCGTCAGCGCCGTCTTGAACCGGTGATCGGACGTCTGAAGCGTCAGAACGGACAGGGCCTCGGTCAGTTTGATGCCGGAGTTGAGCAGTGTGGCCAGTTGCTTGGTGAAATCGACGATCTGCGACTTGCTGACCTTGCGAAACGAGCGGAGCAATGCGTGCTGGCTCTCGGCGGCGGAGGAAATCTCGGTGACGGACGAAGGATGAACGCTCCGAACGCGCAGTTGTTTTCGGGCGGCATAGGGACTCTCGGCAGTGATCGTCCCCTTGATCTTCTTGCCGCCTGCGGCGATCGCTGTGTATTGGTATCTCGGCATAGAGAAATCTGAATATCAAAACACTTCAAATCCTTCAAGCGTTGACGTCGCCCAACGCTTGGTCGTTTGTGGAGCGATCCTACGACACGTCGGCCTGAGTCACTCTCAGGACCTCCGGGAGCGTCGTGATCCCGGCCAGGACCTTTCGAGCCCCGTCCATGCGAAGCGTCTGCATGCCCGCCTGGACAGCCAGCCTCTTGATCTGTCCGGCCGTTTCCTGTCGGTAGATCATCTCCTGAATCGCCTCGTTGATGAGCATCACCTCGTAGATGCCCGTTCGCCCGCGATAGCCCGTCTGGAAACACCGCGAGCAGCCCTCGCCGACGAAGAACGTGGCGTCCTTGTACTCTTCCAGACCCAGGTCCCTCAACTCGTGCGGCGCCGGCGCCATGGGTCGTTTGCAGTCCGGACAGACCCGGCGCACCAGACGCTGGGCGATGATCGCGATGAGCGAGGAGCTGACCAGGTAAGGCTCCACGCCGAGGTCCAGGAGCCGGCTCACCGCGCCGGCCGAGTCGTTCGTGTGGAGCGTGCTGAAGACCAGGTGGCCCGTCAAGGAGGATTGGATCGCCATGCGGGCGGTCTCGATGTCGCGGACTTCGCCGACCATGATCACGTCAGGGTCCTGACGCAGCACGTGCCGCAGCGAAGTGGCGAACGTCATCCCTTTCTTATTGGCGACCTGAATCTGACTGATGCCCTCGAGCTGGTACTCGATGGGGTCTTCGATCGTCAGAACGTTCTTCTCAGCGGAGTTGATCCGGTTCAGGTAGGCATAGAGACTGGTGCTCTTGCCGCTGCCGGTCGGGCCGGTCACGAAGATCACGCCGTGAGCGCGGTGCAGCAGGCTATCGAGCTTCTTGAGGTCCTCCGGCCACAGGCCGAGTTCCTCCAGGGCGAGCACGCCGGTGCTCTTGTCGAGCAGACGCAGCACGCTGCGCTCGCCGAAGCTGGTCGGAACCGTGCTCACGCGAAGGTCTACTTCGCGCTGTCCGAGCCGCACGCTGGATCGCCCGTCCTGAGGCATTCGGCGTTCGGCGATGTCCATCCCCGCCATGACCTTGATACGGGAGGTGATCAACGGCAGCACGTTGCGATTCAACGTCAGCACGTCGTACAGAATGCCGTCGATCCGATAGCGGATCTGAATCTTGGTTTCGTAGGGGTGCACGTGAATGTCGCTGGCCCTCAACTGGAGGGCGCGAAACAAAATGTCATTGACCAGCCGAATGACTGGCGGGCGATTGACCACGTCGAGCAGATCGTCGGAGGCCGAGACCTCGTCGACGAGCTGATCGAGGTTCTGCGAATCCAGCTCTTCGGCGACCTCTTCGATCACAGTGTTGCGCTGCTCGTAGGCAACGTCGATCACCGCCGTGATGGCGGCCCGTGTCGCCACCGCCGGCCGGACCGGCATCCCCGTCATCTTTGAGACGTTGTCCAGCACGTTCGTATCCAGCGGCCGGGACAGAACAACGGTCAGCTCCCCGTTGCTATCTTCCGACTTGACGCCGATCAGGAAGTGGTGCTGAGCATACGTCGGCGGAACGGATTGGATGAATTCCGAAGGAACGGACTTCTCGGGAATCTCCGGGAAGTACTCCCAGCCCAGGGACTCGGCGAACAGCTTCAGGACCACGTCTTCGGTGAAGTACGGACAATTGAGCAGCGCCTCGTCCAGCCGTCCCTGCCCGGCGTTCTGGTCCAGGAGGCTGGTCAACTGCTCGACGTTGACCAGTCCTGTCCTTTTCGCCGCTTGTATGAGCAGATTCTTCATAGATTCCGTTGCCTGTGCATCTGGACTTCCTGGTTACTGCGCTTCCAGAACCCGCTCCGGCTGAATCGGCTTCGGCTTGATCCCCGGCCAGTCCTGGTGGGTCTGGAACTCCTTCTCATGCTGCTCGAAGGCCAATCGGTTCCGCTCGGAGAGCCGTTCCAGCTCCTCCATGGCGTGCCCGGTGGCCAGATCGGGTCGGATCACCTCCGCCTTGACGAAGATGTACAGCTTGCTCTGCTTGTCCGAGTTGTTGATGCCCCGGAACAGGCCTCCGACCAGCGGGATGTCGCCCAGGATCGGTACCTTCTTGCCGCCTTTGGTCTGATTGAGCTTGAGCAAACCACCGAGGATAACCGTACTTCCATCCGGTACGGTCACGGCGGTGTTGAGTTCGCTGGCGGTCGTGTCCGGCGGCTTCTCCGTGCCGGCGGTCAAGAAATCGGACCGGACCAGACCAATGTCCAGACGAAGAAGATCCCCTTCGCTGATGTGCGGCGTGATCTCCAGGGTGATGCCGGCCTCATAGGGCTCGTAATCCAATGCCGTCTGAATGAGCGAGGTTTCAGTGCCGGCGCCGCCCGAACTGACGGGAATCGACGACTTCTTCTCGACGTACGTCGTGTCCGTCGTCTTGATCGTGCCCGGCTCGTTGTCGTTGACCAGAATCTTCGGCTTGGCCAGCACGCGCCCGTAGTTCTTGGACTGCATCGCCGTCAGCAGAGCATTGACGTGCTTGTCCCCATAGAACGCTCTGAGGTCGCCTCCATCCGACTGCATATCGACAAACTGGGTCCGATCGCTTTGGGCCAGCTTGTCGAGAATCGTGTCGGAAGTCACCGAGGCAGCGCCCGTGCTGCCAGCTATGATGGTGTTCGTCAGGCCGGAGGTGTAGTTCAGGTTCGGGATGCTCTGGATCAGGTTGAGATCGTAGTTGAACGCGTCGGTCTTCGTAATTTCGACCAGGGTCACGTCGATAAGAACCTGCGGCCGGCGCTTGTCCAGCTTCTGAACCAGGTCGGAAATCCACGTCTGATTCCTCTTGCTGGCGTAGACGATCAGCGAATAGGTGTTGGGATCGGGAACGATGACAATTTCGTCCTCGCGCCGCTTGGTGACGGTCGTCTGGATCTTGCCCTCGGCGTCCTGGTTCTGCGTCGTCTCCTGGATGAGACTCTGGAGCACGGTGGCCAGGTGATCGGGCGACGAGTTTTCGAGAGGATAGATCTTGTAGGGGATCTCATTCTCGAGCATCTCGCTGTCGACGTAGCTGATGATGGTCTCGATCTGGGCGTGCTGTTCCTGGGTCGCGTTGACGAGCAGCGAATTGGTCGACTCCACCACCACCACCTGGGGTTCGCCCACGGGACCTTCTTCGGTGATCTCCGTCGGCATGGCCGCGGTCGGGGCGTTGACCGCCGCAGCCGCCCGAGCCGCCGCAGCCGCCTGCGCCGCTGCCGTCGGGCTGGTGGCGGTCCTGGGCCCTCCGGTCAGGCGACTGGAAGCACTCGTTTCCGGCAGCTTCGTAATAATGGACAACTCATAGAGCTTGCGGCTGACCTCGTCCGCGTCCACGTGTCGGATCCGGTACAGCTTCATCGAGCGCAGGTCCGCCTGTTCGACATCCAGAGTATCGACCAAATCCTCAACCACGTCCAACTGGTCCTTGACCCCGATCATGAGAATGCGGTTCGTCCGTTCGTCCGCATCCAGGTACACGCTGGGCTTGGCTGCCGCTTGCTCTGGCGCAGCGCCCGGCGTCGTGCGCCGGGCCGTAGCCGCCGCCTGGGCCTGGGCCCGCGCCCGCGCCTGCCGCTGGCGATATGCGACCTCGGATTCTCCCGGCGTTCTCTGAAGGGTCGTCGCGGCATCTTCGACACCGACCGTCACGGCAACGCTTTCGAGCTGCTCGGCCAAGGCCTTGACCTTCTCCGCCAGGTTGGTCGCCATCGTGTAGCGGAGCTGACGGAACCGGAATTTGCGCGGTTCGCCCGGTCTGTCCACTACCTCAAGCAACTGCTCGATCCGCGCCATGCGATAGGCATAGGCCGTGACAATCAGAGTCTTGCTCTCCGGAATGGGTGTGACTTCGACGGAGAGCTTCATGTTGTCCAGGAGGGCCTGCGCCGTCGTCGTGTCAATATGCTGAAGCTCGAAGACGCGCGTGGCCACCACGTTGCCGGCCTCCGGGGGCTCTTCGCCCGGTTTCACGATCACAGGGTCGGCTTCGAGCGCATCGTCAACCGGGACGATGGTGACGATATTGCCCTTGTGTCGCGTCATGGCCAGCCTCTGGAACTTCAGTACGGACTCCAGCAGGAGATATAGGTCTCGGACTCTCATCGACCCGCGCAGGTTGCCATTCAACTTGAGCGTCACCTCGCCGGTGATTTTGGTGGGGTCGTAGACATAGTCGAGATTCATGTACTTGCCCACGAGGTCCAGTAACTGGATCACGGGGAGCCTCTCCGGCAGATTCAGGTCAACGATCCGATCGTCTTCGGTCGCCAGCCGGGGCGTGTACGCATTCGCGTCGGGCGCGGGCGGCGGGAGTGGTCCCGGCCCTGCGGCCTGGGCAACCTGGATGGCCGGACCGGTTTCGGCCGGCACGACCTGGCCCGGTTGAAGAGCGATCGGCTCAGCGGGCCTCTCGGCGGCCGCATCGGCTCCGGCGGGAACCGGGACCGAGGGCTCCGGGACAGTCGCCTGTCCCAGCGCCAGATCCAGGGCCAGGGGCTTGCGCTCCGTCTCCAGAATGCGAGGCGGCAACGTCAGGGAATCGGGCGTCACAAGACGATCCGGATTCAACTCCGCCGCCCACAGCCGCGTTTCGAGAAGCTTGGTTTGCATATCATCGGGCAGCGTGATCTTTTCCGAATCGGCCCGATTCGTTGCGGCCTCCGACGGCACAGGCAACGCGGGTCTCGGCGCTTGCCTGCTCGCGATCTTCCTCTGTCCCAACACCTGGGGCCCCAGTTCGACGGCCAGGGCAATATCCTGGAGCTGAAAAATCGGCGCCACGGCCCAAACGAAACCGTTATGAGTGTCGATGATGGCTTTGGCCTTCCCGGCCTCGGACGGGGGCTGCGCGAAGCTCCCGATGCAGACGCTGCCAACGGCCGCCGCGATGCGTTCGCTGGGCGGAAGACCCAGGGCCGAGGAAGCCGGCCCGAGTTGCTTGATCTGGAAATCCTCGTGCGCATCGACCAGACTCAACAGAGCGGCCACCTTCCGGAGATCGTCCGGACAGCCGGTCACCAGCAGCGCATTGGTGCCTGGCATCCGCGACGCCGTCGCCAGATTGAGCGTCGAGAGAAATTCCCGTGCTCGCTCGGGGGAGATGTGGTTCAGCAAGAAGATTCGGTGGTCGGCCCCGGCGGATGGGACGCCCGGATCCGAGGCCCACAGGGAACCGTTGCACAGCACGCAGAGGCCAAGGAGAGCCGCGAACAGGACCTTGTGGCGCCTCTTATCCAAGAAATGCCGTTCCGTCATCGCTCATTACCCCGCATCAAAATCACCCTTCTCCATGCTACTTCAAAGACGACTGAGTCTTCTACGTCAAGAAAGCCGATGACGACTTCGCTGGACCCGGCCATCCGGTCCAGCCAGGCGACTTCCGGCTGTAGCTGTGCAAAGATTCACGGTCCGCCCTGTCGGCGAACCGGTCTGGACACACCGAATCACATACCTATTCAGACATCGCTGAGGAGGGAAAGTTCCCGCTTCGCCCACAAAAAACCGCCCTGCCAGCACTGCCGGACGAGGCGGATGTTCTCTGTGGAGACGCGGCCTCGACGGCGCGCGAATCGATCGGATTCGACAGGAGATGACGCACCTGTCCTATCCGATAATAACGTGGCTGACGACACGCGTACGCATGGCGAGCGGGTGGTCCTGGCAGCCGTGCCGTGGGGCAAGGCGGAGGGTGTTGGGCAACGATATGGGGGTCGGTCCGCAAGGACCGAGAAGGTTATTTTCGGATGGTGCGCGGAATATTCAGTTTTCGCCGCACGTCGCTGGGCCTGTCGGCAGTGGAAGGCTCCGCAGATTCATTCAATTCTCTTCCCAAGTCCTCGACTTTCTCGGCTTCCTCCGGACCTACGCGAGACGACCTGAATTCGGTCATCAGCTTCTCGATCGCCGCATCGTGGTCCTCAGGTGACAGATTGGCGTCCGGTGCGGCGGCATCGCCCTTCTGGAGTTCTCGGATCTGGCGGATGAGGTCCAACGCCTCCCGTTCCTGCTCGCGCGCCTCGTCGCTGCCAGGGACAGCCGGCTCGCCGGCGCCCCACGGGCGTGCCACCGGTTGGCCGGTGATCCGGCCGGCCGTCGGCGGAACGGGAGCGACCTGGGAATCGCTCGGCAGGACGGATGGGCCGCCCACTTCAAGCAGGCTGGCCGTGTCCGGAACCGGCTCTTTAACCATCGGGATGTCAGCGCGGCCGTCCGAGCAGACGATCGATTCGTTCCGAATCTCCTTGATGGTCAGATGGCCGATCACGTCGCCCTGCCTGGCCCACCGATAGGTCTTGTCCGGCAGACGGATGTAGGCGAAGCTCTTCTCGGCGCTCACCGTGGTGGCGACAAGGTCGAATTGCGCCGAGGACGTCACAGGCTTGACCACCGTCTTGCCTCTGTCGGCCACAGTGGTCTTCCTGGCCCCGGAATTGGCTGACGGCGGGGCCGGAGGCGGATCGATGATGTTCTTGAAGGCTTCGGCCTGCCTGACCAAAGGCGAGGTGGTATCCTGGTCACTCGAGTGGGTATCGCCGTTTTCCTCGATCCATCGTTGGACCACGCTGGGCTCACTCAGGATGCGCTCGATCTCCGGATCGCTCCGAAGGGCGAAACCCGCCAGCAGATTCGGAATCAGCGAACTCGGCCCGGCAACCAGCCCCACCACGACGGCTGCCGCAAAGATCACCACCACCGACGTTATGCGCAACGTACTGACCATAGGCCACCCTACCTTCTTTAGTGATTTGACAGCGAAAGGGGTCTATGGTTCCCACCAATGCTTAATTTTCTCGCGGAACTCGTCCTCGTGGCCGGCATATCCGCTGCTGTGCTCGGGCGTATGGCAGTCCAGGCAGGTCATTTTCGGCTCGGTCGTCGGCAGCCCGCCGTTGCTGCGAATGTGCTCGGAGCCCGGTCCGTGGCAGCTCTCACAGCCGACATCCTTCAGATGGGGCGTCCTTTCCTCGTTGATATAGCCGGTTTCCCGGTCCATGCCCACCACATGACAGATCACGCATTCGGGGTCGCGGTCCGACCCGACCTCCACAAGCGTAGCGAAGGCATCGGCATGGGGGTTCGGGCTCCATTCGGAATGCTCGATGACGTGGCACCAGCGGCACTGCCCGGAGCCGACATACCGTAACTGCCCGGGAAGCGGGACGCGGGGGTATTTCTCCAGCAGATCGCTCTGGCTGACGATTTGCTGGTACTGGCGATACAGCCTTGCCAGACTCTCGTTCTCGGGCAGGGTCTCCTCGACCGAGATGTCTTCAAGAGACAGGGCCGGCCCGGCGTCCGGGTCCGAGAAACCCACGCTCAGCCGGCTGATGTGCCGCCCGAAACGCCCGACGGTGAAAACCAGGGGCCGCTGCCCCGGCTCGCTGAGGACCTGAGGCTCGTCGGAATCTGAGGGCCAGACGATGCAGTCGACATCGGAAAACGCGGTCCAGATCGGGCGGGAATCGGCGTCGGCATTGCGCAAGATGAGGATGTCAACACAATATGTGCCAACCTGGACACCAAAGGCTTCGGCAGCAGACTCCGGCGAGGCTATCCGGGCGTCCAGAGCGGCGAAGCGAACGGTGATCTGCCGCCCCCGCGCTGCGAGACGCTTTACGAAGGTCCGGGGCGGATCGGCCTGATCCGGTCCCCAGGGTGTGCCAATGACCGAGAACGAACCGTCCTGAGGGGCCTCCAGACCCAGGCTTTGAGCGATCTGAACGTCTTCGTCGGTCAGGTGCACCAAGTCGTATCCAAGCAGACGGAAAGCCTCGAACAGAATCCGAAACTTGATCAGGTCCTGCTCGCCGGTTCCGGCGACAAGGGTTCCTGTGTCCACGATGGCCCTGCTGCCGGCAGGAACACGGTCGAAGACAACCGTCCGCTTCGACAGCCCGCCCAGTTGGCCGCCGGAGCAGCCGCAGGGCTTCAGGGCGCCCAGTTCGCTGCCCGTGAAGAAGATCGAGATCTCGCCTGCGTCGCCACTCCTTTCGGGCACGGCCAACCTGACCGGCTCGTCCGGGCAGGAAAGACCCCCTGCAAGCACACAAACGCCTATCAGGACGCAAGTTATGCTCATGCGCCGGCCGGCCGACGCGTTCTGCCGGCGGATTGACGCCTCGCGGATCACCACTGCGATCGCTTTCCTCAATAGAAGCCGCGGCACGGGATGGACAGCGTTTGGCCGTCCTTGATCTTCACTTCGATTACGTCGGAAAGGACGGCGCGTTCGCCCTCAGCCGCTGGAGGGGTGATCCGGAGCTTCAGTTGGCAGCGGTTCTGGACCTTTGTCTTGTCCAGGAGTGTCACGATGTTCTTCTGCGATGAGACGGATTCGACCTCGAAGTCCTCCTGATAGTTGCTCAGTATCCAGACCTCCCGCTCGACAGGCTGTTCGGCCTTGAGGTTGAACAGCATAAGACTGTCCGGATTGATCGTGAACTCCGGCAGAACATCGAACATGACACGCACATTCCGGCACTCAGGATGCGTCAGATCGATGCTGATCTGCCCCCGGAGGGTGCGTTCGAGCTTCTCCGTGTCAGCGATCGGCTTGAGGACGAATTTCGTCGCCTGGGCGGTCGGGTCGAAATCGGCCTGGATCGCATTGCCGGTGGCCCGGAAAGCCTTGATCGCGAAAGGTCTCCCGTCGAGGCTGGTCAGCGTGATATTGCCGGCCCCGGCGTTGTCCTGCCGGAGGAACAGCTTCAGATTCGACGGCTCGCACTGCACGCGGAGAGCGATCGTCGCCTTGACGGTCAGCGTGACCATGCTCTGGATCGGATCGTCCGAATGAATGGAGAGGTTTCGCCTCATCGAGCCCGGTTGCGCGCCGGCCCGGTAATCGACTTCGAGCACGCCGGTCTCGCCAGGCGCATATGTCTGGCCCGCCTGGACCCCCCTGGTCACGACTCCACAGCAGCTCCTGACCAATGTGATCTTCAGCGGAGCCGTGCCCTTGTTGGTGAACCGGAACTCGGCCTTGTGGGACGTCTCCGGACCGATTTCGCCGAAATCGTGCTCCACCGACTCCATCACAATCCTCGGCACGTTGGCAGTCTGAGCCGGGGAGACCTGCACCGCCTCGGTCTGGCCGTCCTGGCCCGTGCTGGGGACCACGGCGGTGACCTTGACGGGCGTCTCCGTGGCCGGGGCCTGGGTCCCCGATGCCTCCTCTCGGCAACCGGATTGGCAGGCCAGTACGATGACAGAAACCAGCGCCAGCCCTGTCATGTGCAGGAAATCCACCCTCTTGCGGTAGATAGCCGTGCTCTCGATCCTCGGATTCTCGGCCATATCGTCAACTCCCAAATCTTCTGAACGTTCAGGTCTTCTTGTCTGCGAGTATTGTAGCCTGCCCGGGTTCTGGAGACAAGTCCCTGAAGATATCGGCACATGGCCCCGATCGTTGGAAAATTTCTATTGAAACGAGCGGGTTTGCTGATAGAATGCAAGGTTTCGAGCCTGTTCGGGAGTCCATTTTATGAAGAAAGACATACATCCGGAATACCACAAGGTCGTCGTCCGCTGCGGCTGCGGAGCTACCTTCGAGACTCGTAGCACTTCGAAGGAAATCCATGCGGAAATCTGCTCGATGTGCCATCCGTTCTACACCGGCAAGCAGAAATTCGTCGACACCGCCGGCCGGATCGAGCGATTCCAGAAGAAGTACGGAACGTCGTACATCAAGAAGACCCCCAAAGCGCAGCAACCGTAGCTGGGTGCATCGTCTGCGTACAAGCTCCCGCCATCCGACCCGAGGGCGGAGCTTTTCGCTATTGCGGCGTCGTGTTTGCACGCGCCGGTAGCGGACCCGTCTGAGACCGAGTCCATCTCCTGACCCCGTGGGACCGATGAGCGAAATACAGAACACCGTCGTGGCAAAGCTCGAGCAGATCGAGACGCGGTACCGCCAGATCGAGGAGCAGATCTCCGATCCGGCGGTTGTCAAAGACCCGACGCGGCTGGTGGCGCTGTCCAAAGAGCAGGGCAAACTCCGCTCCATGGTGACGAAGTACCGCGAGTACAGGAAGGCGGCGACAGGTGTCGAGGAAGCCTCCCAGATGCTCCAGGATCAGACGGCCGACCTCGACCTCAAGGAGATGGCCCGGGAAGAAATCGAGCAATTGACCACTCGGAAAGAGCAACTGCTCGAAGAGATGCAGAACACGCTGGTCATGGCCGACGACCTCCACATCGACGCGGTCATCATGGAAATCCGCGCCGGGACCGGGGGCGAGGAGGCGGCGTTGTTTGCCAGAGACCTCTACGGCATGTACACGCGATATGCCGAAAGCCGTCGCTGGAAGGTCGAGCAGCTCGATTTCAGCCCGTCGGAAATGGGTGGCTTTCGAGAGGTCATCTTCGGTGTCAAAGGCGAAGGCGTGTGGGCGGAACTCGGCTACGAGGGCGGCGGTCACCGGGTCCAGCGGGTCCCTGAGACGGAATCCCAGGGGCGCATCCACACCTCGGCGGCGACCGTGGCCGTCCTTGCCGAGCCCGAAGAGGTGGACGTTCAGATCAACCCGGACGACGTAATCGAGCACGTGTGCCGATCCAGCGGTCCCGGCGGGCAGAACGTCAACAAGGTCAGCAGCGCCATCAAGCTCGAGCACATTCCCACCGGCATCACGGTCAGCATGCAGGAGGAGAAGAGCCAACACAAGAACCGGGCCAAGGCCTGGCGACTCCTGCGAAGCCGCTTGTACGACCTGTACGAGAGCCAGCGTCGCGCCGAGCGGGACTCCCAGCGCAAAACCATGATCGGATCGGGCGACCGGTCGTCGAAAATCCGGACGTATAACTTCCCGCAGAATCGCGTGACGGACCATCGCATCAACCTGTCTCTGTACAGCCTGGATCGGATTCTCGCCGGCGACATGGGAGAGCTGATCGCCGCGATCCGGGACTACGATTTGCAGCAGCGATTGAAGAACCTCTGAGCCCCGGTGCGGCGGTCGCAAGTGGCCGTGCGAGGGCATTCAGCGAGAGCGTATGATCGTCGTCGTCACAGGAATGGTGGGCCTTGACAAGAAGAGCTACCTGGAGAAGGTCTGCCGCATCGCCGCGCAGAACGGCAAAGAGGTGCTGCTCTGCAACGTCGGCGATATGATGTACGCCGAGGCGCCCGATGTCCCGCCGGGCAAGATTCTCGACATCCCCCTGAAGCGGCTGCACTCGCTGCGACGAAGCGTATTCAAGGACATCATCGCCCAGGCCCGGCAGGCCCCCAATCTCATCGTCAATACCCACGCGACGTTTCGCTGGCGTCACGGACTCTTTCCGGCCGTCGACTTCGACCAGATGCGACAGCTCGACGCCGACATGTACGTCTGTCTCATCGACGGCGTCACGACCATGCACCAGCGACTCCTGGAGCACCGTGCCGTCGAGCACAGTCTCAAGGACCTCATCGTCTGGCGCGAAGAGGAGATCATCAGCACGGAAATGCTCTGCAAAGGCATCGACGAGACGATTCCCTTCTACTGCCTGGCTCGCGGCGTTGACGAGGACACAACGGAGACGTTCTACCGGATAGCCTTTGAACGGCACATCAAGAAGGCGTATCTGAGCTTCCCGATGACAGCGGTGGCGGAAATAGAGAGCGTGCTGGCGGAGATTCATCGCTTCCGTTCTCAGATGAAGCGTCATTTCAAGTGCTTCGACCCGGGCGACCTCGAAGAAGCCTATCTGCCGATGCGGGCGCGGCGGGCCAAAGAGGCTGCACAAGACTACGTGGACGTGGGGGTCTCGGGCCGGGCGATCCGGCTCAACGCCGACGAGGTCCTCCAGATCGAGCGCGACATCAACAGCCAGATCTATGCCCGCGATTTTCTGCTCATCGACCAGGCCGACATGATCGTCAGCTTCATTCCGTCCCTGCCCGACGGCCGGGCCGCCATCTCCAGCGGCGTCGAACGCGAACTCCAGCACGCCCACGAGGCCGCCAAGGAGGTCTACGTCATCTGGACCGCCAGACAGCACCCTTCCGTATTCATCACCCAGACCGCCAACGCCGTCTTCCGCAGCGTCGCCGAGGCCGTCGCCTTCTTCGAAAAACGCTATTCCACGCAGTAGCCGTTCACCACTTCTGCACGACCAGCGAATCGGAACCATTGCCAGCGACTCGTCTGCGCTGTATCCTTGTGTCAGTCGGCAGAATTGGACGGCAGACGCTGTTGTTGTTGCGCCTGTGCAGGGGAAGATAGGACATGGTCAGAGCAAAGAAGTCGGTAAGAGAGAAGATCGATCGCATGGTCCGACGAATCGTAGCGGACTTCGCCCCGGACCAGATCATACTCTTTGGTTCGCACGCGAGCGGTCAGGCAGGACCGGACAGCGACGTGGACCTGCTTGTGGTGATGCCCATCGAGGGTTCCAAGAGAGCCAAACAACTGGAGATCCGGATGACGCTGCACGATGTTGGCATCCCGAAGGACATCATTGTGAGCCGGCCGGAAGAGTTCCAGTGGCGCAAAGACACCGTCGGCACGATCGAGCACCCTGCCGCACATGGAGGGCAAGTCCTCTATGCGCGGCCATGACAAGGCTATGACTGTCGTCACCGAGTGGATGGCAAAGGCGGAGAACGACCCTAAGGAGGCTACCCATCTGGTCAGAATGGCCGACTGCCCGACCGATACGGTCTGTTTCCATGCACAGCAGTGCTTCGAGAAATGTCTGAAAGCCCTGTTGGTCACCAAGGGAACGTCTGTTCGAAAGACGCATGATTTGGGTGAACTGATCGTCTTGCTGCCATCAGAGCTTCGTCCATCTATTATCAGCGAGGAACAAGACCGACTCACCGAATACGCCACCGTCACGCGCTATCCTGGCAATTATGACCCAATCACATTGGGCGAGGCCCGTCAGGCGGTCAGAATTGCACGCCGGGTTCGACAGGAGGTTGGCAGGTTGCTGAGCGAGAAGCCTCCATTCGCAGGCGGACAGCCATGATCGAATTGCCAGTCCCGCTGATACGGCGAGACTTGCGGTAATCCAGACAATGGCGTACCATGACGCTGCAGGAGAGAGAAGGGTCGCCTGTTCAGTGGCGTTACCATCATGACTGCCGAATCACGAACACCGCCGAAAGAAACGAGCCTGTCCAGCGAGGACCTGGCCCGGCGGATCGACCATACACTGCTGAAGGCGGAGGCGACGCGGGAGCATATCCTGCGCCTGTGTGAGGAGGCGCGAACCTGCGGCTTCGGCGCTGTGTGTGTCAACGGACGGTGGGTTTCGACGGCGGCCGAGGCGCTGCATGGCAGCGGAGTCCGCGTGGCGTCGGTGGTGGGGTTTCCGCTCGGCGCCGACACCACCAGGGCCAAGGTGGCCCAGACGAAAGAGGCGATCCACGACGGCGCCGACGAGATCGACGTCGTCGCGGACCTGGCGGCCATCATTGAAGGGGACACGCGCTACCTGCTGAGGCAACTGCTTGCGGTGTGGAATGTCTGTCGCTCCATGAGACCGCCGGTCTTGCTCAAGGTCATCATTGAGTCGGCGGCGCTGACGGCCGAGCAGAAGATCCTGGCGTGTCGGATCGCCGAGCAGGTTGGCGCAGATTTCGTCAAGACCAGCACGGGGCTGCACCCGGCCGGCGGCGCGACCGTGGAGGACGTCCGCCTGATAAGGGAAACCTCCCAGCGGTACAAGATCAAGGCCTCCGGAGGCATCCGGACGGCCCAGCAGGCGTTGGCCATGATCGAGGCGGGCGCCGAGCGCATCGGCACCTCGGCGGGAGTTCAGATTGTCGAAGAGTTGCGGGCCGCAGGCAGGTGAGAACATCGCGGCGGGTCGGGAGGACAACGAAATGAGCGAGCAGTTCGTCAGTGAGCCGATCCACCCGGCGCCGGGCACATATGACTCAACCGGAATGACCCGGGGCGAACCGGGACTGCCAAGACAGTTCACGTGGAGAGACCGGCCGTACACCGTCGCAGAGGTGCTGGAGGTCTGGAAGGAGGACGGGCCCTGCCGAAACGGAAGTCCCGAGATGTACCTGCGGAAACACTGGTACAGGATTCGAACTGCCGAGGGCCTGGAGATGACGATCTACTTCGAGCGACAGCCCAGATCGAAACGAGAGAACAAGAAGCGGTGGTGGCTGTACACCGTCGCTTCGCACGAGCCGGTTCCATAGGCCATCCATGAACGCGCGACTCCCCTCGCCGCAAGACGGCCTGACGGCCCATCGGGAGATGGGTCGTTCGAAGGCAACTCGCCGGGCAGAGCCAATACAATCCCAGCCCGTATGGCCTATGTCGATGCCGGCGGCTTCCAGATCGTCAGTGCATCGCCCGAGATGTTCATCCGCATCCACAACCGCTGGATCGAAACAAAGCCAATCAAGGGCGCCAGGCCGCGTCTGGCCGGCAGCAATCCGCACAGTGTGGCAGTCAATCGCCGCAACCTCCATGAACTGCTGACCAGCCAGAAGGAGCGCTTGGAACTGAACATGATCGTGGACCTGGAGCGCAACGACGTTGCCAGGGTATGCAAGCCTGGAACGCGGCGAGTCCTCCAGCCCAGGACAATCGAAGCGTACCCGACTGTTTTCCACGCCGCGGCCACCGTGGGTGGTGAACTGCGAGCGGGGACTCGATTCAGCGAGGTCCTCAAGGCCATGTTTCCCGGCGGATCCATCACGGGGGCCCCCAAGGTCCGCGCCATGGAGATCATCGACGAATTCGAGCCCACTGCCCGGGGCGTCTATACCGGCAGTATCGGTTTTGTCGGCATCGATGGGACTGCTTGCTTGAACATCGCGATCCGAGCGGTTATCATCGCCGCCCACAAGGCTTTCATCCAGACCGGTGGCGGAATCGTCGCCGATTCGGAACCGAAGGCCGAGTGGGACGAGACGATCGCCAAGGCAAGGGTACTTCTTGCCGGAATCGACGTCGTGCAGGAACCGTGAATCGAAACGTTCATACGCGCCGTGGGACAAGATGCAAGAGAAGGTCTTTCTGAACGACAAGCTGGTCGACGTCGAGCGGGCCCATGTCTCGGTCAGGGACAGCGGCCTGCTCTACGGCGCCGGGCTGTTCGAGACGATGCGCAGCCACAATGGAGTTGTCTTCCGGCTGGAAGACCATCTCGACCGACTGCTGAGCAGCGCCACGGCCCTCTCGATCCATCATGCCTACGACAGAGAATTCCTGCGCCAAGCCGTCAACAAGGTGCTCGCAGCCAACGGGCTGGCGGATGCCCGGCTGCGGCTGACGCTGACGAACGGCCCGATCGCCGAGACCGTCGAGCAGGCGTCGCCCACGCTGCTGGTCACCGCGACCAGTCTGCAAGGCTACCCAAGCGAGTATTATCAGACCGGCGTAATGGTCGTGCTGTGTCCCTATCGGCAGAACACGACCGAGCCCATCTGCGGCCACAAGACAACGAACTACTATCCGAGATTGCTGGCACTGACCTTGGCCCGGCAGAAGGGCGCCGCCGAGTCCCTCTGGTTCACGACCGACAATCGGCTGGCGGAAGGATGCATCAGCAACGTCTTCCTGCTGAAGACTTCCGTGCTCTATACGCCCCCGCTCCAGACGCCCGTGTTGGCAGGGATTGCCAGGAAGGCGGTCTGTCGGATCGCCAAGACCGAATCCATCGAGGTGGTCGAAAAGGACCTGCATGTCGCGGACGTGCTGGAGGCCGATGAGATCTTCCTGACCAACGTCGTGATGGAGGTCCTTCCCGTCATCGGCGTCGAGCGGCATACCGTCGGGGACGGCAAGGTCGGGCCGGTCACCATGAGACTTCGTGAGAAATACTTGCAGACCATCGAAGAGGAGTGCCGGAGAAAGAGATGAAGGTGAAAGACATTGCCGGCGTGGTCGAGCAGATCGCTCCCCTGGGTCTGGCCCAGGACTGGGACAACGTGGGCCTGCTCGTAGGCGATCCGGAACGCCGGATTGAGAACATACTGCTGACGATCGACGTGACCAAAGCGGTCGTCGATGAGGCCAGGACCCTCAAGACAGACCTCATCGTCAGCTACCATCCGGTCATCTGGGACGGGCTCAAGCAGGTCCTCGCCAATGGCCCGACCCGTGTGGTCTACGAGCTGGTCCGCTCGGGGATCGCGGTGTTCTCGATCCACACCGCTCTGGATGCGGTGGTCGGAGGCGTCAACGACGGCCTGGCCGAGATGCTTGGCATCGTGGACGCCAAGCCGTTGGGCGACTACGTCGAGTATGCGCCGCAGGAGAACTACAAGCTCGTGGTGTTCGTGCCGGTCGATGCCCTGGACAAGGTGGCCAACGCGGTCTTTGCCGCCGGGGCGGGCGCGATGGGCAACTATCGCGATTGCGGCTTCCACACGGATGGAACCGGGACGTTTTTGCCCCTGGAGGGGGCGCATCCGGCTATCGGGAAACGAGGCCGGCGGGAAGCGGTCCACGAGATGCGGTTTGAAGCCATCGTGCCGGCCGAGAAGCTCGACGCGGTTGTGGCCGCTATGAAGCAGGCCCATCCCTATGAGATGCCAGCATTTGACATTTTCCGGCTTTTCGGTTATGGAAGCCGGTTTGGCCTTGGGCGGATCGGTCCGTTGGCCCGGCCGGCGAAGGTTGCCCGGCTCATCGACCAGATCAAGAAGCAGACCGGCGCCAGGGCAGTCGGGCTGGTGGGCGATCCGAAACGGCTGGTCCGAACGGCCGCCGTGTGCGCCGGGACCTGCGGCAGGATTCTCAATACGGTCATCGCCCAGAAGGCCGATCTGTACCTGACGGGTGAGCTGAAACACCATGAAGCCTTGGCAGCCCAGGAAGCTGGACTGACCTGTATCTGCCTGAGCCACACGGTTTCCGAGCGGTTCATGCTCAAGAAGCTGGCCCGGCAGTTGAAGGCCCGAATGAAACCGGTGGCCGTGAGGATCAGCAAGAAGGACGCGGACCCATTCACATGGAAGAACATATGACCGATGAGATGAGAGAGACGCTGGCAGAAGAACAGGCGGAAGATGCCCCGCCTGCGGCGCCTGCGCAGGGCGCGCTCGACACCGAGGCCGAACCCTTGGCCGACGACGAAGCGAATCGTCAGGCAGAGGAGGCGATTGAAGTCGAGTTCTCCGTCGAGGGCATAGGAGAGCCCCAGGACACGAAACAGGGCGACGTTGAGGATGACGCCGGACAGGAAGCCAGCGATGACACCGACACCGAGGTTTTCGAGAATGGTTCTCAACCGGCGGAGGACACTGAGGAGACTCCGACCGTCGAATCCGTGATCGAAGCGATCCTTTTCGCCAGCGAGGAGCCGTTGTCGGACAGCCGCCTGGCGGGCATCGTAGAGACCACGACCAAGCAGGTGCGCGACTGCATTGAGTCGCTCAACGAGAAATACGAAAGCAATCACAACGCCTTCCGCATCGAACAGATCGCCGGCGGCCACCAGATGCTGACGCTGCCCGCGTACAACACCTGGCTCAAGAAGATGCTCAAGGTGCGCAGCGACAATAAGCTCAGTCCGGCGGCAATGGAAACGCTCGCCATCATCGCCTACAAACAGCCCGTGATTCGCGTGGACATCGAGGCCATCCGCGGCGTGGCGGTGGGCGAGGTGATTCGCAGTCTCATGTACAAGGGCCTGGTCAAGATCGTCGGGCGCGCCGAGATTCTCGGCCGGCCCATGCTCTATGGGACGACCAAGAAGTTCCTCGAGGTCTTCGGCCTCAATTCGCTCAAAGACCTCCCCAAGGCCGAGGAACTCAAGAAGCCCGACTGACGCGACGGGCTTCAAGCCCTCTGCCGCACCCACAGCGATTCTCGCGTGTGACTCAGCGCACCGGCTACCGTACAGCCGCGATCAGAATGCGCATTCCCACCAGAGCGAGCGCCACCGCCAGAGCCCTCAGGATCCAGCGTCCGTGAATGCGATGGGACAGACGGGCGCCGAGTTGCGCTCCGGCTACAGCGCCTACGGCCAGACAACCTGCTATAGCCAGTCCGGCCCGGAGCGACCCGTCCACCAGGTGTACGATCGTCCCCGCCAGGGTCATCGCCGCCAATACGAAGTGCGACGTAGCCGTGGCCAGGTGGACGGGAAAGTCCAATAGATGCACCATAGCCGGGACGTGGATGATCCCGCCACCGATACCGAGAAGACTGGAAGCGAAGCCAACAAAGAGACTCAACACAATTCCCACGGGCAGATTGTAGGCGAATTCGTGACGCGTGCCTTGGGCGTCGATCAGAGTCCGTCGGAAGCGAGTCCCGCCATGCGTCGACATGGAAGATCCCGACTCCCGGGGCGGCCGAAAGAAGATGAACAGGCTGCCCGCAATCAGCACGAGGCCGAAGACGAGGTTGAACGCCTGGCGCGGGATGTACGCGACCGTCATAGCTCCCAGGACAGCGCCGGGAATCCCGGCCATCAGGAACAGCACGCCGGAGGTGTAATCGATTCGCTTCATCCGGGCGTAGGAGATCGACCCGGACGTCGCATTGCAGCAAATCATGGCCAGCGAGATCGCGGTCAGCTCGTCGGCCGAACGCTGCGGATAGGACAGCAGCAGAATCGGCATCAGGATGAAACCGCCGCCAGCGCCGATCAAAGTCCCGAACGTGCCGACAGCGAATCCGAGCGCAACCAGCAGGAAGTAGGTCATCATGCAGCCTCAGACACGTTTCTCATCGACGTCGGGCTCGGACCACAGACTGCGACGGTTCACCAATCCCAGGGCAGCGGATCGGTCGGGCCCACGGCGTGAGCCGGCCGAGGGTGCTGTGCGTTGAAGACGTAGAGGTCTTCGATCTTCTCGATGACGACAGGGGTCTCGTCGATGCGGCCCTCCCGGTCAATCACGTTGGCAAGGGACAGGCCCAGATGCTTGGCGAGGAACTTGTAGGCGCCGATCCGCTTGGACCATCCGTAGTCATGGCCCTCGTCGGCCAGGTGCAGATTCTCAACGCGGTCCTGCGCCGCGTACAGGCGATAGACATCGCGAATGTAGGGAAATTCGACGTCGGGAACGTTCTTCGTCCAGTCCTGCCCGTCGGAGATGATCAACTGGGGACGCGGCGCCGCCATCGCGGCGATGTCGGTGTTGTTCGTCTCATGGGACCGGCTCTTGTGAATGGGCATGCCGCTCTCGCAGACGCAACCGCCGAAGAAATGGGCCGAGACCATCACCACGGGGACCGAAACCGCGATGCGGTCGTCCACGGCCGTCAACAGGAACGTCTGCGTGCCGCCGCCGGAGGCCCCGGTAATGGCGATTCGCGACGAATCGACGTCCGCTCTCGTGCAGAGGTAATCCAGCAGGCGGATGCTGTTCCACAGTTGCATCTTCAACGCATCGGGCCGGCGGTGCTCCCAGCCGGCGTTGGCCCAGTCGCCGTAGCCGACCATGTCGTAGGACAGCGCGATGGCCCCCATGCGGGCCAACGTTGCGCAGCGTTTCTGCATGTCGGGACGAAAGCGTCCGTAGTCCTCGCGGCTGCTCCAATGCCCATGCGAACAGAGAACCGCCGGGAACGGCCCGGCGCCACCGGTGGGGCGATAGAGACTGCCGGTGACGAAGACGCCGGGAAGGCTCTCGATAGCTACGTTCTCGACGGTGTAGCCTTCGTATCGTCGCAGGCTGTGGACAATCGGGTTCAGGGGACATCGCCTGGGCAGAGGCAACAGACCGGTGCCACGCAGGATGGCCTCACGATTGGTCCGAGCCCGCTGCTGCCACTCGGCCAGATTCGAATAGGTCTGCGCGAATCGGGCGAGTTGGGCCTTGGCCTCTTCGGCGCTCTGGTAGTCGCCCACGCAGAGCTGCGGCTCATCGTTGTCCTGGGCCTGGAGCGGCCCGCCTGCCAGCGTCACCACGACCAAAACACAGATCAGGCCATCACGTACTCGTCGCAGCATTGTCGCGTCTCCTTTATTGTTCAGATCGTCTGACCCCTCTGTCACCACTGCGTCAGCGGTTTGATCTCGATGCGTTCCGCCTGCGGCTGACCGTCGGCTCGGACGGGCGAAAACAGAACCGCAATGCGCACATCCCCCTGCGCCTCGGCCAGTCCGACCAGCAGACGTTTGACACCTTTGTTCGTCTTCTGCGGCGGCTCCTGCTCGGCCGATCCGGCCGTGAACACCGCTCCGGCCGGACTGAGCAGACGCACGACAAGCTCTTTGCCCTGGAGCTTCAATCGGGCCAGCGAACCGCCCTCCACCTGGATGTCAGCGTCGGTCGTCATGCCCCAGACGAGGTCACAGGATTTCTCGACCGTGAATTCGTCCTGGACGAGGACCGCCGTCCTGTCGGCAATCATCTTCACGCCACGAGAAGCGGACTGGGCGAAGTCGGCATACGCCTGCGTCAGATCGACAACCGCCGAGGGATCCGTCTGATTCAGCTTCACACTGGTCAAAGTCGACGTGGCCAGAGGGTCCTGGTCCTGGCCGCCCAACATGCAGATGTTGTGACTGGCGGAGTTCAGACGATAGTACGACCAGCGGTGGCCACCCCGTTTGCTTTCCCAGTAGCCGGGCAGATTGTAGTTGTCCGAACCGAGATCGCGGGCCCACCGCACACCCAAGGCGTCGATCTCGAATGCTCCCAGGTCGAGGTGTCCATGATTGACCTGGTTATAGCCCGCCTTGAAACCGACGAAGAGCGCATCGGGGTCGTCCCATGCGCTTCGCATCGTGACAACCTCGACCGGGCCGCGAAAACAGGCGTCGAGCTTCCGTCGAGCGGCCCGGGCCGGCGGCTTGGCCGCATACCAGACCAAGTGGGCCGCACCAGCCGGTCGTTTGGCGATCTCCTCGTGCTCGCTGTACGCATAGAGCGGATTGTGAAACGTGCCGGCCAGCCAGAACATGCAGGCCATCGGCCGCCGCGCGCTGCGCTCTCCCACATCGGCGAAGTTCAGGTACAGGCCGGTGGGTCCGGCCGTGTAGATGGGGAAGTCCCCTGCCTTTGAGAGCCCCTGGACATCAAGCAGCCCGAATGTGCTGCCCAGCGCGGTGTCCAGCGCGCTGAGCCCGTAGGCGGTATAGTGCGTCGCATAGCTCCAATAGCCCGGCCCCTCGCCCCATGCGCCATCGGGCGCGTAGGTCTTCAGTGCCCGAGGCAGCGACTTGACCGCCGCCGGGATAATCCGCTCGGCATAGCTCGGCTCGACGTCGGCGATGGCCAAAGCCCCGATGATCATGCCACCGTTGCAGACCTGATTCCAATTGTGATCGCTCTGGGTCCACCAGCCGTTCGAATCGTAGACTCTCAGTCCCGGTTTCAAACCATTCTCGATCAAAGCACGTACGATAGTGTTCCGTGAGCCTGGATCGAGATAGTCATACAGCCAGTCGTATCCGACTCCCACCGCATGGGACATTTCCGCGGTGTCCAGGAAGTGCGACGGGTTCCAGTCCACGAATGCGCAGACCTCCAGAAGGTTCGCCTTGGCCTTGGCGGCGTAGCGATCTTCACCTGTCCAGCGATAGGCCATGGCCAGGGCATAGATGCGATGAAGACAATCCCGACTGACGCTGAGCAGGCGCGGCCCGACCTTCTTGTAGACCAGGGGCGGCTTCTCCAGGCACGCGTCTGCATCGGCCTTCACGTCGTCCCAGCATTTCTGGAGAGCGGCATCATCGACTATGCTGGCCTTGAGCGACAACAGGTCGTTGTCCTTGAGCATGAGCCGGGGATGGCTCTTGTCCAGCAGGACGCCGAAATCCTCAATCAACGCGGCTTGTTGCGCCCGGGCAAAGGTCGATAGAACGAGCGAAACGACCAAACAGAGAACCAGGGAATCCGGCATGCGTTTCATTGCGCTCCTTTCCACGTGCCACCCCTTGCGGCAGGTGTCCTGATGCCAGGGCAAATTGCAGGCGGAACCTACGCCGTTATAGGGACAACGCCGCAACAAACGCAAGACAAATTCAGGCGTCTGCAAGGTTCGCGGCACGCGGCATTGACAGGCCCGCCCCGGCGCGCTATGATCGCTCGCGTCGCAAACCGATTCAGGAGCCTGCCGTGAAAAGAGCCGTCTACAAAACCAAGGGCGATATGGGGGCCGCGGCCGGCAGCACCGCCGCCGGCGCCATTCGCCGGGCCATCGCCGACAAGAACCAGGCCAACATCATCCTCGCCACCGGCGCCAGCCAGTTCGAGATGCTGGAGCATTTGACCAGCGTGGATACCATTGACTGGTCGAAGGTGACCATGTTCCACCTGGACGAGTACATCGGCCTGGGGCCCGATCATCCTGCCAGCTTCCGCAAGTATCTCCGGGAGCGTTTCGTCGACCGCGTCGGCCGGCTCAAGGCCGTGCATTTTGTCAACGGGGACGCCAAGGACCCGGCCGCCGAGTGCAGAAGGCTCGGAGACCTGATCCGCGCTCATCCGATCGACGTCGCCTGCGTGGGCATCGGAGAGAACGGCCATCTGGCGTTCAACGACCCACCCGCCGATTTCGAGACGGAGGAGCCTTACCTCGTGGTCGATCTCGATGAACGCTGCCGGCGGCAACAATTGGGCGAAGGCTGGTTCGCTTCGTTCGAGGCCGTGCCGTCGCAAGCGATTTCGATGGGCATCCAGCAGATCCTCAAGAGCCGCCGCATCATTGTCACCGTGCCGGACCGTCGCAAGGCCGAAGCCGTCCGCAACGCGCTCGAAGGACCGGTGACTCCCAGGTGTCCGGCGTCCATCCTCCAGCAGCATGAGAACTGCTTCATCTTCCTCGACGAACCGGCGGCATCGCTGCTCGTCGCAAACGGATGACCGAGGGGTGATGCATGGAAATCCCCGGACTGATCGATCTCCAGGTCAACGGCTTCAAGGGCGTGGATTTCTCCGGCGCCCACCTGAGCGAGGAGGACGTTGTCCGCGCCTGCCGGGAGCTGCTCGAGGCGGGCACCACGGCCTTTCTGGCGACCCTGATCACCAGCCCGACGGAGATCTACGAGCGGAACCTCCCGCTGATCGCGAAGGTCGCTGGCACAGAGGAGTTCAAGGGTCGTCTGCTCGGCATCCACCTCGAAGGCCCCTTTCTTTCTCCGGTCGAAGGCGCCAGGGGAGCGCACAATCCGAAGTGGATGAGACCGCCGAGCATCGAACACCTGGATCGGCTGCTCGCCTGGGCCGATGGGACCGTCAGGATGTTGACCGTAGCGGCCGACCTCGACGGTGTCGAGCAGGTAATCCGGCATGCCGCGAAGCTGGGGATCGTCGTCTCGCTGGGCCATCACATGGCCAATGCAGACCAACTGAGACGATGCGCAGCGGCCGGCGCCAGGGCGCTGACCCATCTCGGCAACGGCGTGCCCGCCCTGCTGCCCCGTCACGAGAATCCCGTCTGGGCCGCCCTGGACAACGACGATCTTGTCGCCACGATCATTCCCGACGGTCATCATTTGCCGCCGGCGCTGCTGAAGACCATCATCCGGACCAAGAGCCCGGCCGGCTGCATCGTCATCAGCGACGCCTCGGAACTGGCGGGACTGGCTCCGGGACGCTACGAATCCATGGGAGCCGAGGTCCTGCTCGATCCGACGGGGCGCCTCTACAACCCCGCTACGGGCTATATGGCGGGCTCCTCGGCGACTCTGCTGACATGCATGAACCACCTGGCCTCGTTGAACCTGGTCACCTACAGAGAACTGCTGTCGATGGCCTTCGACAACCCGCTCCGGCTGCTCGGGATCGACCGAAGACACATCCGGCGCGGCAGAGTCGTCTCATATGACGAGCAACAACGCCTTTTCCGTGTAGAGAATCTGTAGAGCGTGCCCGCACATCATTCTCAACGTCTGTCAAGCTCATCTGCCTGAGGAGAGACCATGAAAGGTCACCTTGTTCGATCCGCGATCATCATGCTCAGTCTCGGCGTCGTTTCACTCGGCTGGGCCGACGACGGCAGCCGATCCGACCTGAAGCTGTGGTACGCCGAACCCGCCCAGGCCTGGACACACGCACTGCCCGTGGGCAACGGGCGGCTCGGCGCCATGGTGTTCGGAGGCACCGCAGAAGCGCGTTACCAGCTCAACGAAGACTCGCTGTGGTGCGGCCGGCCTCATGTCTATGCCCGCGACGGCGCCGCCCGATACCTGCCTGAGATTCGCCGGCTGCTCCTGGACGGCCAACAACGCCAGGCGGAGCAACTGGCGATGGAGCATTTCATGTCGTCGCCCCTTCGCCAGGTCCCCTACCAGCCGTTCGGAGACCTCAAGCTGAGTTTCCCAGGACACGAAGAAGTGGAGGCCTACCATCGAGAACTGGACCTCGACACCGCCATCGCCACGACGACCTATCGCGTCGACGGCGTAGCCTACACGCGACAGACCTTCGCCAGCTTCCCCGACCAAGTGCTGGTGGTTCGCCTCTGGTGTGACGAGCCCGGCTCGCTGCGCTTCACGGCCACGCTGACCAGCCCCAACGAAGACGTGCGAACGCGAAAGGTGGATGACCGGACGCTGGCGATCTCCGGGCGGGCGCGTGACTTCAAGATGCAGGGGGCAGAGACCCCGATACCCGGCGCTGTGCGATTCGAGGGCCGCTGCCAGATCCGCATCCGCGGAGGCCAAGCCACGGTCGACGACAAACAGATCAGGGTCGAGGGCGCCAATGCCGCAATGCTGATCCTCGCTATGGCCACCAACGTCCGGACGTACAAGGATCTCTCGGCCGATCCCGGACAACGATGCGATGAGGTGCTCCGTAAGGCCGCCGAGAAGACGCCGCGACAGCTCCGCGACGCTCACGTGGCCGATCACCAGGCGCTGTTCCGTCGCGTCTCGCTCGATCTGGGTCCGGCGAAAACGGCCGAGTTGCCCACCGACCAGCGGGTGCTGAAGTTCGCCGAACGCGAAGACCCGCAGTTGGCTGCTTTGTTCTTCCAGTACGGGCGATACCTGATGATCGCCAGCTCGCGCGCAGGCGGCCAGCCTGCCAATCTCCAGGGACTCTGGAACGAGAGCACCAGCCCACCGTGGGACAGCAAGTACACGGTCAACATCAACACCGAGATGAACTACTGGTTGACCGAGCCGACAAACCTCAGCGAGTGCGGCCGGCCGCTGTTCGACGCCCTGACCGAGATCGCTGAATCAGGCCGATCTACCGCGAAGAAGCACTACGACGCCTCCGGCTGGGTGCTCCACCATAACTTCGACCTCTGGCGCGGCACCGCTCCGATCAACGCTGCCAACCACGGCATTTGGCCCACCGGAGGCGCCTGGCTCTGCCAGCACCTGTGGTGGCACTACGTCTACGGCGGCGACGAGCGGTTTCTCAGGGACCGGGCGTATCCGTTGATGAAGGGAGCCGCCGAGTTCTTCGTCGACTATCTGATCGAAGACCCGCGAAGCGATCGGCGATGGCTGATCAGCGGTCCGAGCAACAGCCCCGAGAACGGCGGTTTGGTCATGGGCCCGACGATGGACCACCAGATCATCCGCGACCTCTTCACCAACACGGCCGAAGCGGCGCGCGTGCTGGGCGTTGATGAGGAGTTCGCCAGGAAGCTCGATGCGTTGCGGGTCCGCATCGCCCCCAACCGGATCGGCCGGCACGGCCAGCTCCAGGAATGGTTTGAGGACAAGGATGATCCGAAGAACGAGCATCGCCACGTCTCGCACCTGTGGGGGCTGTTCCCGGGTAGTGAGATCACAGTCGATACGCCCGAACTGCTCGCCGCCGCGAGGCAGTCGCTGATTTTTCGGGGCGATGGTGGCACCGGCTGGAGCCGCGCCTGGAAGATCAACTTCTGGGCCCGCCTGCTCGACGGCGACCACGCCCACCTGATGCTCAGGAATCTGCTGACGCTGACCGACTCGCCCCTGACGGACTACAAGGGTGGAGGCGTATACGCCAACCTCTTCGATGCCCATCCGCCGTTCCAGATCGACGGCAATTTCGGGGCCACGAGCGGCATCACGGAAATGCTGATGCAGAGCCACCGGAGCGACGCCGAAGGCCGCTACCTCATCGAACTCCTTCCCGCCCGGCCGAGCGCCTGGCCCGAGGGCAGGATCTCCGGCCTGCGAGCACGCGGCGGATTCACACTTGACATCGCGTGGAAAAATGGTATGCTCTCCGAGGCATACATCAAAGGCTCAGGAGACAGTTCCTGTATCGTCCGCTATGGACGCCGGACGGTGCAGATCAAGCCTGCTGCAGCAGGTATCAGGCTGGACGGGAATCTGAAGTCATTTTGATCCTGTTGTGGCCTGATCGCGAACGGCGTGTTCGCTGCGGCGTAGCAGATCAGGGTTTTGTACGTCCCTGGACCTCGGACAACGGAGTGGGTTCGGACACGTATTGACAAGGAGGTTGATGTCATCTCGTACGTTCATCTCTGCTTTCGATGCGGCGGTCGCCCGATAGGACGGCTCGCAGACCGCGCATCCATACGGGACCATCATCAGCCGGCGGCACAGCCGCGTCCCATGCGCCTCGGGAGTCCGGGACTGGCTGGCATAGAGGGGAATGGAAAGGAGGGTTCGCACAGATCACATAGGTCCCAGCTTAGGAGAGGGTGATGAGAAGGGAAACTCAGGAGGAAACCTTCACCTAAGAAAAGGAGGACGAAATGAAACGGATTTCTATTCTCGTCACCGTCGTGGCGTTGGCGCCGGCGGTCGGCCGGGCAAGCGGCTGGAGTTCGCAGCGCCATCAGATCATCTACAGTCCCTATGCCTTCAGCTACAACAATCCCGGCCTGATTCCCGGCAGCATCAAGTACTCGCCGTATGCGTTCAACGCGAACAGCGCCGGCCTGGTCTACGAAGGCGCGCGCTATACGCCGTACGCCTTCAATTACCGCAGCCCCGGTCTGGTCGTCGACTATTACTGGTGGCAGCTACCGTGCTGCCCTCCGTGCCGCGTCGTCGAGGCATGCCCGGCCCCTCAGAGGAGCGTGTCGGCCAGCCGCACGAGACACCGCGCGGCGGCCTCACGAGGACCGTCGGCGTGGACCAGAAGACTGCATGAGATTCGGCAGACGGACGCTGAACATATTGTACGCCGATACCTCCAAGCTGATGGATTGGACGATTTCCGTGTCGACCGCCGTCTGAGCATCGAGAACCGAACTGCCGGTGCCGCGTTCATCTTCCACGACAAGAACCTCGTCGTGAGATACACCAACCCCGAGATCATGGAAGCTCTCCAAGCTGAAGGTGGGAGCCGGATGAAGGTGGTCGAGCGGTACGAAGAGGCTTGGGCAACGTTTGCCAGGGACATCGAGGCACGCGGCGGAACCATCTACTGTGTCAGCGCCTCGGAGCCGGACCAGATCGTCGCGGCATTGGCCGCGTGCGACGCGCTGCGCCCCACAGGTCTTTCCGATCAGATCACGATGGTCGCTAGAGAGTAATCCTCACCCGGAGTGTGAGAGATCTCTCGAAATCACGGTGTGCCGGGCGTGGGTGGTGATGGATACCAGTTCTCCGAGCGGTTCCAGGCCACCGCCGGGATGGTCACGTCTTCGACCGCCAGGGACCGACCGTTTCCATCCGTGGTCGGGTACCAGTCGTCCTCATAGCGGAAACGCATGATGGCCGCCTCCAGCGGCGCTGCCAGATTCAGTACGATGTCTTCTCCACCATCGCTGAGGCGCCCGGTGTATTCCCCCGCTACGGATAGCTCCATGCCGTAGCTGTCGCGAAAGGCCGCGAGGTCGTCGACGACCACGGTACACTGTCCCGCGTCGAGCATCATCGAGCCGAAGGTGAACTGAACCCCGTCTGTGAAACGCAGACCCGTCAGATCCAACGGCTCGGCGCCGATGTTGCATAGCTCAATATAGTCCAGTCGGTCCCCGGCCGGCGAATGGTACATCAACTCGGTGACACGGAGGAAATCGAGCAATCGAAGCTCCTCCAGATAGGGGTACTCGCTGTCGCCTCCTTCCACGACGGTCGCCTCCATCGCGACGGAGAAGATCAGGTCGCTACTCGTCGCCGGCGTGTTCAGTCCATGAATCGCCAGGAGGTTCTCTCCCGCGCGGAGACGGTCGGCGTATTCCGAAATGTCGAAGACGGCGTCGAACGTCCGGCCATAGGACTCATGGTCAGCCTCCGCCTCCGAGTCCCACTGCGGCATCCCCGTGATATTGGCGCGAGCCACTTCCGCGCCGTTGAGATAGGCAACGAAACCATCGTCGAATCGAACGCTCAGCATCAGTTCGTTGAAATGACCGACGAGGCCTGTCGCCATCGTGAACGGAATACGGATGTAGCAAGTCGTGTTCTGCCCGTACATCTGATCCTCGATGTCCAGACTGATCCAGTCCTCATACCCTGTGCTTCGCTCGTAGCCGATTCCGCCGGGACCGCCGGACGACCGGAGCCAGGCCGAATCATCGAACGCCGGATCGGATTTCCATGTCTCGCTCACCTCGCCCGCCGAGGCAGGAATGATGACCCTCTTGTCCGCCTCTTCGGGCACGAGCACGATCCTTGTCGCGACGAGTTCCCGCCGCACAGGATTCGACATCCCCGGCGTGGGCAGCTCAAGCCAACCCAGCCGATCCGATCCATCGGGCGCCCGTCCCTGTGACACGTCGGGCGTCTGGGGGCCGAACAGGACCTTGTCGACTTCCTTCAGATCGCGGTCGAACAATCCGATCATCTCCCCATCCGGCGAAAGCTTGAAACCGACATGGCCAAGCGACTCCTCTCCATCGGCAGCAAAGACGGCGAAACCCCGGCCCTCGACGAAGCTCAAGGCGGCGATTCGGTATTTGTCCGGCCGTACCATTGGACGGTCTGTGAGGTAGAACCCACCGACATCGACAGGACCATCGCCCGGATTGTACAACTCGATGAAATCACGATCAGAGAGCACCTCGGCTTCCGCCAGCCATTCGTTGATCCGGACAGCCGATGGATCGCCGAGCGGCTGGGCCAGGTTGGCGAAACCGAACGTGGGAATCGCCAGACGCCATTCGCCGTCGGGTCCCGTCCGCCCGATTGCCAGATTTGGCAACTGTGGTCCGAACTCCACCGAATCGATCAGGCTCCCATCGCGGTCGTACAGACTGAGTTGCCCTCCTTTCCTGTCGAGGGCAAAGCCAAGATGTACGCCTGATGTCGTGACATCGGCATCAGCAAGCAGAACGAGGTAATCGCCCGGATTCATCGCGACGCCGGCGGGGAAGATGAACCTGTCCGGCTGCCGGGTGTCGTCACTGAGGCTCATGCCCGACAGATTGACCACTGATGGCCCATCGTAATACAGCTCGACCAGAGCAGGGCAGGTTCCTTCGTGCTCGAAGGTCTCATTGCCGGCAAGAATCTCGTTGAGCACGAGCCGCCGGTATGTGGTGTCCACAGTCCAGGTCCGTGACGCATTGGGCTGATCCTGCCAGGCGCCGGCGGAGTTCCTGCCTCGAACGTAGACCGTGTACGACTGCCCGTTCTTCAGGCCGGTCAGCAAGATCGGGATATCCACGGAACGCTCCTCGCTCCAAGGACCGTTCGGCTCGTTGACACTGTACACGTAATGGGTGATTCCCGGTCCGCCGACGGTCAGCATCACCTGCGTCCGATACGTCCAGCCCTCGGGCTCGCCGGCGACGGAGGCCCCCGCCGGAACGAACGCGCCCATATCCAGTCCGAGCATTCCCGCCCCGCGCGCTGCCGACCACGGCTTCAGATGGAAATCGCCATCGCCTGCGAACAGCGGATCGGCATCGATGTTGCCCTCGCCCAGCGCGTGCCAATCGCTCGGCAACAGGCATCGGTCGACCGCAATATCCGTCGTGCCCCACTCCGCATCGTTCACACGAAGGTCGCCCAGCAGCGTGGGACACTGCCGGAAGATGCATGAATCGATACGCACGCCCCGACCGGGGGAGGTCGTCTGGCCCGGGATCTCGAAGTGGAAGACGGCCGCGTTGGCGTCGACCACAGTGTTGTTCTCGAACCACATGAAGGCCCGGTCCTTGATTTGCGCGACGTGTTCGACCTGGCGAAAGACATTTCGCACGACGACATAGTCCCGGCCTGCACCGGCCGAAATCACGTTCGACTCGCGCGGCGTCCTGTTGAAGCGATCCTCGATGTAGTCCATGAATACGTTGCCCTCGATGTGGGCGTCGGTCTCCAGATCGAGCGCCTCGTCGCCCCCGCCGAGGAAGACATTGTTGAGGATCTGCGGGATCGCATCGGGTCGTGTCGCGCCGTCGAAATCAACAGCGTCGTTGTGGCCGGGTGTACGCCCGAAGACGTTGCCGTCGAGAATGAATCGGCCCGCCGCAGGAACACCGCGGCCCCAGATGTGCTCGCTGAGGTTGTCCGTCGATGGAGGCTCTCCCGGCGCGAACATGTCGGTGAATACGCAGTTCCGCACGACCAGCGATGAGTCTATGGTGCGAATCCGCCGGAGATCCGTGTGATCGAACGTGACGTGATCGAGCAGGAGACTGGAGTTCTCCAGGCCCACCATGCCATCGATTGTCCGACCATACTCGATCACAGCGTGACAAATCCGGTTGTCGTGTGGGGAATCAAGGAATTGCAGGCCGCCCCAGGTTCCGCCCAGTTCCGGCGTGCGGGTGAAACGGATGGTCTCGTACGCCGTTCCCTCCGCCACGAGCCGGCCTTCGACGATCAACCGCACGTTCGGGTCGAAGAACACCGTCGTCCCCGCCCCGACCGTCAAGGTGACATCAGGCGGGATGGTCAGGTCGGCGGTGATTCGGTAGGGTCCTTCGTCGGCCGTCCAGAACAGATCCCCGCCCGTCAACGGGCTCGAGGGGAACGTCGGCGTGCTCTGATAGTAACCTAAGTCCGGCAACGGGTCGCCGGGCGATGCGGCTCCGATACAGGGTGACGTTGCCATGAGACGGTAGTTGCCCCTCTGCGGATCGACGAACAGCGCGTCGGCGCTCAGATTGCCCTCGCCCGGCCAGGTCTCTCCCGTCAGACAGCAATAGCTGATGTGAACATCGGACGGCTGGTAGGGCGCCTGCACATCCACCGGTACGGTCGCATCGATAATCGAATTGGTCACGTTGTAGACGATGGTCCCTGACGTGACGCCCGTCTTGTTGTGCGACTGGAGTCCCACGTCGACGTGACCAGGCACTTTCGACGTCACGATGGTGGCATGATCGATGTCAACGACGGCATCGGAACCGTCGTACGCCTTGGCGGCGACGCTGGCCACGGTTGGATCCTCAGGGGCGGTGTTGTTTGCCACGATCAGACAGCGATCGATCTCCGTCCGGCCGCCGTAGATGCTCACGCCCTTGTCCCGGCAGTCACGAATGATGGAATCCTCGATGCGAATCTCGGACCCGAGCGTATCGACGCCGTCGTCGTCCATCCGGGCAATGACGCTGCGACGGATCACACACTGCTGGCCGGCGAGCTGATCGTGGATGTAGATCCCGTCGGCATCGTCGGCGGCGTGCATATCCGTGATCCAGCCGTCCTCGAACCGCAGTGCGGTGCCCGCGATCTCAGGTCCCATCACCGACCGGGCCAACAGGCACTGCCGGAACGTCAGGTCCGTACCGGCGCCGGCATCCATGATCTTGCCCGCGTGGTCGGTCAGACAGACGTGATCGAAGAGCAGTGTCGAGTTGGCCACCCGAACGGCCGGGCCCGAATGGGAGTGCCCTACCGGCGGCGAGTGACCCGCCCGCGTGATGTGAGTGTAGCGAAATGTCGAAAGAGCCGCGTCGACGAAGTGCAATTCGCCCCAGTTCTGACCGGCCCCGAGGCACGTGAACGTCACCGGGGAGGCTGCCGTGCCAAGCGACTGGATCGCACCCTGCACGTCGATATCAGTCCCGCCGCTGCCGGAGGGAACGCCCTCGATCAGGACGAGCGTGCCGGGATCGAGCGTCAGCGTGACACCCGTGGGAATTGTGAAGTCGCCACCGGTCACGTAACATACTCCGCTCCAGGTCTCGGATTCGCGCAGGATACCCGACACGATCTTCACGGGCTGATCGCTGACGTCGGCCAGCGTGGCACTCTGCTCGACCCCATTCACACGCACGGTCAGTGTGAAATCGCCTTGGCCCGTGAAAGTGACCAGGACGCTGCCCAAGCCGTTGCACAGCGTGCAGTGGCCGGAACTGGGGCGAATCGCCGGATTGCCGGAGACCGAAAACGTCGCGGTCGAGTCCCATGCATCTCGATCGATCGTGCCATCTGCCGCAAGCAATTCGACGCGAATCAGAACGGGAACGCCGGGAAGATAGCTGTCTCGAACGATCAGATTGACGCCAGATGAAGCGCCCGACGAAGGATCGCCGCCGATGGCGGATTCTTTCGGATAGTTGTTCGTTAAACCGGTCGGATAGTAAACGTCCACATATCCGCCGCCCAGCGGACGGCCCGTCCCTTCGGGCCCGTCGAAGGTCTCGACGATCATGCGATTGATGCCGGGCGACAGGTCCAACAGAGTTCTGCCCAAGGCCCACTGGCCCTCGCGCGGTGACCATTGAACCGGCCGGCCATCGACGAGCACCGACCGCGTCCGCGTGGCGTCGGCCGTACCGCGAACCTCCATACCGTGTACATACGGAACGGACGCGATGGGATAGCCGGCAAGATTCGGCAGGTCGCTGCCGGCGGTGAACTCCACGGGAATCTGCGAGAGCACATATCTGCGTCTGGCCGCAACGAAGGTCTCGATCGCCTCGATAGTCGTCTGCGGAACCCAGTCGCCCAGGGTGTTTTCCACAAACGGATTGAACCGCTCGGGCGAAAAGACCGTCTCCGCAAGGTCCGTCAACTGGGCGTAGTAGCGCCCCACAAACACAGGATGTGTGAGAAAGCGCCTGATGACCGGCAGACTGTTGAGCCTTCCGGCCAGCCAGATCGACGTATTCGGGTCGGGCGAATTCAAAATGGTGTCCAGATCGTAAGGCAACAGCAGGAACCGGGGATCTTCGATGCCGCGGTACATGCAGTAATCGTCGCCGTAGCCGTTGCCCAGGTTCGTTTCCCGGTTGGTCAAGAACGTCTCCATCGCGAACCACCGCATCCATTGCTCGGTATTGACGACCTTCTCGACCTCCCGCACGTACATCTCGTCCGGCGACCGATCCAGCGCATAGGTCAACGCGATCAGGTCGGACCAGTCGTTGACCGCGGCATTCGACTTCTTGACGTACCAGTCTTCCTGACCGTACGTCTGCGGTTCGCTGCCATGATAGCGAAGGTCGCAGTGTCTGCTTCGACTGACACAACTATAGACATTGCCCTGGTTGTCGTCCGGGAAATGGTTGTCCGCCCAGTCGCTGTCGTAGACCTCCAGGTGCACGTACGATCCATACATCCGTCCGGGGTCGATCGGTGCCAGGTCCTGGCCGTTCACCCTCACCTGAACGCGCGTGACATCTGGGGCCGGCATATCGGCCATGCGGTAGAGCGCATGTCCGAGCCATTGATTGTAGGTGTATTTGCTGTTGATATTGATCGCCGAGACGCCTTTCCACGGCCGGTCGCCGGGGAAGCTCACGTGGTAGTTGTTCGGAGGCGGCGTTCGAGAGCCGTTGCCCCGGTTCCGGATGCCGACGTTGTGGCGAAGGAGAATGTCCCTGCCGTCGATGCTGATGAACGTCCCGTTCATCTGGGCGCGAGAAAAGGCCTCGTCGCTCCGCGTCCCAAGGTAGGCGAGTCGGCCTCGCTCCATCTCGGTCATCACCATGTAGTAGAGCGGCTGGCTTCCGATCTGCCAGTAGCTGTAGGGATTGAACGCCGCGTCCACACGATACAACGCGTTTGTCACCTGTTCGGGCCGGCCGTCCACAATGCTTGGAGCCGGCCACGTGCGCATCTGCCCACCATTGTCGATCGCCTCGACGTAGAACTCCACTACGGCGCCGTCGGGCTGCGGCGGAATCTCGACGCCGTACACGCGGTCGCCCGCAGCGCCGTCGGCGTGGGCGCCGTCGTCGAACATCGGAAGAACGGCATACTCGTTGGCATCGAGTGTCGGGTAGTTGCCTCGGTCGACAAACTCGGAGCGGTCGACACGATATCGCAGATTCACCGTCGGGCCGAATGGAGATTCGTCAACCGCCGTCGCCGTAACGGTCACAGGATCGACCGGTCCCGGGATCACGGGACGGTGCTGCACTTCTGCAACCAGAGGCGCCACGTCAGCGGAAGCGATGGAGTTGGCGCGACCCGGCGTGCCGCCGACGTCCAGACTGGCGGCCCAGTTCGCGCCGTACTCGTTGGGCCCAGCCGCATTGATCAGTTCCAACGACTTGCCGCCGCCGTCGTGATCGTTGCGCCATTGCCAGCCACGATGGCCCCGGTCGACCGGGCCCAGCTCACGGACGCCCCAGTCTCCGCTGTCCGCATACGAGACCTCGTCGACTAGACCGCCTGAGGCGTCGCGCAATTCGATTGTCTCGCCGGAATTGCTCAGCCGTCCCTCCCAGCCGCCCATGATACAGGCGACATCCGGATGTCGGACGGCGAAGGCATCCGCGTCGGCGACGACCACCAGGTAGTCGCCGCCGGCCAGGGTCACATCTCCAAATGTCAGGGAAACGGCTCGCGCCAACTGCCAGCCCGCGAGGTTGACGGCCTCGTTGCCCCGGTTGAACAACTCGATGTACTCGGCGGCAAGGTCCTCGGCCTGCAAGACCTCGGAGTAGGGATTGTACATGATCTCGTTGATCACGAGCGCCGCTCGACCAACCGTGCCGATGGCCGTCGTGCAAACCGCAAACGCCAGGAATAGGACCACCCGTTTCATACCGGTTGCTCTGTCCGCATGAGAAATCGATGCATATGCATGCCGCTTCCCCTAAAACTGGCCCGGCGTCGGCGCCGACATGCGCCAATTCGCAGGATCGTTCCAGGCCGCCACCAGCGCCACAGGATCGTGGGCCGTCAGCGACATCCCATCTCCGTCGGTGGCCGGATGCCACTCATCATCATACCGGAAACGCGCGATCGCCGCATCGAAGGGTTCGGCCAGCTTCAGGACGATATCCTCGCCCTTGTCGCTAAGGCGACCGGAATACTGACCGGCCACGTGGGCATCTGTTCCATATCTCGACCGAAATGCGGCGGGATCGTCGACGACGACGGTGCACTGCCCCGGTGCCAGTTCCATCGCAGGGAAGGTGAATTCGATGCCGTCTGCAAAACGTATACCGCTCAGGTCCAGAGGCACATCGCCGACGTTTGCCAGCTCGATGTAGTCCAGGCTGTCACCTTCGGCCGCGTGGTACATCAGCTCCGTGACACGAAGACCATCGAGCAACTGGAGCTCTCTCTGGTACGGATACGCCGCTCCCGCATACTCAACCGCGGTTCCACTCAGCTCCGTAGAGACCAGAAAATCGCTGCTGGTCGTCGATACGTTCAGGCCCTGAATGGCCAGGAGATTAACACCTTCGCGAAGCAGGCCGATATCCTCGGAGACATCGATCGTGGCGTCGAACCGCTCGGCATCGGCTTCGTTGTTGCCGGTGGCGACGGAGTTCCACTGAGGCGCTCCCGAGATGTTGGCCCGGGCGATTTCCATGCCGTTGAGCCAGGCGACGAAGCCATCGTCATAGCGAACGCTCAGCGTCAGTCCGCCGAGGCTCCCGATCAATCCGGCGGTACCCGTAAAGGGAATCCGCACGTAGCACGTCGTGTTCCGGCCGTACATCTGGCTGCGGACGTCCAGACTGATCAGGTCCTCATAGCCGCTGCCGTCTTCATAGCCAACGCCCCCAGGCCCTCCCGAGGCGCTCAGCCAGGCCGAGTCGTCGAACGACGCATCCGAGCGCCAGCTCTCATCCACCTGATCGGCCGAGGTGGGAACCATGGCCCTCTTGGGTGCATCTTCGGGCACGAGCACAACCGATGCCACCGTCGGCTGTTCGATCACCGGGTTGGCCAGGCCGGGTGTAGGCAGATCGAACCAGTCGATCCGATCTGCCCCATCGGGAGCGCGTCCCTGCGAGACATCCGCCACCTGAGGACCGTAGAACACCTTGTCCACCTCACGCAGGTTGGGGTCAAACAAGCCGATCATCTCGCCATCGGTGGACAACTTGAAGTTTACGTGACCCGGAAGGTCCTCTTCGTCGGCGACGAAGACGCCAAATCCTTCGCCCTCGATGAACGTCAGCGGTCTCACTCGGAATTCTTCCGGTTGGGTCACGGGATTGTCCGTGAGACAGTAGCCGCCGATATCGACAGGCAACGCTTGAGGATTGTGAAGCTCGATGAGATCGCTCTCGAACAGGACCTCGCCCCGCGCGAGCCACTCGTTGATGCGCACGCGATCCGGGTCTCCCACGGGCTGTGCCACATTGGGAGCCCCTAAGCTCGGAATGGTCAGACGCCAGAGGCTGTCGCGGCCGATGCGCCCGAAGGAAGACCCCCTCAATTGGTGACCGAATTCCACGCAGTCCAGCAGAACACCTTCACGGTCGTACAGATACAGCTCGCCGCCCTCTCGGTCGAGCGCAAAGCCCAGGTGGATTCCAGAGGTTGCACCGGCATCGGCGAACACCACGAAATGCTCTCCGGGCCCAATCATCACTCCGCTCGGGAACACGAACTTGTCGGGCTGCTGCGGATCGTCGCTGAGCATGGCCCCGGCCAGGCTCATCTCCGCCGGTCCATCGTAGAACAGTTCCACCGCATCGAGGTGCTCAGAAGCGATCTCGCCGGACGCCAGAATCTCATTGATCACAAGACGACGATACGCCGGATCCACGGCCCAGTTGCGCGAGGCATTCGGCTGCTCCTGCCATCGACCCGCGGAGTTCTTGCCCAGCACGTAGACGGTATACGATTGCCTATCCTGCAAACCGGTCAGCTCGATCGGCACGTCCACCGGCCGCTCCTCGCTCCAGGGACCGCTCGGGCTGTTGACGCTGTACACGTAATCCGTGATTCCCGGTCCGCCCACCGTCAGGATGGCGTCCGTTCGATACGTCGTGCCGCTCGGCTCGCCTGTGATCGCCGCACCGCCCGGAACATACGCCCCCATATCCAGGCCGAACGGTCCCGACGCAACGGCGGCAGACATCGGTTTGAGATAATAATCGTTCGCGCTGACGAACAGAGGGTCCGCATCGATGTTGCCAACACCCAAGCCATGCCAGATTGCCGGAAGGATCGAGGCCTCGACCACCAGGTCCGTCGGGCCGTAATCCGGCAGCGACTCGTCAAAGAAATGCTCGAACATCGCGGCATTGTTCCAGAAGATGTTGCCGGCCATATAGGCCCCTCGCCCGGCTGGCCGGGGCGGACTGCGATCGGGCTCACCGAAACTGATCGTCGCGACGCCGGTGTTGACGAACGTGTTGTGCTCAGCCCGCAGGAAACCATCCTCCTTCACCAGCACGGCATGATCGTTATCGACGAAGAGATTCCGCACGAGGCAAAGAGCGGTCGTGTGATCGCTGTCGCGGCCCGTGGCAATTGCGTTCGAGGTGCTGTCGCCACCCTGATTGCGGTTGAAATGCACGAAGACGTTGCCCTCGATGTGGGCGTCGGCGCCGTCCAGGTCGGGGCCGTCATCGCCGCCTCCGAGAAAGACGCTGTCGTAGATCTGTACGATTGGGCCGGGACGTTGCCCTCCGGCGAAGTCGATCACATCGTTATAACCTGTGGCCGTGCCGAAGGTGCAGCGCTCGAAGACGAGTCGTTCATCTCCCGTCAGCCCGACGCCGTGTATCGGTTCGGCTCCACTGATCGACGGAAAGACGCAATCACGTGCGAGCACGGTGGGGTGATCGACATTGAGAATTCGCGTGTTCGTGCCCGCCCACGTCACGTTGTCAAGTTCCACGCGCGAATGCTGAACGTCGACAGACTCACCCTGACCGTCGCCGGATTCCATATCGACGCAGTACAGTCGGTTATCCTCCAGACTGTCATCGAATCGGATGCCCTCCCAATGGCCCGTGCCGTTCGGCACGTGGGCCAGACGAACGCGTTGATAAGGCGTTCCTTCGATGTCGAGCCGGCCGCCCTGTCGCACCTCGATTCCCGCGCCCTCCTCGAAGAACAGCGTCGCGCCCGGTCCTACGGCAAGCGTGGCGCCGGCCTCGACAGTCAGGGTGGTCTGGACGTGCCAGGGGCCCGGTGCGGCATCGAGCAGCGTATCGTTCGTGATGGTCCCTCCGATAGCCGTCATGTCGCCGTCGTCGTACCAGATGTCGATGTGTCCGCGTTCGAGTTCCTCGCCGGCGCCGCCCGGACCGTCGAAGGTCTGCACGATCACACGATTGATCCCCGGATTCAGAGCAACGTCGTCCATCGACCACGTGCCGTCCTTCTGGGACCAGTCGGATTCGTCGACCGGCACGCCGTTGACGCAGACCGAGCGGACCTTGATCGCGTTGGCCGTACCGGTCAGAGCAGTGGTGTTTCTGGTCGTGTACGGATATTCGCCGACAACGTCCGGACCGAGGATGGCGAAACTCTGCGGAATCTGAGGGCTCGTGTCGGCGTCCGGATAGCCACCATCAAGCACACTGTTGACACGATCTCGCACGAACTGCCGGATTCCCCGGGCGCTGTTGATCTCCGAATCCGGAACCCAATCGGCCAGAAATCGGTCTACCAACGGATCGAAGCTCGCCGGCGCAAAAACGGTCCGGGCCAGATCGCGGCACTGCCGGTAGTACAGCCTCGTCACCTCGGGATGATTCAGAAGCCGCCGCAGGCCGCTGACCTGCGCGTATACCCAGATGTCCCGCTGCGGCTCATACGAATGATCCCCTTGCCCGAGCACCGTATCCATATCGTGAGGCACGAGCCAGAAGCGCGGATCGATCACTCCGCTATAGAGTGCGTAATCGTCACCCGTCCCGCTGGTCAGGCCGCCCTCGCGATTGCCGATCAAAGCATCGACCGCCAGGAATCGCATCCATTCGTCGAGGTTGACGATCTCGCTCACCTGAGTCAGGAAGTCCTCATCGGAGAGATTGCGATTGTTGAGCGCCTCAATCAATCGGAACAGATCGTTCCAGTCGTCGGCCGCTTCGTTCGTCTTCTTGGGGTAGTTCAGACGGTAATCGTTCGGATCGGGCGTCCGGCCGGCAGCCTCCTTGCGGTTCAGATCGGCGTAGGTCCGTGCGTGAACGCCATCCTCGTAGTAGGTGCAGCGATACAGGTTACCGTTGTCGTCATCGGGGAAGTGGTTCTTCGCCCAGTCTTTGTCGAGGACCTCGACGGCGCTGTAGAAGCCGTAGGTCCGGCTCATGTCGCTCCGCGCCGGCTCATCCGCATTCACCTTGAGGCGAACAGGTGTAACGTTCGCCGCCGGAATTCCGCTCATCTGGAACAGAATGCTGGCCATCCGTTCGAGATGCGGATACTTGCTGTTGAGGTTCAGCGCACGAACGTCTTTCCAGGGACGGTCGCCGGCCAAGTTGACTCGATAGGACATCGGAGGATCGGCACGCTTTCGATTGCCTCGATTGCGGACACCCGCCTGATAGCGCACGTTCGCCCCCGTTCCATCGACGCTGATAAACGTCGCGTTCATCTGGGCGTCGCTCATCGGTTCGGCGGCAAAAAGATCGCCGCTATACTGCTCATCGCCGATCTGGTCCAGTTCCGTCCGTTCGCTGTCCGTCATGATCAGATAGTAGACCGGATGCGCGCCGGGGGTGTGCGAAGTCTGCTGATCGAACGAGTCGTCGACGATGTACAGCGCGTTGGTCGCCTGGCGGAGCGCGCCGTCGACAAGGCTCGGCGCGGGCCAGGTCCGTGAGTGTCCCGCGCCGTCCGCCGCCTCGATATAGAACTCGACCACGGTGCCGTCGCCCTGCGGCGGAATCTCGGCACGATATAACCGGTCTTTGGGCATGGCCAATGACGTGAATTCGCCGGCGCCATCGGCGCGGTAGTGCAGCACGGCCTGCATGTCCGCCGATTCCGCCGAGACAAGGCGGGCGCAGATCGTGACCGGCTCGCGCGACGTTGGGATAGCCGGGGCGTGCGCGACGTCCAGAATCAGAGGCGCGGTGCGTGTCGAGCGAACCGAATTCGCCCGGCCGGGAGTCCCTCCTTCCACGGCAGCGGCGCCCCAGTTCTGTCCATATTCGTTGGGCATGTTGGGATCGATCAGCTCCAGCGATCTGCCCTGACCATCGTGGTCGTCGCTCCACGTCCAACCGCGATGACCGTGGTCCAGCGACCCAAGCTCGCGCTGGGCCCAATCCCCTTCGTCGGCGTATTCGACCCGGTCGATTGAGGTCCCTGCCGCATCCACTAACTCGATCGCTTCGCCGGAGTTGCTCAGCCACCCGCCCCAGCCTCCTGCCACAAGATCAGTCCCGGGATAACGGCCCCGAAAGGTATCCACGTCGGCCGCAACCACCAGGTAAGACTGCGCCTCCAGCACGACGTCGGGAAAGACAAACTCAACTCCGTCGCTCAGACGCCACCCCGCCAGACTGACGGCCTCAGGTCCTCGGTTGAACAACTCGATCCATTCCCGACTGGTGTCCTCCGCGGTTTCGGGACGGTGGTAAGGGTGGTACATGATCTCAGAAATGATGATGCTCCGGGCACCGCCGTCTACGGATGGATTGTCCTGCCCACGGACGGCGCCGCATGGCAATGAAGACAGCAGCAGAAACTGCGCGAGGAGACGGACAACGACTCGCATTGTCGGCGGCGTCCTCCGAGACCGCAACATCTTGAAGGCGCCGCCCACCCCGGTCGTTTCCCGAAGAAACCCTCTCCAAAAGGCAAGACAAGCAGACATACCGCTACTATAGCAGAAACAGGCACTTAAGTCAATCTGGCCGGCATTTGCCAAGACAGGTGCGTCACCCTGCTGCGGCGTCGGCTGCAAGCGTCTCCCAGGCGATCGGGGCATGGGCTTCGATGCACAGGACCAGCTTGCGGATGTAGAAAAGGTCGGCCTTGCACCAGGGCAGATCGAGAAACCGTGCGAGTTTCTCGGGCGACTCGCCGAGAACCCAGGCCCGAGCCGCAAAGATCTCATCGGCCATGGTCGGAAAGGCGAAGGCTGATTCGTTGCGCCACATCGATTCGACGCCCCAGGCCAAGTACCACGTGGGCCGGTGGTGATCGACGTAGACATCCATCAGATGTCGATGCGTCGGGCCGACACAGGCTGCCAGAAACCGGCCCACTTCGGGCGTCAGGTGCCGCCAGCGAGCGAAGATCGACCGCGAGACCGGCACTTGCGAAATCAGCCCGCCGTTCGAGTGGGCCAATTCGTAGGCCAGACGCTCCCGAAGAGCGGACCGTGTCCGATTCAATCCATCTGCAAGGGCTTTCCGATCGTCCATATGCGCCGCGATCCGGCAGTAGGCAATCAGGCCGGCGAGGTGTCCGTTGCGGCAGTCCTCTTCCATCTTATTGGCGGGACGATCCGCCAAGCCTCGGAGGTGATTCCAGTTTCTCTCGATGTGCCTCCAATCGCCGCTGACGTGGGCCCAGAGCCACAGCGGATACAGCCGGGCCACCTCGTTTCGGACGACGTCATCCAGAACACGGAACAGCTTCTGCGGCGCGATATCGTAGTACGAGCGGACGGCCCCATCGGCCGGATCGACAGTATCCCTGCCGACGGGTCCATCTAGAGGACCTCCGGCTTCCCTCATGCGATCGACATAGCGGACGATCGCGTGCTGAAGGTCCTCGCTGACGTGAGGGTAAGCCAGAGCCAGGGTCAACAGCGTCTCTGTCGGATCGGCGAAGATGCGATACGCCTCCCTCGGATGCTTGCCGGGTGGAAAGACCAGAGGCTGCCACCGCCGGGAGACAAGCTCCCGCACGCTGGCCACAAGCCGCTCCTTCAGGCCCTCCAATCCATCGCGGTCGGCAACGCCGCGCCTCGGTACCTCCCAGATGAACCGATCCAGTTCGCCGTCGGCAATCCGGCTGACCCGTTCGGCTGCCTGCTCACTCAGCGGCGCTGCACGCGTGCCTGGGACGGCCTCTGGCAGGGCTTCGAGCACATGACGCAGGCGAGGCATCTGGAGCAGATCCCAGTCCCAAGGCAAGTCCTTGATTCTCTCCCACTCCGATTCGGTCAGTCGAGCGGAAGGACTGTCTGACTTCCTGCCGGCATTGCCTTTGGCGTCCATGCGGAATGCGATGACCGCGGCGCCGGCACTGATCTCATGCGTGGGGATGTAATAGAAGCTATCGCCGGCCACGGACACCGCCGTGTCAATGACCGAGCCCCCTCCGTAGACCGCCGTGCCGCGGGCGAGCCACTCCTTGCCCAAGGGGAGAGTCTGGCCGCGCAGGAGCATCGCCCAGAGGCCGACCGCCTCGCCCGGCTGCGGCTCGTGCACACCGCGACAGAACGGCTCTTCATAGCCTTGCAGCGTGTCGAGGTCCATCGCGTTGACGTTGTCCTGGTGCGCGTTGACGAGAACGCGGCCCGCAACAGAAAGCTGACATTGCTCGTCGTGAACCAACAGAAGGCTGTCGTGCCAGCCATACGTGCGCGATTGATCCATGATCGGGGTGATGTGCCCGGTCTCCGTGTCGAGATAGCCCACGTTCAAGAAAGGCGAATAATGCTCGTAGCGACTTCGTAGCAATGCCTGGAACTTGACCACGACTTTGCCGTCGGGCGCGACCAGCGGTGGCGCGCCGGTGCCATTCATGCTCTCGGCGTAGACGATGGGCGTGACGAACTTGTGCCGGCCCGTGTCGGGGTCCAGAACGAAGAACGTCTGATAGGCGGGTTCGGATGTCAGACGCTTGCGGATGTGGTCCAACTGCGCTTCGTAGCTGCCGGGCTCGGCCATCCTCCTGAAGTTGGCCTCGCGCAGTCGCTCGTTCTCCTCCTTGTTGTGCCTCCAGCTTGCGAAGTCGCCGAACACGTTTCTGACCATATCCACCAGAACAGGCTCGAACGAATCCAGGGACAGGGTCGGCGTCACGGTCACCATCACGGAGCCGTCGGGCGCGACCACCGGGTGGTATCCACGAAAGCTCACGCCGGGCAATTTCGGGCTTCGCCACCGCTGTATTCCGTCGGACAGATCGAAGGCGTAGACGTGCATATCTTCGCTGGCGATGTAGGCGCGGTTTTGTTTCGCATCGAGCGCGGGACTCGACAGAAGCGGACCGGCGGTTGCCGCCTTCCATCGTACATCTCCCCTCTCAACATCGATGGCGTAGAGACTCCCATCGCGGCTGCCGATGAGAACCAGATTGTCCCAGATCAACGGGGCATTCCAGACCGCGGCGTCCGTCCGGATGGACCAGGTGAGCGTGCCTCTATTGGCATCAAGTCCGTAGACTCTGCCGTCCGCACAGCCGAAGACGACCGCGCTGCCGCCGGCGGCGCAGGTGTGCAGAATGGCTTGAGGGGCAGTGTACGTCCACACGTCCCGGCCCGTCCGGGCGTCCATCGCATGCAGAACGCCCTTCATCGTGCCGACGAACACCTTGCCTGCGGAGACAATCGGCTGCACGCCGGACATCAGACCTTCGTCGGGAAACAGGCGATACCACTTTCGCGCGAAAGGCGGACGAATCTCGGTGACCGTGCTTCCCGACCGCGCCGGATCGTGTGCCAGCATGGGCCAGTCGCCCGATGCCGACACCGTCCCGGCAAGCATCGCCAACAGAAGACCGGCGCCGCCCACGATGACTCGAAGTCGAGCGACCAAGTTGCCTGTAGGAATCGCCATGCCGTCCACCTCGAACGCAAGTCCCGGCCGAGAAGGGCATTCGTGAGCTACTCGATCAGATAGGGCTGCTCGGGCAACTCACGCACCCATATGTTGCGGAAGCTGATCGGGTTGCCGTGATCCTGAAGGCCGATCGGCCCGTCGCCATGCGGAGTGTATTTGGCTTTGACCTTGTGCGACGTCGTGCCTTCAATCTCGAGATTGTTGTGCACGCAGACGCCGTTGTGGAATACGGTGATGCGGGCCTTGCGCACCACGTTGCCCTTTTCGTCGAACAGCGGACGGAGGAACGCGATGTCGTAGTTCTGCCACTGGCCGGGTGCCCGGCAGGCGTTGACCATCGGCGGATGCGAGCCATAGATCGCCCCCGCCTGGCCATCGGCGTAGGTCTTGTTCGTCGCGTAATCGTCGTCGGTGTACGAGTCGAGCACCTGCACCTCGTAGCGGCCCATGAAGAACACGCCGCTGTTGCTGCGGTTCTGGTCGGTTACCCGAGCCGGCACCCCTTCGGGTGTCTTCCACTCGATGTGCAACTGGCAACTGCCGAACGATCTCTTCGTCTGAATGCTGCCGCCCTTCCGCGTGACGGTCATGGCATCCCCCACGATCTCCCAGGTCGCAGGACTGCCGTTGCCCTTCTGCCACTGGGAAAGATCGGCGCCGTCGAACAGGATGATGGCGTCAGATGGAGGCTGTCCGAATTGCGCCGCCGGTGTCACGACAGGAGGTCTCGGGCGGTTCCTGTCGTGAACGGCGTATCTGGTAACCTCCGCAACCGCATAGGCTCCCGCCGCAACGGTCAGCGTCGCGGCTAACAGACCCATCCATGGTTTCTTGACGGCGGATGTGCTTTTCATGGTGTTCTCCTCTGACATGGATGTGTTGTCGGCAGGCTTTGGCCAGCCGTGCTACGAACGCTCGCAGACGACCTGCTCAATCGCCGAGGCCACGATGTAGTCGGGCAGTTTCTGAAGCGTGGGTCCGGCGGCGTAGCCGGCGACAATGCTGCGATCGGGAAAGGCCCCTGCCTGGTGGATGAGCTCGTCGGCAAGCTTGTGCAGCACCTCATCAGACATATCGTCCGGCGCGTCAGAAACGAGGGCCCGGGCGGCCGCGACAAGGTCCTCGAACTCGCGGCGACTGTCGTACCAGTTGATCTGGAACTCCAGATCGGCCGCCTGACGGCTCGCGGGACGATCGAACGTGTACTGAATCCCGATGGGGTTGTACATCTCCACTCGCTCGTCGACAAAGGCCAGGCACGCCTCACGGTAGGCCTGCACCTTGTGTGCCTCCATCGGCCCCAGTCCTTGTCGCTCGATTTCGGCCGGCAATGCCACCTCGATCCACGCATCAAGCCGAACGCGGTTTGCCGTCATCCGCTCGTAGAGTCGCTCATAGTACGCCTTCAACAGGAGCCGCGCGAAATGCCTCTGGCCCATGATCCCGTCTCCGCGTCTCTGGTGCCCTTTCGCGCATCGGGTGAGATCCTGCGACAGGAAAAGGACCAATGCGCTTCTGGGACACCTTCCCTGCCGCGTCAGCGCCTGGGCAGAAGGCTCTGGACTTTCTCCAGGAGCACATCCGGCTTGACCGGCTTGTCCAGGAACGCCTCGACAGGCAGCCAGGCCTGGTCGCCGGCATTGGCTTTGAAATCCAGTCCGGTCTTGTCCTTCACGGCGGTCAGCATGAGGATCGGGATGTCCTTGTACTCGTCGCTGCCCTTGAGTTCCCGCGCCAGTTCGAAACCTTCCTGGCGGGTTCGCATCATCACATCGAGGATGATCAGGTCCGGCCGGCTTTCTTCCACCCGGTCCATGCCTTCGCTGCCGTCGGCGGCGCTGCGGACCTCGTAGCCCTTGTTTTCCAGAACGACGCTCATCGCTTCGGTGATATCAGGATCGTCGTCGATGATCAGAATCCTGCCCTTTGCCATCTTGTCTCCTTTGTCAATTCCCGGCCAACCTGCGCCTTTCTCGCGCGATCTCGCGCTCAGGACCTGTGAGAAACGGACCGCATTCAACTCTCAATCTCGGATCGGATCTTTACCAAATACTGATCGATCCTGTCCCGCAGAACCTCGCTGAGACCCTGGCGGAATTCAACGACCTGCGGCTGAATTCCGAAAATCGCAATCTGCTCCGGCGACTGGCCCACCTGCTCGGCCAGCGCCAGGATCCGCAGAAGGTCCGCCTCATGAAGCGACTGGTGGGCGAGGACCTTCGTGCTGCGAACCTCGTCGGGCGTAAAACGCCGGATCGTCCCCGGCGCTTCGTCCATGTACGCGCAATCGACAAACACCGCCTTGCGACGCCCATCGATCAGGTGCAACACCGCCATGCCGCCGGTGCCTGCGTCGATGAAATCAACCGACGGGTACCGGGCGGCCTCCTGCGCGAGCCGCGCTACCAGATCGGTCCCTATCCCTTCGTCGGCCATGAGCGGATTGCCCAGACCGAGCACCACGATCGGCTTCTTCATCGCCTCGGAGCTACCTGACGAACTCCACGTTCAGCATGTGCGTCGAGCACGAGATGCACGGATCGTACGAACGCACCAGCATCTCGAGTTTCAGACGGACCGCGTCCTCGCCTTCATCCAGAATCTCCGGCACGAACTTCTCGAAGTCCTTCTGGATGGCGGCATGGTTCTGGTTCGTCGGAATACAAATATCGGCGCCGACGCAGTTGCCCTTGCGGTCGAACTCGTACTGGTGGAACAAAATGCCGCGAGGCGCCTCAACGCAGCCGCTGGCCTTGCCCGCCTTCGGCGAGGTCTTCACATTCTCCGGCTTGATCCCTTTGGTCAGCAACTCGTCGATCATCGCAATGCTGGTTTCGACCACGTGCACACATTCCACCAGTTGGGCGACGCTGTTCATGAACGGGTTGCAGCAGCCCTGAGTGAGCCCGAACATCTTCGCGACGTCTTTGGCCAGCGGCGACAGTAACGGAGCATTGTTGTTGAACCGGGCCAGCGCGCCGACGGTGTACGAATCACGGTGCCACTTGGTCCACTTGGCGGTCGATTGATCGTTGACGTACTCATTGGCCACGCTCTGCCAGTCATGGATCGAAACGGCGCCGTCGTAATCGGTGGAGGTGATGTCACCGTGGTAGAACGTATACGTGGGCGGATTGTCCTGCTTAAGCGAGATGTACTCGGTCTGGCGCGTGAAGTTGGGGAGGTTGCCGGCCACGGAAAGCACCGCTGCGGCAACCGCCTTCAGATCCGCGACAGAATTCTTGAGTCTTTCCTGGAGTTCGCGCAGTTCCTTGGCGGTCGGGAACTTCGTCAGGCCGCCCGGCTTGAGCGTCACCGGGTGTGTCGTCCGCCCGGCGATCAGGTCCGACCACTCGTTCGCCAGACGGTGCAGGCGAATCACCGCCATCACCGCATCCGGCGCCTTGGCCGCCAGCGGCACCACCGACGGTAGACCGAACAGATCGGGCGCCACCAGGTAGCCGACGTGCAGCACGTGGCTCTGCAACTGCTCGGAATAGTGCATCAGGATACGAACCTTGTCGGCCTGCTCGGAGACCTTGATGCCCAGCGCATTCTCGACGGCCTTGGTAGAGGCCAGCGAGTGCGTGATCGAGCAAATCCCGCAGATGCGGCTGACGATCGTCTGGATGTCTTCATAGCTGCGGCCCCGCACCATCGCCTCGAAGAACCGTGGCGCTTCCGGAACCTGCCACTCGACCTTCTCGACCTTGCCGTTGGTGGCATTGACCACGATGTTGCCATGTCCCTCGACACGCGTCACATGGTGTACGTTTATATTCACTGTCTTAGCCATAGATCGTCGGCTCCTGTCTGCTTCCAAAGAGAACCATTTTGGTCTTGAGGTGATCCACGGTCAGGCCGAACTTGTCGATGACCTCCTTGGCGGCATCGACATTCGGATTGCTGGTGTAGCCCCGGCAACCGAAACAACGGAACCCGTTTGACGGGCAACGGGCGCCGCATCCGGCACGGATGATCGGTCCGAGGCAGACCTGGCCGTACTGCCACAGGCACGGGTTGCCCTTGGCCTTGCACTCGACGCAGACCGGGTAATCCGGGATCTCCGGCGTCTTGCCCAGCAGCAGACAGCGCACGATGTACGTGAATTCCTTGCGGTCGATCGGGCAGCCGTGAACGTAGAAGTCCACATCGACCACCTCATCCACCGCCTTCGTCGGCTGCGTCGCCAAGTGTGGCTTCTTCGAATCCTTGCCGTACACACACTTCTTGACCTCATCCAGGTCGTTGAAGTTGTTCTTGAGCTTGTTGACCCCACCGATGGTGGCGCAGGCCCCCAAGGCGATCAGGACCTTCGCCCGGCTGCGGATCAGCTTGAGCCGCTCTTCGTCTTCCAGGCGGGTGATCGACCCCTCGATGATGGCGATGTCATATTCCTGGCTCTTTTCGCTCATCGCCTCTCGCCACTCCACCACGTCGGCCACGCCGATCAGGTCCAGCAGCTCTTCTTCGAGATTGACGAACTGCAACTGGCAGCCTTCGCAACAGGCGAAATCGAATATCGCAATCTTCGGTTTGCTCATGATTAGATTGCCTCCGGCATCGTGGCCAAATCGGAATATCGGAATACGGGCCCGTCCATGCAGCAGTAGACGCCGTTGATCTGGCAGTGCCCGCACTTGCCTACGCCGCACTTCATCTTGCGCTCCAGGTTCAGGAAGATGTTCTCATGGGGCACTTCGTATTCTTCCAGCGCCATGAGGACGAACTTGTACATCACCGGCGGACCGCAGACCAGCACGACCGCCGACTTCAGGTCCGTCTTGACCTTGGGGATCAGTTTCGTCACGACGCCGACGTTGCCCTTCCAGCAGTCGTGGCCTTCGTCGATCGTTTCCAGCATGTGCACGTCGCTCCGCTTCTCCCAGGCGGCCACTTCCTTGACGAACAGCCGCTGCTCGTAGCACTTGGTCCCCTGGAGAATCGTCACCTCGCCGTAATCCTTGCGATTGTCGAGCACGTAATTGATGAAGGCCCGTTGCGGGACCAAACCAAGACCGCCGCAGATGAAGACCAGGTTCTTGCCCTTGGCTTCCTCCACCGGGTACGTGCCGTCGCCCAAGGGCCCGCGAATCCCGATCTTGGCCCCTTCCCGGAGGTTGTGGACCGCGTTGGTTACGTTGCCGATCTTGCGGATGACCAACTCGAAGCCGCCCTTCTGCGTCGGGGACGACGTGATCGTGATCGGCGCCTCGCCGATCCCCGCAACGGAGACCTCCACAAACTGGCCGGGGATGTAGTCGAACTGGCCGTCATCCATCGAGAGCCGCAGGTACCGCTCGGTCACGTTCATGGCTTCCGCCTTCACGACCGTCGCCAACTGCGGCAGATAGATGTCCTTCTTTTCCGTACAGCACTGACACATTCGTCAAACCCCTTCAAGAGAAGTTTCAAGTTTCAAGTACCGAGTTTGAAGTCCCACTTCATACTTCAAACTTCGCACTCCAAACTCCCTATCCGATTCCCTGATCGTCGATCAGGCGGTTATAGACGCTCACCGGATTGGCGATATCCGGCAGACACGCCGCAACACACCGGCCGCAGCCCACACAGGCAATCTGACCGCCGATCTTGGACGGCACATACTTCGCCTTTCGGTACAGGCGATGCCGGAATCGATCCGACCGCTGGTTCCGGAACTCATGCTCCCCCGCCACCTTCGTAAAGCCGTTCAGGAGGCATCCATCCCAGGCCCGTTCCCGTTTGCCCGTCTGGAGGTCCCAATTCACGTCATCCTGGACGTTGAAGCAGTAGCACGTCGGGCAGACCTGATTGCACGATCCACAGGCGAAGCAGGTCCGCGCCCGCTCTTCCCAGACGGGATGGTCATACGCCTTGTCCAGCAATCTCGGCAAATAGGCCGGATCGCACTTGAGCTCGTGGCGATTGAGCCCCTTCTTGTTCTTGGCCCACACCGACTCGCGGCTCTTCAGGGCCGCGTCGTCGGCCGTAACGCCCTTCATGCCGGCCAGCAGCTTCTCGCCCTTGGGCGTCCCCGACTCGGCTACATAGGCGTTGCCAATATCGGTCAGAAGTACATCGTACCCTCCTCGCACGACCGCGGTGCCCATGGACGAGGCGAACACGTTTTCCGACGGCTTGACCACATCGCAGGCGATGATCGTGGCGTTGTTGCGCCGCTTCATGTAGTGCGCATCGTAATTGTCCTGTTGGAAAAGCTCATCCATCTGATTGATCGCGACCATGTCGTACGGGTGGACCCCCAGCAGAACGAACGGCTCGTCCTCATACGCCGACCTGTAGGCCCCGCCGATCTCGAACGTCATCAGCACTTCCGTGGGAGGCAAGAAGTACTTCTTGGGCGGCTGGAGTGTCACATCGTAGTCCAGTCGCAGGTTCTTCGCCGACTCCAGGGGCGCAAAGTCGAAGCGATCGCCTTTGGCCTGGACTCCAATGACGCTGGTCTTGGCGATCAGCGCATCCACAAACACGGCAAAATCGTCCTTTGCAATCTTCTTCACACTCATCGCACAATCCCGGCTCCAAAAGCCTCAAAAACGGTTCTCAACGATGTCCGACGCCACGCCGTCTCTCGTCGGACCCGATCGGTGTTCCGGACCGCTTCGGTCAGCTGACCGGCATGTAGTACGGCAGCCGGGCCAGCTCCATGGCGATATCCAACGTAATGACTTTGACTCGTTTGGGGGCCTCGACCTTGCACGGGGCGAAATTCAGGACCCCCTTGATCCCGGCGGCAACGAGCCGATCTACGGTCTGCTGCGCGACTTGACGTGGCACCGCCACAATGGCCAGGAAGATGCTTCGCTGCACCAGCGAGTCGATGCCTGACACATCTTCGATTTCGACGCCGCTAATCGTGCGGCCGATCTTCTGCGGATCGATGTCGAAGGCGGCGACGATGTCCAACCCGTACGCGCCAAAGCCCGGGTACGCCAGCAGGGCCGACCCCAGATCCCCTACCCCGACCAACGCCGCTCTCTTGATGACGTCCAGACGCAGGATCTTCTGGATCTCTCTGGCCAGCTTACCGATGTTGTAGCCCACCCCAGGGGTACCGAAGTCGCCGAAGTACGAGAAATCCTTGCGAATCTGCCACGAATGGACCCCCACCGAGGCGGCCAGCGACTGGCTGGAGATGTGTTCGTTGCCCTTTTCCGCCGAGAACATCAGCCCTCGCAGGTAGATTGGCAACCGCCGAACGGTCTCGTCAGGAATCTTGTGATACCTCATGCGAACGCCACGACGAGTTAGTGCTTGTGCTCACATTCACAAACTTGAAGGCAAGACTATACCGCATCAGCATCCCCCCTGTCAAGCACTGCCGGACGACTTTGTCATGGGCCCGTCACATCATCCCGCGCAAGTTCTTTGTGGCGCGGCGGTTATCCTGCCACAAGACAGGAACCGAAAATCTTGTCGGACGATTCAACCAGCCTGCTCTGCTCGCAGGTTGGCTACGCGCGTCCCGTCGCGACAATCCCGCTGGATCGTACAAATCTGCTGTCGGATCGGCCAGACGAAGCCGTCGCAGTCGCGATCAATCCCCCGTCAGGGGACGGACTTTCTCGACTCTGAAGTGCACCAGGAACTTCAAGGCATCCCCAGGGTCGTGGCCCTTGCGCGCTCCGCGGCGAACGGCTTCGATACGCGCCGGGTCCGTCTCCTCGTGCGTCCTGGTCAGATAGAGCCGTTTGCCTTTGTACCCCTTGCCGCCCTCGACAAACAGGTACGCCGCATGGGGGTTCGCCACGATGTTGTTGTGGCTGGTCCGATCGCTCATGATCAGAGCCACCGATTCATCGTCTGCCACGTGAGGCCGGGCATAGATGGCCAGATCAACCCTGCCCTCGGCGTCCGCGGTGCCCAACACGCCTATGCCTTCGGTACTCTCGAAGTAGTCATGCAGATTCATGCTGTCATCCTCGAATGATGTCTGTCAGTGCGGCAGCAGCGTCGCGGTGCCTGAATTCGAAACCCACCTCGGCCAGGCGTTTGGGAACCACCCTCTGGCCTCCCAGGAGCACCTCATCGGCCATCTGCCCGAAGGCCAGCCGCAACACGAAGCCAGGGACAGCCGTCCAGGCGAACCGTCCCATAACCTTGCCCAAAGCCTTGCAGAATTCCTTCATCGTCACCGGCTCAGGAGCAGTCACGTTGAAGACACCCTGCGCGCCGGGGTTCTCAATGAGGAACCGAATCGCCCGGACCTCATCCTGAAGGCTGATCCATGCGAACCACTGCCTGCCCGTGCCCATGTGCCCGCCGAGATGAAGACGAAAAGGCCGCATCAGCTTTGGCAGGGCCCCGCCTTCTGTCCCCAGCACGACTCCGGTACGCAGGACGACTCGTCGAACACTGAACCGCTCCACTCTCTCGGCGATCATCTCCACTCTGCGGCAGACCTCCGCCAGCAGCCCCGTGCCGGGGGCCGAATCCTCGTCCAGCACCCCATCGCCCCGCACCCCGTAAAAGCCGACGGCCGACGCCTGCACGAAGACCCTGGGCTTGTCCCGCGCCAGTTCGATCGCGTCGATGATGGCTCTGGCCGCATGCGTCCGGCTCTGTAGAATGTCGGCCTTCTTCGCCCGGCTCCAGCGTCCCGAGCCGATGCTCTCGCCGGCCAGATTCACCGCCGCATCGGCGCCGTCGACCTCATGGGCCCACGGTCCCGTCGTGCGACCGTCCCACTCCACGACCTTCGCATAGGGCCCTACGATGCCGGTGGCCTTCTTGGCGTCGCGAGACAGAGCCACGAGGTCGTAGTCGCCGCAGAGATCGCGACACAGTGCCTGTCCGATAAAACCCGTTGCCCCTGCAATGACGATACGCTTGCTCATCCTCTCTACCGGCCCGTCTCGATGTGTTCCACCTTGCGGACATAAGCGTCGGGGTCAAACTTCCGCTTGAGCCCGGCCGCGTTCATGTAGCGAACCTTGCCGAACACCGGCCGCTCGGCCCAGGCACGGTCATGTTTACCGAAACACCAGGCCACGCCGGCATAGCCGTTCGGGTCCCGTCCGTCGAGCTCATACTTGTTGTTCAGGTGCAGCGCGATACGGAAGCCCTCTTCGGGACTCCTGCTCCACTCGAGCATCTTCTTGCCCCAGTACATTCTCATGTAGCCGTGCATTTTGCCGGTGAGCGTCATTTCCTTCTGTGCCGCGTTCCAGTACGGGTCGTGGGTCTTGGCGGTTTCGAATTCTTCCAGGCTGTACACATATTGGCGTCGGTCGCGGCGGTGGAAATCCAGCGTTCGCCTGACCCAGGGCGGCAGGCATTCGTAAGTGTCGTACTGGTGGTTGTAGTAAACGAAGTTGAAGCTCAGCTCCCGGCGGACGATCAGTTCCTCGAGAAACGCGCCCTTGCCTGGGCTCTGCATTTGGCTGACTGCCAAGGCGATCTGCAAGGGCGAGATTTGACCGAAGTGTAGATACGGACTGAGGTTGGATGTCCCATCGAGATTGGGATCGTTCCGCCGGTCCGCGTAGCCGTCGAGTTTGCGACCGATGAAGTCATCGAGATGGCGTTTCGCCTGCTCGCCGCCTCCGGTCAGGCTCGGGGCCGGGCCGATGGATCGGTCGATTTTGAGCTGCGCGCTCACCTTGTCGATGTCGCGCAGATCGAGGCTCTCCAGGGACAAACCAAGCGAAGGGAAGCGGACCTTGCGATGCCGCAACGGAACCAGGTAGGCGTCGAGCTGCCTGCGGATGCGAGGTCGGAACGTGCCGGCGGAAAAGTTCTCCTTCTCAGCCGCCGCTTCCACCGGGACGATGACATTCGTCTCCACCTCGACCAAGGGACAGGCAATCCTCTCGGCGACCTCGGCCCGCCACTGCCGCTGCACTCGCAGATGGCCCTCGTCGACGATCACAAGGCAGGCTTTCCTCGCCAGCCTGGCGACACATTGAGCTGGAGTCTCGGCCCGGACGACCAGTTGAATGCCACGACCGGCCAGATCCTTCTCGACCTGCCGAAGCCCTTCCACCATGAAGCGGTAGTGCCTCGCATTGGCCTCGGGGAAATCCGCCGTCAGGCCGAACGCCGCCAGCGGGGGCACTTTCAGCTCGTTGGCCCGGTCGATGGCATACTCGAGGGCGTGGTTGTATTCGGCGCGTTGCGCCGCCTGCATCCAATACAGCACATACTCACCATCGCGAGCTTCACGGCGATTGAGAGGCACGATCCTATCCGGCTGAATCATGGCAGCCCCCACACCATACTACATACTTCGCCCACGCTGGCTCCGTATGCCCTGCTCTTATACCGCACACGGCCGGGCCCGTCTATGCTGACAGGGATGAGTTGACAGTTCCCGGTTGACAGTTGTCAGCAGGTTCCTGCGAACTGAGAACCGACAACCCGGAACTGTGAACTGGAGCCTACCTCTGCACGGAGCTGGGTGACTGCAAGGATTACGTCGAAACCGTGCGCGGCGTGGGTTACCGCTTCAAAGACAATCTGTCGTAAGCACCCTGCCGGCGCGACGCATCAAAAGGCGAGCCCACTCAATAGCAGCCGTACTCGTAGGCCGCATCGAACATGGCCACAATATTCTCGGCCGGCACGCCCGCCTGGATGTTGTGGACGCTGTTGAAGACGTAGCCGCCGCCGGGCTTCAACGCTTCAACGTTGGCTCGGACATGCTCTCGCACCTGGGCCGGGCTCGCGAAGCTCAGCACGTGTTGCGTGTCGATTCCACCTCCCCAGAAGGTCAGGCGATCGCCGTATCGGCGCTTCAGTTCGCGAGGGCCCATGTTCGCAGCGCTGATCTGGACGGGATTGAGGATGTCGATGCCGTTGTCGAGCAAATCGGGGATGAGAGATACCACCGAGCCGCACGTGTGATACCAGATCTTCGCACTTGTCAGCGACTTGATGTGCTGGACGAGCTTCTTCTGTCTGGGCTTGACGACGGTACGATAGAACGCCGGCGAAAACAGCGGGCCCGTCTGTCCTCCGATGTCGTCGCCAATCATCACCACGTCCACCAGGTCGCCGATCTCCTTCATGAACTCGCGGTAGTAGCCGATCCAGAAATGCAGCATCCGGTCCAGCAGAGCCTCACAGAAGGCCTGGTTCTCGACCGTATCCATGAACCACCGCTCCAGGCCTCGCATGTACCAGCAGGTCTCATAGACGACGCCCCCGATGCCGGTCGAAATCGCGTAGGCCGTCTGCTCGCGCAATCTCAAGGCTTCGCCTCGAAGGCCCGCAAACCGCGTCGGATCGTCACCTCGGGGGAAGGGATAGTCCGCAAGGTCGTCGATCGTCGCATCGGCCAACGGGTGATGTGAGATGTCCATATAGAACGGCTGGTCGTCGGGCATCGACCAGACGACGCCGAACTCATCGGCCAGATCGTGCCAGAGTCGACCATCACGCGTGTTCTGCTCGATGCCTCCCTGGAAGCTGTCGGGGCCGTGGGCGAAGACGTAGCGAATATCGACGTGGAACCGCCGGAGCACCTCTTCGCACGGTCTGGCCAGTTGCTGAACCGGGTCCATGATCGTCACGTCGTCTTCGATGCCCAGATGGTTCAGCAGGTCGATGTACGCCTTCCTGTGGATGCCGGTCTGGAAGCCTCCCAGATCGATCGGCACCCGATCGGGGACCTCGTGATTCAGTGCCGTCAGGACCCGCTGCCGTGATGTCATGGCCGTCGTCATGAAAGAGACTCCTACCCTGCCGGCGTCGCCAGCCAATTGCCGATCCCTACGACGATGGTGGACGCCAGAAGAACCACCAGCCCGGCAACGACAAGGCCGCGCGTCCGCGAGTGGGAGCCCTTCCACTCCTGGAAGAACAAACCCCACAGGTTGCTGAACGCGATGATGAAGGCCATGTGGATCGTCCAGCTCGAAAAATCGTACTGGCCCATCTTCGTCGTGCCCATGCTGTAGAAGAAGAACTGGAAGTACCAGGTGACGCCGGCTACGGCAGAAAAGACATAGTTGGCGCCCAGCGATGCACCACGGGCGTCAAGGTAATCCCCGCCCGACCGGTTGCGAAGATTCAATATGATGCACCAGAGGCAGTTCGTGGTGAATCCGCCCGCCAGGACGATCACGAGCACGGGGAAATTCTTGAACAGATTGGGTGTGCCGTGCGCCGCAGCCGCCGCGGCGATGGGTTTGCCGGCCGCCAGCCCAAAGGCCATGCACGCACTCATCACGCCCGCAAACAACGCCACCCAAAGCCCTTTGAAGAAACTGAACTCGCCGATGGCCTGCTTCTTCTGCTCATCGGATTGCTCCTTCTCCTTGCGCATACCCGCGGCGCCGCACAAGGCGACTCCGAGCAGACAGACCAGAACACCGGCCAGCGTGACCAGCCCCGATGTGCTGGCAAGCAGCGCAGCGAACCGGCCCTCGAATACCGGTGGAATGACCGTGCCGAAGGCCGCACAGAAGCCCAGGGCCAGCGCATACCCCAGCGACATGCCGAGATAACGCATCGACAATCCGAAGGTCAGTCCACCGACGCCCCAGAGCACGCCGAAGAAGTAACACCAAAAGAGATTCGCTGACGGGGCCGCGCGGAACGTGTCGACTATAGCGGGGCACGTCAGCAGGACAACCACCCAAGGAGCCACAATCCAACTGAAGACGCCGCCGACGAGCCAGTAGCTCTCCCACGCCCAGTTGCGGACTTTCCTGAAAGGGATGTAAAAGCTGCCGGCGGCAAAGCCGCCTATGGCGTGCAGCAAAACGCCCAGTGCAACCATCGCACGCTCCCGCTATCGCTACTTCTTCACCACTTGGGTAAGGACAAACGGCTCGAACAGCCCATAGTCGACGGTGTGGTACTGGTTGCCCGGAGGCGGTCCGGTCTGGGGCCCCTGCTGGAACATTCCGGGCCAGGCGCTGCCCACGCCTGCACCGTTGTGGTGTGGCCCGAGCGTGTTCTTCAATGTGCCGATGACCACGACCTCAATCGTGTTCTGCCCGCGATCTATCTGCGACGTGACGTCACACTCCCAGGGCGGCGCTATGACATAGCCGGCCGGCTTGCCGTTGACGTTGACCTTAGCCACGCTGCCATACCAATTCGGAAGGGACACTACATAGGCGCCCTTCGGCTTGTCCACGTCGAAACGCTGGCGATAGGCGACGCCGTCACTGTAGAAAGGATGGCCCTGCCGCTTCCAGCCCGGCCTGGCGCCGGTCAAGCCGCTGCCGTCGATCAGTCGATTTGCGGTGCGGCCCATCGACGCCAGTTCGCTTGAGACGCGATGAATCGTCACGTCGTCCAGACGCCGATCTGAAGGAGCGAAGAACCGGACCTCCGCCACACCCACAAAACCATCGTCGGCCGGATCGCCCTCGGCCGGATACGTCACGCCCTGCTGATTGGACAGGACCTCGAATCGCACGAAACGTACACTCCGTGCCCGGACGTCGAACCGCTCGGCAGGCGAACTGGCGCTCGCGCGAGCCAGCCGGAACGTACCAAGTTCCTTCTCAAAGGAGTCTGGTTCGCCGGTCGCCGAGCCGAGAACCCGAAGCTCATGGACGCCACGCGACGAAAGGTCGCGGACATGGCCTTCGTTGTAGTTCCAGATCTCCATCGTCGTCAAATCGAAGGACCCGCCGAGGTCAAACTCCACGAACGGCGCCCGGTCCTCGACGCCGCTCTGATAGCCGATGCCTCCACTAAGCCACATCGCGCCATCGGGATTGACGTTGTGGGCAAGGCTCGCCTGAGGCTCCAGGATTTCCAGCGGCTTGTCGGGCACGATCACGAATCCACGGTCGGCAGGTTTGAGCGTGAAATCCCCCAGGACGTACGCAGGCTCCAGCTCGTGATAGATCGTGAAGGGCTGCGCCTTGATGGTTACGACGTTTTCGCCAACCTTCGCGACCTTGGCAATGTCGATCCTTCCAAACGACTTATCGAGCCACCAGTCGCCCGGCTTGGCCGATACAGGCTTGCCGTTGCACGTGATCGTGTAGAGATCGGTTCGCTCGATCACGATGGCGAGATTCTGAGGCACCGCCTTCTCAATCATGAACTTGTAGCTGGCGGTGAACCCGCTGTCGGCTGGGAACGTCTTGGTGATGAGTTGGTCCCGCAACTGGACCGCGCTGTCCCACGGATTGCGTTCCATGCCGTTTTTCTGGAACGCGAACTGATTGGCGCGATAGAAATAGACATCGCTCAGTGTCTCGCCGCCGGCGGTGATATCGACGTAGTCAAGCGTCAGCACATTCGCTTGGACTCTTTGCACCTCCATCTTCGTCGAAAGCGCCGGCACTCGGATCATCTCGACGTTCGACTCCTGGCGCGGCTTGACAGTCTCTTGCGAGAGGAACAGCAACAGGCTGCCGGATGGCGGCAATTCGAAATCGGCGACAATTCCCTTGTCGGTCTTTTCAAATGGATAAGACTCGATCTCGCCCGTGTTCAGGTTCCACTGCCTGAAACCCTTCATGTCGGATCGGATCGTTCCGGCCGACGGCGATTCGATACTCGTGTTGACCAGAAGCAGGAACTGCCCATCCTTGACGTGCCGCCGGTGGTGGAACAGGATGCCCTTGTCGCCCTTCTGCCGCTCGACGGCGAATCCATCGTCCGACCGGGCCAGCAGCGATGCGGGAACGTCCTTCGCCTCGACGCGCTTCCAGCCGGCCTTCTTCACCAGAGCCTGGCCGCGATCCGACGGCGATCCATTCACAAACGCCGGAGCGTCGCCGCAGCACAGCACCGCGCCGCCGGCCTGCGCATAAGCCTCCAGCAGAGTCATCATCGGAGGATCGAGGTTCTCGGTCAGAGGGGGCAGAACCACCGTGTCATAGGAGCAATGCCCCACCTGGAATCGCGCGCCTTCGACCGAACCATGCCGGGCGATGATATCCTCGCAGCCCACATCGTATTCGACCTGGGCGCGTTCGAGGTCCATGAGCAACGCCTGGAAGCGGTCGCCGATCTCCCTGAGCCGGCCCGGCGGGATCGTCGCTCCCTGGTACATCCACGTCGTCGTGGTCGGTTCGATCACCAGGATGCGGTTGATCTGCCGGCCCTGCGACATCACCAGTGACAGTCTCGTGAAATACTCGGCCATCACGTGGTAGGCGTCCCACCAGGGCTCGTGATAGGAGAACGACTGCGGATGGTCCCGCTTGCGCGCGCCGCGGATCGTGATGTAGGAGAGGTGCTCGTCCAGCGTGTTGACGCCGAGCACGTAAAGCCAGTCGCCGATCCGTTTCATGTCCTCGAAGCGCAGGTCCCACCCGCCGGCGCCGTAGGCTTCGCAGAGGGTGCGCGTGCGTCCGAGCTGGTTCGCGACGCTCGAAAGCTCCTTGACCGAACGCACGTTTCCGAACTGGGCGTTGACGTCCTCGCTGTACTGATTCATCAGGGTGTCGATCGCCGGACGCTGATGCCATGCGTACATGGCCATGTTGTCGCCGCCGTGTCCGGCCCCGGGCCAGCCGTGCTCCCAGTAGTGGCCCGTGAAGTCCAGGTTGTGCTCCTCGCAGTATTCGTAGCAGGGCCTGGCCCAGCGCTCAATGAACTGCTCCAGCAGGAGGCTGTAGTAGTTGTGACGCACCCGCTTCCAGTCGCCGACAGGTTGCGCCAGCGAAGGCAGATGCTCGATCAGATCGTATCCCCAGCGTTTCTCGAACCGCTCGGGCAGGCCGTCGGACCAGTGCAGTCCGCCGGCCGGCGCCAGGTGCGGCTCGTCGGTGAACCAGCCGGGAACGCGCTTGCCGAACTGCTCGCCGATCTCGCGGCGATACCGCTCCATCGTGATCTCAATGAACTTCTCGGTGACGCCCGGCTTGAGCAGATCGACGTACCACTTGCCCCCGAACCACCCGCCGGGTTGCGCCGGCCGCAGCGATGCCACGAGATAGCGCCCGTCGGGGAATTCCTCGCCCGACCGGACTCGCGGTGTGATGTTTTCGTGGCCGGAATCCGTCAGACGGAAGACTGCGATGGCGCTGTCGTCAACGCCGGCCGGCGTCCGGACCTCGTGCAACGCCAGGCCCTTGCCACGAGACTCGGGCATGGCCTCGGGCACCAGCCCTCCCGCGAAACCCGAAGGATACGAGTTCTCGTCGTAAATCCACACGTTCATGTCGAGCTTCTCGGCCTGGCGCAGCGCGACCCGCCACAGCCGGAACCAGTCGTCGGACAGGTACGGCGTCATCAGGCCGGGACGTGGATGCACGAACACCTGCCTGACCTTCTGGCCCGCCAGGTCCGCCATGGTCTCGGCAATCTGCTCCTCCGTGAGCATGTCGTTCCAGACCCACAGCGGCGCAGAGCTGTACTCGCGCGGCGGGTCCGCGAACTGTCTCTGGACTCGTGCAGAGGTCACCGGCTTGGCCGCCGGGGTGAGGTTCTGTGCGATGGCCGCAGCAGGTAAGAGAACACCCAAGCACAGACGAACCGCGCACTGCCTTGTCGAGAGGACAGATCGAACCATGAGACAGACTCCTATCGGAAGCTGGGACTACACCTTGAATAAGATCTTGTGTCGATACAAGAACCACAACAACAGCCATCGGACCATCAACGCGGCCAGCGGCAGGATCAACGCCGCATACACACCCGCATGGCTGGCCAGGCCGCCGGCAAAGAACTCGGCGATGCCGTCGAAATTGACGAACCCGTCCAGGAAGTAGATGGTGATGGGATTCATCCCAATCACCACGAAGAAGAACGCCCACTTCCTGAAGCCCAGCACGTCGATCACCCAGTAGAACAAGGCCAGCAGGAGCAGACTCCACCCGCCCGCATACAGCACGTAGGAACTGGTCCAGAGAATCTTGATGATCGGGAACACCAAGCCCCAAAGATATCCGGCCGCCAGACAGACCACACCCGCCAGAGCCAGGCCGGCTGTCTTGCGCGATCCTGAACGATTCGAGCGCAGCCACTGTCCCGCCAGCACCCCCAGCAGCGCCGTGCAGACGGAGGGAAAGGTCGAGAGAATGCCCTCGTTGTCCCCGTAGCCATAATAGAGCTGCCCGGGGATCAACTGCTGGTCGATGTACGACGACAGGCAGCCCTGCATGCTGAGGTCGCCGGCGGCAAAGCCGGGAGCGGCAATCAGCACGGACACCGCCCAATACGCCAGCAGGACGACAGCAATGATGATCGCCTGGGCGCGCCATCTGGTATGAATCACGATCAGCGCGGCGAAGAAATAGGCCAACGCGATCCGCTGCAGGACGCCGGGCCAGCGCATCTCGGGCCAGTTGAAGCGCAACAGCCCGTTGAGAATCAGGCCCAGCAGCAGCAGCACGACCGTCCGCCTGATCACGTGCAGGTGAATGGCGGCGGAACTGTGGCCCTTCTCCAGCCGCCGCGAGATCGAGAACGGCATCACCGCCCCGACCAGGAACAGGAACGTGGGAAAGATCAGGTCCTCGAAATGGAACCCCTCCCACACGACGTGCTCCAACTGCCGATGGATCATCTCGGTCACGGGGCCCGGCCAGATCTTCACGAGGCTCTCGAAGACGGCCCCGCCTCCGATGATCCAGAACATGTCAAACCCTCGGAGTGCATCAATGGAAAGTACGCGGGTGCTGCTTTTCGAATCCCTTTGTTCATCGTCCATGACGTCTCCCCTCATACACGAGACAAGTGGTTCGTTCACGACGGATGCCGTCGATTTTCAACGTTTCAGAGGATAACGCAATTCCCCGCACGCATGCAACAATCCATCGCCATGCGAGTTGTGGTATCCAACGATCCATCGTATACTTGCGTGTATGTCATGGCAATCACATATCCCTGGGAATTGAGAGGAGACAGATCATGCAAAGACGCGAATTCCTGCGAACCTCGTGTGCCACCGGCCTGGCGGCACTGACCGCCGGAGCGGCCTACGCCCAGGCCGACCTGCCGCAACGGCTCCCGGGCGAATCGGAGGTGGCCTATCGCCAACGGCTGGCGCGCCTTCAAGCCGGCCCGTCAACCAACAAGATTCCGGGAGAGAGCGAGGTGGCCTACCGCCAGCGAATGGCCCGCCTGCGGACTGAAGCGGCAGAGGTAATGGCGACGGAGTACTTCGAGTTACGGCGGTACGAGATCGAGACCGAGGCCCAGAGAGCCAGCTTCGACACGTTCGCCAAAGAGGCCGCCATTCCCGCTCTGAACCGGGCGGGTGTCGAACCCGTAGGCGTGTTCTATCCGTGGGAGGCGCTCAGCCCGATCTACGTGTTGCTCCGCCACAAATCTCTGGCGTCGTTTGCATCGCTCACACAGAGACTTTCACAGGATGAAGGATTCCTGCAGGCCGGCGCGGCGTTTCTGAACGCTCCGGCCGGCGCCCCGGCGTACAAGCGGATGCAGGTTCAGCTCATGGCCGCCTTCGAGGGCATGCCTCACCTGGAGACGCCGGTCGACGCGCCGGGTCGCGTGTTTCAACTGCGGACCTACGAGAGTCCCAGCGAGAAGACCGGACTGAAGAAGATCGAGATGTTCAACACCGCCGAGATCGATATCTTCCGCAGAACGGGACTGAACCCCGTCTTCTTCGGCCAAACCTTGGCGGGTGACAAGATGCCGAACCTGACCTACATGCTCGTCTTCAACGACATGGACGAGCGCCAGGCCAACTGGAAGCAGTTCGGCAGCGATCCGGAATGGAAGCAGCTCAGTTCGATGCCGGAATACGCCGACAAGGAGATCCTCTGCGGGATCACGAACCTGTACCTCAGGCCCGCCGATTACTCGCAGATCTGAACTGGATTGCGACTTGTGCGAAGGTCCTCTCTTGTCGTCCTGAACGGAGTGAAGGACCTGGGCCGGGTGCGCGGATTACTTATTCACTCTCGGGCCAGATCCTTCGGCGTTGCCTCAGGATGACAGAGTCTATTCTTGAGATGGCCATTCCTGATGCCTGCCGGAGGTCGGCCAACTCAGTCGGCGCGGGGCAGGACCGTCACAGTTCCAATCTTGCAGCGGCGATGGCCGTCATCACCATCATGAGGCAGTGCAATCGTCGGTGTGGCATCGCGCCGGCCGACTGAGACGTAGAGATCGTACACGCCCGGTTCGGTGGCCGGAGCGAAACCGTAGGTCTTCTCCGCCACGATCAGGCGTGACGTGACCGTGTGCGTCGGCGCTTGCCCGGGCGGCCCTACTTCCAGATCCCTGACGTCGAACGATTCATCGGCAAACGCTGCGACGATACCTCCCTTGTCGTCCTTGAACGCGAAGCCAATGAAGCCACCCGGGTAGCATGGCGCGACTCCCGCGTTGGCCCATGTCGTCTCGATCGTGAAGGGCTCGCCCAGGCGAACCTGTCGCGGAAGACTCGCTTCGCGCAGTTGCAGACGGTAGCCCATGCGGCGGTTGATCTTATCGATGATCTCGCGGTTCTCCTCCAGAAGAATGCGGGGCCACCAGTGAATCGACATGTAGCTGGCATGGTACTCCTCCACCGAACGCAACAGCAGCGAGCCATCGCCCCAGGCGCCGCGCGTCTTGGAGGAGCCGTAATGCTCGTGCTCCAGGACCACCGGCAGCTTCGGCCAGAACGCCTGGGCCAGTTCCGCGTGGAACCACGAGCGAGGCGGAGGCTGCACGCAGATGCTGTCGTCCCGCAACGTCACGCCTTTCGATAGCGCGTAGTCGGTGATCGGAAGATGCGCCCCCGGCTCGCCCGAGCCGGCGAAATCGTCGCTGATCGCCAGCAGTGTATGCTTGAAGTGCTTGCAGTACAGATCGACGTGGACCTTCCTCGTCTCGAAGTCGAACGGCAGCTTCGAGCTCGCCGACGAGTGGCCCTCGCCCCAGACCCCGAACGACCCGATGTCGATGAACGCAACGTTCGGATTGCCGTCATAGCGTTTCGCCATCGCGGCCAGAAAACGGTCCAACTTGTCGAGGAAGACCGGGTCCTTGTAATCGGGCTCCCAATAAGGCCCGTTGGGATCGACACCTTTGCCCACCGTGAAGTTGTAGCCCTTGGCGCCGGCCTCGTGGACCCATTGCGGCGTCGCCCAGCGCATCCACGACTCCGTGCTGCTGATCCGCAGTGCGATCTGCCTGCCCTTGTCGATCCATCGCTGGGCGGGCGTGTCGAGCAGCGACCAGTTGAACCGCCCTTCTTCCGGCTCCAGGAACGACCACGGGACACGCAGGTACGCGCACGACAGACCCGGGAAATCGTCCAGCGTGTCAGACGGCGCCAGCTTGGACCCGTAGTTCGTGATGATGTTCGAGTAGAAGTGCATCGTCCAGCCCATCTGGGGATTGACGAGCGCCCGGCCGTGATCGACCGGCCGGACCGTCTGTCGCTCACCGGCCGACAGACCCATACTTGAGAACATCGTAGAGACGAGAATCAAACACACCGCGCGCCTGTTCATGGACGTTCTTCCTTTCGCTATGTTGCGGCTCTGGCCATTCACAACGCCATCCTCGCCACAGCCCGCAGCACGGTCAACAGAAAACCTGCCCCCCGACACGGCACATCACCAAAGACGAAAGGCTGTCTCTCCCCCTCGCAATCCGGTACACTCATCGCATCGGTTCGATCTGGAGCATCGCACAACACAAGGAGCAAGAACGATGAGTAATGGACACAACAGAACCAGGGGCCTCACATCACCAGGCATCTCAGTCCTTGCAGGACTGTTCGTTCTGGGTGTCGCCGCAGGCGCTCAGCAACCGCCGCAATCCGCGACCGCCGACACCGTCAATGTCCGGGAATTCGGCGCGGTCGGCGACGGCAAGACGGACGACACCGCCGCGTTTCAGAAGGCCTTGGACGCGCTTGGCAAGGCCGGCGGCGGCACCGTGTACGCGCCGCGCGGCAACTACCTCTTCGCCGGCCATCTGAACGTGCCCGACGCCGTGACCCTGGCGGGCCTGTGGCAGTCGGTTCCTGCGCACAACGGCCTGCGGGACGCCGGCCTGCCCAAGCCCACCGACGACGGCACCACGTTTCTGGTCGCCGAAGGAGCCGGCCGCGAGGAGGGTCCCGCCTTCATCACACTCAACACCAACAGCACGCTCAGAGGCGTCGTCTTGTACTATCCCAACCAGAATGCGGATGCCGAGCCGACACCCTACCCCTGGGCCATCGCCATGCGGGGCAAGAATCCGGCGGTACTGGTCGTCGAGATGCTCAACCCCTACAACGGGATCGATGCGACGCGAAACGAACGGCACCTCATCCGTGACGTACACGGCCAACCGCTGCGACGCGGCATCCTCGTCGATTCCATCTACGACATCGGGCGCATCGAGAACGTCCACTTCAATCCGTGGTGGAGCATGAAGCCCAAACTGTTCCAATGGCAGATGGCCAATGGCGAGGCCTTTCTCTTCGGCCGCTCCGACTGGCAGTACGTCTGCAATACCTTCTGCTTCGGTTACAAAGTCGGCTATCGGTTCATCAAGAGCGACAGTGGCGTCTGCAACGGTAACTTCCTCGGCATCGGCGCCGACGATTGCCAGACCGCTCTCGTCGTGGATCAGTGCGCTCCTTTCGGCCTGCTGATCACCAACGGTGAGTTCGTATCGTTCCACGGGCCGGACCCCACAATGATTGACGTGGGAAAGGACAACACCGGCAGCGTACGTTTCGTCAACTGCGCCTTCTGGGGCCCGTGCAACCAGATTGCCAAGATCGCAGGGACCGGAACGGTCGGCTTCGGCGACTGCACCTTCACCCAGTGGGGTGGCAAGAACGGCGACCTGCCGGCCATTCAGGCCCAGAGCGGCACCATCCTCATTCGCGGCTGCGAATTTCGACAGGATCGCCCGCAGATCCAGCTCGGCAGAGACGTTCGCCGCGCCGTCATCACCGGCAACATCTTCACGGGCGCCCAGCGCATCGTCAACGAATCCGAAGGCAACGTGCAGATCGGCCTCAATAGCAGTGAGTAATCGAAACAAAGCCAACCGGGCCTGTGCTGGGGTGGCACAGGCCCGGTTGATTGTGCACAAAAGCGTGGGGATGCGTCGATTACCGATCGCCGGCCAGGTAACGCACCTCCCCGGCCGACAAGGCCCGGCTGTAGATCACGAAGTCATCCAGCGAGCCGGCAAAATATCCGTCGGCGGCGTACTGCGACCGCGCCAGCCAGTTCTGCGTCGTCGCGCCCAGGGCCGGCGGCAGCGTCGTCGTCGCCCCG